>Ga0209780_1000027_pt1 | contig 77681 bp, 73 predicted proteins | sample WorMetexBAHAMAS2_FD_187384 | JGI IMG/M metagenome (GOLD analysis project Ga0209780, IMG submission 187384) | Marine gutless worms symbiont microbial communities from Max Planck institute for Marine Microbiology, Germany - Inanidrilus exumae... | ecosystem: Host-associated > Annelida > Digestive...
CTACAACACGGCGAGACCGCACAGCAGCCTCGGATACCGGCCACCCGCACCGGAGACCGTCATCCCGGGAAGGCCTGATCGGGCCTCCGTTGTGTGGGGACTACAGCCCCATCAGGCCTTCCCTGCAGACCACGGACTAACCTAAAACTTGGTACGACGCATGGGGGCGGGTCAGGGGTCCCAGAGATGGGAGCGGACGATCGCCCGCGCACACTGAAAGTAGACGGACTCGACGGCGATCACCGCTACCGATCGCGGTGCCTTGCCCTCGATCGCGAAGGAGTCCAGCACTGAAGGTTCGATGGACAGGTGGGCGCGGCCGTTGACCCGCAGGGTGTTGCCGACCCCGGGAATCAGAAACAGCATTCCGATCCTCGGGTCGCGGACGATGTTGCGTAGCGAATCCACCCGGTTGTTGCCGCGCCGATCGGGCATCATCAGGGTCTTCTCATCGGCCACCCGGACGAAGCCGGGAACGTCGCCGCGCGGCGAGCAGTCCAGCCCCTCTGGACCGCTTGTGGCCAGCGCGACGAACGGTGCTGCGTCGATGAACGCACGATAGTGGGGCGTGATGTAGTCCACCTCCTTGGCGGTCGACGTTTCCTGCGGCAGGCCGTAAACGGCTTCCAGGTGTTCGATGGTGGTGATGGTGGACATGGTCGGGACCTGCGGCATTGGATTGGCATCCGACCGTAGCTCCCGCGACGTGAGATGAGAACGCTGAATACCGTGGCCCCGGACCAATGACGGCGGATGTGCATGCCTTTTCATCAACCGGTCACGATCCTGTAACCGAACGGGCATAGTTCCTTCACCAAACTGTCGACAGGCGATGTTTCGACCAGCCGTCGTGATGATCCATGCGGGCGCGTGCATCGCGCCTGAAAAAAGCCGCATGGCGGTCCTTCCCGCGCCACCGGCGGCCACCTACATTTGATGAGATCCGTTCGATGAGGGCCATTGCGCCCAATGACCGAATGGGACCCGTATTCCCGGTAGAGGATGATCATCCGATGGTGCGTTTGCGTGTGAACGGCAAAGGCGTGGACCTCGATGCCGATCCGGAGATGCCGCTGCTGTGGGCGCTCAGGGACGTTGCGGGGCTGACCGGCACCAAGTTTGGTTGCGGCGTGGCGCTATGCGGTGCCTGTACGGTGCATGTGGATGGCGTTGCCGTCCGCTTCTGTTCCATGACCATTGGTGACGTGGAGGGAGCCGAGGTGGTGACCATCGAAGGCCTCGGCGGCCCGGTGGAGGACGCCGTGCAGACGGCGTGGCAGGCACTGGATGTGGTGCAGTGCGGCTACTGCCAATCGGGGCAAATCATGTCCGCCATCGCGTTGCTGAAGGAGACACCCAACCCCACCGACGACGATATCGACGCGGCGATGAGCGGCAACGTGTGCCGCTGTGCCACCTACGTTCGCATTCGCGCCGCCATCCACGAGGCGGCTCGGACCATGGGAGGCTGAGGCCATGAACGTTATTGCCGCATCCACGCCGCAACTTACCCGCCGGCAACTTCTGAAGGCCGGCGCCGCCACCGGTCTCGGGCTGGTGATCGGCTTGCACTTGCCGCGCCGCGGCATCGCCGCAACCGCCGGGTCCTCCGTGTTCGCTCCCAATGCCTTCGTGCGGGTGGCGCCGGACAACACGGTTACGGTTCTGGCCAAGCACATCGAGTTTGGCCAGGGCACATACACCGGTTTGGCGACCATCGTCGCCGAGGAATTGGATGCCGATTGGGATCAGATGACGGTCGAATCCGCGCCCGCCGATGCCACGCTCTACAACAACCTGCACTGGGGGCCGGCACAAGGCACCGGAGGCAGCTCCTCCATCGCCAACTCCTATGACCAGCTCCGCAAGGCCGGGGCCACCGCGCGGGCCATGCTGGTGGAGGCGGCGGCGCGCGAGTGGGGCGTGCCGGCGGTTGAACTGCGGGTGGAGCGCGGAACTGTGAGCCATTCGGCATCGGGCCGCAGCGCGGTGTTCGGCGACCTCGCCGATGCCGCGGCGCGTCTCCAACCGCCCGCAGAGGTGATCCTTAAGGACCCGGCCGACTTCACGCTCATCGGTACGCGGCTGCCGCGCAAGGACTCGCCCGACAAGGTGCGTGGCCGGGCGCGTTCACCATCGACGTCAGCCTGCCCGGCATGCTGACCGCGTTGATCGCGCGGCCGCCGCTGTTCGGTGCCACGGTGAAATCCTTCGATCCGGCGCCGGCCCTCGCGATTGCAGGCGTCACCGACGTCGTGCAAACGCCGCGGGGCGTGGCTGTGCTGGCCGAGAACTTCTGGGCGGCGAGCCAAGGGCGCGAGGCGCTAACGATAGAATGGGATGAGGAGCCCGCCGAAGCCCGCGGCAGCGCGGAGATGATGGCGGAGTACAAGGCGCTGGCCGATGGACCGGGCACCGTCGTAAGGCAGGACGGCGACGCCGGCGCGTCGCTCGCCGCAGCCGATAAGGTGATCGAGGCGGAGTTCGAATTCCCGTTCCTTGCCCACGCGCCGATGGAGCCACTCAACTGCGTGGTTCGCCTGGACGCGGACTCCTGCGAGATCTGGACCGGCTCGCAGCTGCCGACCGTGGATCAGGGCGCGGCCGCGGCCATCGCCGGCCTGCCGCCGGAAAAGGTCACCGTTCATACCATGCTGGCCGGCGGCAGCTTTGGCCGTCGGGCGACACCCATAGCCGACATGGTGAGCGAGGGCGTGATGGTGGCCAAGGCCATCGGCGGCCGAGCCCCGGTCAAGGTGCTGTGGACACGCGAGGACGATGTTCAGGGCGGTTACTACCGGCCCATGTATCTGCATCGCGTCCGCGCCGGCGTGGACGCCTCAGGCTCGGTGGTGGGCTGGCAGCATCGCATCGTCGGCCAGTCCATCCTGCGCGATACGCCGTTCGCCGAGGCGTTCATCAAGAACGGCATCGACGTAACCTCTGTGGAAGGTGTCAGCACCATGCCGTATGCGGTGCCGAACCTGTCGGTGGACCTGCACACCACAGACGTGCGGGTACCGGTGTTGTGGTGGCGTTCCGTCGGCCATACCCACACCGCCTACGCCATGGAGACAATGATCGACGAACTGGCACAAGCGGCCGGCCGCGATCCGGTGGAATTCCGCCTGGCCATGTTGCAGGACCATCCGCGCCATGCGGGCGTGTTGCGGCTGGCGGCGGAGAAGGCCGGTTGGGGTACGCCGCTGCCCGCTGGCCGAAGCCGGGGGATCGCGGTGCACGAGTCGTTCAATTCCTACGTGGCGCAGGTGGCCGAGGTGTCGGTGGCCGACGGCGCCATCCGGGTCGAGCGGGTGGTTTGCGCCGTGGACTGCGGGTTGCCGATCAACCCGGACGTCATCGTCGCGCAGATGGAGGGGGGTATCGGCTACGGCCTCGGTGCGGTCCTTCACGATGCCATCACCCTTGACGGCGGGCGCGTGGAGCAGTCCAACTTCCACGACTACGTACCGCTCCGGATCGAGGAGATGCCGGCGGTGGAGGCGCACATCGTGCCGTCGACGGAACCGCCAACCGGCGTGGGTGAGCCGGGCGTCCCCCCGGTCGGGCCGGCGGTGGCCAACGCCGTTTTCGCCGCGACCGGCCGGCGGATTCGCGTGCTGCCCTTCGATCGGAACGATCTCGGCAGCGTTTAGCGGCCTGCTGGACGAGGCGCTTCGGCACGGCTGGCGCCCGTGCCGGTGAGGGGTGAGGGGGAAATGGCACGACCTCGATCAGGCTCCGAGGCCGCGCACATTGTGCTGTGTCCGCCCGATCACTATTGCGTGGCCTACCGGATCGACCCGTGGATGGACCCTGACGACTGGTCCGGCCACGATGCCAGCGGCGCGGCGCGGGCGCGGATGGAGTGGCAGGGCCTTGCGGAAACACTGCATCGGCTCGGCGTGCGGTTGGAATTGGTGCCGCCGCAGCCGGGCGTCCCGGACATGGTGTTCACCGCCAATTCGGCCGTAGTCCTCGACCGCCGGGTCCTGCTCGCCCGATTCCTCCATCCGCAGCGCCGCGCCGAGGAGCCGTTCCTGGAAGCGTTCTTCCGCGACCTGATGGACCGTGGATTGGTGGATCAGGTTGACCGGTTCCCCGAGGGCATAAGGCAGGAAGGGGCGGGGGATGCCCACTGGGACCCCGCCCGCGGACTGATCTGGGCCGGCTACGGACAGCGATCGGACCGCACCGCGGCCGATCATATGGCATCGTACTTCGGCCGGCGGGTGGAGCCGCTGGAGCTTGTGACTGAGGCCTACTACCACCTGGACACCTGCTTCTGCCCGCTGAACGGGGGTGAGGTGCTGTATTTCCCGCCGGCCTTCTCGGCGGACTCACGGTCCCGTATCCGCGAGGTGGTGGGCACCGATGACCTGTTGATCGAGGCCGAGCCCGGGGAGGCGCGCTCATTCGCCGTGAACGCGGTCAACGTCGGCGACGCGTTGATCATGAATGCCTGTTCGCAGCGGCTGGAAGCCGTGTTGGGAGAGCGTGGCTACCGGGTGCATCGGGTGCCGCTCAGCGCCTTCACCGAGAGCGGCGGGGCGGCGTTCTGCCTGACTTTGCGATTGGACCGGACCAGTCAGACGCCGGCGGCCGAAGGCGCCGTTGACCGCGTCGCATGACGGGAGCAAGCGGCGAAATCACAACCGACGTCAAAAGCGCCCTCACACGGGAATTCGGGCATAAAGTTGACACAATTCGGGGATTTCATCGGGGTTACACAGACCTCCTAAGAGACAGGACCGGAGAGACCCCCATCTCTGGTATCCCCGATCGGCATACTAGCCGGACTTAAAGGCGGCCGGACCCCTCACCGGCCGCCTTTTCTTTCGCTGCCGTCCAGCTGCACCGTGCTCTGGTTGGCGCCCTCCACAAAAAGAACGGTTCGCGGCCTATTCAGGCTCGTTGCCGAGCCTGCTACGTTGCAGCCTCAAACAGCGGGGCCGACTTGGGGGAGCCATGGCCGTATTCACCGGCCACGATCTGACCTGCATCCGTGGCGAACGAACGGTGTTTACGGCGCTGGACTTCCGCCTGGAAGCGGGCGGCGCAATCGTCCTGATGGGCCCCAACGGCAGCGGTAAGTCGAGCCTGTTGCGGATCATGGCAGGGCTGATCCCGCCGGCTGCCGGGACTCTGGCATGGGACGGCGAGCCCGTTGCCGATGATCCCGGCATTCACCGCTCCCGCCTACGGTACGTGGGGCATGCCGATGCCGTGAAGGCAGCGTTTACGGTCGCCGAGGACCTGCGGTTCTGGGCGGCTTTCTGGGGCGGCGGCACCGGTGTCGTGACCCACGAGGCAGTTGCCGGCGCGCTCGAAGCCTTCGGCCTCAGCCGGCTGGCCGACGCGCCGGGACAGTTCCTGTCCGCCGGCCAGCGCCGCCGCTTGGCGTTAGCGCGGGCGCTGGTGGCACCGGTGCCGCTTTGGCTCCTGGATGAGCCACGAACCGCGTTGGACGACGAAGCGCAGAACCGCCTGGACGCCGCCGTGGCCCGTCACCGGCAGGGCGGCGGCATGATCGTCATGGCGACCCACGGCGGCCCACTCCCCGAACACGCATCGGTTCTTCATCTCGGCACCACCGCGGCAGGAGGGGTCGCGTGCTGAAGGCCGCGACGGTGCTGTTGCGTCGCGACCTCCGCCTCGCGGCCCGGCAGGGCGTCGATAGCGTGATGGCGCTCGCCTTCTTCGTCATCGCGGTGGTCTTGTTTCCGTTTGGTGTCGGGCCCGAACCGGCGGTGCTGTCGTGCATTGCCGCGGGCGTGATCTGGGTCGCCGCCCTGCTGGCCTCGATGCTCTCGCTGGAACGTTTGTTTCAGGCGGACGCCGACGACGGCACGCTGACGCTCCTGGCGCTGACCGCGACGCCACTGGAAATAGTTGCGGCGGCCAAGGTGGCGGCCCACTGGCTGACCACCGGCCTGCCATTGATCGTGGTGTCGCCACTGCTTGGCGTCCTGCTGCACCTGGAGAGCCACGTGTACCTGTCGCTGTTGGCGGCCCTGGCTCTCGGCACGCCGACCATCAGCTTGGTCGGCGGCGTCGGCGCGGCGCTGATCCTCGGGGCTCGCCGAGGCAGCGTCCTGTTGAGCCTGCTGGTGCTGCCAATGGTGGTGCCGGTGCTGATCTTCGGCGTCGCCGCGGTGGACGCCGCACAGGGCGGCTATCCTGTATTTCCTGCGCTCTCGGCGCTGCTCGGCTTCCTGCTGGCGGCGCTGGTCCTGACGCCCTGGGCAGCGGCCGCGGCCCTCCGGCAATTTCTCGGCGAATGACGGGTGTGCGTCCTCTTGGCGACCGCAGGTCGTGGGGCTATCTTCTCGACTGCATATGGTTCTAAACGCCGCCGGGCGAGGGATTTCGGGCCATGAAGGTGCTGCGCTGGCGCCGCGCCGCGGTAGGGCTGACCGTCATCGCGGTCCTGGCCACGGCGGTGCTCGGCACGGGCGGCTTGGCGCAGGAACTGCGGTTCCTCCGTATCGGCACCGGCGCCACCGGCGGCACCTATTTCCCCGTCGGCGGTCTGATCGCCAATGCCATCAGCAACCCGCCGGGATCGCGGCCGTGCGAGGCCGGCGGCAGTTGCGGGGTGCCGGGCTTGATCGCGGTCACACAATCCACCCAGGGGTCAGTGGCGAACATCCTGAGCATCGCCGACGGCTCCCTGGACATGGGGCTCAGCCAGGCCGACATCGCCTATTTCGCCTATTTCGGCCGCGGCAATTTCGCCGGCAAGCCGCCGATCACCGGTATCCAGGCCGTAGCCAACCTGTTCCCGGAGAAGATCCACGTGGTGGTCCGCGCCGATTCCGGCATCCGCTCGGTCCGTGACCTGCGTGGCAAGCGCGTGTCGCTGGGCGAGAAGGAATCCGGCACCCTGGTCAGCGCGCGCATCGTCCTCGCGGCTTATGGGCTCGAACCCGCCAACCTGGAAGCCCACTACGAGAAGGTGGGCACGTCCGGCGACATGCTGGTGGAGGGCAGCCTGGACGCGTTCTTCATGGTCGGCGGCGAGCCGATCAACGCCATCGCCGATACCGCGGCAGTGATCGACATCGCCCTGCTACCCATCGACGGCGCCGAGGCGGAGGCGATCCGCAAGGAGCATCCGTTCCTCGCCGCCACCGACGTTCCAGCGAACACCTACGCCGGCGTCGAGACGACGCCGACACTGGCGGTGGGCGCGCAATGGATCGTCGCCGAGAGCATGAGCGCCGATCTGGTTTATGCCGTGACCGCCGCGCTGTGGCACCCAAACTCCCGCCGCGTGCTCGACGCCGGCCATCCCAACGGGCGCAAAATCCAGCTCGAGCGCGCCCTCGATGGTGTGGCCATCCCACTTCATCCGGGCGCCGCACGCTTCTACGACGAAGCCGGCTTGACCCGCGCCGGCGTGTTCTGACGTGGCGGCCATCGACCTGCTGGTGGACGAGGAGACGGCCGGCGCCGTGCCCGTCGTGCGGGTCGTCGCCACTGATCGCGAGACCTGGCTGAAGGGATTGGCGCCATCGGCGCGACGATGGGTGGTGGCCAACGGCTTCCGCGCCGAGCCGGGCCAGGTGTGCGCGCTGCCAGACGCCGATGGCGGGATCGAGCGGATCGCCGCCGGGATTGCCGACATGGCCTGCCCTTGGGACTGGGCAAAGGTCGCCCGCGCGGTGCCGCCCGGAACCTACCGGATCGATACGCCGCTGGCGGCGGTGGAAGCCGATGCGGCGGCGTTGGGTTGGGCGCTGGCCGGGTATGGATTCGATCGCTATCGCGCAACGAACACCAAGCCTCGCTCTCTGATCTGGCCGGACGCTGGCGATCGGGAGGGAACACGGCGGGCCGTGGTGGCGACGACACTGGTGCGCGATCTAGTCAACACGCCAGCTGCGGACATGGGACCGGCCGACCTCGCCGCGGCGGCGGAGCGTCTCGGCGGGTCTTTCGACGCGCGCGTGCGGGTCATTGTCGGCGACGCACTGTTGGATGAGGACTATCCGGCCATCCATGCGGTCGGCCGCGCGAGCGTCCGCGAACCGCGGCTCGTCGACCTTCTGTGGGGCGACGAAAACGCGCCGAAGGTCACGCTGGTGGGCAAGGGCGTGTGTTTCGACACCGGTGGCCTGGACCTCAAGCCCGCCTCAGCCATGAAGCTGATGAAGAAGGATATGGGTGGCGCCGCTACGGTTCTCGGCTTGGCGCAGATGATCATGGACGCCGGCCTGCCGGTGCGCCTCAGAGTGCTGATCCCGGCGGTGGAAAACAGCGTCGCCGGCAACGCGTTTTCGTCCGCAGGACGTGATCCCGACGCGCAAGGGCGTGCATGTCGAAATCGGCAACACCGATGCCGAAGGCCGGGTAATCCTCGCCGATGCCCTTGCCGAAGCCGCCTCAGAGGCACCCGACCTACTGATCGACATGGCGACGCTTACCGGTGCCGCCCGCGTCGCCCTGGGACCGGAACTGCCGGTTCTGTTCACCGACGACGAGGCACTGGCGGCGTCGATGGCCACCCACGGGGCCCGGCTTCACGATCCGGTCTGGCGGCTACCGTTGTGGAAGCCGTACCGGCGCTATCTGGACAGCAAGGTGGCCGACATCAATAATGCCCCCGATGGCCCGTTTGCCGGGTCGATCACCGCCGCGCTGTTTCTGGCCGAATTCGCCGAACCCACCTCATCCTGGGCACACCTGGATATCTTCGCCTGGAACCCCGATTCGCGACCGGGGCGACCGGAGGGCGGAGAGGCCATACGCTTGTTGCTGCCGTGAAGGCCGCCGGCCTCGTGGACACGCTCAACGGCGAAGGTCCGTTCACCGTCTTCGCGCCGACCGATGCAGCGTTCGCCGCGCTGCCGGCAGGCACCGTCGACAACCTGCTGAAGCCGGAAAACCGCGACCAGCTCGTTAAGGTCCTCACCTATCACGTGGTTCCGGGATCGGTCATGTCCGGCGACATCGCCGGCAAGGCGCTTTCGGCGAAAACGGTTCAAGGCGGTGAGTTGGCCGTTGACGCCACGAAGGGCGTGATGGTCAACGGCGCCAACGTGGTCTCCGCCGACGTCCAGGCGTCCAATGGCGTGATCCACGTGATCGACAAGGTTCTCCTCCCCAACTAGGGGTCTTTTGCCCAGAAAGTCCTCGCGCCCGGCCGGCGATCGTTCGGCCGGGTTTTTTCTTTCGAAAGAGCGATCGAAGTTCGGTCAGGGCGTGCGGGGGCCTTGCTTCGCCGGTGGCCGGTAGCGCCGCAGATAGTCCGGCACGATGGCCTCCACCGCCGTCGCCCCGATGCCAAGGTCGGCCAGCGTCTTCGCGTCCTCCGCCACCACATTCTTGCGGCCCAGCAGCTTGACTTGATCGCGGGTGAGCGGCGGTACCGGCAGCCATTCGAGGAACGTCGCCTGGACGGCGGCGACCGCCAGCGGTGTCGGCAGCAGCAGGCGCCGACGTGCCGAGTACCGAAGCACCAACTCCATGACTTCCTGGAACGAGATCACTCTGGGGCCGCCCAGTTCGTAGGTGTTTCCGGAGGTGGCCGGATCGTCGATGGCCTTCATCACCGCGTCGGCCACGTCACCCACATAAACGGGCTGGAACGCAGTTTCGAACACTGGCATCACCGGCAGGAACCGTGCCATCACCGCGAAGCGGTTGAAGAAATCGTCCTCCGGTCCGAACACCACACTGGGCCGCAGCACCACCGCATCGGGAAACGCCTGGAGGACGGCCTCCTCGCCCAACGCCTTGGTCCGTGCGTATTCGGCTTCGCTGTGGGTATCGGCGCCGATTGCCGACATTTGCACCAGTCGTTCCGTCCCCGCCGCGCCGGCCGCCTCGGCGACGTTGCGGGCACCGTCCACGTGCATCCGCTGAAACGTCCGCCGCCCGCGCTCGTAAAGAATGCCCACCAGATTGACCACCGCCCGGGCGCCGGCGACGGCCGGTTCCACAGTGGCGGGGTCGGAGACGTCGGCCGGAACCGGGACGATCTGACCGGTATCGCCTAGGGGCTTGAGGAATTGGGCCGATTCGATGTCGCGCACGGCCACTCGAACGATCCAGCCGGCCGCCGCCAAATGCTTGACCACGTAGCGGCCGAGAAACCCCGATCCGCCGAATACGGTGGCCAACTGACGCTCCATGATGGGCTCCCGTTCCGCGTTGAGCGGATGCCGCGCTTCGCGGTCATCCCACCGAGCGCTTACACCCGCTGCGGGACGGCCGTCAACCGGCGCGACGTTACCCGACACCGCCCGCCGATGGCGGTTGACAGCGCCGCATCGGCGGATTTAGACGTGTGGCATCTGGCCGCTTACGCTTGCGGCCAATTCCGGTTGCCCAAATGCCCGGTTGCCCAGGTGGCGGAATTGGTAGACGCGCAGGTTTCAGGTACCTGTGGCCGAAAGGTCGTGGAAGTTCGAGTCTTCTCCTGGGCACCAAGTTTCAACCTCTAACCGAAATTCCGGCCGCGGCCGGAGCCAGGGAGCCGCGGCGGTGAACATCGACGGCGTGACCATCCACTTGCACGTCGGTGATCTTTCCGGCGACGTTCGGTTCGCCGACGCGGTGGCCATCGATACCGAGACCATGGGACTGCGCCCGGAACGCGACCGGTTGTGCCTAGTGCAACTGTCCGCGGGCGACGGCACGTGCCACATGGTGCACTTCCCTCCACGGCTTCGCCCCGCCGACGGCACGGAATACGATGCGCCCAACCTCAAGGCCTTGCTGGCCGATCCGGCAGTGACCAAGCTGTTCCACTTCGCTCGTTTCGACGTCGCCACGTTGGCCCGCTATCTGGGGGTGGTGGCACGACCCGTCTACTGTACCAAGATCGCTTCGAAGCTGGCCCGCACCTACACCGACCGCCATGGCCTCAAAGACCTGTACCGCGAACTCCTGGATATCGACCTGTCGAAGGAACAGCAGTCCTCGGATTGGGGCATCGAGAACCCGAGCGACGCACAATTCCGCTACGCCGCGGGGGATGTGCTGCACCTGCATGCGCTGCGCGAGCGGTTGGACGCGATGATCGACCGCGAAGGGCGTACGGACCTCGCCGCGGCGTGTTTCGGATTTCTTCCCGATCGCGCCCGCCTCGATCTCGCGGGGTGGCCGGACGAGGACATCTTCGCCCATTGAGGAGTATCGCGGCGTTTCGCCCGGCCCCGCCTTGCGTTGACGCCACCGGACGCCATCTGCATACTTCGCGCACGCGCTGGCACGCGGTTTGCTTGGGAGTTTGATCGGAGTCTGACCGTAGGCCCTGTCCGGCGCGGGACCAACGCCGGTGCATCGGACGCGTGGGCGCCAACGGAGTAGAGGACCGAGACGTGAGCGAGACCGCCGCACGCAGGAGCGCCGCCGACGCTGCCGACGAGACCGAGCGCGCCATCGCTTCGGCGCGGCGCGTTCTCGACCTCGAGGCTTCGGCCCTGCAGGCCCTGGCCAGCAGCCTCGACGGCGGATTTGTCGCCGCTCTCGACCTGATCGAGGGCATGAGCGGCCGCGTCGTCGTCAGCGGCATGGGCAAGAGCGGCCATGTGGCCCGCAAGATCGCGGCGACGCTGGCGTCGACCGGTACACCGGCCAACTTTGTCCACCCCGGCGAGGCCAGCCACGGCGATCTCGGCATGATCACCGCCGAGGATGTGGTCATCGCGCTCTCCAATTCCGGCGAAACGGCCGAACTGGCCGACCTCGTCACCTATACGCGCCGTTTCGCGATTCCGCTGATCGGTATGACCGGCCGTCTCGACAGCGCCCTGGCCAACGCTTCCGATGTGGCCCTGGTCCTGCCGCCCATTGCCGAGGCGTGCCCCATGGGGCTGGCCCCGACCACGTCGACGACGATGATGCTTGGACTCGGTGACGCGATGGCGGTGGCGTTGCTGGAACGTAAGGGCTTCGGAGCCGACGATTTCCACGTCCTGCACCCCGGTGGCCGCCTGGGTCGGCGCTTGCTGCGTGTTTCCGACGTGATGCACGGTGGGGACGAAGTGCCCCTGGTGGTTGGCGAGACGGTGATGGCTGAGGTGCTGATCACCATGACGGCGAAGCGGTTCGGGTGCGTGGCGGTTATCGATCCCGAAGGCCTCCTCGCCGGCATCATCACCGACGGCGATCTGCGGCGGCATATGCGCGCCGACCTCCTGGATCTGACCGCGGAGCAGGTGATGACCCGGGACCCGCGGACCATCCGGCCCGAGGCTCTGGCCAGCGAAGCCCTTGGATTGATGAACGCCCGGTCGATTACCAACCTGTTCGTGGTGGAGGCCGGCCGGCCGGTGGGCATCGTGCATATCCATGACTGCCTGCGGGCAGGGGTTGCCTAGCAGGTGGCGTCGCCCGTGTCCGGCCACACGTTATCGCGCAGCGCGTCGGCGCCTATGGGGACGCGGGCGTTGCCCAATGCGGCGGACGGCGGACGGCTGGCGTTCTCCGATCGCCGCTCGGGTCCCAAGTCGCCGCGCTATAGCCGGTTCGTCAACCTGATGAAGGTTGCGCTGCCATCCCTGGCCGCGGCGGTGGTGTTGATGATCGTCCTATGGCCGGCATTTCAACCCACGGATCGCGCGATGCCACTGGGTTACGCGATGCTCGAACCGGTGGACGCCAGCCCGTCGGACATGGTCAACGCGCGCTTCGTCGGCACCGATGAGGCCGATCGGCCGTTCACCATCACGGCCGAGCGCGTCCAAAACCTGGTCCCCGACAGCACCGACGTAACCCTGGAACAGCCGAAGGCCGATCTGACTCTGGAAGACGGCACCTGGGTCGTGTTGACCGCCGGACTAGGCCAGTTCGACATGCAGGCCGAAGCGCTGGATCTCGACGGCGACGTGACGCTGCTGCACGACGGGGGCTATGCCTTCCACACCCGGCGGGCGACCGTGGACCTGGATGCCGGCACCGCCCATGGCACCGACCCGGTGGAAGGGCATGGACCGATCGGCGATGTGAAAGGAGAGGGATTCCGGCTTCTAGACGAGGGCCGCACGCTGGTTCTGGAGGGAAAGTCCCGCGTTGTGCTGTATCCGGACGCCGAGGGGCCAAAGCCGTGACTCGTCGATGGCGCCGTGCCGCGGGGGCGATGGTCGCCATCGCCACGCTCGGCTTGGCCGAAGCCGGCATGTCCCAGGGGCTTGACCTCGGGGGCGGCGACGGAGGACCCATCGAGATCGAAGCCGACAACGGAATCGAGTGGCGGCGCGGCGCCCGGACCTTTCAGGCGCGCGGCAACGCCCGCGCCAAGCGGGGCGAGGTGGAGGTCTTCGCCGACGTGCTGCGAGCCCACTATCGAGAAAAGCCGAACGGAGGCACCGAAGTGTTCCGCCTGGATGCGGACGGCAACGTCCGTATCGTTTCGCCGTCCGAAACCGCATATGCGCAGAAGGGCGTCTACGACGTGGACAAGGCGGTGCTGGTACTGAGCGGCGACGGCGGCGTGCGGCTGGTTTCCGGTAGCGACGAGATCACCGCCGATCGGCAGGTGGAGTACTGGCAGAATCGGCGATTGGCGGTGGCGCGCGGCAACGCCGTGGCGGTCAGCGACGACCGGCGGCTGCGCGCCGACGTGCTGACGGCGCATTTCCGGGCCGATGGCGAGGGCAAGTCGAGTCTCAGCCGCGTGGAGGCCTTTGACAACGTGGTGGTCCGTACCGCCGATGAGCGGGTGACGGCGCAGCGCGGGGTCTACAACGCGCAGAGCGGCAAGGCGGTCTTGGCCGGCGCCGTGCGCATCACGCGCGGCGGCAATCAGCTCAACGGCTGCCGGGCGGAGATCGACCTCAACACCGGCATCAGCCGCTTGCTGGGATGCGAGGACGGCGGCGAGGACGAGCGCGTTCGGGGCTTGATCGTGCCCAAAGGGGACGGCCCGCCCGAGGTGTTCGGCAACTGAAATTAAACGCTTTTGGCGCTAGGGTGGCGGAACACGACCGTATGACATCGATGCCGAAACAAGGGACACCTGATGCGCCGGCGGAAGGCCATGACGCCAATCGCCCGAGGTTGGTTGCCGACAACAGCGGCCTGTTCGCGGAGAACATCGGCAAGCGCTACAAACGGCGACCGGTGGTCCGCGGCGTCAGCCTGTCGCTCCAACGGGGCGAGGTGGTCGGGCTGCTGGGCCCCAACGGAGCGGGCAAGACCACATGCTTCTACATCATCATGGGCCTGGTCCCGCCTGACCACGGCGCGATCCTGCTCGACGGCGAACCGATCACCGGGCTCCCCATGTATCGGCGGGCGCGAATGGGGATCGGCTACCTGCCGCAGGAAGCCTCGATCTTCCGCGGGCTGTCGGTGGAAGACAACATCCGCGCCGTGCTCGAGGTGGCGGAACGCTCGCGTGAGCGTCGGGAAGCGCTGCTCGACGGACTGCTGGCAGAATTCTCCATCACGCACCTCCGGCGAACCCCGTCGCAGGCCCTTTCGGGCGGCGAGCGACGGCGGGTGGAAATCGCGCGGGCGCTGGCATCCAATCCGCATTTCATCCTGCTTGACGAACCGTTTGCCGGTATCGACCCCATCGCGGTGGGCGATATCCGCGATCTGGTCGGTCACCTGAAGGACCGTGGGATCGGCGTGCTGATCACCGATCACAACGTGCGCGATACCCTGGGCGTGATCGATCGCGCATACATCATCCATGACGGCATGATGCTCACCGAAGGAAAGCCCGCCGACATCGTCGGCAACGAAGACGTCCGCCGCGTCTATCTGGGCGAGCGGTTCAGCTTGTAGCGGCCCGCTACCATGGCACTCACTCCCCGCCTCGACCTCCGCCCCACCCAAGCGCTGGTCATGACGCCGCAGCTGCAGCAGGCGATCAAACTGCTGCAGATGTCGAATGTTGAGTTGAACACCTACGTGGAAGCGGAGTTGCAGCAGAACCCGCTGCTCGAACGCGATGAGGCTGACAACGCGTCGACGGACTCCGGCGACAACGGTGTGGAAGCCGCTGAGGCGCTGGGCGATACCGGCCTCGAATCCGTCGATCGGGCGGTCGCCAACGATGCCAACCTGTCGGACGAAACGGCGTTGGACGTGGACTACGACAACCAGTTCGATACCGACGCGGGCATGGACGGTCCGCTCACCGGGGGAGTCGGGGACAGTGCCCTGGGGGTGCGGACGAACCGCGGTGGATCGGGCTTCGATGACGGTGAGACCAGCATCGAGGGCATGGCCTCGGCGACCATCACGCTGCGCGATCACCTGATGGCGCAACTGCGCGTCGACGTCATCGATCCCGTGGACCGGATGATCGGCGCGCACCTAATCGAACTCCTGGACGAGGCCGGCTATCTCCACGCCGACCTGGAGCCGGTGGCGGAGACCCTCGGCTGCGAGGCGTCCAGAGTCGAGGCGGCGCTTGGCCAGCTTCAACAGCTTGATCCGGCCGGCGTCTTTGCCCGCAATCTGGCCGAATGCCTGGCCTTGCAATTGCAGGATCGGAACCGGATGGACCCGGCGATGGCGGCGATGCTGGATCATCTCGACATGGTGGCGCGACGCGATATCCAGGGATTGGTGCGGGTCTGCGGTGTTGATGCCGAGGATGTGGCCGACATGGTCGCCGAGATCAGGGCGCTCAATCCGAAGCCGGCGCTGGCCTTCGATTTGGAGATCCCGCAACCGGTCACGCCGGACGTCATCATGCGCCCGCAGTCGGACGGCAGCTGGATCGTCGAGCTGAACCAGGAGACGCTGCCGCGCGTGCTGATCAACAATCAGTATTATGCGCGTCTGAAGCGCAGTACCCGAAACAAGGACGACCGGCAGTACATCAGCGAGTGCCTGCAATCGGCAAACTGGCTGGTGAAGTCACTGCATCAACGGGCGACGACGATCCTCAAGGTGGCGACAGAGATCGTTAACCAGCAGGAGAGCTTCTTTCTCAGGGGGATCCAGGAGCTGCGGCCGTTGGTTCTGCGGGACATCGCCCAGGCCATCGACATGCACGAGAGCACCGTCAGCCGGGTCACCACCAACAAATACATGGCCACGCCGCGCGGCATCTTCGAGCTGAAGTTCTTCTTCACCCAGGCGATCAACAGCGTTGACGGGCAGGTTGCCCACTCGGCGGAATCGGTTCGTCACCGGATCAAGTCATTGATCGACCACGAACCGGCGAACAGCGTGCTGTCCGATGACGGGATCGTCGAAGCCCTGCAGAACGAGGGCGTTGACATTGCCCGCCGGACAGTGGCTAAGTATCGAGAATCAATGGGAATACCGTCTTCGGTGCGGCGCCGGCGAGAGAAGGCCCTGCAGTTCTGAAGCCGGTTCCCTACGCTTGACAGGGTTGGGGGCCCTTCTTATGGTCGCGCACCTTCGGGCGGCGCGCCTCAGGGCCGCGAACGGAGCGCCGGCCGGCGGGGATTGCTGAAACACCCACCGCGTTTTCGGCCCCATCGCCTGGACATGCGTATCGGAACGGGATGCCCGCGCCGAGCGCCGGGTTGTGTGTCGTATGGATATTGCGATCAACGGCAAGAACCTCGATGTGGGTGAGGCCTTGCATGCCCACATAGCCGGTGAGCTGGAAACGGCCGTCGGCAAGTACTTCGCCAAGGCGCACGACGCCAAGGTCGTGCTTTCGCGAGAGGCGCATTTGTTTCGCGCCGATATTCAGGTGCATCCGGTCCGTGGGATGCTCGTTCAGGGGCGGGGGGCCGCGGCGGATCCGTACGCCGCGTTCGACGGCGCCCTCGAGCGCATCGCCAAGCAGCTCAGGCGGTACAAGCGGCGACTGACCAACCACCACAAGGGCCGCGGCGGCGACGAGACGACACCGGCTCAGCAGTACGTCATCGCTTCCGAAGCCGAGGAGGAAGAGGCGCCGGCCGATGGGAAGCCGGTCATCATCGCCGAACTGCAAACGGAAATCGCCACACTGAGCGTCAGCGAAGCGGTCATGCGTCTGGACCTTGCCGATGTCCCGGCGATGATGTTCCGTAATCGCAGCAACGGGGGGCTCAACGTGGTGTTCCGCCGGCCGGACGGAAACATCGGCTGGATCGATCCCCAAAATACGCCCACGGCGTAGGAACGCACGGGAGAATGGAGATCGCCGACCTTCTGACGCCAAACAGCGTCATCGCCAACCTGCGGGCGACCAGCAAGAAGCAAGCCCTGCAGGAGCTGGCCCGGCGGGCGGCCGACGTGACCGGCCAGCACGAACGCGCCATCTTTGACGTGCTGATGGAACGTGAACGCCTCGGCACCACTGGTGTCGGCAACGGGATCGCCATTCCACATGGAAAACTGACCACCCTCGACCGTCTGCACGGCCTGTTTGCCCGGCTGGAGCACCCCATCGACTTCGACGCCATCGACGAGCGTCCCGTTGACCTGATTTTCCTGCTGTTGGCGCCGGAATCGGCCGGAGCCGACCATCTGAAGGCCTTGGCCCGCATCTCGCGGCTGCTGCGCGACAAGACCGCGTGCGAAAAGCTGCGTGGGACGGGGGATGCCGAGGCGCTTTACGCCCTGCTCGTCGAATCCATCGCCGACCGCGCCGCCTGACCTGACAGAGTTTGTCGTCCGACGGCGTCAGTGGACGCTGAGCGGCTCCAGGTTCGCTTGCCGGGCGGCGGCCATTGCCACATCGCGATCGGCGTAGACGGCCAGCGGCTTTCCGTCGGCGCCGTGGACGGCGTAGCCGTCGACGTCGTCGATGGTCACCGCCTTGACGTAGGCCAGCTGATCGGCGCCGAGAGCGGCGAATTGGGCCCCGGTCATGGTCGGCCGCTGTAGTGAGTCGGCGTTCTTGTCCTTCGGTGTGGATCTGTTCATGGTCAACCTCCTGTGGGGGGCGCTCCGGCGATTGGCCGCGTCCCGATACGAGTTGCGTGACGGTTTTCGGTGGTCGGGAGGCGTCGGGGATCAGTCGTCCCGCGCCACATCGACCGTGCGCGCACCGACGATGGCCTGACGCGGCGAGCCCGCGTCGATCCGTATGGTGCGGACCTCCGGTTCTGGAACCACTCGCCGCAGATCGATGTGCAGCAGGCCGTTGTCCAGTCCGGCACCCGTGATCTCGATGCCTTCGGCAAGGACAAAGCTGCGTTGGAACTGCCGTGCGGCGATGCCGCGGCGGAGGAAGACGCGTCCTTCCTCGTCGTCGTTCTTGCGGCCCCGCACCACCAGCTGGTTGTCCTCCACCGTCACGGTCAGGTCGTCGACGGTGAAGCCGGCAACCGCAAGGGAGATCCGCAGCCCGTGCTCGCCCACCTGTTCGATGTTGTGCGGCGGATAGCCCTCCGCCGACGCCTTGGAGGCGTGGTCGAGCAGGCGTTCCAGGTGATCGAACCCGAGCAGCAGCGGGCTGTTGAAGGTGGTGTAGCGGGACATTGCGGCGTCCTCCTCTTCACTTGAGCGAGTACGATCGTGGTGGGCCCTCTCGGAGGCGCCCTCGGCCAATGTGGTTCCCGCGCGGCCGGAATTCGACGTTAATGTGGTTCCAAACCCGTCGCTGTCAACGTTGGCCGGGCTGGCCGCAGCGGCAGCGGCGAGGCGGGTACGAAAAAGGGCCCGTGCCGCGACCGGTGGGCCCTTTTCGGAGGATTTTGGTGGAGCCGAGGGGAATCGAACCCCTGACCTCTACAATGCCATTGTAGCGCTCTCCCAACTGAGCTACGGCCCCGAATTCTCGTCGCAACCGGCGGCGTGGTGCCGGCCCGGTCCATCACGAGGGTAGAAACGCGGCGGCCGGCAAGGCAAGGAAAATCCGCCGCGACATTGACTGCCGGCAAGGCAGGCGGGCGTCAGGCCTTGTCGTCCAGATCGCTGTCCATGTGTTCCATGACCTCACCGATGTCGTCGTCGTCCTCTCCCAGATCCGACGCGTCCTCGATCAGGTCTTCGTCTTCGGAATCGATCTCTTCCTCCAGATCGGTGCCCTCGGCGGCTTCGGGGTCTTCGGTCTCGTCGATTGCCACCTCGGCCTCGACAGGCTCCTCCTCCGCCGCCTCCTTGACGGGCGGTTCTTCCACAAGGTCGACCGGTTGGGCCACCGCCTTGGCTCCGCGCCGAGGCCGGATGGTGCGCTCAGGTTCAAACACCGTCTCGCAGACCGGACAAACGATTGGATTACGATTGAGGTCATAAAATCGACTGCCGCAATTGTGGCAGGTCCGCTTGGTGCCCCACTCCGCTTTGCCCACGATTGTGATCTCCACGCAAGCTGGCTGAAAATCGGTGCCAATTGCCACGAATGCTTCTGCCGTGTCAAAGCCATTCATGGCGTTCGCCACCTTGCCAGGCAATGAAATCGAACGCCGACCTGTCTCGGCGCGCAACACCCTGTTGACCCTGCGCGCTTCCGTGGTAGAGCCTGCGGCGAGGCGGCGGACTTGTGAACGAACACCCGACACCGGGCATGCGATGAGGCAATTCGACCGATGAGCGACGAGAAGCCGGCATGACGGGGCTGACGGCAGGGCCTTCCGGAGCGCTGTCCGGTACCGTCGCCGTACCCGGCGACAAATCGATCTCGCATCGGGCGCTGATCCTCGGCGCGCTGGCGGTGGGGGAGACCCATATCAGCGGTCTCCTGGAGGCCGAGGACGTGCTGGCGACCCTGGCGGCCGTACGCGCCATGGGTGTCGATGCGGTGCGCGATGGTGATGCCTGGCGGCTATTCGGCCGCGGCGTCGGTGGGCTCGTGGAGCCCGATGGCGTCATCGACATGGGCAACTCCGGCACCGGCGTGCGGCTGCTCGCCGGCGTTGCCGCGGGCCATGCGTTCATCACGTTCTTCACCGGTGACGCCTCCCTCCGTTCGCGGCCGATGAAGCGGATCATCGATCCCCTGCGGCGCATGGGCGCCGACATCCGGTCGCGCAGTGACGGGCGGCTGCCGATGGCCGTTCGCGGCGCCGGCGATCCGCTGCCCATTGCCTACGCCATGCCCATGGCCTCGGCGCAAGTGAAATCGGCGGTGATGTTGGCCGGCCTGCACGCCCCCGGCGAGACCTCGGTGATCGAGCCGCAGCCGTCGCGAGATCATACGGAGCGGATGCTGCGGCACTTCGGTGTCCACGTGGACGCAGAGGACCTGTCCGACGGCGGCCGGCGTATTACCGTTCGCGGCCAACCGGAAATCGCCGGGCGGGCGGTCGCAGTGCCCGGCGACATATCGTCCGCGGCCTATCCGCTGACGGCGGCGGCGATGGTGCCGGGGTCGCGAGTGACCGTCACCGCGGTGGGCGTGAACCCGACGCGCGACGGACTGCTGACAACCCTGTCGGAGATGGGGGCGGCGATCACCGTAACGCCGGTGAGCGATGGCGACGGCGAGCCGATCGCCGACATCACCGTCGCTGGCACCGTCGATGGCCGGCCATTGCGCGGGGTAACGGTACCGCCAGATCGGGTGCCCAGCATGATCGACGAATTCCCGATTCTGGCTGCCGCCGCGGCGACGGCAGAGGGCGAGACGCGGATGACCGGTATCGGCGAACTGCGGGTAAAGGAAAGCGATCGCCTGCAAGCGGTTGCCGATGGCCTTTCCGCCGCGGGCGTGCGTGTCGAGGCGGGCACGGACTGGCTTTCCGTGCACGGCACCGGGGCACCGCCGCCCGGCGGCACGCGCGTGGCCGTGCAACTGGATCACCGCATCGCCATGGCGTTCCTGGTTCTCGGATGCGCCTGTCGCGAGCCGGTAGCGGTGGATGACGAACGGCCCATTGCCACCAGCTTTCCGGCGTTCGCCGCGACGCTACGGCAGTTGGGCGCACGCATCGAGGCCGCATCGTGAGCCCGGAGTTGCCGGCGATTGCTCCCGTGATCGCCGTCGATGGTCCGGCGGCGGCCGGCAAGGGAACGCTGGCACGCCGCTTGGCGGCCCATTTCGGCTATGCCTATTTGGATACCGGCCTGATCTATCGTGCGGTGGGGGCGCGGACGCTCGACGGCGGCAACGATCCGGAGGATGTCGCTGCGGCCACGGCGGCGGCGCAGGCGCTCACGCCGACGGATCTGGCACGCGACGACCTGCGCGGCGATGACGTGGCGGTGGCGGCGTCAAAGGTCGCGGCCATCCCGGCGGTTCGCGCGGCCCTGCTGGATTTTCAGCGCAACTTCGCCGCCCGGCCACCCGGCGGCCGCGGCGCGGTCCTCGACGGCCGGGACGTGGGCACCGTGGTTTGTCCCGACGCGGGCGCGAAGCTGTTCTTGCGCGCATCGCTTGACGAGCGCGCCCGCCGCCGCGTTAAGGAGTTGCGGGAAAGGGGGCTCACGGCTATACATAGCCGCGTTTTGCGGGACATGGAGGAACGCGACGCGCGGGACGCCCGGCGCGCGGTGGCGCCGTTGGAACCGTCGGAAGACGCTTTCGTCATCGACACGGGCGGCCTTGACCCCGATGACGTGTTTGCCGCCGCCATGGATTTCATCAGCACGCGAACCCGGTTTGATTGAATGGCGTGGCCGTTCGCTAAGGACGTGGGACGCGCGACCGCCATGAGCGTTCGTGTCGCCATCGACGGCCCCGACGCGCGTCGTGATGGAGTGCGAACGCGGCGACATACGAACAAGGACCAGACGAACCGACACGCGACTGGCCTGGACCGCAGGGGTGGACCCCGGGACAGCGGCGTATTCATCAACCACTAGAGTGACAGAACAGGGACAACCGCTCGCATGGCATCAACTGCGCCGGAGGCATCCAACAACGAGGCCCCAACCGCCACCAAAGAGAGCTTTGCCGATCTTCTGGACGAAACCCTGGGCGAAGGCGACGACTTCGAGGGCCAGGTCGTTCAGGGCACCGTTCTTCGCATCGAAAACGACATGGTGTTGATCGATGTGGGGCTGAAATCGGAGGGCCGTGTTCCGGCCAAGGAATTCACCTCGCCCAGCGGCGAAACGACGCTGAAGGCCGGGGATACCGTCGACGTCTTCGTGGAGCGTTATGAAGACAAGGACGGGGTCGTCAGCCTGAGCCGCGAAAAGGCTCGCCGCGAAGAGGCGTGGACCCTGCTGGAAAAGGCGTTCAAGGCGGGCGAACGGGTCACCGGCTCCATCTTCGGCCGGGTCAAGGGCGGCTTCATCGTGGATCTATCCGGTGCGGTGGCGTTTCTTCCCGGCAGTCAGGTGGACATAAGGCCGGTGCGCGACATCGGCCCGCTGATGAACACGCCGCAGCCGTTCCAGATCCTGAAGATGGACCGCTCGCGCAACAACATCGTCGTGTCGCGCCGTGCGGTGTTGGAGGAGACACGTGCGGAGGCCCGTTCGGAGCTGATCGCCAACCTCCAGGAAGGCCAGGCCCTGGAGGGTGTGGTCAAGAACATCACCGACTACGGCGCCTTCGTCGACCTGGGTGGGGTCGATGGCCTGTTGCACGTCACCGATATCGCGTGGCGGCGCATCAACCATCCGTCGGAAGCGCTCCAGATCGGCGAGACGGTCAACGTCAAGGTCATTCGCTTCAACCCGGAAACCCAGCGCATCTCGTTGGGGATGAAGCAGTTGGAGCCCGACCCGTGGTCGGGCGTGGAGCTGAAGTACCCGGTGAGCACCAAGTTCACCGGCCGGGTGACCAACATCACCGACTACGGCGCCTTTGTCGAATTGGAGCCGGGCGTCGAGGGTCTGGTCCATGTCTCGGAGATGAGCTGGACCAAGAAGAACGTCCATCCGGGCAAGATCGTCTCCACCAGCCAGGAAGTGGAGGTGATGATCCTGGATGTGGATCCCGACAAGCGGCGGATCAGCCTCGGCCTCAAGCAGTGCCTCGCCAACCCGTGGGACGATTTCCGCGAAAAGCTGCCGCCGGGCTCCGAGGTGGAAGGCGAAGTCAAGAACATCACCGAGTTCGGGCTGTTCATCGGCCTGCCAGGCGATATCGACGGCATGGTGCACCTTTCCGACTTGTCCTGGGACCGGTCCGGCGACGAGGCCATCGCCTCCTACAAGAAGGGCGATCAGGTCCGCGCCAAGGTGCTGGACGTGGACGTGGACAAGGAGCGCATCAGCCTCGGCATCAAACAGCTGGACACCGATCCGTTCGAAAGTGGAATGGCGTCGGTGAAGAAGGGACAGGTGGTGACCTGCACCGTCTCGGCGGTCAACGACGGCGGCGTCGAGGTCCGGGTCGGGGACGGCGTGCCGGGCTTCATCCGCAAGGCCGACCTGTCGCGTGACCGCAGCGAACAACGTCCGGACCGCTTCGCCCCCGGCGAAAAGGTCGACGCCAAGGTGACCCAGGTGGATCAATCCGGCCGCCGAGTCATGCTGTCGATCCGCGCCCGCGAGGTGGACGAGGAGAAGCGGGCCATGGCGGAATACGGCTCGTCGGATGCCGGTGCCAGCCTGGGCGACATCCTCGGACCGGTTATGCGCGAGAAGCAGGATTCCGACGCCGCGGAACGCGCCGAATCCGCCGCCAACGAGGCGGAAGAGCCGAAGTCGGACTCGTGAGTCGGGGCAAGGCCGGCCTGCGGGCGGCCGGCTCGGCCGGCATGCCGCTCGAATGAGCCTCGAGGCCGACCTTGTGGTGGACCGCCGCCGTTTGAAGCGGCGGCTCAACCTGTGGCGGATCGTTGCCGTGGTTGCCGTGGTGGCGGCCGTGGTCTTCGCCATCGGCCGCTTTGATGCGGTGGGCACCAAACCCTACGTGGCCCGGCTGTCCGTCGAGGGCGTCATCGTCGATGATCCGGCCCGCGACGCGCTGCTCATGGACGTGGCCGACGATTCCGACATCAGGGCGCTTCTGGTCCGGATCAACAGTCCGGGCGGCACGGTCGTCGGCGGCGAGGCCCTCTATCGCGGGCTGCGGCGCGTTGCGGACGTGAAGCCGGTGGTGGTCGTCAATGGGGGAACTGGCCACGTCGGCGGCGTACATGGCGGCGCTCGGCAGCGACCACATCGTCGCCCGCGAGGGCACCGTCACCGCCTCCATCGGCGTCATTCTCCAGTCGGCGGATCTCACCGGGCTGTTGGAGATGATCGGCATCAAGCCGGAGACGGTGAAGAGCGGACCGTTGAAGGCCCAGCCGAATCCCTTTGAACCGCTGTCGCCGGCAGCGCGGCAGGCGACCGAGGATGTGGTCAAGAACCTCTACCAGATGTTCGTCGGCATGGTTACCGAGCGGCGCCCGCTGAACCGCGAGGCGACGCTGAAACTGGCCGATGGGCGTATACTGACCGGGCGTCAAGCCCTGTCTATCGGGCTGGTGGACGCGCTGGGCGGCGAGCCGGAGGCGCGAGCGTGGCTGGAGCAGACGCACGACATCGGGGTGGCCATGCCGACGCAGAATGTGGTGGTCAAACACCCGGAGGATGAATTCATCGAGCTGCTTGATCGGCTCTTTGAAAAAGCCTCAATATTAGAACGGGTTAGACTTGACGGCCCGATTTCGGTCTGGCACCCTGCCTTGTAAGGGGAATGCTCGGGGTGTGAGGGAATTCCGGCCGGGCGATCTCGACTGCGGCATCGGTTCCGAGATCGACGATCAGGACCGACATCATCGAGGCCAACATCGGGGATGGGGCAGGGGCGATGACCAAGTCTGAGCTGATCGCACGTCTGGCGGAGGCGAATCCACACCTCTATCAGCGGGACGTGGAACGCATCGTAACGACGATCTTCGACGAGATCGCCACCGCTCTTGCGCGGGGTGACCGGGTGGAATTGCGCGGATTCGGTGCATTTTCGGTCAAGGAGCGGGGCGCCCGCCTGGGCCGCAATCCGCGGACCGGGGAATCCGTGGACGTGGCGGCCAAGTACATTCCGTACTTCAAGACCGGCAAGCAGCTCCGCGAAATCCTAAACACCTGAAGCCACGCCGCGGCCCGGGGAGCGAGGAGAGGTTCCGTGCAAAAGCTAATCTTCTGGATCGTCTTCGTCATCCTAGCCGCGATCGTCATCGCCTTCTCGGTCAACAACCGAACGGTATTGGCCCTGGATCTGTGGCCAGCGCCGTACGGAATCGACCTGCCGGTGTTCGCGGTGGCTTTGATCGGCGTGCTGATCGGCTTCGTGTGGGGGGGCATCATCACTTGGATCGGCGGCGGCCGGACTCGCGAGAAACTGCGCCAGCAGGTCCGCGAGAAGGAATCCATGGCCCGCGAACGGGCGATCGTGCAAGAACAGCTCAACCGGCTGCAGAATACCGCCAAGCAAGCCTCCATTCCGCCTCCGCCGGCCGACGCCGCTTGATTGGACGCCGATGCGCGTCATCACCGCGGCAGACCTGCAACAAACCCTGGACTACGAATCGCTGGTGGATCGGCTGCGCGAGTACTTTCGCAGCGGCGTCACCGTGCCGGTGCGCCACCACCACACCATCGACATGCCTGAGGGCCCCGAAGCGACCCTGCTGTTGATGCCAGCGTGGCGCGAAGGTTCTTATCTGGGGGTCAAGATCGCTACCGTGTTTCCGGACAACGGCAAACGCGGCTTGCCCTCGGTGATGGCGACCTATCTGCTGATGGACGGCCGCAGCGGCGAACCGATGGCGCTGATCGACGGATCGGAGCTCACCACCCGACGCACCGCGGCGGCATCGGCCTTCGCCTCGCGGTACCTCTCGCGGCCCGATTGCGAGCGCCTGCTCATGGTCGGCACCGGCGCCCTGGCGCCCCACCTGATCCGCGCCCATGCCTCGCAGCGGCCCATCTGCAACGTGCTCATCTGGGGTCGCAACCAGGCGAGAGCGGAATACCTGGCGAAACGCTTGAACCACCGGCGGTTTCGGGTCGTCGCCACCGACGACCTGGAGAGCGCGGCCCGCGGTGCCCATATCATCTGCTGCGCCACCGGGTCCCACGATCCGTTGATCCGCGGGGCATGGTTGCAGCCGGGCCAGCATCTGGACCTGGTGGGAGGATTTACGCCGGCGATGCGCGAAGTGGACGACGAGGCGATGCGCCGCGCCGAACTGTTCGTAGATACCCGGGATGGCGCGCTGAAGGAGGCCGGCGACATCGTTGATCCCATCCGCCGCGGCGTCATCGCCGAATCCGACGTCAACGGCGATTTGTTCGACCTTGCGCGCGGCCTGCGGCCGGGCCGCGATCGGTATGACCAGATCACGCTGTTCAAGTCGGTCGGCACCGCGCTCGAGGATCTGGCCGGCGCCAAGCTAGCGTTCGAACGGGTGTGAGCGGGCAGCCATGAGGGCAGCGGCGACACGTCTGGCGGAAAGGGCGGCAACCAAAGCGGTGGCGGTGAAGATCTGTGGGCTGTCGACGGCGGAAGCCGTGGATGCCGCGGTGGCCGGGGGGGCGGCCTACGTGGGCTTCGTGTTCTTTCCGCCCTCGCCGCGGTCACTGGCCCCGGCGACGGCGGGGGCGCTTGCCGCCCGTGTGGCGCCCGGCATCGTCCGCGTGGCGCTGACGGTGGACGCCGACGATGCGTTGATCGATGCCATCGTCCGGGTCGCGGGCATTGACATGTTGCAACTCCACGGTGCCGAGCCGCCCGAGCGGGTCGCTGAACTCCGTGCCCGCTCTGCGCTCCCGGTGATGAAGGCGGTTGCCATCTCTGGACCGGAGGACCTCGGCCGTGCGGGTCGGTACGAGTCCGTCGCGGACCGCCTGCTGTTCGACGCGCGTCCGCCGGCGGGTGCGACGCGCCCCGGCGGCAACGCTCAGCCCTTCGACTGGTCGCTGTTGCACGGGCGGCGATGGACACGACCGTGGATGCTGGCTGGTGGTCTGGATGCCGATAACGTGGCGGAGGCCGTACGCACCAGCGGTGCCTCGGCGGTGGACGTGTCCTCGGGCGTGGAGGACGCACCGGGGATCAAGAACGTGGAGAAGATCCGTCGTTTTCTCGCCGTTGCCCGCGACCTGAAGCTGCAGGGCCACTAAGACGCCTTTCGCCGTCGCGACGCCTATGCTTAATTGAGCGCCGCCCATGGACACCTTGAACACCTATCGTGCCGGCCCGGACGACCGCGGCCACTTCGGCCTCTATGGAGGCCGATATGTGGCCGAGACGTTGATGCCGCTGATCCTGGAGGTGGAACGCGCCTACGCGTCGTGCCGCGAGGACCCCACGTTCCGCGATGAATTCGCCTATTACCTGCGGCACTACGTGGGTCGGCCCAGCCCGCTGTACCGTGCCGACCGGTTGACCGAGGAGCTCGGCGGCGCCCGCATCTACTTCAAGCGGGACGAGCTGAACCACACCGGCGCTCACAAGATCAACAACACCCTGGGCCAGATTCTGGTGGCGCGCCGCATGGGCAAGACCCGCATCATCGCCGAGACCGGCGCCGGCCAGCACGGCGTGGCGACTGCCACGGTGTGCGCGCTGTTCGGCCTGCGATGCGAGGTCTACATGGGGGCCACCGACATCGAGCGTCAGTCGCCCAACGTGTTCCGGATGAAGCTGCTGGGCGCCGAGGTCCGGCCGGTCACGTCAGGCACCGGCACGTTGAAGGACGCCATGAACGAGGCCCTGCGCGACTGGGTCGCCAACGTGGAGGACACCTACTACCTCATCGGTACCGTCGCCGGTCCGCACCCCTATCCGGCGATGGTGCGGGATTTCCAGTCGGTGATCGGCGACGAGGTGCGCGAGCAGATGCAGGAAGCCGAAGGGCGCCTGCCGGACTCGCTGGTCGCCTGCATCGGCGGCGGCTCCAACGCGCTGGGTCTGTTTCATCCGTTCCTCGACGACGCTGAGGTGCGGATGATCGGCGTGGAAGCCGCCGGCCACGGATTGGACACCGACCAGCATTGCGCTTCGCTCACCGGCGGCGCGCCCGGCGTGCTGCACGGCAACCGCACCTATCTGTTGCAGGATGCCGATGGCCAAATCCTTGAGGGCCACTCCATTTCCGCCGGTCTCGACTATCCGGGCGTTGGGCCGGAACATGCCTGGCTGCGCGATTCGGGACGGGTGGAGTACGTCGGTGTCACCGACGACGAGGCGTTGGCCGCCTTCCAGCTCTGCACCCGAACAGAGGGCATCATCCCGGCGCTGGAGCCGGCGCATGCGCTCGCCCACGTGATGCGGATCGCCCCCGACCTGCCGGACGACCACCTGCTGGTGATGAATCTGTGCGGTCGCGGCGACAAGGACGTGTTCACCGTTGCCCGCCACCTGGGGGTGGAGCTGTGACCGGCGAAGGCCGGATCGCCCGCCGCTTCGCCGAGTTGCGCGAAGCGGGACGGGGCGGACTGGTGGCCTTCGTCACCGCCGGCGATCCCGATGCGGCCACTTCGGCGGCGATCCTTGCCGGCCTGCCGGCGGCCGGCGCCGACCTGATCGAGCTCGGCGTGCCGTTCAGTGATCCGATGGCCGACGGCCCGGCCGTCCAAGCGTCCTCGCAGCGGGCGCTGCGAGCCGGACAGACGCTGCGCCGCACCCTGGACATGGTCGCCGATTTCCGCCGTGGGGACGATCGCACGCCGGTGGTGCTGATGGGCTACTACAACCCCATCTATGTCTACGGTGCGGAACGGTTCTGCGCCGATGCCTGCGATGCCGGCGTCGATGGACTGATCATCGTCGACCTGCCGCGGGAAGAAGCCGACGAGATGCTGCCGGCGATGCAACACACGGGACTCGACCTGATCCCGTTGGTCGCGCCGACTACCGACGACCACCGCCTGCCGCACGTGGTGGAGGGCGGTAGCGGCTTCGTCTACTACGTGTCCATTACCGGTATCACCGGCACCGCGGCGGCCCGCGTCGATCAGATCGGCGGTGCCGTCCCTAGGGTGCGCCAGCATACGCGGCTGCCGGTGGCGGTGGGCTTCGGAATCCGTACGCCCGACCAAGCGGCGGTGGTGAGCCGCATCGCCGACGCCGCGGTGGTCGGCTCGGCGCTTGTTCAGGCTGTGGCCGATGGCCTGGACGACGACGGTGCGCCGCGCCCCGGCCTCGTCGAGGGGGTCCTGGACAGGGTTGGTGGCCTGGCCGCGGCCGTGCGCGCGGCCGGCGTGGAGGAGGTGCAGGCATGAGTTGGCTGAGCAACGTCGTCCGTCCGAAACTGCGCGAACTGGTGGGCGGCGGGCCGGAAATTCCGGAGAACCTGTGGGAGAAATGCCCCAACTGCGGGCAGATGATCTTCCATCGGGAATTGGCGAAGAACCTTCGCGTCTGCCACTACTGCGGCCACCATCTGCGGCTGGGCGTGGACGAGCGCATGGCGATGCTGTTCGACGACGGTGCCTACCAGACCATCGAGTTGCCCAAGGTGCCAAGCGATCCGCTGCGCTTTCGCGACCTGAAGCGATATACCGACCGGATCAAGGAAGCCCAGACCAAGGCCGGCCAGTCGGAGGCCCTGGTGGTCGCCCACGGTACCATCGGCGGCACCGCGGTGGTGGTGGCGGCGCTGGACTTCCAGTTCATGGGCGGGTCCATGGGCGTCGCCGTGGGCGAGGGCCTGGTGGCTGCCGCGCGGCTGGCCGTGGTTCAGGATGCGGCGCTGGTGGTGGTCCCGGCTTCCGGGGGCGCACGGATGCAAGAAGGTATCCTGTCGCTGATGCAGATGGCGCGGACCACCATCGCCGTGACCGAGGTCCGCGACGCCGGCCTGCCCTACATCGTGGTGCTGACCGACCCCACCACCGGCGGGGTCTCGGCGTCGTTCGCCATGCTGGGCGACATCACGCTGGCCGAACCCGGCGCGGTCATCGGTTTCGCCGGCGCGCGGGTGATCGAACAGACCATCCGCGAAACCCTTCCCGAAGGCTTCCAAAAGGCGGAATACCTGCACGATCACGGCATGGTGGACGCCGTGGTCCATCGGCACCACCTTCGCGACAACCTGGCGCGGATCATCGGCTTGTTGCGCCGGCCGAAGCCGTCCGCCGAAGTGCTGCCGCTGCGAGCCAGCGACGATGAGGACACGGAGCCGACGGAGACCGCCACCGCCCCGTCCCCGGCCGATGCGGCGGAGGACCGCCCCGCTGGTTAGCGACGCCGTCCTCGAACGGCTTCGGCACCTGCATCCGCGAGTCATTGACCTGTCCCTCGATCGCGTGCGTCGCCTGCTGCGGCGGTTGGGCGATCCGCAGGATCGACTGCCGCCGGTGATCCATGTGGCGGGCACCAACGGCAAAGGCTCCACCATCGCCATCCTCCGTGCGGTGCTGGAAGCGGCAGGCCTGAGCGTCCATGTTCACACCTCGCCCCATCTGGTGCGCTTTTCCGAACGGTTTGTGGTCGCCGGCGCGGAGATCGCCGACGGCGACCTCGCGGCGCTGCTGGAGGAGTGTGAGGCGGCGAACGGCGATGAACCCATCACCTTCTTCGAGATCACCGCGGCCGCGGGCCTGTTGGCGTTCGCCCGTGCGCCCGCCGATGTGACGCTTCTGGAAACCGGGCTGGGCGGGCGCCTGGACGCCACCAACGTGGTCGCTCGTCCGGCGCTGACGGCGATCACCCCCATCTCCCTGGACCACCAAGCGTTCCTTGGCGATACCCTGGCGGCCATCGCCGGCGAAAAGGCGGGGATTCTGAAATTTGGCGTGGCCTGCGTGGTCGCCGAGCAGGATCCCGAAGCTGCCCAGGTGTTGCGAAGCCGAGCGGCTGCCGTGGGTGTGCCGTTGGCCTGGCAAGGCGAGGACTGGTCGGTTCGCACCGCCGAAAACGAAATGGTCTACGAAAGCGGTCCCCGGCGAGTGGGCCTGCCACTGCCGGCGCTGCCCGGTGCCCATCAGGTGGTCAATGCCGGGGTGGCGGTGGCCTGCGCCGATCGGCTTTCGGGGTTCCGCATCGGCGATTCGGCGTTGCGTGAAGGCGTCGCCACAGCCGCTTGGCCCGGCCGCCTGCACCACCTGCAATCTGGTCGACTCACCGACCGGCTGCCGACCGGGTGGGAGCTTTGGCTGGATGGCGGCCACAACCCAGCCGCCGGAAAGGCACTAGCGGCGCACGCGGTTGGATGGCAAGACCGACCGCTCTACCTGGTGTTCGGAATGCTGCGCAACAAGGATGCTGCCGGATTCCTGGCGCCGTTGGCCCACGTCGCCGCCCGCACCATCGCGGTGCCGGTTCCCGGCGAATCGGCCGCTCTGGAAGCCGACGAGGCGGCGGCGGCCGCCGCCGCCGCGGGGCATCGAGCCACCAGTGCGGCGGACTTGGCGTCGGCCTTGACGGCTCTCGGTACCGCGTCCGAAGGTCCGGCGCGGGTGCTGATCACCGGTTCTCTCTACCTGGCCGGCGCGGTCCTGGCGGAAAACGGCGTCGAGGACACTTGAACACACGAAACCCCGCCGCAAGCGGCGGGGCCGGCGATGTTAGAACGACGCGGTTCTCAGAGGACCGATTCGACCCATTCGTACAGCTTGCCCTTGGGCAGCGCGCCGATCTTGGTGGCGGCGACCTGGCCGTCCTTGAACAGCATCAGGGTCGGGATACCGCGTACGCCGTACTTCGACGGAGTCATCGGGTTCTCGTCGATGTTCAGCTTGGCCACGGTGACGCGGTCGTCCAGTTCCGACGACAGATCCTCCAGGAACGGGGCGATCTGCTTGCACGGTCCGCACCATTCCGCCCAGAAATCCACCAGGACGGGCTTCTCGGCCTTCAGCACTTCGGCGTCGAAGGAATCGTCAGTTATCTGCTTGCTCATAGTCCCGCTTCCTGCCGGTTTCGGGGAATGGCGGAGCATCGGGCCGATCGGCGATCACGTACCCATGACTCCCCAAGGTCAGGCGAATCTAGGTTCGGGGTCGGGGTGCGTCAAGGCGCGGCGCCGTCCAGTAGGGAGTCCGGCAGGTCCATCCATGCCGGCGTGTCGGTCCACAGCAGGGCACAGCGGACCGACCTGTCGGGGTAGATATCGCGCATCAAAGCTCGGTAAGCGGCCATCTGGCGAAGGTACGCCTGCGGCACGGCGCCCGGGTCCGTCGGCGGTTCTCGCCCGGTCTTGAAGTCGACAATGGTGACGGCAGAGTCGGTTACCAGCAGGTGGTCGATCTGGCCGAAAACCACACGGCCGCCGACGACACCGGTGACCGCGACCTCGGCGCGTCCTGCCGCTCCGAACAGGCCCACGAAGAGCGGATGCTCGAGAACCGCCAGCACTTCGGCCGATAGTGATTCGCGATCGGCGGGTGCCAGACCATGAATCGGCCGCGCCAGCCAGGCCCGCGCCGTGTCGCCCCGCCGAGCCGGCGTTACGTCAGGCAGGATCTGCAACAGCCGGTGCACCAGCCGGCCGCGACGAAACCGATCACCGTCGTCCGCGCCCACCGGCGAGCGGACGGGGGGAGCCTCTTCGTCGGGACGCGACGGCGCCAGGGGCCGCGGCGGATCGGCCTCCGCCGGTGGAGGGGAGAGCGCCCAAGCTGGCAAGGCGGCCGTAACGGTGGGAACCGGAGCCTCCGGCTTTCCTTCCGGCGCGGCCGTCTGCGGCGACGCCAGCCGCAGGATCGTTTCGTCCTGACCTTCGGCCGGCGCGCCCTTGAGGGTCGCCTCGACCACTAGGTCGGGGATCGTCCGCAGGCCGGCGGTGACGAGGTCGTACCAGCAGCCGTCAGTACGGCCCCTTACGGATTCCCAGCCGCCTACGTACAGGCGGTCGCGCGACCGCGTCATCGCCACGTACAGCAGGCGCCGGTACTCGTCCTCGGTCCGCGCCCGCGCCGCCTCGCGCAACCGCTCGCAGAGCGCCGTCCGGCTGTCCTTCGAACCCGGCCACAGGATCAGCGACGCGGCGCCTTCATCGTCGCCGCTGCCCCACAGCACATGGGGTCCCAGCTGCGCGGACGGCAGCGAGCACGTATCGGGCAGGATCACCACGTTGGCCTGCAAGCCCTTGGCGCCGTGTACGGTCATTACCCGGACCTCGCCGGCGCCCTGTTCCATGTCGCGCTTGACCTCGGTGCCGCCGGTTTCCACCCAGTGCAGGAACCCCTGCAGCGACGGCACGTGCTCGCGCTCGTAGCCCAGCGCCAGTGCCAGGAACTCGTCGATGGGATCGGCGGCTTCCGTGCCCAGCCGCCGCAATAACGCCTGGCGCCCACCGTCGGGACCCAGCGCCGCCGAGAAGAACTCGAACGGTGGCGCGAAATCGGCCCGCTCGAGGATCTTCGCAAGCCATTCGTATGCCGTGGCGAAGGCCGGGCGTTCGTCCCGGCGGCGGCGCAGCGTCGCCCAAAGGTGATCGTTTCGGCCATGGGCGAGCTCGAACAACTGGTCGTCGTCGAACCCGACGAAGGGGCTCTTCAGCACCACGGCAAGGGTCAGGTCGTCCTCCGGCAGTACGGCGAACCGGCCCAGCGCCATCATGTCCATGACCGCCATCTGTTCGGTCAGCACCATGCGGTCGCTTCCCGCAACCGGCACGCCGCGTGCCTTGAGACAGCGAACCATCTCGGCGGCGAACCGCCCGCGGGTGCGGACCAGGATCAGGATGTCCTCAGGACGGATGGGCCGTGCCTGGGACTCCAGCATCTCGCCGGACCGCAGCCAGTCGTCGATGCGGGCGGCAATATCCTCGGCCAACCGTCGTTCCGGGCCGTGCGGCGCCATGGCGTCCACGGGTGCGTCCCAGGGATCGGAGTCGGGGACCGCCTCCGGCTTGATGGTCGGCCACACCTCCACCAGACCGGCCTGCCCCTGGCGATGCGGCACGTGGCGGATGGGCGGACCGTCGGTGCCCAGCCCGGCACGGGCGGCCTCCGGCCCGAACACGGCGTCCACGGCCTGCAGCACCGGCACCGTCGACCGGTACGACACGGCAAGCTCCACCGGTCGCCAGTCGCCGCCCGCCGCTTCCACCCGCACCGCGAAATGGTCGCGCATGCGGGTGAATGCGTCCGGATCGGCGCCCTGGAAGCTGTAGATGGACTGTTTCTCGTCGCCCACAGCGAACACCGTGCGCGGTACGTCGCGGGCGCCTTCGCCGGCGAAGAACTCGGCCGCCAGCGCGCGGATCACCGACCACTGTTCGGGGCTGGTGTCCTGCGCTTCGTCCACCAGGATGTGATCGAGGCCGCCGTCGAGCTTGAAGTGTACCCATGAGGCACCGCCGTCGGCGGCCATCAGCGCGTCTGCATGGCCGATCAGGTCGTCGAAATCCAACAGCCCGCGTTCGGCCTTCAGCCGCCGGTAGGTTTCGACTTGGGCCGCGGCGAAGGTCAATAGCGCCGCGGTGTTGTCGATCACCTCGCAGGCCTTCAGCCGCTCGGCCAGCGCGGCAATCCGGCTCCGCTCCGCCTGTAACGCCGGCCAGGGGTCCGGCACCGCGGCGCGGGCCTTCTTCGTCGCCAGGGTGCTGTCGGCCCGCGGCTCCCCCGTCTTGGTGAGGAACACTGCCGCGTAGTCGCCGGTCATGCCGTCGGCGCGGCCGTCCGGATCGGCAAGCCAGGCGCGAATCCGTCGCGCCCGGTCGCGGTCAGCGTCGCTGCCCTGGTCGAGGGCTCCGCAAGCGGCGGCGAGGCCGGCACCATCGAACGCGGCGTCCTCCGACGCGGCGGCCAGAAGCGTATGTCGAGTGTTATCTGATGTTAGATCGTGCGCTTGGCGGGCGGTGGCGATGAGTCCCTCCGGCCCACCGCTTCGCGCCAGAGCGGCCTCCAGGCGCCCGTAGCGGCCCGTCAGTTCCACGATCAGGTCCGCCAAGCGGCCCTCGTCCACCGTGCTGGCCAGATGTCTCACGGCCCTGGCGAGTGCGTCGCCATCATCGGCCAGGCTCGCCGTCAGTGTCCGGTCGCGGGCCTCCAGGCGAAGTGCTGTGGCGGTGTATTCGTCGGCAACCTGGAAATGCGGCGCGATCCGCGCCTCCAGTGGGAACCGCGCAAGCAACGATTCGCAGAAGGCGTGGATGGTCTGGATCTTCGGTCCGTCGGCGGCGTCCAGCACCCGGGCGAACAATCGACGGGCGGAAGCGATTTCCTCCGGTGCCGGCGACCGGCCGAGCGACGCAGCGAGGTCCGTGGCAATACGGGCGTCCTCGGCCACCGACCACTGGCCCAGGCGGTCATCCAGCCGGGTCGCCATCTCCGCCGCCGCCTTGGTGAAGGTCAGGCACAGAATGCGCTCCGGCGGCGTACCGGCCACCAGCAGGCGGACGATGCGATCGATCAGCACCCGTGTCTTGCCGGTGCCGGCGTTGGCCGACACCCAGACCGACGCGGCCGGTTCCGCGGCACGGATCTGGGCGGCCTGCGTGCTCACGCCTCGCCAATCCCTTCCGCGGTGGCGCCCAGCCACTCACGGACCCGCGCCAGATGGTCGTAGTCGCCCGCCCAATCGGTCCGGAACGGTCGCACGCGAGACAGATAAGGTGTTGCGGGGTCGTCGTACTGGGCGATCAGCCGCAGCAACCCGTCGCGGGCCGCGGCCGTCACCTCCGCCACGTCTAGTTTGAGCACGCTTTCCTCGCCCGGCGTCCTGCCGCCGGAGAGCCTGACGTAGGCCAGGGTCGATACCTCCGCCGCGGCAACGCCGTCGAAGGCCCCGCCTTCCGCCATCATCGCTTCCAGCGGCAACTGTGGCGACAAGCCCGAACCCACCTGCTTGGGCGACGGTACCGCCCCGGTCTTGTAGTCGAGGATCGCAAGGCCGCCGTCGGTCAAGCGGTCGATGCGGTCCGCCCGCGCGGTGAGCCGGAACGAGCCGGCGGGGCCATCCAGCGTCAATTCGCCGCGGCTCTCGGCGGCGAGCAGGCGGACGCCGTTCTCCCGCCGCCGGTGCTCGAAGTCGACGAACCAGGCGGCGATACGCTCGAACCGCGGCCACCAGTAGGCACGAACGCCCGGCCGGGCGAGGGCACCGGCGAACGCCTGGCGGCCGAAGTCCAGCAAGTGCAATTCGGCATCGGCGGGCAGGGTGTCCGGGAACGCCTGACAGAATGCGTCGAGGGCATCGTGGATCATCGTCCCGCGGTCGGCGGCCCCTGGATCGGCGTCCAGCGGCTCCAACGGCTCCAGGCCAAGCACGTGGCGGGCATAGATGGCGTAGGGATCGCGAATCCAGGTCTCGATACGGGTCGCCGACAGGCTCCGCGGGCGCGCCGCCACCGGTGGCGTCGGGGCGGGCGGCGGTACCGGCTGCGGGATGTCCTCCGCCGATCGATCCAGGGCTTCGGCCCAGGCCAGGTAATCGGCCCCGATATCGATGGCGGCGCCGGCGGCACCGGCCACTGTTTCGATGCGCAGAAGCCACCGTGCCGGCACCGTCGGCGTGCCGTCCACCCGCCGCGAGCGGGTCAGCGTCACGTCTGGCGCGGCGAACGCCTGGACGAAATCGTGGGCGGCAAGCCCGATCCGCCGTTCCGGCAGCGGCAGTCCGAAGGCTGCCATCATCGGCCGGCTCATCCACGGGCTGGCACGCACCTCCGGCGGCCACGAACCCTCGTTGAGGCCGCCCAGGATCATCACGTCGGCGCGTTGAAGCCTGGCTTCCAGAGGCCCCCAAATGGCCAGTCGCGGATGGCCGCCGAACCGCGGCCGCACCACCCGTCCCTCGAGAAGGGCCTCCAGCAGCGCCGGGTAGGACACGCCGGGCACCGCCGGCAGGTCGGCGGCCGCATCGGCCAACTCGGCGACGAAGGCCGCAGCAGTCTCGCCGGCATCTCCGGCCCACAGGCGGGCGGCGCCGGATTCGTCGTCCGATGCCGCCAGGGTCTCCGCCATCCGTGCGTGGGCTTCCAGGATCGGGCGGACGCCCGCCGCGGGGGCGCCCAGGACCTCGGTAAAGGGAGCGACGGCCGTTTCCAACTGGTCCAACAGGCCGATCAGGGAGTCATCGTGCGCGTCGGCGCAGGCCCGACGCAGGCCGTCGATGCCCGGACCCGGTCGTGGGCCACGGAGGCAACGCCGTTCCAGCTCCCGCACCCGATTGCGGAAGGTCCCGACAGCCATGCCGCCGGCAGCCAGCGGGTGCTTCAGCGCCGCCAGCAGCGGCACCGGCGCCAGGTGGTCGGCGACCATCCGCGCGGTCAGCCGCAGGAAGGCGCCGGGCGGGGTTTGCGCCAGGGGAAGGCCGGCGGAGTCGTTTACGGCCAAACCCCATCGGCCGAGCGCGGCGGCGACCCGCCGCGCCAGATCGCGGTCGGGCGTGACCAGTGCCGCCGTGCGTCCCGGCGCTTCCAACGCTTCCCGCATTCGCAAGGCAACGACCGCGGCTTCCTCGCGTGGTGTGGGGCAATCGATCCGTCGCACGCCGGCCAGCGCCGCGGCGGCCGTGCCGCGGTCGACGGCCGGCGGGCGGTCGATGGCGTCGGCTGGAACCAGCGCTTCGCGAACCAGCGCCACCCGAGGTGACTCGGCGGGGCCCCCGCCGTGAACCTCGACCCATGAGCCGACTGCCCGGCGGTCCACGCCCAGCCGGCGCAGCAGCCGCGCCATCCCGAACTGGGGATGCGAGGGACCCAGAGCGTCCCACGCGGCGTCGCTCATCCCAGCATCGACACCGGGCAGGATCACCGCACTCCGCGGCAGGCGGGCGACCACCGCCAGCAGATCCGCCGTCGCCGGGATGCTGCCCGTGGAGCCCGCGGCGATGACCGGTGCATCGGGGGGCGCCGCCGTCCACGCCTGCGCCTGTGCAGCGAGCAGCCGATTGCGGCGGTCGGCGGGATCGATGGCGCCTTCCTCGGCCAGGATCGCCGGCCAGTGCTCGCTGATGATCCGCAGGTGCTCGAGGGTCAGCCGCCAGTGGTTGGCATACCGCTCGGGCGCCAGCGTCTCCAGCCGATCGAGGTCTAGCCGCTCGGTGTGAGCCTGGTCGATCAGACGCGCCAGTTCTCCGGCCAGGCGTGCCGCGTGCTCCGGCGAGCCGCCTCCTTGCCCGCGGGCCAAGATCAGCCGGGTCAGCAGCAGTTGCCGGCGCACCGCCGGGATCGCCGGTGGAATGCCGGCGGCGTCCGCCGCTTCCAGGCCCTCCTCGTCCAGGCCACCGGGCGGCAGTTCGTCTTCATCGATATCGCCCAGCGGCGTCATCCGCGGCAGGATCAGCGGGCGTCCGCCGCTACGGCGCAGGAACGCCTCGGCCAGCGAGCGGCAGGCGCGTCGGGTGGGCAACAGCACCCGGACCTCGGCCAGGGCCGCCGGATCGTCACCGACGCGCGCCTGAATACCGTCGATCAGAGTGTCGAGGAATGCCGCCGTTGGCGGAATGGTGTACACGGCGGACGCACGGCCCGCCGGGGGCCGCGGCGCCTGGCGGGTCATGTGCGTTTGACGCCGGAGTGCTGGGCGCGCAGGTACGACTCGGCGACGGCAAGGCCGTCGGGGGTGCCGATATGGAACCACTTGCCGTCGTGCAGCGAACCGAACAGGCGCCCCGCCTCCATCGCGCGGTCGTAAAGCACGTTGAGCGAAAACGAACCCTCCGGCGCTTCCTCGAAGAACCGCGGGTGGAGGATCTGGATGCCGGCGAACAGATGCGGTGCCACCCAGCGCTCCGGCCGCCGGCGCAATCGCCCGTCGGGGTCCATGATGAAGTCGCCACGACCATCGTAGCCGAAGGCCTCCACCGTCGGATGCAACAGCAACAGGCCGTCCATGTGGTCGCCGTTCCAAGCTTCGGCCATGGCCTCAACAGTTGGGCGCGGGCCGTCCAGCCACATCACGTCGCCGTTGACCACCACGAACGGTTCGTCGCCGAGCATCGGCAGGGCTTTGACCACGCCGCCGCCGGTTTCCATCCGGGTTTCCTCGGGCGACAGGTGGATGCGCGGCTCGGTGCGGCTCTTCAGGTGGCGTTCGAACATGGACGCCAGATGATGGACATTGACCACCACATCGCCGATGCCGGCCTCGACCAGGCGATCGATGGCGCGGTCCAGAAGGGTCCGCCCGCCCACTTCGATCAACGGCTTCGGCACGCTGTCGGTGATCGGCCGCATGCGAACACCGAGGCCTGCGGCCAACACCATGGCGCGCGCCGGCCGGAGGTCCGCTTCGGGCGGCGTCACGAGGCCACCGTTTCGCATGGCGGCATGCCTCGGGCGGTGGCGGGGACGTGTTGATCGAACCACCGGGCGACGGCGTCCAGGGCCGGGTGGGCCAGGGCGTCTTCGAGCAAGCCCCATACGCGGGGAATATGCGCTAGGTAGGTTGCTTTCCCGTCGCGGCGGTGCAGGCGGGTAAAGATACCGATGACCTTGGCGTGGCGCTGTGCCGCCAGGACGGCGAACGCGGCGTCGAAGGCCCGCCGGTGCAGGCCCGGCATCGCCGCCACATAGCGCTCGATCATGGCCGCCTTCAACGCCGGGGTAATGTCGCGGCGGGCGTCTTCCACCAATGACATCAGGTCATAGGCCGGCGATCCGGCCACGGCGTCCTGGAAATCCAAGAGGCCGCAGGCACGCACCCCAGGCCGATCCGGCAGGTGGACCAGATTGTCCACGTGGAAGTCGCGCAGCACCAGGGTGGCCGGTTGACCTTCCAGGGCGGTGAACGCCTCCCGCCATGCCGCAACGTAAGCGTCGCGTACCGGTCGGGGTGTCGGTTCGCTCCGCGTTGCCGGCAGAAACCAGTCGGTCAGCAGTGACGCCTCCTCCAACAGTCGACCCGCGTCATACAGGGGCAGATCGTCCGGCAGGGTCTCCGCCGCCGGCCGCCGATGCAGGTCAATCAGCACGTCAACGGCCAGGGCGTAGAGGGCGGTTTCGTCGGCGCCCGCCTGCAACAGCCGGGTATACGTGCGTCACCCAGATCCTCAAGCAGCAGCAGACCCGATTCCGCATCCTCGGCGACGATTTCCGGCGCGCTCAGGTCGAGGCGGCGGAGCAGCCGGCCGATGCGCACGAACGGCCTGACGTCCTCCATCGGCGGTGGCGCGTCCATCAGCACCGCCCGACGCGTGCCGTCATCCAGGCGCAGATAGCGGCGGAACGACGCATCGCCGGCCAGCGGCCGGGCGTCGGCCGGGTTCCACCCGTGGGCGACCAGGAAGGCATCGATGAGGCGCCTGCGATCAGCCAAGGTCGAGCTCCGCCAGTCGTTCCGACCACGTACCGCCGGCGCGCAGTGTTGCCCGCCGTTGGTCGTCTCGGCCGGGAACGAAGTCCAGTACCACGTCCAGCCGCTCGGCCGGCAGAAGTGCGCCCAACCGATCCGGCCACTCGATCAGCGACACGCCTTCGGCCAAGGCCTCCTCGAGGCCGAGTTCCAACGCCTCGTCCGCATCCTCTAAGCGGAACAGGTCGAAGTGATAAACCGTGCCTTCGGCCTGTGGTCCCGGTGGGTAGGTCTGCAGCAGAGTGAACGTGGGGCTGGGTACCTCCTCCGCCGGGTGGCTGCGGGCGCGAACGAAGGCCCGGGCGAACACCGTCTTGCCGGCGCCCAGGTCGCCCCACAGCGCGATCACGTCGCCGGGAACGGCCACCGGGGCCAGCCGATGTGCGAGTGCCTCGGTCGCCGCTTCATCGGCCAACGATTGGACGATCGTCACGGCGTCGGCTGTGGCCGCGGGAGGCAGCGACTGAGGGGCGTTCACGCGGCCTCCGCGCGGCGGCCGGCCTTGATCAATGGCAACTCGATGGTCATGTTGAGGCTCGTCACGGGGCTCCCAGTTTATCAGGCCGCCGAAGAACCCTGAAGCGCATGCTAAATCAACGGCGCGGCAACTCATCGGGTAATCTCAGAACATGACCGACGCACCGTTGTCCACCGACGTCGCCATCATCGGGGCCGGGCCCGTGGGCCTGTTCGCCGTCTTCGAATGCGGCATGTTGGACATGCGCTGCCACGTGATCGACGCCCTGGGTGCGGTGGGCGGACAATGCACGGCGTTGTATCCGGAGAAGCCCATCTACGACATCCCCGGATATCCCAGCATCCTGGCCGGCGAGCTGGTCGCGCGGCTGGAGGAGCAGGCGCAGCCTTTCAATCCCTCCTATCATCTCGGCCGGCCGGTGACCGCACTGGAGCCCGCGCCGGGCGACCGTTGGCGACTGACCGTCGGCGATGCCACCACCATCGAGGCGACGGCGGTGGTTATCGCCGCCGGCGTCGGCGCCTTCGGTCCCAACCGGCCGCCGCTGGAGGGGATCGAAGCCTTCGAATCCCAGGCCGAGGGGCGTGGTGTCCATTACCTGGTGCGCCGCCGCGAGGACTATCGCGGTCGCCGGGTGGTGATCGGTGGCGGCGGCGACTCGGCGGTGGACTGGGCCCTGTCGCTGGCTGAGGTTGCGGCCAGCGTGGCGGTGGTCCATCGGCGCGACAAGTTCCGCGCGGCGCCGGAATCGGTACGGCGTTTGCGGGAGTTGGCCGACGGTGGCGCAGTGGACTTGGTGGTTTCGTACCAGCTTCATGCGCTGGACGGCACCGACGGCGACCTGAGCGCGGTGATGGTGCGCGACCTGGACGGCCACACCCGCCGGCTCGAGGCAGACGTGTTGTTGCCGTTCTTCGGCTTGTCTCAGAACCTAGGCCCCATTGCCGAGTGGGGACTGAACTTGAACCGCAACCATATCGTCGTCGATCCGGCCACCGGTGGTGCCGGTCAGCCGGGGCTGTTCGCCATTGGCGACATTGTCACCTACCCCGGCAAGCTGAAGTTGATCCTCACTGGATTCGCCGAGGCGGCGGCCGCCGCGCATGCGATTTTTCCGCTGGTCCGGCCCGGTGAATCGCTCCATTTTGAGTACTCTACGACCAAGGGTGTTCCTGGTTCTTGGTAGCCGACCGGTGCTGAACGTCCGGCACCCGGCAACAGGGCACCCGACCGGCGGTCGCAAAAAGACTGGGCAGAGACCACAGGGAGGAATCAGCCATGCGGAGGGCAGCCGCCGTGGCTATTGCCGGGATCGGGTTGTTTGTGGTCACGGCGTCGACCGGTGTTCCGCGCGGCGTTGGCTGGGCCGCGGATCCGGCGGCCGCCCAAACTGGCGACCCGGAGGTAGGAAGGGCGATCGCCACCGCGGCCGGCTGCGTCAACTGCCACGGTCCGCTGGGTGTCAGTTCGGATCCGTTGATTCCCAACCTTGCGGGCCAGAACCAAGAGTATCTGATTCATCAACTGCAGCTGTTCCGCAAGCCGCCGGGTGCCCGGCCGATGCCGAAACGACGGGCACGCTGTTCGGACCACACCATGGATTCCCAGGCGGCACCGCTGACCGATCCGGATATCGCCCACGTGGTGGCATTCTTCTCCGCCCTGTGGTGCGGGTCCAGCGGGGCCGAGGCCGATGTGGCGCCGCCACCGCGCGCCGCCCGTTGCATGAGTTGCCACGGTCCCGACGGGATGAGCGAGAACGAAGTGGTGCCGCGGCTGGCGGGCCAGAAAACCGCCTACCTGGGGAGGCAATTGCGCCTGTTTCGGGATGCCGCGCGCGATGCGCCGCGATCCGATGAGGTGTCGGGGCGCTTCCATCCGATCATGGGCAGCGAGGCGGTGCTATTGACCGACGCCGAGATCGACGACATGTCGACGTTCTTCTCCGGCCAAAGCTGCTGGTAGCGCTACTACATGTACGCCGGCATTGAGGCGGAGGGAGGCGCGAAATGGCGCAGCGGGTGCATCTCCTGATCGGGACGCGGAAGGGCGTCTTCGTACTGGAAAGCGATGCCGAGAGGCGTTCGTGGGCGCTGCGTGGCCCCTTCTGCGAGGCGTGGCCGATCAATCACGTCATCGCCGATCCGACGACCGGCACCATCTACGGCGGCGGCGGCGACGCTTGGTTCGGCCCGGCGGTGTGGAAATCTGCCGATCTGGGGGCGACCTGGACCCATTCGAGCGAGGGATTGGCCTACGCCGAGGGCGAGGATCCCATCAAGGCCGTGTGGAGCGTAGCGCCGAGCCATGGCCGCATTTATGCGGGCGTGGAGCCGGCGGGATTGTTCGAAAGCGACGATCAGGGGCAGACGTGGCGGCACGTTTCCGGGCTGCGAGATCATCCGTCGCGCCCCGACTGGCAGCCCGGCGGTGGCGGTCTGATCCTCCATTCGCTGGTTCCCCATCCGGAGAACCAAGCCGAGCTCTGGGTCGCCATCTCCACGGGAGGCGTGTTCTACACCGCGAATGGCGGCAAGGCCTGGGAACCCCGCAACAAGGGCACTCGGAACGACTATCTGCCAGAAGGTCAGCGATACCCGGAGTACGGCCAGTGCGTGCATGCCCTGGTGACGGCTCCGGGGATGCCGGACCGCCTGTATCAGCAGAACCACTGCGGCATGTACCGCAGCGACGACGGCGGCCGGAACTGGAACAGCATCGAGGCCGGCCTGCCATCCACATTCGGGTTCCCCGCCGTCGCTCATCCGCGGGACCCGGACAGCCTGTACCTCGTGCCGTTGAATGGTGACTCGGTGGGTCGCTTCGTGCCCGACGGTAAAGCAGCCGTCTGGCGTACACGCGACGGCGGCAACCGGTGGGAGGACCTGCGTACCGGCCTGCCGCAGGAAAATGCCTTCCTCGGCGTCTTCCGCCAGGCGCTGGCCACCGACCCCTTGGAGCCCGCCGGAGTGTACTTCGGCACCAGTTCGGGTGCGCTGTACGCCAGCGCCGACGAGGGCGATTCCTGGACCTGTATCGCCCAGCATCTGCCGGCGATCAGCTCTGTCGAGACGCTGGTGACCGAGGATTAGGTCTTTCGTTGAGGGTAACGGCGATGGCTGATGAGAGCGCCACAGCACCGCCGCCCACCGTCACGGTCGTGCTCCCTGACGCGCTGATCAATCTGTTCCCCGGTTCCGCCTCGCGCGTCGAAGTGGCCGCGACAACCGTCAACGAGTTGCTTGACGCGCTGGACTGCCGCTGGCCGGGCATGCGCGACCGGCTCTGCGATTCAAGGCCGGCCATCCGGCGGCACATTAACGTGTTCGTGGACGGCCGGCGCGCCGGTTTGGAAACGCGTCTTGCCGCGGGCACAGAGGTTTACGTGCTGACGGCGATGAGCGGCGGCGGCGGCATCGATGATCTGCACCAACCTTAAATCACTGCCGTTGCCTGCCGTGGCGTGCTGGGCGAACACGTCTGTTGCTCCGCCCTGACCCGGCGTCGACTTCGTATAGTTGGTGCCGAGGACATGCCAGACGCCGAAATCACTCAGTGGGAACATGCCGCTGCCGCTGAGAGGCGTGGCGCTCTGGAAGTCTTCGTCGGAGAGCAAATTGGCGTGCGCAGGGCCGGCCATGATGGCGGTGGAAGTGGCTGGCAAGCCGGCCGCGACGACCAGGGAGAGAAGGTGCCGTTTCATTGTCTTACTCCTGCCCCCCCCTGTTGTACCCAGGTATTCATCAGCCGTGATGCGGGATGCGTGCGGCGGCATCCCGTTTCTATTGGCCCGGTCAAAGCAAGAACGGGGCCAAACACGCCAATAGATTGAAATAACGGAATTATCGCGCCGTCGGTGAGTTGGCGCCGGAGACAAATTGTCAATCCTGCCGACAGGGAGGTCTAGGGGTCGGGCGTTCTACTCTTTCGCTTCCGCCGCGGGCAGGTGGCAGGTGATCGTGGTGCCTTTGCCGGGGCTGGAGTTCATGGTCACCCGGCCGCCGTGCAGCTCGACGAACCGGTTGACCAGCGAGAGGCCCAGACCCGGTTCTCCCTCGCCGCGTTCGAATACCGCCGCCTGCTGGTCGGGCGCCATACCGGGCCCCGTATCGGAAACGGAGACAGTCATCTCCCCGTCCACCCGCGCCGCCGCCAAGTGGATCGCGCCGCGCGGCGGGGTATAGCGGACGGCGTTGCCCAGCAGCTTGAACACCACCTGTTTCAGCCGCTTCTCGTCGCAGACGATCCAGCCGATGTCCGGCGGGCAGTCGAACCCCAGGTGCAGGGATTTGCGCCGGGCATGCTCGCGCACCAGGGCCAGCACCGACGCCAACAGGCCATGCACGTCCACGGTGTCCAGTTCCAGGGTCATCAACCCGGCCTCGATGGTCGACAGGTCGAGGATGTCGTCGATGACCACCGCCAGCTCCCGTGACGCCTCCAAAATGCCGCGCACGTATTCGCTTTGTCGGCGGTTGAGGCCCCCCAGGTACTCCTCGGCCAGGACCTCGGCAAAGCCCAGGACAGAGGTCAGCGGCGTGCGGATCTCGTGCGAGACGTTTGGCGAGGAATTCGGATTTCAGCCGGTCGGCCTCGCGCAAGGCCTCGGCACGCTCCTGCAGGGCCCGTTGGACGCGCACGCTGTCGGATACATCGAGGAATCCCAACATCACCGCGCCGTCGGGCAGCGGCACGCAGGCATAGTCCAAAACCGTGCCGTCGGTGCGGTGCAACCGGCCCTCGCGCGGCTCCCGGTCCAACAGCCGCTCGATGGCGCGGCGCTTGTAGTCCGCCCAGTCGTCGACACCGGCGATCAGCGGACGGGCGCTCTCGATCACATCGGTCAGGTGGGGCGCCGCTTCGATTTCGGCCTTGTCCAGCCGCCACAAGGTGGCAAACCCGGTGTTGCACAGCTTCATCCGGCCGTCGCTGCCGAACACCGCCACCGCCTCGTAGAGGTTGTCCACCGTTTGCCGGGCCACGGCGTTCAGGGTGTGGACGGATCGTTCCAGGGCTAGGCGGTCGGTGACATCCTCGTAGGTGTAGGCTAGGCCGCCGCCCGGATATGGACCGACCACGGCCCGCAGGGTGGCGCCGTCGGGCAGATGCATCAGCGTCTCGACCGGCGCTTCCAGGCGACCCAGCCGGTCCAGCTGCTCGCTGCGGAAGGCGCGATAGTCGGCGTACTCCGGCAGCCGTCGGTTGGCGCGGATCTGGTCCAGCACGTCGCCCAGCCGCGGCCGCAGCGTCAGCCATTCGGTATCCAAACGGAACAGCGTTGCAAACGCGCCGTTGAAGAAGGCCAGGCGGGCATCGGCACCATAGACGGCGACCCCCGTGGCCAGGCTTTTCAGAACCTGATCGCGACCCTCGCCGCCCGGCGTTGCGGTAACGGCGAACCCGGCCGTTCCGGGCCAGCCTTGAACGGGCAGCTCTGTCACGGTCACCGACCGGCGGCTGCCCCGGCCATCGACGATCCGCATCTCGGTGCGCGGCGATCCGGCCTCGCGGGCCTGTTCCGCCAGGGCGCCGACCGCGGCGGCGGTGGTTGTGGCCACGTCGCGATTGGCAAACGCCACCTGCAGTTCGGCGTCGCGGATCCAGATGGGCAGCGGCAGGGCATCCAGCAGCGCGCGGAAGCTGTCGTAGGCGGCGACCAGGGCTTCGTCGCCGCGGTTGCCGGCGTCCACGCCACCATCGTCGCGCATCCAGACCATGTCGGCCAAGGCCCTGCCATCGGCGGCCGTCGCGCGAACGCCCACGGCGTGCACGGCGCGGGCACCGTTCGCCGTCGCCAGGCTCAGGTGAAATCCCGAACCGTCACGCCGCAGCGCCTCGGCGGCGCGGCCCAGCTCGGCCGCATCCAGGGCATCGAAGCCGGCGATGACGTCATCGAACCGGGCGTCGGTCCCGGCGTGCAGACCTAGCAACACGGCGAGCCGTCGGGAGCAGTGCTCGGCCCCGGAGGCATGGTCCCACACGTAGAGGCCTTCGGGCGCGGTAGCCACCAACTCGCGCCAGGTTTCCGCCGTACGGCGGGCCGCTGCGGCTTCGGACTCGGCATGGGCGGCGCGGCGGGATAGGCGGAGAACAAATACACTGCCTATCGCGGCCATACCGGCCGCGCCGGCCGCTACGGCGATCAGAGGATCGGCAACCACTCTGGCACTCTACGGAATCCGAAAGGGCCGGCCAAGCGCGGCAGCATGGCCCCGGCAGCCGCTAGTCGCCGGGAGCCAGGTTCAATCGCCGTAGACGGGCGCCGAAGGAATCAATACCGGCGAGATCAATACCGATAGTATTCCGGCTTGAATGGGCCTTCGGTGGTCACACCGATGTATTCGGCCTGTTCCGGCGTCAATTGCGTCAGGTTGACGCCCAGCTTGCTCAGGTGCAGGCGCGCCACCTTCTCGTCCAGGTGCTTCGGCAGCACGTACACCTGCCGCTCATAGCGACCGGGGTTGTTCCACAACTCGATCTGCGCCAGCACCTGATTGGTGAATGAGGCGCTCATCACGAAGCTGGGATGGCCGGTGGCGCAACCGAGGTTCACCAGTCGTCCCTCGGCCAGCAGAATCAGCCGTTTGCCGTCCGGAAACTCGATCTCGTCCACCTGCGGCTTGACGTTGTGCCAACGGTAGTTGCGCAGGGCCGCCACCTGAATCTCGGCGTCGAAGTGGCCGATGTTGCAGACGATGGCGCGGTCCTTCATCTGCCGCATGTGGTCCAGGGTGATCACGTCCATGTTGCCGGTGGCGGTGACGAACACGTCGCCCATCGGCGCCGCCTCATCCATGGTCGCGACCTGATACCCCTCCATCGCCGCTTGCAACGCGCAGATCGGATCGATTTCGGTGATCAGCACCCGGGCGCCCTGGTTGCGCAGGCTGGCCGCCGAACCCTTGCCCACGTCGCCATAGCCGCACACCACGGCGACCTTGCCGGCGACCATCACATCGGTGGCCCGCTTGATGCCGTCCACCAGGCTTTCGCGGCAGCCGTACAGGTTGTCGAACTTGGACTTGGTCACTGAATCGTTGACGTTGAACGCCGGCACCGCGAGGGTTCCGGCCTTGGCCATCTCGTACAGCCGATGCACGCCTGTGGTGGTCTCTTCCGACAGTCCGCGCACGTCGGCCATCAGCTCCGGGTGTTTGTCGTGCATCACCGCAGTCAGGTCGCCGCCGTCGTCCAGCAGCATGTTGGGGCGCCAGCCGTCCGGGCCCTCGATAGTGCGGTCAACGCACCACCAGTATTCATCCTCGGTTTCACCCTTCCAGGCGAAAACCGGGATGCCGGCGGCGGCGATGGCGGAAGCGGCATGGTCCTGCGTGGAGAAGATGTTGCAGGAGCTCCAGCGGATCTCGGCACCCAAGGCCACCAGGGTCTCGATCAGCACCGCGGTCTGGATGGTCATGTGCAGGCATCCGGCGATGCGCGCGCCGGCCAACGGCTGCGCACCGCTGTACTCCTCGCGGAGCGCCATCAGGCCGGGCATCTCCGTTTCGGCGATGGCGATCTCCTTACGGCCCCAATCGGCCAGCGCGATGTCGGCAACCTTGTAGTCGGCGGAAGAATTCATTTGGGCGATACCTTGCGGTTTCAGGGGGGGCGGCGAACAGGCGGCTGAGAAACCATGGAAAGACTGCCGCCCAGGCGGCATCGAAGCGCCGTGCGCGTTTGGGATTTAGCAATCCGCACCGGCGGCGGCAACATCCAATGCGTTTCTTGGGGTATGGCGCGCGGCGGTTAAAGCCGGCTTAAGGTGTTTACGAAGCGCTCGGATCGCGGGCGTTGAACTCGTCCACGAAGGCCTTAATGCGATCCGGATCCACCTGTTCCATGATCAGTCGGGCACGACGCTCGGCGGCGAGCAGGTCCACCTCGCGGATGCGGTTCTTCACCGCTGGAATCCGCGCCGCGGTCATCGACAACGTTCTGAATCCCAGGCCCAACAGCAGCGCCGTAAAACGCGGGTCACCGGCGATCTCGCCACAGATGCTCACCGGAATGCGTGATCGCATCGCCGCCGCGGCCGAAAACTGCATCAGCCGCAACACCGCCGGGTGCAGCGGATCGTAGAGGTGGGCCACCTGTTCGTCGGTGCGGTCGATGGCCAGCGCGAACATGGTCAGGTCATTGGAGCCGATGGCGAAGAAATCGCTCACCTGGGCCAGCGCATCGGCGGCCAGGGCCGCCGCCGGCACCTCGATCATCGCGCCGACCGGGGGCAGTGCATCGGGAATCTGGGCGCCGCGACGGATCAGCCGGCGTGCCGCCCGCGCCAGGATGCGGCGTGCCGCCCGCACCTCGCCGACACCGGTGACCATGGGCAGCAGCACCCGCACCGGGCCGTGAGCGCCGGCGCGGAGAATGGCGCGAAACTGCGTCTCCAGGATATCGGGACGGAACAGTGAATGCCGAATACCCCGCATGCCCAGCGGTGAGGCCGGCGCGGCTCGGGCATCGCCAACGATCGGAAAGGCCGCCTTGTCGCCGCCCATGTCGAGGGTCCGCACGGTGACCGGACGCCCCTCCGCGCGCTCCACCATGTCGCGCAGGGTTACGTACTGCTGGTCCTCGCCGGGCATGGTCTGCTGGTTCATGAACAGGAACTCGGTGCGCAGCAGGCCGATGCCGGCGGCGCCGGCATCGGCGACGTTGGCCATCTCCAAGGGCAGTTCCACGTTGGCCAGCAGCGTGACCTCAATGCCATCGCGGGTCACGGCGGGCTGCTTTGCCAACCGAATCAGCCGCCGCTTCTCCCGCAATCGTTCGCTGCGCTGCCGCTTGAAGGCCGCGACGGACTCTGGCGTCGGGTTAACGACGATCTGACCCATATCGCCGTCCACCAGAAGTTGGTCGCCCGGCCGCACCTCGGCGAGCAGGCCGGGAACGCCGAGGACCGCGGGTAGGCCCAGGGCACGGGCCATGATGGCAGTGTGGCTTTGGACGCCGCCGGTGGCGGTGGCAATGCCGCCCACCCGTTCGGGATTGATCTGGGCGGCGTCGGCCGGGGTCAATTCGTCGGCGACCACGACACAGCCCTTGGGCATGGGCGGAAACGGCTTGGTTGGAGTCTTCATCAGTTGCCGCAGCAACCGGTTGCCCACCTCGCGGATGTCGTCCACGCGGGCCGCCAGATAGGGATCGTTCATTGCCTGGAAGCTCTCGATGATCGCCATCAACTCGGCATGCACCGCGGCCTCGGCGTTCACCCGACCCTCGGCGATGCGCCCGTCGGCGCCGCGCAGCAGCCGTGAATCCTTGAGCATGTGAAAGTAGGCGTCGAGCAGATAGCCCACTTCGTCGGCGGCGGTGTCGGTCAGGACTCTGGCCCGATTGCGCGCCTTGCTTCGCAGACGGCCAATTTGCCGGCGTGCCCTGGTTACCGCCTCGCGCAACCGCTGGCGTTCAGCCGCGACGCGGGCGGCGGGGACGCGGTATTCGGGGATGTCGAGACTGCCCGCTTCGCGAATGTGGGCAACCCCGATGCCGATACCCGGCGCGACGCCCAGTCCGTCAAGGATGCGTTCCTTGGGTGTTTCCTCCGTCATCTCCCCACGTGCCGACATTTCCCCCTGGCGGGCCCGCCGGCTTGGCGTTGTTGCTGCCGACGAAGCCCTTTCTTATATTGACGCACTTCGGCGTCTTGGTCGGTAATGCGATGCCGGTTCAAGCCGAACCGCCATCGCCCCTTCATTGTTCAACCCTCCTCGAACCGGTCCTCGATGATTCGTCCCAGGACTTCGATGGCCTCTTCCGCTTCGCGGCCAACGGCGGTGATCTCCAGCTCGGTCCCGGGACCGGCGGCGAGCATCATCAATCCCAGGATCGAGCGTCCGGACACCTTCTGGCCGCGCTTGGCGACGGTCACATCCGCGTCGAACCCGGCGGCAAGCTTTACGAATTTGGCTGCGGCCCGGGCGTGGAGGCCCCGTTCGTTGGATATGACCGCGGCGCAGCGGAGGGTGTCGCCATCACGGCTGAACTGCGCCTTCGGCGTGCTCATGACTCTTCCTGGGTCAGCAGTCGCGAGGCGATGTTGATGTATTTGCGGCCCGCTTCTTGGGCGCTCTGCGACGCTTCCTCCAGGGATTCCGTCTGCCGAACGCTGGCCAGCTTGATCAGCATCGGCAGGTTGACGCCGGCGATGACCTCCACGTCGGCCTTTTCCATAATGCTGATAGCCAAGTTTGATGGCGTGCCGCCGAACATGTCGGTCAGCAGGATAACGCCGTTTCCTTCCTCGGCATCGGCGACGCTGGCGAGGATGTGGCCGCGCCGCTGTTCCATGTCGTCATCGGGGCCGATGCACACAGCCGTGATGTTCGGCTGCGGCCCGACCACGTGTTCGAGCGCGTTGATCAACTCCTCAGCCAGTCGGCCGTGAGTAACGAGCACCATACCGATCATGGATGCAGAGACCGCTCCCCGGCGGGATCTCGTGGCGAACCGTCGTCGCCAAGTTCGCGATGGTAGATATAGGCGGGCTGGCCGCGATCGCCCAACCACTTGGCCAGCCGTTCGGCAACGGTGACCGACCGGTGGCGGCCGCCGGTGCAGCCGATGGCAATGGTCAGGTAGCTCTTGCCCTCGGCGACATAGCGGGGCAACAGCGTGCCGATGAGCCCCGACAGCGAGTCGAAGAAGGGCACGAAGCCCTCGTCGGCAGTCACATAGTTGGCCACCGGCGCGTCGAGACCACACATGGGTCGCAGCGCCGGATCGTAGAACGGGTTGGTGAGAAAACGCACGTCGAACACCAGGTCGGCGTCACGCGGCAGGCCCCGTCGATAGGAGAAGGAGGTGATGCACACCGCCAGACCGGGCTGACTTTCCAGCGCGAAGGATCCCTCCAGCAGCCGCTTCAGGTGTCCGGTGCCGAGACCCGTGGTATCGATGGTCAGGTCGGCGCGCTCCCGCAACTGTGTCATTACCCGCCGTTCGCTGGAAATGCCGTCCGCGACCGGACGATCGGCGGCCAGCGGGTGGCGATGGCGTGTGGCCGCATAGCGGCGGCCCAGTTCCTCCGTGTCGCAGTCGAGGAACACGACCCGCACCTCGATGTTCCAATCGGCGGCCAGCCGCTCCACCTCGGCGAGAAACGGCTCGGTTCCGAAATCCCGCGTGCGCACGTCGATCCCGATGGCGACGGGCCGTCCGGGCTCGGGGCCATTGCCCTCCGCCGGCACCACCAAGCGGCTGACCAGCGACAAGGGGACATTGTCTACCGCCTCGTACCCCAGATCTTCGAGGGCTTTGAGGGCCGATGGCTTGCCAGCGCCAGACATGCCGGTAATCAGCACGACCCGCTGCCGTCCCGCCGGCGTCGGCGGGAAGGCGCGGCCCTGCGCGCCGGAGCCTGACGAACGAGCGGTGCCTGCGTGGCTCATGGAACGCGCATTATACCGCCAGTTGCGAGGCGCACGGCAAGCCGAACCTTGGCCGCGGCGGCGGCCTCGAAGGGAGCGACGCGAAACCGGGGGAGATCCACGCCTTCCAGCGTTTCCACCTCTGGTTCAGGATGGCGTTCCACCTGATCCGGCTCCACGAGTTCGAAAACCGCGACCAGCGGCGCGGGTGCCTCCCAGGGCAGCCGTATCACACCCAAACCACGCACCTCCAAGAGGCCCATCAGCTCGTCCGGTGGCGTCGCCATGATCCGGCCCTCGTGCTTCGTCACCTCGGTGTAGTCGTCGGCGACCAGCTTCGCGCCGCCGTCGATCAGGCGCAGGGCAAGATCCGATTTGCCGGTGCCGGAGCCGCCGCGCAGCAGCACGGCATGGCTGTCGACGACGACTGCGGTGCCGCGTACCCGTCCCATGGGTGCGGACAGTGCGACCGGCCTCGCCGCCCTGTCAACCGCCTGGATGCCGACGACGAAGGGACGATCGGGATCAGGTCGCCGGCAGCCTGACGATGAACCGTGCGCCGGGTGCCCCGTCCTCCCGGATGTGGCGGTTTTCCGCCGCGATCAGGCCGCCGTGGGCATCGACGATCTGTTTGGAGATGCTGAGACCGAGACCCGAATGGGTGCCGAATTTCTCGTCCGGCGGCCGTTCGCTGTAGAAGCGGGAGAAGATGGCATCCTCTTTGCCTTCCGGAATCCCTGGTCCCTGGTCCAGGATCTCGGCCTCCACCGTACTGTTGTCGCGTCGCGCGCGCAGGGTGATGACGCCGCCCGCGGGGCTGAACGAGATGGCATTGGCCAGCAGGTTTCGGAACACCTGCACCAGTCGGCTCTCCATGCCATTGACGATCAGGTCATCGTCATTCGGAATATCCAGTTTCAACCGAATGTCACGTGATTCGGCGGCCGCCTCAGTGAGGTCGACCAGCGTGGCCAGCATCCGCCCCACTTCGACCGGCGCGGCTTCGGCGCGCGAGAGCTCGGCGTCCAGCCTTGAGGCATTCGAAATGTCGGTGATCAGGCGGTCGAGCCGCTGAACGTCGTCTTGGATGATGTTCAGCAAGCGCCGCTGCTTCTCCGGGTTGTTAACCCGCGCCGCCGTTTCCACGGCGCTGCGCAGGCTGCTCAGCGGGTTCTTGATTTCATGAGCGACGTCGGCGGCGAAGCCCTCGATGGCGTCCATCCGCGACCATAGCGCCTCGGTCATATCGCGCAGCGCCGCCGAGAGCACGCCAATCTCGTCGCCGCGATCGCCGAAGTCCGGAATGGTGTGCTGGTGGTTGCGTCCGCGCCGCACCCGTTCCGCCGCCGCCACCAGCCGCAGCAGCGGCCGGGCGATGGTGCTGGCCAGGTAGATCGACAGCAGCACGGTGACGGTCAAGGCAACGGCAAACACCTTGAGAATGTTCAGGCGCACCTCGAGCAGCGCGGCATCAATATCCCGGCCGTCCTTGGTCAGCATCAGGGCGCCAAGGACGCTCTTGTAGCGTTGCACGGGCGCCGTCACGCTGAGCACAAGGCCTTCCTGTGGCGCTGCATAGACGGCATCGGCGGCCTCACCGGCCAGGGCCTCCACCACTTCCGCGTAGTCCGGGGCCGTCGGGTTTGCCCGTTCGCGGTAGACGGGCAGCTCGTCACCAGCCCACAGCCGTTTGGCCAAGCGGTCGTAAGTATTGAGGAAGACGCTCAGAAACTCGCCGTCGGTCGGCGGCGGCGGCAGTTCCTCGATCTGCACCAGGCCCCCGGGCCCCACAAGCAACTGGCTGTCCGATATCAGGGTGCCGTCGTCCGCGAACAGGCGTGCCCGAGTCGCGGTCGCCGCCACCAGCCGTCGGACCATCTGGTGGGCGACGGCCTGGATCAGCTCTTCTTCGCCGGGGGCCTCGCTGGAGGTGGCGCCTTCGCCCAACGCGGCGGCGAACAGGTCGGCTTGGGTTCTCAACGCCGCCAGTTCGGCATCGATGAGGCCGGCGCGATACTCGCCGAGATACAGGAGCCCCACCCCGAGAACCATCACCGCCAGGATGTTGACCGCCAGAATGCGGCGGATCACCGGCGATATGGGCCGGCGGCCCGGGTGGCGTTCGGGCCGTCTGCTCATGGCCTCCGATCAACCGGAGCGGTACCGATAGCCCACGCCGTACAGGGTCTCGATCTGCGCAAAAGCGGTGTCCGTCTCCTTGAACTTCTTGCGCAGTCGCTTGATGTGGCTGTCAATGGTCCGGTCGTCCACATAGATGTGCTCGCCGTAGGCGGCATCGATGAGCTGGTCACGGCTCTTCACGTGGCCGGGGCGCCGTGCCAGGGTCTGCAACAGCAGAAACTCGGTCACCGTCAGACTGACCTCGCGGCCCTTCCATGAGCACAAGTGCCGCGCCACATCCAACACCAGTTCCCCGCGGCGCATGACATCATCGGATTCCGTCGTCGGAGTCGCCATCACTTCGCGGCGGCGCAAGACGGCCCGGATCCGCTCGATCAGCAGCCGCTGGGAGAACGGCTTCTTGATGTAGTCGTCGGCCCCCATGCGCAGGCCGAGCACCTCGTCCACTTCGTCATCCTTCGAGGTCAGGAAGATCACCGGAAGGTCGCCGCGCTGGCGCAGGCGATTAAGCAACTCCACACCGTCCATACGCGGCATCTTGATGTCGAGCACCGCCAAATCCACCGGCCGGCGGTTCAGGCCTTCCAGGGCCTCGGCGCCATCAGCGTAGGAATCAACGCTGAAACCCTCGGCCTCCAGCGCCATTGCCACGGACGCCAGGATGTTCCGGTCATCGTCGACCAGAGCGATTGCGTGGACCATGCTATCGGCTCCGTCCAGTCTCAAGTATAAGGCATCGGCGATCGTTCGGCGCGCCCTATTCAAACGGGGGCGAGCGGACGGTTCGTTTGTGGCAAAATTGCGGTCGCACACCGTCGGCGGATGTTTGAAGCAGCCTTCCAGAACGGCGCACGGCCGTCCGCTGCTACCCGCAATGCGCGATTCAGGAGAACGGTGTGGCGCTTCGGCAACGTGCCGGAGCGGCCCGCATCATCGCCGGCCGGCGTATCGGATTGGGGAGCGGTCATGCGCCTACGGCGGGTGTCGGTCAGGGTGGTTGTCGGGCTGCTGGCCGTGATCGGGGGGCCTTGCGCCGCGTCGGCATCGGACGCGGCCGTGGCGCGGGTCGTCGCGTCGGCCAAGGCCCACGCACTGGCTGCCGACTCCCTGCCGTCGTTGACCGAGGTGCGGGCGGCCTGTGGACCGGACGCCGTGTGTGCCGGTCGCCTGATCGCCGGAGCGGCCGGCGACGGTGCTCGCTTGGTGCGGGCAATCCGACCCAATCCCGATTCGATCCGCTGGGTCGATACGCGGCCCTCGGTGGTCGACGTCCAGATAGCCAGAGCCGAGGACGGCGGCGTGCTCAGGCGCGTGGTTGTGGATCGCTTCGGCCCCGCGGTGGTTGACGAGCTGCGTCGTGCGGTCACGGGCGACCCTGCCGCGACGGCCATCGAAATCGATCTGCGGTGCAATGCCGGCGGCAACGTCGGCCGGATGCTTGCTGCCGTCGCTTTGTTCACCGGGCCGGTGCGTGCCGCCGCGATCGCGATCGACCCCCACAACCGCCGGCCGTTGGCGGTTCCGGCCCCGGCGGAGGTGCTGCGGACGGGCCCGCTCGGCGTCGTGGTCGGGCTCGAGACAGCCGGCAGCGGCGAACTCATGGCGGCGCTGCTGCGGCGGTATGCCCGGGCACGGATCTTCGGTCGGCCCACGGCCGGGAGGCTGTTCCTGTTGCGGACCATTCCTCTGAATCACGAGTGGAGCCTCCGCCTGCCGTCCTCGCGGATCGAGGTGCCGGGCGGAGCCGTGGCCGGGGGCCTGCAGCCCGATGTACCGCTGCCGGCCTCCGCCGCCGCGTGCGCTAAGCCAGTGACCGAATGAGCGGCTTCCCGGACAGGAGTTACGATTTCGGCGGCGCGTCAAATCAACGTGAGATAGAATTTTACTGAAAAATAAATCACTTTTTGGTCGATAACGGCAGGTCATGACATCGTTTGTGCGCCGGTTCGCGTGGCTGATCGCTTCGGCGGTTCGGGATTTGGTGCCGATCGTCATTGTAGTCGCCGTCTTTCAGCTTCTGGTGCTCGACGAGCCGTTGCCGGAGGTCGAGCGCCTGCTCGGCGGTTTGGCTCTGACGGCTGCCGGACTGACCCTGTTCGTCCGCGGGCTGACCATGGGCCTGTTCCCGCTCGGCGAGGCCCTCGCCGACGCTTTCGCGCGCAAGGGCAGCTTGACGGTGTTGCTGTCGTTCGCCTTCGCCCTCGGTTTCGCCACCACCGTTGCCGAGCCGGCACTGATCGCCGTCGCGGGCGAGGCCGCATTGGCGGCGGCCGACGGCGGCGTAATCGCCGCGGCAGACGACAGCCGGCGAACCTACGCCCTGGTGCTGCGGCTGACCGTCGCACTGGCGGTGGGAACGGCACTGGTGGTCGGCGTGCTGCGCATCCTCAAGGGGTGGCCGATCCACATGCTGATGATCGGCGGGTATGTGGCAGTCGTGGTGCTGACGGCGTTTGCACCGGAGACCATCGTCGGCATCGCCTACGATTCCGGTGGCGTGACCACGTCGACGATCACGGTGCCGCTGGTAGCGGCTCTCGGCGTCGGCCTGGCGACGGTCATCCGTGGCCGAAATCCCGCGATCGACGGCTTCGGCCTGATCGCGTTCGCCAGCCTGACGCCGATGATGTTCGTCCTGGTGCTCGGCATCCTGACCGGGAGCCGGTGACGTGGACGCTGGAATCGGAGTTGCGCCATGGATCTGATGGGCGTGGACCTGATGGGCGCTTTGCCGCGAACCCTGGTCTCCACCGCCCGGGATGTGGCGCCGATCGTTATCGTGCTGGTGTTCTTTCAGGTGCTGTTCGTTCGGAGGCGGCCGCCGAACCTGCCGAAGGTGCTGGCCGGCTTCGCCTACGTCCTGGTGGGCATGGCCTTGTTCATTCTTGGACTGGAGCAGGCCCTGTTTCCCTTGGGCGAGACCATGGCCCGGCAGCTTTCGGCGGTTGGCGCCGGCGCCAACTGGCGTGATTACGGCACCGTCTACGCCTTTGCGGCGGCCATCGGGTTTGCCACCACCATCGCCGAACCATCGCTGATCGCCGTGTCGCTGAAGGCGCGGGACGCATCGGGCGGGGCGGTCCAGGTGCTGGGCCTTCGCCTCGCGGTGGCTGTGGGCGTGGCCATCGGCGTCGCGCTGGGTACGTTCCGCATCGTCACCGGTACGTCGTTAGCAACCTATATTATCATCGGCTACGCCATCGTGTTGGTGCAGACCTGGACGGCTCCGCGATCCATCGTACCGCTCGCCTACGATTCGGGCGGCGTCACCACGTCGACGGTGACGGTCCCGGTGGTGACGGCGCTGGGCCTGGGGCTGGCCGATGCGGTTCCGGGTCGTTCCCCGCTGGTGGACGGTTTCGGCTTGATTGCATTTGCCAGCGTGTTTCCCATTATGACGGTCCTGGCCTACGGATCGCTGGCGGCTTGGCTGAAGGACCGGAGGGGTGGCGAGGAGGAGCGGTCGCCATGAATCTCAAGCTGATCGTGGCTCTGACGGCCGACGAAAAGACCGAAGCCATCGTTTCCGCGGCCCGAGCGGCCGGCGCCACCGGCGCCACCGTCATTACCGCGTGTCGCGGCGAGGGCCTGAAGCCGGAGAAAAGCTTCCTTGGCCTCGACCTGACCGCCCAGCGCGATGTCGTTCTATTCCTGGTGGCCGAACCCAAGGCGCGGCAGATCCTCGAGGCCATCGCCGATGCCGTCCATCTCGACGATGAGCCAGGCGCCGGCATCGCCTTTCAACTGGGAATCGAGGATGCCGTGGGCCTGAGGACGCAGGAGGCCGCCATTCTTTGCGAGATCGAGGACAGCGTGTGATGACCGAGGGGAACGTGCGGGTTGGCGACGTGATGACCTCGCCGGTGCGATCCGTGGGGCGCACGGCGACGGTATCCGAAGCCATCGCCATTATGCGGGCCACTCGGGTCAGTTCGCTGGTGGTGGAGCGTCGCGACGAGACCGACGAGTTCGGCCTGGTCGTGGTCACCGATATCGCCCGCGAGGTGATCGCCCGGGATCGCCCGGCCGGCCGGGTGAACGTCTACGAAGTGATGACCAAGCCGGTGCTCACCTTGCCTGAGGACATGGCGATCAAGTACGCCGTGCGCCTGCTGGTCCGGTTCAAGCTGTCACGGGCCCTGGTGGTGGATCAGTCGCGGTCGCCGGTGGGCATCGTCACCTTGAGGGACATGGTGCTGCGTCACGAGTTCGGCGACCCGGCGTCCGGTCGGTGAGCGACGCCACCGTCGCCCGCGGGCTGATGCGTCGGGCGGTCTGGGCGGCCCTGGCCACCGTCTCGGCCGTTGACTCGGGGCGGCCCTCAGCGTCGTTGGTTACCGTCGCATGTGACACGGACGGCAGTCCGCTCCTGCTGCTCTCCAATCTGGCCGAGCATACCCGCAACCTCGCTGAAGACGACCGCGCCGCACTGCTGTTCGAGGTCGCGTCCCGCCGTGCCAATCCCCAAACCGGGCCAAGGGTGTCGGTGGAAGGGCGGATTCAGAAGACGGCGGACCCCAGGCACGGGCGACGGTTCCTTGCCCGCCACCCCGGCGCCCGGCAGTACGCCGGGTTCGCAGACTTCTCCTTCTATCGCATGAGCGTGGAGGGGGCGCAGTTCGTCGGTGGCTTCGCCCGCGCCCGGCGGCTCGATCCCGGATCGTTGCTGGCCGAGGCCGCGGCGGCCGGCGCTGTCGCCGCCTGCGAGGAGGAGGTGTTGGCGCACATGAACGAGGATCACGCCGATGCCGTGGACCTATACGCCACCAGCCTCCTCGGCCGGCGCGGCAGCGGCTGGCGGATGATGGCCGTCGATCCCGACGGATGCGATCTGCGGCTTGGCGCCCGGATCGCCCGTCTCGATTTCCCCCGATCGGCGACCGACAGCGCGGCGTTGCAGGCGGTTCTCATGGAGTTGTTGAAACAGGCTCGAAAGGCCCCCAATTAGAGGTGAATCGGTCCCGCTTTCGCTTGCGCGAGATCGAGGTTCCCGTACAAAATAGACATTCCAGGTGAAACCTGGAATAATTCTAAAATGCAAACTTTTTCGTCGTTCGCTGCCGCGCCCCGGGGAGGGTCAGGGAGCAACATTTCTCGGTCATCCGAATGGTGCGAGGACTAAAATGACGATAGGAAGCGATCGAACCTCCAACAAAAAGCTGCTGGACTGGGTCGAAGAAGTCGCCGCTCTCTGTAAGCCTGATCAGGTGTACTGGTGCGATGGCTCGCAGGAGGAGTACGACAGACTCTGCCAAGTGCTGGTCGACGGCGGGACATTCATCCGCCTGAACCCCGAAAAGCGGCCCAACAGCTATCTCGCGCGGTCCCACCCCAGCGACGTGGCGCGGGTGGAAGAGCGCACGTACATCTGCTCCGAAAAGGAGGAGGACGCCGGCCCCACTAACAACTGGATGGCTCCGGCGGAGATGCGCAAGATTCTCAACGGGGTATTCGACGGCAGCATGCGCGGGCGGACGATGTATGTGATCCCGTTCAGCATGGGACCCATCGGTTCGCCGATCGCGTATACCGGGATCGAAATCTCCGATTCGCCGTATGTGGCCGTCAACATGCGGATCATGACGCGCATGGGACAAGGAGTGCTGGACGCGCTCGGGTCTGACGGCTTCTTCATCCCGACCGTTCATTCGGTGGGTGCGCCGCTTGAGCCCGGCCAGCAGGATGTGTCGTGGCCCTGTGAAGGCGACATCTCCAAGAAGTACATCGTTCACTACCCGGAGACGCGGGAGATCTGGTCCTATGGCTCCGGCTATGGCGGCAACGCGCTTCTGGGTAAGAAGTGCCTGGCGCTGCGCATTGCCTCGGTGATGGCCCGCGACGAGGGCTGGCTTGCCGAGCACATGCTAATCCTCGGCCTGGAATCGCCGCAGGGTGATAAGACGTACGTGGCTGCGGCCTTCCCGAGCGCGTGCGGCAAGACCAACCTGGCGATGATCCTGCCGCCGGAAGGGTTCGAAGGCTGGAAAGCGTACACCGTCGGGGACGATATCGCGTGGATCAAGCCCGCTCCGGACGGCACGCTTCGCGCCATCAATCCGGAGTACGGGATTTTCGGCGTTGCGCCGGGAACCTCGAGCAAGTCCAACCCGATGGCGATGGACAGCCTCACGGCCAACTGCATCTTCACCAACGTCGCGCTGACCGATGACGGCGACGTGTGGTGGGAAGAGATGGACGGTCCGGTGCCCGACCACGCCATCGACTGGAAGGGCAACGACTGGACGCCCGACATGGATCACGCGGCGGCGCACCCGAATTCGCGGTTCACCGCTCCGGCGAGCCAGATTCCGACCATCGATCCGGCCTGGGAGGACCCACAAGGCGTTCCCATCAGTGCCTTCCTGTTCGGCGGCCGGCTGTCGAAGACCTTCCCGCTGGTGTATGAGTCGTTCGACTGGCAGCACGGGGTGTTCATGGCCGCGACCATGGGCTCCGAAGCCACCGCGGCGGCCATCGGTCAGGCGGCTATCCGCCGCGATCCCTTCGCCATGCTGCCGTTCATCGGCTACCACATGGCGGAGTACTGGGCCCATTGGCTCAGCATGGGCAAACGGACCGACATCAAGCTGCCGACGATTTTCCGTGTGAACTGGTTCCGCAAGAACGAGCAGGGCAAGTTCGCATGGCCGGGCTTCGGTGAGAACATGCGGGTCCTGAAGTGGGTCGTCGACCGGGTGAACGGCCGCGCGGGAGCGGTGGACAGCCCGTTCGGCAAGATGCCCCAATACCAGGACATCACGTGGGCCGGCCTCGACTTCACCGAGGACAAGTTCTACGAGATCATGGACATCAACCGCGAAGGCGCTCTCACCGAGGCGGAAGCCCTCAAGGAGTACTTCGCCCAGTTCGGGGCCGCGTTGCCTCCCGCACTGGAGCAGGAACGTCAGGCAATGGCCGACCGTGCCAGCAAGGCGCCGGCGGTCTGGAGCCTCAAGGACGTCGCCTAGTCCACGGACCCATTCGGTCTAAGCCGTCGTTTGGGTCAAACGTGAACTAGGACCATGAGTTGGCGGGCATCGTCCGCCATGTCAGGAAGCGGCCCCGCCTTTGGCGGGGTCGTTTTCGTTGGTGGTCTGGGAGCGAGCAAAACGACCGCCGGTGCTGCTGCGCACCCAGGGGCGCCGCCGCGGCGCCGCTTGGTGCCGCGCCGGGTTCCGGGACCCGCCGCCGGGAGCCGCTGGAATTCGTGCGGCGGTCGGTAGCCGTGCTCCGGTGCGGCGTTTATCTCATTGATTTGACAAAAAAATGCCGGGCATTAAGCCCGGCAAGTCTTAACAGGGAGGCTTCACGTCTGGGAGACGTAGGACCCACTCTGAAGCGAGCCCTTCTTTCGAGCCTTGCGCCCGAAACTCGAGAAAACTGTTAGGATTGTTGCACCGCAACATCCAATGCCTAAGATATACGCGGCCGGACGGCGAAGCGCCACCCAAAAAACCTGCACAGCACCTATGCACTGTGTGCATGGCTAGTAGAACAACGGCGGATGGTGTTTCGCCGATTGGGATCGTGTGTCACCGGCGTTCGTCGAATGCGTGGGATCGTGCAGACTCGCCGGCAAGCCGGCCTTAGCAGCCTGCTAGTGGGTGAACTTTTCCATCTTGCTCAGCAGGAAGTCGCGGAACACCTTGATCCGATTCGATTGCCGCAATTCGTCCGGATAGACCAGGAACACGTCCACCGAAGGGCCGTGGGCGTCTGGAAGGACCTCGACCAGGTTCCCGGTTTCCTGGTTCAGGTAATCCGGCAAGGCGCCGATGCCGATGCCACTCTGCACCGCGCGGAAGATGGCGTAGGTGCTGTTCACTCGCAGAAAGGCGCGGCGGCGCTGCCCTTCGGGCAGGCCAGCTTCCAGCAGCCAGTTGACCGTCGGTACCGGCGGGCGCGCATCTTCGCCGAACGCCACCAGCCGATGGTCGTCCTCGTCCAGATCCTCGACCCGGCGTGGCATACCGTGGTTCTTCAAATAGCCAGGTGCGGCGAATGCCCGATATTGCATGGTCATCAGGCGCCGTTGGACCAGGTCCGACTGGGTCGGCGGCGTCATGCGGATGGCCACGTCGGCTTCGCGCATGGAGAGGTCCAGCTCATTGTCGGTCAACACCAACGATGCATCGATGTCCGGGTAGCGCTCCAGGAACTCACGCAGTCGCGCAGCCATCCAAACCGAACCGAAGGCGACGGTGGTGGTAATCTTCAATGGACCTTGCGGTCGCTCTCGGCTCTCGCTGATCCGGGCCTCGACCATGTTCAGTTTCGACAGTACGTCGCGCACCGTGCGGTGGAGCATTTCGCCCTGTTCGGTGAGCTTGAGGCCGCGGGCGTGGCGGTGAAACAGCGGTACCCGCAGGCTTTCCTCCAGCGCGCTGACCTGACGACTGACCGCGGACTGGCTCAGATTCAGGGTATCGCCGGCGTGGGTGAAGCTGCCCGCTTCCGCCACCGCATGAAATACCCGCAGCTTGTCCCAGTCCATCGTGGCGTTCCTATCGGCGCGGCCCCGGCGCCGCGCGGTTCGGTTTCTACAAGCGTCGGGATCCGGCACTCACTCGGCGGCGACAGCTTCTTCCTGTTCGGCCAGGAATCGCTCCGCTTCCAGGGCGCCCATGCAGCCGGTCCCGGCGGCGGTCACCGCTTGGCGGAAGACCTTGTCCTGTACGTCGCCGGCTGCAAACACGCCCGGTACGCTGGTGGCGGTGCTGTCCGGCGCGGTCAGGATGTAGCCTTCGTCATCCATGTCCACATGGCCGCGGAACAGCTCGGTGTTGGGAGTATGGCCGATGGCGATGAACACACCGTCAACGGGTAGGTCGCTCAAGGAACCGGTTTTGACCTGGCGCAGCCGTACGCCGACCACGCCGGGCGGCTCTCCACCACCGAGTATCTCGTCGACAACGCTGTCCCAAATCATCTCGATCTTCGGATTGCGGAACAGGCGATCCTGCAGGATTTTCTCCGCCCGCAACCGATCGCGACGATGGATGAGCACGACTTTCGTCGCGAAGTTGGTGAGGTACAAGGCTTCCTCGACGGCGGTGTTGCCGCCGCCGACCACCGCCACCGCACGATCTCTATAGAAAAAGCCGTCACAGGTGGCGCAGGTGGAGACCCCGAAGCCCTTGAACTGCTCCTCGCTGTCGAGTCCCAGCCAACGGGCTTGGGCGCCGGTACAGATGACCAGGGTGTCGGCAGCGTACTCATCCCCCGAATCACCGGTCAGAACAAACGGGCGTTGGCGCGGGTCGGCCTCGACGATGGTGTCGTCCACCATCGTCGTACCGACCTTGGCGGCCTGCTGGTCCATCTGCTCCATCATCCAGGGACCCTGCACGGTCTCCGCGTACCCCGGGTAGTTCTCCACGTCAGTGGTGATGGTGAGTTGGCCGCCCGGCTGCAGGCCCCTGATCAGGGTCGGTTGCAGATTGGCGCGCGCCGCATAGATGGCCGCCGTGTAACCGGCGGGGCCGGAACCCAAGACCAGAATCTTGCTGTGCCGACGCGCGGCCATGAATGTACCTTTTCGGGCCGGTGTTGCCGCCATGATACTACCCCGTCCACGACGAAGCGGCGCATGGCCACGCCATCTTGCGGCGCAATCATTGCCGGGATCGGCCCTAACCCCTAGCAAACATATGAGTCGTCCTACGGCCGCGCAAGCCTCATGCGGCACCTGCGAAAGACATGCCGCTTGGTCCGGTCCGCGGCATGACCGCCCTGGAATGGGTCAACCCTTTGCCATATAGTGCCGCGCTCTTGAGACCGGGAATGAGGCCGCGAATGCCGCCGGGGAAACTCGATAAAATCGATCAACACATCCTGCGCGATTTGCAGGCCAACGGACGAATGACCAACGTGGAACTGGCGCGCCGCGTCGGCATTTCGGCGCCGCCGTGCCTGCGGCGTGTCCGTGCCCTTGAGGATGCGGGCTACATCCGCGGCTACCATGCGGACCTGGAGCCGAAGGCGCTGGGCTTCAACGTCACGGTCTTCGCTCACGTAGGGCTTTCCAGCCAGGCGGAGCACGACCTGGAGGCATTCGAGGATCTGGTCCGCTCGTGGCCCGAGGTCCGCGAGTGCCACATGCTTGCCGGCGAGACCGACTTCCTGTTGAAGGTGGTGGCTGAGGACTGGGAGGCCTACCAGACCTTCCTGACCTCGCAGCTGACCGCGGCGCCGAACGTCAGCCACGTGAAATCGGCACTGTCCATTCGAACGTCGAAGCACTCCCCGGGGGTGCCGGTCAGCGACGACGAGGACGAACGGCCCGAAGGTCGCCGGTCCATCGGCTGATCGCGTCGGCGGCTGTCGCCGGCGTCCGATTGAATCAAATCGTCAGCCCAGGTTCGTATAAGGCCGAAGGCTCGCCAAGACCCGCTCGCGAACCGGCACCGACGAGGCCGGTGGCGTGAATGGTCGTCCGGTCACCGTTTCGTACAGCGCGATATAGCGGCGGCTGAAGGCGATGATCGTTTCTTCGGGGATGGCGGGGATGGGTTCCCGGTAAGGATCGCAGCGGCCGGAGATCCATAGCCGGAGGAACTCCTTGTCCAGGCTTTCCGGCTCCATACCCGCCGCCATCCGCTCGTCGTAGGTAGCGGATTTCCAGTAGCGGCTGCTGTCCGGCGTATGGATTTCGTCGGCGAGGGTCAGCCGCCCGGACTCATCGAGCCCGAACTCGTACTTGGTGTCCACCAGGATCAGGCCGTTGCGAGCCGCGATCTCCCGTCCGCGGGCGAAAAGCGCCAGGGCCGTGTCGGCTACCTCCTGCCATCGGTCGGCGGTCAACAGGCCGCGCTCGACGATCTCCGCCGGTGTGACCGGCTCGTCGTGTTCGCCGGCGGCGGCCTTGGTGGTGGGCGTGAGGATCGTTTGCGGCAGCTTCTGGTTCTTGACCATGCCGTCAGGAAAGGTCACGCCGTACATTTCTCGCTGTCCGTCCCGGTACATGGGCCAGATGGAGGTGGACGTGGACCCTGTCAGATAGTCGCGGACCACCATCTCCACCGGCAGCATGTTGAGGCCCTTAACCACCATGACGTTGGGGTCGGGTACGTCGAGCAGATGGTTGGGGCAGACGTCGGCGGTGGCGTCGAACCAGAACCGGGCGGTCTGGGTAAGGACCTGGCCCTTGAACGGCACCGCCGCCAGCACCTGGTCGAAGGCACTCTGGCGGTCGGTGGCGACAAGGATTCGCCGGCCGTCGGGCAGGTCGTAGTTGTCGCGTACCTTGCCACGAGTGTGATTCGGCAATTCCGCAAACGTTGCGTCCACCAGGACGTTGTCCAGGTTGGCAGCAATGAGGTCGTCGAGCGCGTCGCGAGTGATGGTCATGGCGTGTTTCCGTACTCTCCACCGGTCACTTACCCCACTATCACGTTCTGTTGAACGGCCATGTCGTGGGAACGCCCCATCGGCCTTGCGCCACTCCCTTGCCTGACGACAATTGGCTGCTGCAACCGAAGGGAGAGGGAGCGATGCGCGTCGCTATCGCGTGCCAGGGCGGCGGCAGCCACACCGCCTTCACCGCCGCCGCGTTGATGAGGCTGCTTGAGGACACGGCCGACGACGACGATGTGGAGGTGGTCGCGCTCAGCGGCACCTCAGGCGGCGCCGTGTGTGCCGCGTTGGCTTGGTCGGGCCTGATCGCCGGGCGCGGCGGCGTCGGCGATGCCAGGGGGCACCGCGAGGCGGCGAGACGCCTCGCCCATTTCTGGACGCAGGGCTGGCCCGACGGTATCGCCGCCCACGGTTATGGCGACGCGATGGTGCGGCTGCTGCACAATCTGCAGTCCGGGAACTGGCTTGAGGCCGGCGTGCCGCTGATGGACCGGTTCCGCAATGACGCCATCCAGTTCGGTGGCCGGCTGACGACCACACCGGGGGCCGCCTTGCGGCCGGAGATCAGTCCCTACCTCATTGCCGCGATGATCCTGGCATCGCCGCTGGCCCTGTCGCCCTGGGGCGAGTTGATTCGCCGCGAGACGGATGCCCAGGAGGCGCTGCGCTGGTTGCTAGGCCGCCACATTGATTTCGACGCCGCGCGGCGGTCGGTGGAGGACGATCCCTCCCTGCCGGCGCTGCTGATCGGGGCGATCGACGTGGTGGACGGCTCGTTCAAGGCGTTCACCAGCAGGGCCGAACCCACACGCTGGCAGCGCGACGGAATCACCGTGGATGCCGTGGTCGCTTCCGGCGCCATCCCGACGCTGATGCGGCCGGTGGAGATCGAAGGCGAGGATGGCCAGAAGCGCGCCTACTGGAACGGCCTGTTTTCACAGAACCCGCCGGTACACGATTTGCCGGACGTGTATGGCACGGCGCCGGACCGCAACCCGGAACAGATCTGGGTGATCCGCATCAACCCGCCGGCGCTGGTGCCGCCGGAACTCGGCGCCGCGGCCCGTGTTCCCATTGTGGTGCCGGAGATCATGGACCGCCGCAATGAGCTGACCGGCAATCTGTCTCTACATCAGGAACTTCGCGAGATCGCCAAGTTCAACGACCTGATCGATCGCGACACATTGTCGGCGAGTTCCAAGTACAGCACCGTGACCATCTGCTGCTTCGGCATGAGCGACCGGGCGGCGGCGGGTCTGGATCACCTGGACAAGCTCGACCGGGCGCCGCAGATCTTTCGTGTCTTGATGGACGACGGCGACCAGCGTGCCGGTGAATTCCTGGAGGCGTGGCGAACCGCAGACGGGCGCTGTCCCAACGCCGGTTGTTCGGCGACCGACCTCAGCTGTACGCGATGGTAATGACTTCGTAGGACTTGGAGCCCTTTGGCGTCGTCACCTCCACCACTTCCCCCAGAGTCTTGCCGATCAGCGCCCGTCCCAGGGGCGAGGTGACCGACAACCGGCCGGCGGCAATGTCGGCTTCGTGCGTGCCCACAAGCTGGAAGGTGGATTCCTCGTCGGTGTCTTCATCGGCGATGCGTACCGTGGCCCCGAAGCGGACGACGTCGCCGCTCAGTTTGCTGGCATCGATCACCTCGGCGCGGGCGATGATGTCATCCAGCTCCGCCATGCGGCCCTCGACAAAGCTCTGCCGCTCGCGTGCTGCATGGTACTCCGCGTTTTCCGCCAGGTCGCCGTGCTCGCGAGCCTCGGCAATGGCTCGGATGACCGCGGGGCGCTCCACATTACGCAGGCGCTTCAGCTCGTCCTGCAACTGGGAGAGGCCCTGGGGCGTCATCGGGATCTTTTCCATGGCGCACATCCCTGCCAACGTCGGGTGCTTGGCTTAGGGCCTGTTGCCCTTCACCGCATCGTCACAGCACTTGACCGATAATGAAAGTGGGGGACGCTAAGCCGAAGCACTAAAGTACGATTGCAGCGAAGCGACTTCAAGGCCGTCCCCGTCCCGCAGGACCTCGGTGGCATCCACCGTCGCTGCGGCCCCGGCGATGGTGGTGTAGTGGGGGACGTTCTTGATCAGCGCCGAGCGGCGAATCGAGTAGCTGTCCTTGATTGCCTGTGCCCCTTCGGTGGTGTTGATCACCAACTGCACGTCGCCGTTGATGATCGCGTCCTCGCAGTGCGGGCGGCCCTGCAGGACCTTGTTGATCCGGCTCACCGGCAGGCCCTGCTCCGCCAGGTAGGTGGCGGTTCCGTCGGTGGCCAGCAACTGGAAGCCGGCTGCTACCAGGCGCCGGGCCAGATCGGCGGCACCATCTTTGTCGCGGTCCTTCACCGAGATGAACACGGTTCCCTCGGTGGGCAGCCGCGTGCCGGCGCCCAACTGCGACTTGGCGAACGCTCGGGCGAAATCCCCGGCGATACCCATGACTTCGCCGGTGGACTTCATTTCCGGCCCCAGGATGACGTCGACGCCGGGGAACCGCGCGAACGGAAACACCGCTTCCTTGACCGAGATATGGCTCAATTCCGGCCGGCGGCCGAGTCCGAAGGAGGCCAGCGATTCGCCGGCCATGAGCCGGGCGGCGATCTTGGCAATGGGTACGCCGGTGGCCTTGGCGACGAACGGCACGGTGCGGCTGGCGCGCGGGTTGACCTCCAGGATGTAGATCTCGCTGTCCTTGACGGCGAACTGAACATTCATCAGCCCGACCACACCCAGCGCGCGGGCCAGCGCTGTGGTCTGCCGTTCCAGCTCCTCGATCACCTCGGGCGACAGCGTATGGGGCGGCAGGGAACAGGCGGAATCGCCGGAATGGATGCCGGCTTCCTCGATGTGCTGCATCACGCCGGCCACGTAGACGTCGGTACCGTCGGCCACCGCGTCCACGTCCACCTCGATGGCGTCCTGAAGATAGGAATCCAACAACACCGGGCTGCGACCAGAGACCAGCACCGCGGCACTGATGTAGGAGCGCAGTGCGCCGTGGTCGTGGATGATCTCCATCGCCCGTCCGCCGAGCACATAGGATGGCCGGATGACCAGCGGATAGCCGATCTGCGCCGCCACGCGCTCGGCTTCTTCCGGTGATCGGGCGATGCCGTTGGCCGGCTGGCGCAGGCCGAGGCGGTTCAGCAGAGCCTGGAACTGCTCGCGGTCCTCGGCCAGATCGATGGCGTCCGGCGAGGTCCCGAGGATGGGGATTCCGGCAGCGTCGAGAGCATGGGCCAGCTTCAACGGGGTCTGGCCGCCGAACTGCACGATGACGCCGCGCAGGTCGCCGCGGGACTGCTCCACCCGGATCAGCTCGATGGCGTCCTCGTCGGTCAACGGCTCGAAGAACAGCCGGTCGGAGGTGTCGTAGTCGGTGGACACCGTCTCCGGGTTGCAGTTGACCATGATCGCCTCGTAGCCCGATTCCTTCAGCGCGTAGGCGGCATGGACGCAGCAGTAGTCGAACTCGATCCCCTGGCCGATGCGGTTGGGGCCACCACCGAGGATGACCACCTTGGGGCGCTCGGTCGGCGCCGCCTCGCATTCCGGCGGGTACAGCCCGTCACCCTCGTAGGTGGAGTACATGTAGGACGTCTGCGACGGGAATTCGGCGGCGCAGGTGTCCACCCGCTTGAACACCGGTGCCACCCCCAGTGCCCGCCGCCGCTCGGCGACGTCGTCGGGCTCGATGCGGGTGAGGTCCGCCAGCCGTTGGTCAGAGAAGCCCAGGCCCTTCAGGCTCAGCATGCCCACCGCGTCGTCGGGGAGCCCGTGGCGGCGGACGCCGTCCTCCACCTCCACGAGGCGATGAATCTGTTCCAGGAACCAGCGGTCGTACCGGCACGCGGCGTGAATCTCATCCATCGACAGACCATGTCGGAACGCCTGGGCCACGGCCAGCACGCGGTCCGGCCGCGGCGCTGCCACCGCCGCCAGGATGGCGTCGTGCGTGCCGGCGATGTCCATTTCGTTGAGTCCAGTGAGTCCGGTCTCCATGGACCGCAAGGCCTTCTGCAGCGATTCGGCGAAGCAGCGACCGATGGCCATGGCCTCGCCCACGGACTTCATCGACGTGGTGAGCATCGGGTCGGCAGCGGGGAACTTCTCGAAGGTGAAGCGGGGGATCTTGGTGACCACGTAATCGATGGTCGGCTCGAACGAGGCCGGGGTGACGCCGGTGATATCGTTGGCCAGTTCGTCGAGCGCGTAGCCCACCGCCAGCCGTGCCGCCACCTTGGCGATGGGGAACCCCGTCGCCTTCGACGCCAGGGCAGAAGACCGCGAGACGCGGGGATTCATCTCGATGACCACCATCCGCCCGGTGTCCGGGTCGATGGCGAACTGGACGTTGGAGCCGCCCGTATCGACGCCGATCTCGCGCAGCACGGCGATCGCCGCGTCGCGCATGATCTGGTATTCCTTGTCGGTCAGCGTCAGCGCCGGGGCGACGGTGATGGAATCGCCCGTGTGAACGCCCATCGGGTCCACGTTCTCGATGGAGCAGACGATGATGCAGTTGTCCACGCGGTCGCGGACCACCTCCATCTCGAACTCTTTCCAGCCGAGTACCGATTCCTCCACCAGCACCGTGCCCACCGGCGAAGCCGCCAGTCCGCCGGAAACGATGCGTTCGAACTCCTGCTGGTTATAGGCGATGCCACCGCCGGTGCCGCCCAGCGTGAACGATGGGCGGATGATCAGCGGCAGGCCGATCTCCTGCACCACGCGTCGGGCTTCCTCCATCGAATGGACCAGCGAGCTGCGCGGGCAGTCGAGGCCGATGCTTGTCATCGCCTCACGGAACAGCAGGCGGTCTTCGGCCTTGGCGATCACATCGGAGTCGGCGCCGATCATCATCACGCCGTAGCGGGCCAGTACGCCGCTGTTCTGAAGCTCCATCGCCACGTTCAGCCCGGTCTGCCCGCCCATCGTGGGCAGCACCGCGTCGGGCCGTTCGCGGGCGATGATCTTCTCCACGTTGGGGGCGGTCACCGGCTCGATATAGGTGGCGTCGGCGGTCTCCGGGTCGGTCATGATGGTCGCCGGATTGGAGTTGACCAGCACGACGCGATAACCGTCCTCCCGCAACGCCTTGCACGCCTGGGTGCCGGAGTAGTCGAACTCGCACGCCTGTCCGATGATGATCGGCCCGGCGCCGATGACCAGGATCGAATGAATGTCGGTGCGTTTGGGCATCGGTCAGGCTTGGTCGGGTGTGATCACGAGCCGGCGCCCCCGGCAGAGACCGCCAGCGGACGCTTCGAGCTCTCGATCATCCGCACGAATCGTTCGAACAGGTAGTGGCTGTCCTGTGGACCGGGCGAGGCCTCCGGATGGTACTGAACGGCGAACACCGGCAGGTCCTCCACTTTGAGCCCCTCGATGGTGCCGTCGAACAGCGACGTATGGGTTTCGATCACGTGCCGCGGCAGCGAATCGCGGTCGACGGCGAAGCCGTGGTTCTGGCTGGTGATCTCCACCCGCCCGGTCTCCAGGTCTTTGACCGGATGATTGGCGCCCCGATGGCCGAGGTGCATCTTGTAGGTGCGGCCGCCCAGCGCCAGGGCCAGCATCTGGAGGCCGAGGCAGATGCCGAACAACGGTACGCCGGCCTCGATGATGCCTTGGATCATCGGCAACGCGTAACGGCCGGTGGCGGCCGGGTCGCCAGGGCCGTTGGACAGGAACACCCCGTCCGGATTGTGGCGCAGAACCTCTTCGGCGGATGATTCGGCGGGAACCACGGTGACGCGGCAGCCGGCTGCGGCCAGGCAGCGCAGGATGTTCCGCTTGGCGCCGTAGTCCACCGCCACCACGTGGTGACTGGCATCGGTCAGCCGGCCATAACCCCGCCCCAGCGACCACCGGGTCTCGTCCCAGGAGTAGGTCTGTCGACAGGAGACCTCGCTGGCCAGGTCCATGCCTTCCAGTCCCGGCCACGCTCGTGCCCGGGCGATCAGTGCTTCGACCGTGGACTCCTCTTGGCCGTCGGCGAATCGGGAAATGGCGCCGTTTGGCGCGCCGCCATCGCGGACCCGGCGTGCCAGCCGGCGGGTATCAACGCCGGTGATCGCCACCAGCCCGTGCGACTTCAACCAGGCATCCAGGTGCATGGTCGCCCGCCAATTGGCCGGATCGGTGATGGGCGCCCGCATGACACAACCGCGGACCGCCGGGGTGGTGGTTTCGATGTCTTCCGGGTTGGTGCCCACATTGCCGATGTGGGGGAAGGTGAAGGTGATGATCTGGCCGGCGTAGGAGGGATCGGTGAGGATTTCTTGATAGCCAGTCATCGAGGTGTTGAAACAGACCTCGCCGACGGCGATTCCCTCGGCTCCGGCGGCACGGCCCCAGAATACCGAACCGTCATCAAGCACCAGGGCGGCGTCGGCGCCGGGCGGACAAGAGACCCCCGCGCTCGCCGATACCGGCGCCGCCGGGGATGGGGGCGCGAGTGGGTCCGCCATGGGGTCTGAGTCTCCTCCGCCGTCCGCATTCACGGTTCGGCGCCGGTGGGGTCGCGAGGCGTTTCCACTCCGAATGGGTGGCCGCCCGCGTACGCTGCCTGCGCATGTAAGGGATCGGGCCGCGGGCGTCAACCCCCGTTCAAGTAAAACTCTTTCGATATCAATGCTTTAATTTGGGTCTGGCAGGATCGGCCTTGCCGGGAGTATATAGTGGCCGTGGATAAGGGCCCGTGGCGTCCGCCAAACACCATGGGCGCACCTTTCATGGCCGAACCGTCGGCTCATAGGTGATCCATACCCACCCGCGACCACAGGACGAAGGAGCATGGTGACCCATGCTGCGCACCCGGCTGAACGAATCGCTGAAGACGGCGATGCTGGCCCAGGATCAACGGCAGGTGGCGACCCTCCGTCTGGCCCTGGCGGCGCTCAAGGACCGTGACATTGCGGAGCGCCAGAAAGGCAACCTATCCGGCCTCGACGATACGCAGGTGGCTGCGCTGCTGCAGTCGATGATCAAACAGCGTCGGGACAGCATGGTCATGTACGAACAGGGTGGCCGCGAGGACCTGGTGCAGCAGGAGGCGGAGGAGATCGAGATCATCCAGAAGTTCCTGCCTGAACAGCTGACCGATTCGGAGATGGAAGACGTCGTGGTCACCACCATCCGGGAAATGGGCGCGCAAACGCTGAAGGACATGGGCCGGGTGATGGCAGCGTTGAAGGAGCGGTATACTGGTCGCATGGATTTCAGCAAGGTCGGCGGACTGGTGAAACGCCGGTTGACCTGAACCGCCACCCGCCGCCAACGGCGGCGATTGAACGGCGGAGGATGCCTGCCCTTGGCCTTCCCCGAGAGCTTCCTCGAGGAACTGCGGTCTCGCCTGTCGCTGGTGGCGGTGGTGGGCCGCCGCGTACGGCTGGAACGCCGCGGCCGCGAGCACATGGGGCTGTGCCCGTTCCACAAGGAAAAGACGCCGTCGTTCACGGTCAGTGAGGACAAGGGCTTCTTTCACTGCTTCGGCTGCGGGGCGCACGGCTCGGTCTTCGATTTCGTCATGCGGACCGACGGCGTGTCGTTCCCCGAGGCGGTGGAACGGCTGGCCACGGACGCCGGTCTAGCGCTGCCGGCGCGCACGCCGGAAGCCGCGGCCGAGGACCGCGTGCGCACGTCGTTGCTGGAAGCGATGGACGCCGCCGCGCGGTTCTACGAGCGGACGCTCAAGATGCCCGAGAGTCGGCCGGCGTTGGACTATCTGCGGCGCCGTGGCCTCGACGACGAGATCATCTCCCGATACCGGCTGGGCTTCGCCATCGATTCGAGATCGGCGTTGAAGGCGGCGTTGGTCCACGAGGGCTTCGAGGTGCCGACGCTGGTGCGGGCCGGCCTGCTCATCGAGCCGGAGGACGGCAACGGGACGCCTTTCGACCGTTTCCGCGGGCGGGTCATGTTCCCCATTGCCGATCAGCGCGGCCGGGTGGTGGCGTTCGGCGGACGACTGCTCGGCGACGGGCAGCCCAAGTACCTGAATTCGCCGGAAACGCCGCTCTTCCATAAGGGGCGGATGCTCTATGGCGTGGCCCACGCGGCGCGTCCGGCGCGCGAGGCCGGGACGGTGATCGTGGTGGAGGGCTACATGGATGTCCTCGCCTTGGCCCGCGCGGGCATGGCCAATGCCGTGGCCCCCTTGGGCACCGCGCTCACGGAAGAGCAGATGCAGGCGCTGTGGCGGTTGGTGCCCGAACCCGTGGTCTGCTTCGACGGCGACGCCGCCGGCGGTCGCGCGGCGGCTCGGGCGGCCGAACGGGCCCTGGGCGTGCTGCGCGCCGGCGTCGGCCTGCGTTTCGCGCTGCTGCCCGAAGGCGAGGACCCCGACAGCCTGATCGTCGCCGGTGGCGCGGAGGCCATGGCGGCGGTCCTGGAGGGCGCGGCGCCGCTGTCGGAGGTGCTGTGGCATCTGGAAACCGGTGGCCGCGACCCGACGACGCCGGAGCAACGGGCGGCGCTGCACCGCCGCCTCAAGGCGCATACGGCACGCATTCCGGATAGCAATCTGCGGGCGCACTTCGAAGGCGCCTTCAGTGACCGCGTATGGTCGCGCGACCGCGGCGGACGTGGCGGACGCGGCCAAAAACAGCCGCTCCCGGCACCGGCGTTCACCGGAAGCCCGGCGGCGATCGATCGTGGCCGTCTTCGAGAACGCATTCTGCTGGCCGTCATCGTGCACCATCCGGAGGCCTTCGATCAGGTGGCCGAGGACCTTGGCAGCACGTCGTTTGCGGCGCCGTCGCTTGACAACCTTCGACAGGGCATCGTAATGACATTGCAGGGCGATCCGGGCCTTGACTCGGCGGGCTTGGTGAGCCACCTCAAAGCGTGTGGTTATTCGGATGTCCTGGCTTCGATTGTGGAGCCTCGGACCTTCGAACACGCGTTTTTTGCGCGTCCGGATGCGTCGCTGGCGACTGCGGTCGAAGGTTGGAAAGAAGCGTTTGCCCTGTATCGTCAGCAGGATCTCCGGGCCGAACTCAAGCGGGAGCAGGGGCGTTTGGCCGGCGACCTGACTACCAGCGGTTTTGAGTATTTCCGGGCTTTGAAGCAGCAAGAGCATCATACGGTGCTGGAGAGCGAGTCCGGTTCGGCCAACGAAGACGCCGACCCCTCGGCCCCGCGATAACCGGTCGCGCCCGCGGCGCTCATCCGCGCCATGGTGCCTCAGCGACGGCCTCTAGACCCGCCAGGAGCGCAGGCTCGATGTCCAACCAGGAAACCGCGACTTCCGAACTGCCAGAAACGCAGGAAGACTCCCTGGACAGTCCGCTGCTCGATTCGCTGGGCGCCGGCGTCAAGCGGATGCTCACGCGCGGCAAGGAACGCGGCTACGTCACCTACGATGAGTTGAACGGCGCCCTGCCGCCCGACCAGGTGTCCTCCGAGCAGATCGAGGACACCATGGCCATGCTGTCGGAGATGGGCATCAACGTGGTCGAGGGGGAAGACACCGAGGAAACCCCCCAGGCCGCGGAAACCGCCGAGGCCGAGGTTCCCGCCGGCAACGTGGACGAGAACGAGATCGGCCGCACCGACGATCCCGTGCGCATGTACCTGCGCGAAATGGGCACGGTGGAGCTGTTGTCCCGCGAGGGCGAGATCGCCATCGCCAAGCGGATCGAAGCCGGCCGCGAAATGATGATCGGCGGCATCTGCGAGAGCCCGCTGACCATCCGCGCCCTCGTCGCCTGGCACGCTGCCCTGGTGGAAGGCCGGGTGATGCTGCGCGACATCATCGACCTGGAGGCCACTTACGGCGGCACGCCGGGTGCGGAGGGCGAGGCCGAAGCCGGCCAGAAGGAGGGCGAAGCGGAGCAGGGCGATGAGTCCGGGGCCGCCGACGGCGCGGCCGCAGATGATCTGGAGGCCACCGGCGCCGAGGAACAGGGCGGCGCCGAAGAAGCCACGGACGATGAGGGCGAAGACGCCGAAGGCGAAGACGAAGACGGCGAGGGCGGCGCCGAGGACGGCGAGGACGCCGAGGCGGAAGAACACAATCTGTCGCTGGCGGCGATGGAGGCGCGGCTGACGCCGGCGGTGGTCGAAACCTTCGAGAAGATCGCCAGCACGTACAACAAGATGCACCGGGCGCAGGTGCAGCGGTTGGATGCTATTCAGCGCGGCGAGGAGGTCAAGGTGTCGCTGGAGAAGCGGTACGGCAAGCTGCGCCACGAGCTGGTGCTGCTGATGGAAGACGTGCACCTGAACAATGCACGGATCGAACAGCTCGTGGATCATCTCTATGACCTCAACCGTCGGCTGATTGGTCATGAGGGCAAGCTGCTGCGCTTGGCCATCGATTGCCGCATCCCGCGCGACGAGTTCCTCGAGCACTATTTCGGCCACGAGCTCAATCCCGACTGGCTGGAACGGGTGGGTGAACTGCCCGGCAAGGGCTGGCCCAAGTTCTCCTCCCGCTACGCGGACAACGTAGAGCGAATCCGCGCCGGCGTGGCCGACATCTCCAACGAAGCCGGGCTGCCGATCTCCGAATTCCGCCGCATCGTCGCCACGGTGCAGAAGGGCGAGCGCGAGGCCGCCAAGGCCAAGAAGGAGATGATCGAGGCCAACCTGCGGCTGGTGATCTCCATTGCCAAGAAATACACCAACCGCGGCCTGCAGTTCCTCGACCTGATCCAGGAAGGCAACATCGGCCTGATGAAGGCGGTGGACAAGTTCGAGTACCGCCGCGGCTACAAGTTCTCCACCTACGCCACCTGGTGGATCCGCCAAGCCATCACCCGCTCCATCGCCGACCAGGCGCGCACCATCCGCATCCCGGTGCACATGATCGAGACCATCAACAAGCTGGTCCGTACGTCGCGGCAGATGCTGCACGAGATCGGCCGCGAGCCGACTCCGGAGGAGCTGGCCGAGAAGCTCTCCATGCCGTTGGAAAAAGTGCGCAAGGTGCTGAAGATCGCCAAGGAGCCCATCAGCCTGGAAACGCCCATCGGCGACGAGGAGGACAGCCACCTCGGCGACTTCATCGAGGACAAGAACGCGGTGCAGCCGCTGGACGCCGCCATCCAGGCCAACCTGCGCGAGACCACCACCCGGGTGCTGGCCAGCCTCACCGCCCGCGAGGAGCGGGTGCTCCGCATGCGCTTCGGCATCGGCATGAACACCGACCACACGCTGGAGGAGGTGGGCCAGCAGTTCTCGGTGACCCGCGAGCGCATCCGCCAGATCGAGGCCAAGGCGCTGCGCAAGCTCAAGCATCCCAGCCGATCGCGGAAGCTCAGAAGCTTCCTGGATTACTGAGTCCTCTCTCTCTCCCTCCGCCCGGCTGCAACGGAGAGGTGAGGCGTCGGCGGCCGATTCCACTGTCCGCCCGACCTCTCTAGAATGGCGCCACGGGCCCGTAGCTCAATTGGTTAGAGCCGGCCGCTCATAACGGTCTGGTTGCAGGTTCGAGTCCTGCCGGGCCCACCACTGGTTCCCGCCATGGTGCGTCGCGACCCGACCCGCAATCGGCTATCCAAGTGAGGATGGCGCGGCGGGGTCTCTACACGCCATCATCAAGAAAATAACGGGCTTCGACTGTGTAATTGCGTCCGGCCCGGTGTGCTGCTCGCGTTGGCCCGACCGTTGGCGAAACCTTCGCCCTTCGGTCGCGGTTCCGCGGCTCGCGCGCGCCTGCGTCCGGACACCACGGCGAAGACCCGAACCTTTGTGGCAGAGGTGGTCATTATGTTGAACCTCGATTTCGAGGTGCGGTCGATCGACGGCACCGGCAACAACACGCAACCCGAACGACAGGATTGGGGCGCGGCGGGCGAACCGCTCGACCGCCTGCTCGATCCGGCGTACGCCGACGATGTCTCCGCATTGGCCGGGGCGGATCGGCCCAACCCGCGCGATATCAGCAACGCGGTGTTCATGCAATCGGGCGATATGCCCATCGCCGAGGGCTACAGCGATCTGCTCACCGTCTGGGGACAGTTCCTCGCCCACGATATCGACCTGACTCCCGACAACGGCAGCGAGACCGCGCCGGTGGCCGTTCCCACCGGCGATTCCTGGTTCGATCCGCTGGGCTTTGGCGGCGTGGAAATTCCGTTCCATCGTTCGGGCTTCGTGGAGGGCACGGGAACCGACCCCGACAACCCCCGCGAGCACCCGAACGTGATCACCGGCTACATCGATGCGTCCATGGTCTACGGCTCGGATGCGGAGCGGGAGGCGTTCCTGCGCGACGAGGGCGGCCGGCTGAAGGTCAGCGACGGCAACCTGCTGCCGTTCAACGATCCCGATGATCCGATCGACAACGCCGGCGCCAACGGCGACACCTCGTTCGTCGCCGGCGACGTGCGCGCCAACGAGAACGTGGTGCTGCTTTCGCTGCACACCACCTTCGTCAACGAGCACAACTACCAGGTGGAGCGGCTGGCGGC
>Ga0209780_1000028_pt1 | contig 77656 bp, 76 predicted proteins | sample WorMetexBAHAMAS2_FD_187384 | JGI IMG/M metagenome (GOLD analysis project Ga0209780, IMG submission 187384) | Marine gutless worms symbiont microbial communities from Max Planck institute for Marine Microbiology, Germany - Inanidrilus exumae... | ecosystem: Host-associated > Annelida > Digestive...
GTCCTCGACGGGGGCAGCGGCGCGGACCTGCTGATGGGCGACCTCGGCAACGACTTCCTCGACGGCGGCAGTGGCGAGGACATGCTCGACGGCGGTGCCGGTGACGACACCCTCGATGCTGGCAGCGGTAACGATCTCCTCGAAGGCGGCCTCGGCAACGACACGCTGGACGGCGGCAGTGGCGACGACACGGCCGTGTATGCGGGCTCCTCCGCCGCCTATCAGATCAACGGCGCCGCCGTGGGCGCAGGTAGCTCGACCGCGGGCGGGCCCAACGTGGTCTCCGGTCCGGACGGCACCGACCGGGTCAGCAACGTGGAATTTCTGGAGTTCGATGACGGCGTTTTCGACCTGGCGACGGGCGGTTTCGCAACCATCCCCGCACCGACGGCAGCGTCCACCTTCGACATCGTCGGCAATGGTTCGCCGCCGTTCGATACCAAGGCGGGGAACCATCGGACACCGATGCCTTCGCCGATGAGAACCACGGCTATTCGGTGAGCAATTCGGAAAACGGGTCGCCGCCCGGCGCCTCCGAGTCCGCGTTCACCTGATCCGCGTTTCCCTGGCTGGCGCCAACTGATCCAGAACCGTGTCCACGGCCGCGACCACCGACCGCGCATGGCCGCGATCGGTCAGCAGACTGGTGTGCGTGGCCCCCGGCACCGTCCGCAAGACGCCGCGGGAGGACAGCTGCTTCAGATCCCGTTGCAGGATATGCCATAGCGGGTTGTCACCGGTCTTGCCCACGGAAGCGCTGAGCACCACCAGCGGCAGGTCGCCCAGATCTCCCGCGGACCGCACCTGCTGTACCGAGTGTTCCAATGCTTCCAGCTCCGCCCTCGCCGCCCGCAGGTGGTCCGGAGATTCAAGAAACGTTTCCACGTCGGCGCGATAGCGGTGCGGCAGGCCGTCGGTCAGCTCCGAATAGGACCCCGAGGCCCGGCACACGCCCAGCCTGGCCAGCGCCGGCGCCACCGAGGTGAGGAACGACTGCACCACCCCGCCCACGTACTCGAACTGGTCCGGATGGGACGAGTCCACCAGGACGACGCCGGCCACGTCCTGCGGATAGAGACCGGCAAATCGTCGCACGAACATGCCGCCCAGCGAATGCCCCACCAGCACGAAAGGCCCCGACTCGCCGGCCGCCGCCAGCAACAGCCGCAGGTCCCGCGCCGCATGGAACGCGTCGCGCCGGCCCGGCAGCGCGTCGCTCCACGCGAGGCCGGCCCGGTCGTAAGCGTAGACGCGGGCGCGGCGGGCGATGCCGGCCTGCACCCAGGCCCACGAACTGGTGACGCCGAAGGCGCCGCTCTCCAGGATTACGGTCGGATCCTGCGACCGCCGGCCAACGCCGATCAGGTGCAAGCGACCGCCGGGGATCTCGATCCGCTCGCCGGGAGCGGACCGTTTCGGACCATCGCGGACCGCGGCGCGCGGCAGCACGCTGCCACCGCCCATGGCCGCCAACACCGCACCGCTGGCCGTCACGCTGTGGCGCAGGAATCGCGCCGCACCCGACACCACTTTTCGAGGCGTCGACTCTTCTGCGCCCCCCGGCGCCTCACCCACCCCTAGAAGTGGATAGGAGCGATCCATCGGACCTCCTGTGTTCTGGACCCGTGGGATCGCAAGTATCAAAAACAATGGGGCAGAATATTGACGCAATAATGTTCGACGGCCCTATTGCGTGATCAAAATGCGTCAAAACAAAAGAGCCGAATCTGTTAACGATTTATTAACTATATTTTCCTTGTGGTCTTTGCCGGGCCGAGTCAATCGCGCGGGTTACCTAGGCGTCCACCCAGGGTTCCGGGCGATTGGTAGGCGGGATCGAGAAGGTCCGCGAGCATCGCCGACAGCGCATGGCGGCGGCGCCCGCTCATGGCCCGGCGAAGGCGCGACAGGCCGAAGCGGCCCGACGCCAATCGGGACATCAACGCCCGATCGGATTGGTCCATGTCGTCGGCGACCGCGGCGAGGACGGCGCCGGCCGCGTCCACGTATCCGTGGCTGAGGTAGGCGACGGCCATGCGCGAGGCCAGCGCCCGTCGTGCCGCCGCCGTGGGCGCCGCCCGCAGCCGTTCGTCGAGCCACCCGGGATCGCGGAAGTACAGGGCGTCCGCGAAGGCCATCTGGCCCTTGGCCTGCACGTGCCGTGGACCCGCGCGACGTTTCCAGTACACCGGGTTGAGATCGAACAGCTCGAACCCCTGATCGCGGAGCACCGCGTCCACATCGGCGAACAGGGGTTCGCCCACATAGAGGGGCATCATCTCTGCTTCCACCTCTATCCCCAACACGCCGGCCGCAAGGCAGTGCTGCGCGCCCGCGAGCACGTCCAGGGCGGCGCCCTGGACATCCATCTTCAGGATGTCCACGGGCGGACGGCCCGCAGCCTCCACCACTCTGTCCAGCGTGTCCACGACCACCGGCTCGGTGGCGATGACATCGAACCGGGCGGCATCGTCGAACCGATCCAGGAGCTCTTGGTTGGGTTCGAAGAACGAACTGCACTCCGCCTTGCGCGTCAGGTGCAGGGTCCGCGTTCCCGGCTCGGCGCCGAGGGCGACAGGGTACCACTGGACCGTCACCCGCCCATCGTCGCCGGCCGTGTCCGGCGCATGGGCACCAGGATCGAAGGCCAATACCCGCACCGGGACCGGCAGCCGGCGCCATTTGTCCGCGATGCCGCCGGCCGCGCCCACGTCGACGACGGTGAACGGAACGTCGGCGAAGGCCGGCGCCAGCAGCGGCGTGAGGAATTGGTACCGTGGGTGGCGGGATCGAGAGCGCGGCATCGGCGCGAACGGTCCTAATCGACCGCGATCGCCCGGTCCTCGGTGCGGCCGAAGGCCTCGAAAGCGGCATGGACCATGCCTTCGAGCCTAACCTCCGGGTCGTCCTCCGCGGGCCGTGGCGCGGAAACGGTCGCCACCCAAAGCGGCACCTCGCCCGGCCGGTAGAGCGTGAGGCTGATGGAAAGCTCCCCTTCGTAGTGGAGCTCCTGACGCTCCGGTGCGATGCGGATTCCCACGCCGATCTCGGTGCGGCTCTGCGACCCACCGGAGCCGCGGGCCTCCACGTCTGATCCATCGCGGCCGGGGAACGACTGCCGAAGCTCGTCCTTGACGGTGAATTCCAGCCGGATGGGCGCCGCTTCACCCGTCCGGAACCCCCGGTCCGTCAGCGCTCGGCTGACGACAGCCTTCAGCCGCTGTGAACGCTGACCTGCATCGGCGGGCGTCACCGCCACCATGGCGCCGGGCGGCACGGCGTCTCCGGCACGGGCGATCAGTCGGCCCTCAGCAGCCGAGGCCGAGGAAACCGCGGCAAGCGACAGAAGGACGGCGGCCATGGCTCGACACGCGGGACCCGCCCCTCGCCGTCCACCGATGGTTCGGATCACGCCTGCTGTTGCCATTCCCCGCGCTCCGTCTGCTGCCAGTAGGTGACCGGGAAGCCGGCCTTCTTCCGGGCCGTCCAGCGCTCGCGCGCGCCCTGCACCGCTACCGGATCATTGCCGTCGAACATGTCGAAGCAACGGTCGAACTGACCCACAAGCGCCGTGTCGGCGCCGTCGGTGAGAAACAGGAACCGCGCGCCGTTGGGGTTCTCCTCGCGGCTGGTGAGCCAGATGGGCTGTTCCTCGGCATGGCCGTCCACCGCCGTTCCGTGCGGCAGCCAGGAATCCTGATGATAAGTCCACAAGGCCGTCGCCAGGGCCTCCACCCGCTCTTCCGACCCGGCCATCACCACCGCACGTGCACCCACCTCCAGCGTCTTCTCCAGCAGGCGGGGCAACGCGGCTTCCAGCGGCGTCCTTTGCAGGTGATAGAACGCCACGTCGGTCACCGGTCTCCTCCCCCCTCGATCGCCCGCCGCGATCGCCTACTTGGATTCGTAGTGGTCGGCCACCAGGCGATCCAGCAACTGCACGCCGAAAGCCGTGCCGCCCTTGGGCACGGTGGGCTTGTCGGCCTTCGACCAGGCGACACCGGCGATGTCCAGGTGCGCCCAGGGAACGCCGTTGACGAACCGTTGCAGGAACTGCGCGGCGGTGATGCTGCCGGCGCCGCGGTTGCCGATGTTCTTCATGTCGGCGGCGTCGGACTTGATCATCTTGTCGTAGGCTTCGCCCAGCGGCATCCGCCAGACGAGTTCTCCCACCACGTCGCCGGCCTCGGCGATGCGGTCCGCCAACTCATCGTTGTTGGCGAACAGGCCGGCCCGCTCGCTGCCCAGGCAGATGATGATGGCCCCGGTCAGCGTTGCCAGATCGATCATGCACCGCGGCTTGAAGCGGTCCTGGCAGTACCACAGCGCATCCGCCAGCACCAGCCGGCCCTCGGCGTCCGTATTCAGCACCTCGATGGTCTGTCCGGACATGGAGGTGACGATGTCGCCCGGCCGTTGGGCCTTACCGGACGGCATGTTCTCCACCAGGCCGACGATACCCACCGCGTCCACCTTGGCCTTGCGGCCGGCCAGCGCCTTCATCAGCCCGACCACAACGCCGGCGCCGGCCATGTCCCACTTCATGTCCTCCATGCCGGCAGACGGCTTGATGGAGATGCCGCCCGAATCGAAGGTCACGCCCTTGCCGATGAAGGCGATCGGCCCGTCCGTTGCGGCCTCCTTGGTCTTCTTGCGGCCCTTCGCCTTGGCGCCGCCCTTGGGCTTGGCGCTGCCGGCGCCGTTCCACTGCATGACCACCAGCCGCGGCTCGAAATCGCTGCCCTGGGCGACGCCCAGAAGCGCGCCCATCTTCAGCTTCTTCATCTCCGCCGCGCCCAACACCTCCACCTTGACGCCCAGCTTGGCAAGCGCCTTGGCCTCCTTGGCCAGCGTCTCCGGATAGAGAACGTTGGACGGTTCGGAGACCAGATCGCGGGTGTGGAAGACGCCGTCGGCCACCTTGTCCTTCGGCCGGAACAGGGCCCGCGCCTGGGTGGCCCCGTCCACAGCCAGGACCAGCGCCTTCAGCTTGGGCTTGTCCTCGTCCTTCTGGCGCGTGAGGTACTTGTCGAACCGGTAGGCCCGGAGTCGCGCCCCGTATGCCATCTCCGCCGCCATGTCCGCCGGGCCGAGGGACGCGCCGTCGATGGCATCCACGCACACCGTCGCCTCTGCAATGTCGCCGGCCAGGGCGGCATAGACACGCCCGCCCGTCGCTTGCAGGCGCAAGGCGTCGATCTCATCCGCTTTGCCGAGGCCGAGCAGCAGCACCAGGTCCAGCTTGGTGCCCGCCGGAGTCCGCAGCGTCAGCACCTGGTCCTTGGCGCCGGTGAAGCGGCTGCCGTTCATCGCCCGCGTCAGTCCGCCGGCCATGCGCTCGTCGAGGGCGGCGGCACTGGCGGTGAGCGAGCGATCGTCCATCACGCCCACGACGGCGACTCCGGTTTCAGGCAGGCCGGGCGCGGCGAAAGAGATCTTCATGCGGTATCCCCGTGGTGGTTAGCCCCCCAATGGTGGGTTCCTGTACACGTAGTGACGGCAGGAGGAAAGGAAAGAGCGTCGGCGAGCCGCTACCCGGCCGGCGTTACCGGGCCTCCGCCAGCCTTACCGGTCGGCGTTTGCGTCCCCAGGTACCCGGCGGGCCGTCGAATACCCCCGTGCAGGCGGTCCCGCAAGCCCGGCAATGCCCATCGTCGGTGAGGTTCCAGGCCGTGAGCTCGTACCAGTCGCGGCCGATGAGAACCGCGCCGCACTGATGACACCGGGTGGTGTCACCGTCTTCGTCATGGACGTTGCCGGTGTAGGCGTAGCGGACGCCGTTGGCCAAGGCGATGTCCCGTGCCCGGGTCAGCGTGGCCGGCGGGGTGGGTGGCGTGTCCGTCATCTTCCAGTCGGGATGGAAAACGGAGAAGTGCATGGGCACGTCGGGACCCAGGTTCTCCACCACCCATCGGGTCATGGCATCGAGCTCGTCGTCGGCGTCGTTCTCGCCGGGAATGATCAGGTTGGTGAGCTCCATCCAGGCGTCGGTGGAATTGCGGATGTAAGCCAGTGTTTCCAGCACCGGGGCGAGGCTGCCGCTGCACAGGCGCTGGTAGAACCCTTCGGTGAACGCCTTCAGGTCCACGTTAACTGCGTCCATGTGGCGGAAGAACTCCGCCCGCGCATCCTCGCAGATGTAGCCGGCGGTGACGGCGACGGTGCGGATGCCGCGCGCCCGGCAGGCCTGCGCCACGTCGACGGCGTATTCCAGGAAGATCACCGGATCGTTGTAGGTGAAGGCGACGCTGCGGCAGCCGCCGGCCACCGCCGCGGCGGCGATCATCTCCGGCGTCGCGCGGTCGGAAAGGGTGTCGATCTCCCGCGACTTGCTGATGTCCCAGTTCTGGCAAAACCGGCAGGTGAGGTTGCAGCCGGCGGTGCCGAAGGACAGCACCGGCGTCCCCGGCAGGAAATGGTTGAGCGGCTTCTTCTCGATGGGGTCGATGCAGAAGCCGCTGGACCGGCCGTAGGTGGTCAGCACGATGGCGTCGCCGCTGCGGGCGCGCACGAAGCACAGTCCCCGCTGGCCCTCATGCAGGCGGCACAGCCGTGGGCACAGGTCGCACTGGATGCGGCCGTCGTCCACCGAGTGCCAGTAGCGGCCGGGTGCCGAGCCGGCAAACTCGTCGTTCTGGGGTTTGGCGGTCGAGGTGTGTGTCATCGGAGCGTCCTCCGTTCCAGCCGACGCCGGGGCGGAGGTTCGTATTTCGGACCATCCTCTGCGACGGTCCCCGGCGTCATTCGCCACTGGCCGCCCCACCGGCATTGACCTAAATTGAGAGTATACAGCAAGGAGCCGGGACCATGGCAGGGATCCGCCACGCCGCGGTGGCCGGGATGTTCTATCCCGCCGCGCCGCGCGACTTGGCCGCCGAGGTGCGCGGGCTGCTTGACGAGGCCAGCGCCCGTTCGCCCTCCGGCCCGGTGCCGAAAGCCATCATCGCGCCCCATGCGGGCTACGTCTATTCCGGGTCGGTGGCTGCCACCGCGTACGCCCGCCTGATGCCGGCGGCCCGGACCATCACCCGCGTGGTGCTGCTGGGCCCCTGCCACCGGGTGCCGGTGCGCGGACTGGCCGTCAGCAGTGCCGATGCCTTCGAGACGTCGCTGGGGCCGGTGCCGGTGGACAAGGCCGCCGTGGCCGAGATCCTAGCCCTGCCCCAGGTGACGGCTTTCGACGCCACCCACGCGCCAGGAGCACAGCCTGGAAGTGCATCTACCGTTCCTGCAGACGGTCCTGGAGTCTTTCGCCGTGGTGCCGCTGGTGGTAGGCGAGGTGAGCGCCGAGCAGGTGGCGGAGGTGATGGAACGGCTGTGGGGCGGGCCGGAGACGCTGATGGTGATCAGCTCCGACCTCAGCCACTTTCTTGACTACGACACCGCCCGGCGGGTGGACGCCGCCACCTGCGCCGCCATCGAGGCGCTGGATCCGGGCGCCATAGGCTACGACCAGGCCTGCGGTCGGGTGCCGGTAAGCGGCCTGCTCGTGTTGGCCCGCCGCCGCGGGCTGGCCGTGACCACGCTTGATGTGCGCAATTCCAGCGACACCGCCGGCGATCGCCGCCGCGTTGTAGGCTACGGATCGTGGATGTTCGTGGAGCCCAAGCGAACCGCCGAGAACGAGAGTGACTGGGAAGGAACGACCTCATCTCCCGTTACCGATCAGACTCAAGCGCTGCTGGAAACCCACGGGGCGACGCTGCTGCATCTGGCCGCCGCGTCCATCACCCACGGCCTCCGCTGCGGCCGACCGATCCCGGTGGACATCGGCCAGTATCCCGAACCGTTGCGGCAGCCCGGCGCCGCCTTTGTCACTCTCAAGAAGGGCAAGGACCTGCGCGGCTGCGTGGGATCACCGGAGGCCCATCGGCCGTTGGCCGACGACGTTGCGGACAATGCGTTCGCGGCAGCGTTTCGCGACGGCCGGTTCCCCAAGCTGGCGGCGGACGAAGTGGGCGCGCTGTCCATGTCGGTGTCGGTACTGAGCCCGCCTGAGGCGATGACCATCGCCGACGAGGACGACCTTCTCGGCCGGCTCCGTCCCAGCACCGATGGGCTGATCATCCGCCAGGGGCCGCACCGGGCGCTGTTCCTGCCGCAGGTGTGGGACACCTTGCCGAAGCCCCAGACCTTCCTTGCCCACCTCAAGGTCAAGGCCGGCCTGGATGCCCGGTCCCGCTACCCGGATATGCAGGCGTGGCGGTTCACCGCCCGGTCGGTGTATTCGCACACGCTGCCCGATCCCGCGGCGCTGTGGACCTGAGCGTCAGCGCCGACCGCCGCGGTTGACAACCCGCGCGCCCCGGTGACAATCGCCCTCGCCTACCAACCTGTCCGCCTCTCTTGGAGCCCATAGCGTGACCCTGACCATCGACGCCGACCTGATGGCGCGCGTGCGCGATATCGCCGACCGTGCCGGCCGCGAGATCATGGCCATCTACGACAGCGAATTCGCCGTCCAGCACAAGGACGACAAGTCGCCGGTGACCGAGGCGGACCAGCGCGCCGAAACGCTGATCCTCGACGCCATCCGCAGGGAGATCACCGACGCCTACCCCATCGTCGCCGAGGAATCCGTCGCCGCCGGGACGATCCCGGAGGTCGGCGACGCGCCGTTCTGGCTGGTGGACCCGCTGGACGGCACCAAGCAGTTCGTCAAGCGCCAGGGCGAGTTCACGGTGAACATCGCGCTGATCGTCGACCGCCGACCGCAGCTCGGCGTGGTGCTGGCGCCGGCCATCGGCGCCGCCTACTGGGGCAGCCCCGACGGAGCATTCGCCGTCACCGACGGCGGTGCGCCGCAGCCCATCGCCTGCCGGCCGGTGCCAGCCAAGGGGGTCGTCGCCGTGGCCAGCCGCTCCCACCGCACCCCGGAGACCGATGCCTTCCTTGCCGACTACGACGTGGCGGAGGTGATCAGCTCCGGCAGTTCGGTGAAGTTCTGCCTGGTGGCCAGCGGTCGCGCCGACCTGTATCCGCGCACCGGGCGGACCATGGAATGGGACACCGCCGCCGGCCACGCCGTGGTCCGCTTCGCCGGCGGCACCGTCACCGACATGGCCGGCAACGAACTCCTGTACGCCAAACCGGGCTTCGAGAACCCGCATTTCGTCGTTCGCGGCGCCAACCGGGCCTCGTGACCGACCGTCCGTCGGTGCGGTCCGCCGATGCCGCCACCATCGCCGAGACGGCGGCAGTACTGCGGGCCGGCGGGCTGGTGGCCTTTCCCACCGAAACCGTCTACGGCCTCGGCGCCGACGCCACCAACCACCGCGCCGTCGCCGACCTGTTCGCCGCCAAGGACCGCCCGCGCTTCAATCCGCTGATCGCCCACGTGGCCGATGCCGCGGCGGCGGAACGCCACGTCATATTCGACGCCCGCGCCCGAACGCTGGCGGCGACGTTTTGGCCGGGACCGCTGACCCTGGTGCTGCCGCGCGCCGATGATTGTGCGGTGTCGCTGCTGGCCTCCGCCGGGCTGGACACTCTGGCCGTGCGGGTGCCGGATGACCCCATCGCCTCTGCCCTGTTGGCGGCGACCGGATGTCCCATCGTCGCACCCAGCGCCAATCGCTCGGGCCAGGTAAGCCCCACCACCGCGGAACACGTGCGCGAGTCCCTGGGCGAGGCGGTAGCGATGATCCTCGATGGCGGGCCGTGCCGGGTGGGCATTGAATCCACGGTGGTGGACCTGAGCGGGCCAACGCCTAGGCTGCTCCGCCCCGGCGGCGTGCCGGCGGAGGCCATCGAGGCGCAGATCGGATCGCTGGCAGCCGTCGACGCGGGCGATCCCGTGCGCGCGCCGGGGATGCTGGCCCGCCACTACGCGCCGGAGCGTCCGCTGCGCTTGGATGCCGAGACCGGGGAGCCGGGCGAAGCGTTCCTTGGGTTCGGTCCCCATGCCGCGGCGGCTACCCTCAATCTCAGCGCCGCCGGTGACGTGAACGAGGCCACGGCGAACCTGTTCGCCATGCTGCGGGCATTGGACCGGTCGCCGTTCACCGGCATTGCGGTGATGCCGGTGCCGGAGCGCGGGCTGGGCCGGGCCATCAACGATCGCCTACGCCGCGCCGCAGCGCCACCCCCTCCCGCGCCGGCCGAGGATGCCTGGAACGACGATCGCGGCCCGGCCATTCCCTGCGTGCTGCCCGACGACGAGGACGACGGCGGCTGACTCCACCGCCGTTGCGGGTTTACGCGGAAAAGCCTAAGTAAAGCGGCATCATGACCTTCGCCGTTCCCCGTCCCTCGGCCGCTCCCGCCGACGTGCTGGCCGCCATCCGCGCCGTGGTCGGACCCAAGGGCTGGATCGACGGGCCGGCCGACCTGGAGCCGTATCTGGTGGAGGAACGCGGCCTCTACCACGGCGGCTGCGAAGCGGTGGTGCGCCCGGCGTCCACCGACGAAGTGGCGGCGGTGGTGAAGATCTGCGCCGACGCCGGCCTGCCCATCGTCACCCAGGGCGGCAATACGGGACTGGTGGGCGGCGGCGTGCCGGAGGGCGGCATCGTGCTGTCCACAGCGCGGCTAAACCGCATCCGTGACATCGACGCCGCCAACCGCACCATGACCGTGGAGGCCGGGGCGATCCTCGCCGACGTGCAGGCAGCGGCGGACGCCGCGGACATGCTGTTTCCCTTGAGCCTCGGCGCCGAGGGAAGCTGCACCATCGGCGGCAACCTGGCCACCAACGCCGGCGGGGTGAACGTGGTCCGCTACGGCAACGCCCGCGACCTGGCGCTTGGCGTGGAGGTGGTGCTGGCCGACGGCCGGGTATGGGACGGGCTGAAGGGCCTGCGCAAGGACAACACCGGCTATGACCTGAAGCACCTGTTCATGGGCTCCGACGGCACGCTCGGCATCATCACCGCCGCGGTGCTGAAGCTGTTCCCCAAGCCGCGCGCCAAGGCCACGGCGCTGGCCGCGGTGCCTCATGTGGAGGCGGCGCTGGAGCTGTTCCGGCGCACCAACGACGCCTGCGGCGACGCGCTGGCGGCCTTCGAGTACATGGCCCGGCCCGGCATCGAGTTCTGCCTGCGCCATATGACCGGCATCGTCGATCCCTTCGATCGTGCGCACCCTTGCTACGCCTTGATCGAGCTCACCAGCCCGCGCGCCGACGAGGCCCTGGGCGACGCCGTCGAGGCGGTGCTGGCCGACGGCTTCGAGGCCGGCGTGGTGGAGGACGCGGTGATCGCCGCCAGCGAAGCACAGGCCGCGGAGCTGTGGCGGCTGCGCGAGTCCATCCCCGAAGGCCAGAAGCCCGAAGGTGCGAGCATCAAGAACGATGTGTCGGTGCCGTTATCGAGCGTGCCGGCGTTCATCGCCCACGCCACGGAGGCCGTGGAGACCGCCATGCCGGGCATCCGCGTCGTCGCCTTCGGCCATTTCGGCGACGGCAACATCCATTTCAACCTGAGCCAGCCGGTGGGCGCCGACGCTGCGGCATTCCTCGCCGAATGGGACCGCTTCGACCGCCTCGTCGCCGACGTGGTGGCGGATCTCGGTGGCAGCTTCAGCGCCGAGCATGGCGTCGGTCGGCTGAAACGCCCGGACATGGACCGCTACAAGTCCTTGGTGGAACTGGACCTGATGCGGGCGGTGAAGGGAGCCATCGATCCCGCCGGCATCATGAACCCCGGCAAGGTGATCGACGCCTAAGCCAGCGCCACCGGCCTTCACCAACTGTTCACGCCATCACGGACGCGACCAGCGGTACTGTAACACCCGGTTTTCTGGTGGGAGGGCGGTACCCGTGACCGTCGTCAAAGAGCCCGGCGAACGTCGGAGCGCGTTGCGTTTGCTGGGGCGGCTTGCGGTCGCCGTGATCGCCGCTCGCTTGGTTCCCCGCCCGGCATCGGCGGCAGTGGCCTCGGGCAAGTGGGTTTGCACCGAACCCGATTGCGACCCGTACATCTACGACCCGGCGGTGGGCGACCCCGACAACATCGCTGACCCGGATTATCCCATTGCTCCCGGAACGCCCTTCGAAGCGTTGCCCGAGTCCTGGCTGTGCCCGTACTGCGGCGGCGCCAAGCACAGGTTCATCCCCTATCACGAGGTCTGAACCACGAGGTCTGAGCCGAAAGGCCACCCGGTGCCCTAAAACGACCGGGCAGACCAGGAAGGGGCGGGCCACTGGCCCGCCCCTCCCGCTTGTTGACCAACCACCGGCACCGCGGGCCATCAAACTCTTCGATCGCGACCTGATGGGCGATACAGTGGGTCCACATCGGACCCCTCGGCCAAGTCTGGCAAACGGTTCCAATAAAGCGGCTTTCTCAGACACGGTGTGGCGACCGCTGAGAACACGGACCTTGAAGGAAAGCGCTTCTTGAGCAGCCACGATGCCGCAATCGCGTTGGATCCGTGTCAACGGCAACGTTGACGACGGTGCTTCAGAAAAGGGGGCTCAAATCCGTATCCATGCGCGGACCGAAGCCGGTCATGGATGGCCAGGCACGCCTCGTCGGGCCGGCGTTCACCCTCAGGTTTACGCCGGGGCGCGAAGATCTTTCCAGCCCGGACGCGCTTGCCTCGAACACATCGACACGGCATGCCATCGAGACCGCCGACGCCGGCAGCGTTCTTGTGGCCGGCGCCCATGGGATCAAGGATGCCGGCGTCTTCGGCGACATCCTCTGCGCCCGCGCGCAGGTCAGGGGACTCGCCGGATTGGTAACGGACGGGGCAATGCGGGACCTACAAGGATTGAAGACCGCGGGATTGCCGGTGTGGTGCGACGGGATTGCCCCGCCGCCCTCCTACGCCGGTCTTGCCTTCATGGGTTGGCAGGAGGCTGTTGGCTGTGGCGGCGTGACGGTGATGCCGGGCGACATGATCGTCGCAGACGATGACGGCGTTGTCGTCATCCCCATCGCGATCCTGGACGAGGTCACCAGCGAGGCGGTCGACCAGGAAGCCTTTGAGGACTGGGTCATGGCGGAAGTTCGCGCCGGAGCACTATTGCCGGACCTCTATCCGCCAAGCGAAGAAACGCGACAGAGGTATTTAAAGGCCCGCAGCAATACCTGATCTGAGAACGCTCTAAGTGCGCAGATAGCCGGCCGGTATTCCCCGGTGGCCGCTTGGCGCCAAAGCACCCTCTCTGGCCAGAGAGCGGCGAAGACCCGCTATCTGGCCGTGGCACGGCTGCGATAACGCGAACCGATGAGCGCACGGGTTCACGTCCAAGGCACGAAACGAGCCGCAGCGCTGGGCCATCAAGCCCGGCTCCGGCGACCGCCGTCGGTCGATCCGGTTCGTTCTCGGCCAACGCGTTTTCGGCCAGTGCGTATTCGGCCGGCTTGAGGGCCCTCGACCTACCCTCTCCTCGCCCCGACTCCGTCACCACGGAGCAAATCTGGCTGCGATGCAGGCCGATATCCTTGAGCGTTCTGTCGCTCAGCCGCCGGAGCTCCGCTATAGCCGCGCGCTGTCGCCGCCGTTGCACATACTCTTCCGCCATTCGACGAATGAAGCCACCTGAGAGATGAACGGCCCGCAATCCCGCCTGTGTCGTCGCTCGGGCGACGCGGCGGAGAACGATGGCCAAGGCCCGGCATCGCAAGCGGTGGGCCCGGTCCATATGGCACCGGTATCTCGGATCGGTCGTGAAATGGTGGAGTACCATCGATCGCATCCCAAGTTTATACTTAAGAAAAATTTGATTACCTGAAAAACCCACGCTTGTTGTTGTGGCTATATTTTCAAAACTACGCTACGCTGACAAACGACGATTCGTGACAGTACACATCAATAAAATTTGAACATCACGGACATGCCCCGCACCCTTCCACCGCTCAACGCCCTGCGCGCCTTCGAGGCGTCGGGGCGACATTTGAGTTTCACAAAGGCCTCGGACGAACTGGGGGTGACGCCGGCGGCGATCAGCCATCAGGTGAGGCAGTTGGAGGAGTACCTTGGCGTCGCCCTGTTTCGGCGACTCACGCGGGCCGTCCACTTGACCGATGCCGGTCAGTCGTGTCTTCCGCTGTTGACGCAGGGCTTCGACAAACTGGCCGAGGCTGTCGCTGCCCTGCAATCGGCGGAGCGGAGCGGGGTGTTGATGGTGAGCGTAACGCCATCGTTTGCCAGCAAGTGGCTGATCCCGCGGATCGAGCGTTTCGCGACGCTCCACCCGGACGTGGATCTGCGCATCTCGGCGAGCATCAATCTGGTGGATTTCCGATCCGACCACGTCGACGTGGCGATCCGCTTTGGCCGCGGCCAATACGCCGGCCTTCGAGGCGACAAGCTATTTGCCGAGAGCGTCACGCCCATGTGCAGTCCCGCGCTCCTGCAAGGCAAGCCGTCGCTAAGCACGCCCGCGGATCTTCGACACCACACGCTGCTGCATGACGATTCCGCCTATACTTCCGGGCCGACGCCGGATTGGCGCGTTTGGTTGAAGCTCGCCGGGCACGACGACGTGGACCCGACCCGTGGTCCCCGTTTCAGCGACGCCGCGCACGCGCTACAGGCAGCGATGGATGGTCTTGGCGTCGTCCTTGGTCGCGAGTCCCTGGCCGTCTCCGATATCGCTGCCGGCCGCTTGGTCCGGCCCTTCGAACTGACACTGCAGACCGACTTTGCCTATTACCTTGTCCGACCGGATACGGGCGAGGATCGGCCAAAGGTGGCGGCCTTTCGGGATTGGATCCTGGAAGAAGCGCAGCAAGATGAACAGCGCCCGGATGGGCCGTCGTAGACACGCATGAATTAGGAGGGGCGAGCCAGTGAACCGCCTCGGATTTGTCACGTCGGCGACGGAAACATCCTAGTGCAGCGGCGCATTCAAAGAATGCGCCGCTGCACGCAAGTCATTGATTCGAGTCCACATTTGACCCATTCGAATGGGTCTGTGCACTCCATGTAGCCATACGGGCATTCGGTAATAGTCAGCGCCGATGGACCGTGGGCCTACGCACGACCGACCCCGAGGTTCCGGCGGCACAAGAAGCACCGGCCCGGCCGTTTGACCGCGACGATGCGCTTGGCTACCGTTGGTTCGGGCATCGGCCCTGGTCTTTTTTTTGGGGGGATTCAGTTCATGACCGCGTATGCAGCGCCCCTCACCGAGATGCGTTTCGTACTGCACGAGATCGCCGACCTTCCCGGCGTCATTGCGTTGCCGGGATACAAGGACATGACGACCGATCTCATCGACCAAGTGCTGGAGGAAGCGGGACGCGTGGGCGCCGAGGTGCTGGCCCCCATCAACGCCGTCGGCGACCGCCAGGGATGCCGGATCGAGAACGGCGTGGTGCGGACGCCCGAGGGCACCGCCGAGGCCTATGGGATGTTCGTTGAGGGCGGCTGGAACGGCCTTCCGTTCAGTCCCGATCACGGCGGCCAGGGGCTCCCGTGGCTGGTGCACACGGCGGTGGCGGAGATCTGGACCGCCGCCAACATGGCCTTCAGCCTCTGCCCGATGCTGACCCAGGCGGCGGCAGAACTGGTGGCCTCACGCGGCGACGCGGCGATGAAGGCCGCCTACCTGCCGAAGCTGGTGTCGGGCGAATGGACCGGCACCATGTGTCTGACCGAGCCGCAGGCCGGCTCTGACCTGGCGCGGGTGCGGACCCGGACCGTCCGCGACGGCGACGCCTACCGGCTGTTCGGGCAGAAGATCTTCATCACATACGGTGAGCACGACCTCACCGACAACATCATCCACATGGTGCTGGCCCGCAGCCCGGACGGACCGCCCGGGATCAAGGGACTGTCCTTGTTCCTGGTGCCGAAGCTGCTGCTGGATGCGGACGGCAACCCGACCACGCGCAACGACCTGCGCTGCGTCTCCATCGAGCACAAGCTGGGCATCAACGCCAGCCCCACCGCGGTGATGTCTTTCGGCGACGACGGCGGCGCGGTGGGCTATCTGATCGGCGAGGAAAACCGCGGCATCGAGTACATGTTCATGATGATGAACAACGCCCGGCTGGCGGTGGGACTGGAAGGCGTGGGCATCGCCGACCGCGCCTATCAAGGCGCCCGCGCCTATGCGGCCGAACGCCTGCAGGGCCGGCCCGCCGGCACCCGCGACGATACGCCGGCCACCATCGATCATCATCCGGACGTTCAGCGGATGCTGATGTCCATGCGGTCCCAGGCGGAAGCCACGCGGGCGCTGGCCTACTACGTGGCCGGCGCCATCGACATGGCCCGCCGCCATCCCGATCCCGATTTCCGCTGCACGCGGCAGGCGCTGGTGGACCTGATGACCCCGGTGGTCAAGGCGTGGTCCACAGACATCGGCATCGAGGTCGCCAACACCGGGATCCAGGTCTTCGGCGGCATGGGATTCATCGAGGAGAGCGGTGCCCCGCAGCACCTGCGCGATGCCCGCATCGCCGCCATCTACGAGGGCACCAACGGCATCCAGGCAAATGACCTGGTGGGCCGGAAGGTGGCCCTCGATGGCGGCGCGGCGGCGGCGGCGTTCATCGCCCAGGTTCGCGCCTTCGACCATGAACTGGATGCGGAGTTGGGAGAAACGCTGGCGGCAATCAGGTCGCGGCTGCGCGACGCGGTGGACGACTTGGCGGAAGCCACCGAATGGGTCGTCCGCATCCATCCGCACGACCCCAAGGCCACCACCGCCGGGTCCACGTACTACTTGAAGCTCCTGGGGACCGTCGCCGGCGGCTGGCTCCTGGCTCGTGCCGCGCTGGTCGCCCATCGGCAGCTCGACAACGGCGCCGGCGATCCGGCGTTTCTCCGCGGCAAGCTGGCGTCGGCACGGTACTTCGCCGAGACCTATCTGGCCCAGACCGGCGCCCTGCGGACGCTGGTCCTCAACGCCGGTGCGGCCCTGCGCGACCTGGAGCCGGAGGTTCTTTAGAAGCTTTTTCGATCAGCCGAACCCCGGCGAGCGCCGCGTAGGCCGCGACGGACCCCGATAAGACCAGGATCAATCCGTGGGTCGGCATGGCGCCCTTGTCCCACATGCCGGTGCGATACCAGAGCACGGCAGCGACGATGGCGACGAAGCCCGGCCACAGCAGAGCGAGACCGCGCAAAGCGGTCGACAGAGGCCGCGGTACGACGTGGCGATTCACTGGGTCAAGTCCGTGAGGATCGCCGCCATGGCGAAGGATGAGATCTTGTGCCGTGCGTGGGTTTCATCGATGACGACCCGAAAGCTTCCCCCGCGATCGAGCGCATCGACCGCCTCGGCGACGGCTGTTTCGTAAAGTGTGCCGCGCAGCCCGTTGAAGCAGCAGCGGTCGAAGCGGTTGAACACCTGCATCTGGCGACGCCCCGGACCGCTGGCGCCGAGAGTGTAGAGGTCGAGGTAGAGCTCGCGTCCCTGAAAGATCGGATGCCGCTGAGGCGGCGGACGTTCGCGGTCGTTGCTCAGATACCACGGCAGCGTGCCGGCCACGGGGTAGCTCCGCCGAACGCGCGGATCCACCGCGGCCACCACGACGGTGACCCACGCGCCGGCCGAGAAACCCATCATCTCGGCCTCCCGGTATCCCACCGACTGCGCGTAGTTGAGGCCAACGATTACCGGCTGGACGAAGGCAGCGATCGCCATGTCGCCCCCCAGCAGGTCCCCCGCCTCGGGCTCGATCGTGTTCTCGCCATAGGTCGGCAGGTTGTGGGCCATCACCGCGAATCCGTGGCCAACCAGCGCCTCGATGTGCCGGTGATGATCGTGATAGGTACCGGCGTAGCCGTGCTGATAGACCACCAATCGGCCGTTGCCGTCGATCGGCCGGAACAGGGCCGCGGCCGACCGATACGCATCGCCCACCGGCAGCCACAGGCGATCGATGGCCGCCAGATTCGCCATGTCCCGGTACCGGCCGAAGGCGCACGCGAGACTGCGGAATAGCTTCTTGGCATCACGACCCCCTTGGCATTCCGCGGCCGCGTCCGCCGCGCCCACGTCCACGTCGACGCGGACCGGCCGCACGTCGATGGGCAGCCCCTCCGGCCAGGCGGTGCGGATCAACTCGTCGCGAACAGTTCGTGCCTGTGCCGGGTCGCGGGCACGGATCAACGGCCGGGGATCGATGGCGTTGAGCCGTGGATCCACCGCTTCGAACCGATAAAGATCGGCTTCAACCCCTCGTTTCCACAGCATCCGGGTCGGATCCCAGTAGTAGGCGAACGCGAGGGTCGCATAGGTAGCGCCGGCCCAGGCCACAGCCAGCAGGATCACGCGGGCGATGTTCATGGATGATGTCCCGAAGACGGCCCCAGTACCGTGCAAGATAGCCCGTTAATCCTTGATTCCACCGCCTGATTCCCACACCCTGGCAACACCTGGACGGACCCGGAAGCGAACTGCCTGCGCCGCCGACGGCGCGGGGTCGCCTCCCAGGCGGCACTTATTATCATCTGCGTTCGTCCTGGCGTGGAGCCAAGAAGACAGAGGCCCCGACCGCCGTGCAAATTTCGTCGACGCTGTCGGTCTATATCGGGCGGCAGTTCCTGATGGCCTTCGCGGCGTTCCTTCTCGCCTTCCTCGGCCTCATCCTGATGCTCGATACCATCGAGCTGTTGCGTCGCGTGGCGACCAAATCGGACATCGGATTCGGCGCTGTTCTCGAAATGGCGCTGCTGAAGCTGCCGCATCTGGGTCAGGAGACGTTCCACTTCGCCGTACTGTTCGGCGGGATGCTCGTGTTCTGGCGATTGACCCGAAACCACGAACTGACCGTAACCTGCGCCGCCGGTGTCTCTGCCTGGCAGTTCCTCCTGCCAGTGGTAGCCATCGCCTCGGTGCTGGGCACGGCCAAGGTCGCGGTGGTCAACCCGTTCGCCGCCGCGTTGCTGTCGCGCTATCAGCGGGACGAAGCGATCGTTCTGGAAGGGCAGCAAAGCTATTTCGCCATCTCCGATGCAGGTGTCTGGCTGCGCCAGGCCGGTGACACGGGCCAATCGGTGGTCCATGCAAAGCGGGTCGTCCATAAGGGTCCGGCCATCGAACTCCACGACGTGATCGTCTTCAACTACGAAGGCAACAACACCTTCGCCAGTCGTGTCGACGCCGCGGTGGCGGCGTTGGAACTCGGCCAGTGGCGCCTCACGGACGCCTGGATCATCACCCCCGAGGAACGGCCGCGATTCGTGCCGGAGTACCGGGTCCCCACCGACCTGACAGTGGCCAAGATCCAGGACAGCTTCGCGCCGCCGGAAACCATGTCGTTCTGGTCGCTGCCGGCCTTTATTCGCACCCTGGAGGCCGCCGGGTTCTCGGCGCTGCGCCACCGGCTGCACTTCCACGCGCTGCTGGCCACGCCGCTGCTGATGTGCGCCATGGTGCTGATCGGCGCCACCTTCACCCTGCGCCAGTCGCGGCGCGGCGGCACCACGTTCATCATCGTCGGCGGCGTATTGGCAGGCTTCATGGTCCACGTGTTCTCCGACGTGATATTCGCCTTCGGCCTGTCCGACCGCATCCCCGTGGCGCTTGCCGCATGGGCACCATCCGGCATCGCCACGCTTCTTGGATTGGCCACCTTGCTGCACCTGGAAGACGGCTAGCAAATATGTCGAAGGGGGGGCTGCTGATCCTTGCGGCAGTGCTGGCATGGGCGTTCCTCGCCCGTGACGGCGCCGCCCAAACGCCGGTCCCCGGACCGGAGGAGGGCCAGCCGCCGATCCTGTTCAGCGCCGACGAGTTGTCCTACGACCGCGAGATGGGGGTCACCCGGGCCGCCGGCCGGGTCGAGGTGTCCTACGCGGAGCGTATCCTGCTGGCCGACGTCATCGCCTACAACGAACGGCTCGATCTGATGACCGCGTCGGGGAACGTGTCGTTGGTGGAACCCTCCGGCGACGTGCTGTTCGCCGAGTACATGGAACTGAGCGGCGACCTCAAAGAAGGCATCCTCGAGGACTTCCGCGCCATCCTCGCCGACGGCGCACGCCTCGCCGCTGGCGGCGCCAGACGATCCGGCGGCGTGCGTACGGAAATGAGCAAGGCGGTCTATTCACCCTGCGACCTGTGCCCGGAAGACCCTACGGCCGCCCCCTTGTGGCAGATCAAGGCGATCAAGGTGGTCCACGACGAGGAGGCGAAGCGCATCGAGTACACCGACGCCTGGATCGAATTGGCCGGTGTGCCGGTGGCCTATGCACCGTACTTCTCCCACCCCGACCCGCGGGTGAAGCGCAAGACCGGATTTCTCGTGCCGAGCATCGGCAACTCGTCGGATCTGGGGTTCGTTGCCGAAGCCCCGTTCTTCTGGGCGATCAACCCGCACCAGGACGCCACGATCCGGCCGATTATCACCTCCGGCGAGGGGCCGGTCCTGGCCACCGAATATCGCGCCCGCCTGATGGACGGCACCGCCGAAGCCAACGGCAGCATCACCCGCGATTCCGATAAGGATGTACGGGGCCATATCTCCGGCCGGTTCCGGTATGACCTGGACGATACGTGGCGCATGGGCGCCGACGTCGAGCGCACCCTGGATGACACCTACCTTCGGCGCTACGGCTTCGGCGGCGACCGCACCTTGACCTCAAGGCTGTTCGCCGAAGGATTCAGCGGCCGCAGCTACATCGCCGCCAACACCTATCTGTTCCAGTCCCTCGAGAACGATGTGAACGACGATACCCTGCCCTTGGTGCTGCCGGCGTTGGACTACAACTTCGTCGGTCGGCCGGACCGCTGGGGCGGGCGCACGGAACTGGACCTGAACCTGCTGGCGCTGACCCGCGACGAGGGCGTAGACGTGCAGCGCCTTTCCGCCCAGGGCGGCTGGCAGTTGCCGCTCAGGGGCGGGTTCGGTGATGTGTTGACGTTCCGCGCCTCGATCCAGGCAGACCTCTATCACGTGGAGGAACAGCCGATCAGCGGCCGCGCGGACAACTTCGATGGTTTCACCGGCCGGGTCTTTCCCCGGGCTTCGTTGGACTGGCGGCTGCCCTTCGTGCGCGGTGGCGAGACCGTTCACCAAGTCCTGGAGCCCATCGCCCAGGTGGTCGTCGCCCCGAACGGCGGCAATCCCGCGGAAATCCCAAACGAGGACAGCCAGGACTTCGAACTCGACGAAACCAACCTGTTCGGCGAGAACCGGTTCACCGGCGTTGACCGGGTCGAAGGTGGCACGCGCTTCAACTACGGCCTGCGCTGGGGCGCCTACGGCGCCGGCGGCGGCAGCACAACGGTGTTTGTGGGCCAAAGCTATCGGCTCAATGCCGATGATACCTTCGCCAGCGGCTCGGGACTGGAAGACAACCTCTCCGACGTCGTGGCGGCCGTGGCGGTAACGCCGGGCCGCTACGTGAACCTGTCCTATCGCACTCGATTCGACGCCGAACGGCTCACCGTTAGCCGCCACGAAGTGAGCGGCAATGGCGGCATCCCGGAATTCTTCGTATCCGGCAGCTACGTGTTCTTCGCCAGCCAGACCGGCAGCGAGTTGGACAACCGCGAGGAGCTCTCGCTCTCGGCGAGTTTGCAGATCACCGACTACTGGCGCATCGGCGTATCCGGCGTCCGCGATCTGACCGTGAACGGTGGCCAGCGGTCGATGGGCGGCAACGTGACCTACGAGGACGAATGCCTGATCTTCACCGCCAAGTTCACCCGCACCTTCTTCGTCGATCGCGATCTGGAGCCCACCGATGCCGTGTTCCTGCGCGTGCTTCTCAAGACGCTGGGCGAATTCGGCACCGAGTCGTGAACGGACCCGTCCGCCGCGATGCCGTTCCACGGCCGCACCTCGTTTGCGCCGACGCCACCGGCGGTCCTATCATGAAAGCGCAATGGTCCCATTCGCCCACCTGATCGCTTCGAAGGTATGACTGGATCCCTGCTTCGGACCTTCGCCGCCACCGTCGGTTTGGCGGTCGGCTTGGCTATCGGCCCCGACGTGAGCACGGCGCCGGAGTCGCGGCTGACTATTGGCTTCGGCATTCCGCCGGCACAGGCGCAAGGCGGCATGCGGATCGCGGCGGTGGTCAACGAAGAGGTCATCTCGCTGCATGACCTCCAGGCCCGGCTGTCGCTGTTGATCGCCACATCAAACCTGGACGACGGGGCGGACACGCGCCGCCGTTTGGCACCGCAGGCGCTGCGAGCGCTGATCGATGATCGGCTGAAGATGCAGGAGGCGCGGCGGCTCGACGTCCAGGTGACCAAGTCCGACATCGACGGCCAAATGGCGCGGATCGAACGCCAGTTGGGCCTCAAACGGGGCGAACTTCCGGGATACCTGGCCCGCCGCGGCGCCAGCCCGTTGGCGCTCGTGGATCAGATCGAGACCGAGATCGCCTGGGTGCGCGCCGTGCGCCAACGCACGCGGGGACAGGTGCGGGTAGGCGACGACGAGGTGGACGACGCCCTGCAGCGCATGAGCGAGAACGCCGGCAAGCCCGAAGTGCGGTTGGCGGAGGTCTTCCTGCCCGTCGGCGAGAACGAGCAGGAGGATGAGGTCAGGCAGCTGGCCGAACGGCTCATCAGCCAGTTGCGCCAGGGGGCTCGATTTCCATCGTTGGCGCGGAACTTCTCGCAGTCGCCCACGGCGGCGGTGGGCGGCGACATGGGCTGGGCCCAACCGGAAGAGCTCCAGGCCGAGATTCGTGACGCGGTAGCGGATCTGGACCCTGGCGAAGCCGTCGGCGAGCCGGTGCGGACCCCGGCCGGCTACCACCTGGTGCTGGTGATCAATCGCCGGCTGGCGCCTTCGGTGGCCGGTCCGAAAGTCACGGTGACCCTGCAGCAGCTGTTCCTGCCGCTGCAACCCCAGCCGACCGAGGAAGAAATCGCGACCCAGATGCAGCTGGCGCAGACCATGAGCGAAACCGCCACTGGCTGCGACGACCTCGAGACCCTGGGCAAGGAGGCGGGTTCGCCCCTGTCGGGAAGCCTGGGAACGCTGACCGTCGACTCGCTGCCGAACGAGCTGCGCCAAGTTGTGGAACCGCTGGGCGTGGGCGAAGCCAGTCCGCCGGTGAGGTCCGGCAACGGCGTCGTGGTGCTGATGGTCTGCGAGCGAAACGAGTCGGAGACCAGTGCCGACGAGCGCAAGGCTATCGAACGTATGCTGATGAACGACCGGCTGCTCGCCGCGTCACGCCGTATCCTTCGGGACTTGCGCCGCGCCGCCTTTATCGACGTCCGCGTATGACGCCGCCCATCGCGCTGACCATGGGCGAGCCGGCCGGTGTCGGCGGCGAGTTGGTGTTGAAGGTGTGGTCGCGCCACCGATCGCGTGTTCCGCCGTTCCTGATCATCGACGACGCCGATCGGTTGGACGGCATCGGCCGCCGTCTTGGCCTGGACGTGCCGCTCATTCGGATCGACGGCCCGGACGCGACGACCGCGGCCTTCGCCTCGGGTCTGCCAGTGATGCACCGGCCACTGCCCGCCGCCGCGGCGCCGGGACGACCGGACCCGGCCAACGCGCCGGCGGTGACCGGCGCCATCGAGACCGCCGTAGCGCTGGCGATGGCGGGGTCGGTGCGGGCGGTGGTCACCAACCCGATCCACAAGAAAGCACTGATGGATGCCGGGTTCGCCTATCCCGGCCATACGGAGTTCCTGGCGGCCCTGGCCGGCGGCACGCCGGTGATGATGTTGGCCTGCCCCGGCCTGCGGGTGGTGCCGATCACCGTGCACATGGGTCTGCGCCAGGCGATCGCCGACCTCACCACCGATGAGATCATCGACAAGGCATCCATATGCGACACGGCGCTCAGGCGGGATTTCGCCGTTGCCAGGCCGCGCCTCGCCGTGGCCGGGCTGAACCCCCATGCCGGCGAGGGCGGCGCGCTCGGCAGCGAGGAGGAGCGGATCATCGCGCCGGCTGTGGCAGCGCTGAACGCCCGCGGCATCGACGCCTTCGGACCCGAGCCGCCGGACACGCTGTTCGCGAGCCAGACCCGCAACCGCTACGACGCGGCCATCTGCATGTACCATGACCAGGCGCTGATCCCTCTGAAGACGCTGGACATGGCGCGCGGGGTCAACATCACCCTGGGCCTGCCCATCGTTCGCACCTCGCCGGACCACGGCACCGCCTTCGACATCGCCGGCACCGGCAGCGCCGACGAATCCAGCCTGGTGGCGGCGTTGACGCTGGCGGACGAGATGGCGCGACGCCGGGCGGCCGCGGCGCCGGCCTCGATACCGTCGTGACCGGCGACTCGGCGCCGGCGCTGGCGGCGCTGCGCGACGTCATTGCCCGCCACGGCATCGGCGCCCGGCGTTCGCTGGGCCAGCATTTCCTGCTCGACGCCAACCTCATCGGCCGGATCGCCCGCGCCGCCGGCGACCTGCGGCGGGTCGCGGTGGTCGAAGTGGGACCGGGGCCCGGCGGCCTGACCCGGGCGCTGCTCGAGGCCGGCGCCCACCACGTGGTGGCTATCGAGCGGGACCCCCGCTGCGTCGCGGCGCTGGCCGAGCTGGCGGCGGCGTATCCGGATCGGTTGTCGGTGCTCGAAGCGGATGCGCTGACCGTGGATGCGCGCGCCCTGGTACCAGCGCCACGACGGATCGTCGCCAACCTGCCCTACAACATCGCCACGCCGCTGCTGATCGGCTGGCTGAGGAACGCCACGGATTTCGACCGGTTCACCCTGATGTTCCAGAAGGAGGTGGCCGATCGGCTGGCCGCCGCGCCGGGATCGCGGACCTACGGGCGGCTCTCGGTGGTGGCGCAATGGCTCTGCGAAGTGCGCCGCGAGTTCAACGTGGACCGGCGGGCCTTCGTGCCGCCGCCCAAGGTGGCCTCGGCGGTGGTGACCCTGGTGCCCCGGCCGGAGCCCCTCGCGCCCGCCCGGTGGGAAGACCTGGAAGCGGTGACCGCGGCGGCGTTCGGCCAACGGCGCAAGATGTTACGGGCAAGCCTGAAGCCGCTGGCCATCGACCCGGCGGCATATGGGCTGGACCCGACGCTGCGGGCGGAAGATCTCCCTCCCGAAGCCTTCTGCACGTTGGCGCGCGCCTATGGCGAACGGCGGGCCGCGCGGGCAGACAACCCCTGAGCCAGTCTGCCAGAGCCTTTTCTGATCATATGGATTCATTCTGATGGCCTCGCGGCGAGTCGATCCGCTCTTGCACAGATCCCTTCGGCCGTTCGGTCGAAGGGATCAGGTGTGCACGAGAGCACGTCGGCTGGCGTGCGGCGACCGCGCCTTCCTCGAAGGCGCCGCCGCACTACGCGCTCGGCGCAGCGCGATGCGGGGTCATCGGGCAAGCCGGGCAACGCCGCGGGGGACCGCCGCGGGCCACCCCTACGGGACCGTGGCTTTCGGGCCTGGGGTTCGTCGGTCGCCTCGACCGTAGTCCCACTACGCTCATCGGCGACCTCCTGCCCCAGGACCGAAAGCCACGGTCAGAACTGGTTCCATATGATCGGAAAAGGCTCTATAGCCGTCGCGTTTCGAAGGAAGGTCTCCCGTTCATGAACGACCGTCATGCGCGACGCTGGAACGTGTCGGCGTCGCCCTACCTGCTGTTGGCCATCGCCGCGTTGTGCTGGGCGGGCAACTTCGTCCTCGGCCGCGCCATCCACGCGGAGATCCCGCCGGTGGCACTGACCTTCTGGCGGTGGCTGCTGGCGGGGCTGGTGCTGTTGCCGTTCACCGCGCATCTGGTCTGGAACGAGCGCGCTGCGGTGCGGACGCACAAAGGCGCTCTGTTCGTGCTGGCGCTGACCGGCGTCGGGTCGTTCCACATCTGCGTCTATGCCGCCCTGCAGTCCACAACGGCCATCAACGCCACCCTGATTCTGACCATCGTGCCGGTGGTCATCCCCGTCTTCGCCTATGTCCTCGACCGCGAGCGCGTGGGCCTGCTTCAGGCATTGGGCATTGCATTGTCCATGGTCGGCGTGGTGGTGATCGTGGTTCGCGGCGACATGGAGGTTCTGGCGGCGCTGAGCTTCACACCCGGCGACCTTTGGATGCTGGCCGCGGTGCCGCTGTGGGCGCTGTACTCGGTGCTGCTGAAGCGAGTGACCGGCAGGCTGTCGCCGATGGCGCTGCTGACGACGATCATCGTCATCGGCATCGTGCTGCTGCTGCCGCTGTTCCTGTGGGAGCTTCAGCAGGTCGGCGGAATCGCGCCGACGACCGAGAACCTGCTCAGCATCGGCTACGTGGCGTTGTTCGCGTCAATCATCGCCTTTATCGCCTGGAACCGCGGCGTGGCCGTGGTGGGCGCCACCAAGGCCGGGCTTTTCGTGCACCTGATGCCGGTGTTCGCCGCCGGGCTGGCCATGGTGTTCCTGGGCGAGACCCTGCGGCCCTATCACCTGGTGGGCGTAGTGCTGATCGTCGCCGGGCTCCGACTGGCGTCGGCCCGCCGCACCGCCGAGGCGTAGCGAGCGGCGAAGCGCGACCCACATCAGTACGCCGCCGACCACCAGGGCCAACCACACTTCCCAGGTCATGTCGTGCATGCGATGGCCCATCCACACCATCACCGCGGTCAGCGGCAGAATGCCGAGGCCGGTGGCCCAGAGGAACGTCCACCATGACACCTGGGTCAGGCCGGCGGCGTAGTTCACCAGATTGAAGGCGATCAACGGCGTGAAGCGGCTGAGCAGCACCACTTGCCAGCCTTCGCGCCGGGACCACTCGTCCATGTCCCGCCAGTGACGGCTGGCCACCACTCGTTCGACGAAGGGACGTCCCAGCGCCCTGGCCAGCCCGAACGCCAACGCCGCGCCCAGCATGGCGCCGACCCAGGTGATCACCGTTCCCCAGAACGGCCCGAAGCAGACCCCGTTCGCGAAGGCCACGATCTCCGCCGGAAACGGGATGAAGGAATGAACGACCATCAGTGCGATGGAGGCGGCCACACCCCATGGTCCGAGGCCCAATACGAATCGCGGACCGTCGCGACGGTGATCTCCGGCCCCCAGACGAACCAGCCGACGGCAAGGACGAGCAGCAGCACCAACACCGCCGCGGCGAAGACAACGATGCGCGCCGACATATGCGCTTGTTGGCCGTGCTTCTGCGCCAACCAGCGACCTCCCCCCAAGTCCGACCCGTCTTGATGGTGCACGGCCATGAACGGCGCGCGGCGGGTCTCGGACGATTAGAGCGCCTACTGAGTGTACGGCGCGGAAGATGCGAGTGATAGTCGCTTGATGGCGGCCGACAATCCGGCTCAGCGATCGCGCATGGTGGCGACGAAATCGGACAAGCCGCTCAGGCGTTGGCGGCGCAGCCGTTCGGCGGCGATGATGGACAGCACCATCTCCACGGATTCTTCCAGCACGCGGTTGATGACGATGTAGTCGTACTCGGGCCAATGGCTCATCTCATCGGCGGCCTTGGCCATCCGCCCGCGCACCACCTCATCCGTATCCTGGGCGCGCGCCCTGAGGCGGCGCTCGAGCTCCTCGTGCGAGGGCGGCAGGATGAAAATCACCACCACGTCGGCGCCGGCGTTCTGCTTCAGCTGCTGCGTTCCCTGCCAATCCACGTCGAACAGCACGTCGCGGCCGCGGTCGAGCGCCATGTTTACCGCGTCCCGAGGCGTGCCGTAGCGGTTGCCGAAGACGCGGGCGTGTTCGAGGAGTTCGCCGTCGTCAACCAGGCGGTCGAAGTCCTGGTCATTGACGAACCGGTAGTCGCGCCCATCCTCTTCGCCCGGTCGGGGCGGCCGCGTGGTCACCGAGATCGACATCCTGAGGCCGGCGTCCCGCTCCAGCAGGGTCCGCGAAATGGTCGATTTGCCGGCTCCGGAGGGCGATGACAACACCACCATGATGCCTCGCCGGGCGATACCCGCGGGGACGTGGACGTTCCCGTCACTCAATGTTCTGCACCTGCTCGCGAAGCTGGTCGATGACGGCCTTGAGGTCGAGGCCGATCCGTTTCAGGGCCATGTCGGCAGCCTTGGCACTCAGCGTATTGGCTTCGCGGTTGAACTCCTGACACAGGAAGTCGAGCCGCCGCCCCACTGGGCCGCTTTCGTCGAGCAGCGCCGTGGCAGCGGACACGTGGGCCTTCAGGCGATCCAGCTCCTCGCGCGGGTCGGCCTTGGTCACCAGCAAGGCCGCCTCCTGGACCAACCGATCCTCGGGCAGATCAAGTCCCGCCGTCAGCAGGTCGGCGATCTGCGCCTTGAGTCGGTCGAGGATGGCCGCCGGTTGCATGGCCGCGAGATCGTCCGCCTCGGCACACAGGGCGGCGATCCGCCCGAGGTGCTGGCGCAGCACCGCCGCCATCCGCTCGCCCTCGGCCCCACGGGCGTCCGCCAGCCCTTCCAGGGTGGTGTCCAGGCCGGCCAGCACCGAACGCTCCAGCGCCTCGCGCTCCTCGGCAGCAATTGTTGTATCGGCGAATTCAAGGACGCCGCGCAGGGCCAGCAGACCGTCGATGCTGGGCGGCACGGCATCGGGAACGCGGCTGCGGATGGTCGGCACCGCCGCCAGGATCTGCTCCAGCACCGCCGTGTTGACCCGCACTTCGGCCTCGCCGGCGGACCACGCCACCGTCAGCGACAGGGCCACGTTGCCGCGCTTGAGCCGCTTCGACACCCGCTCGCGGCAGGGACCATCCAGGCCCTCGAAGCCTGTCGGCAGGCGCAGGCGCACATCCAGTCCGCGGGCGTTGACGCTGCGCGCCTCCCAGTGCCAGGTACAGCCGCCGTCGCCCCCTTCGGCGCGGGCGAAACCCGTCATCGATGCAATGGCCACGGATTTCCCCCCGCCCAAGCCTTAACCCGGATATCTCACCAAGGTCGGGACCGCGTGGATCCCGACCTTGGTGAGATATCCGGGCTAGTCCTTATAGTCCTGGGACAACTGGCGCAACAAGCCGAAGGACGGGACGCCGCCGACGGCCGTATCACCGACGCAACCCCCGTTCGCGCTGGATCCGCCGCCACGCCGCAACGTTGCGGTTGTGCTCCGCCAGCGTCCGGGCGAAAGCATGGCCGCCATTCCCGTCGGCGACGAAATAGAACGCGTCCGTCTCCTCCGGATTCACCGCCGCGGCCAGCGCGGCGCGGCCCGGATTGGCGATCGGACCCGGCGGCAAACCGCGGGTCACATAGGTATTGTAGGGCGACGAAACACCCAAGTCGGTGCGGGTCAGCGGCCGGCCGAGCGGCCCAGCACCAGAGGTCAGCGCGTACACCACCGTTGGATCCGACTGCAGGCTCATCCCCTTGCGCAGGCGGTTGATGAACACGCCGGCGACCAGCAGCCCGCGTTCCTCGGCCACCGCCGTTTCCTTCTCGATGATGGACGCCAGGACAACCGCTTCGCCGGGCGTCGACACCGGCAGGCCCTCCTGGCGTGTCGCCCACAGGTCGGCCACGGTGCGACGCATGGCCTCGGCCATCCGCTCCAACAGGTCGCGGCGCTGGTCGCCATAGGAGAAATGATAGGTCTCCGGAAGCAACGTCCCCTCGGCCGGCGGCCGACCAGTGGGCCCTTGCAGCCCTTCCGTCGCCGCCACCAATGCCACGACCTCCGCCGTGGTCAGGCCCTCGAGCACCGTCAGCCGACGAACCACGGTGTCGCCCTTGCGGAGCTGGCGGACGACGGCGCGGGCACTGATTCGGGCGGCGAACGCGTATTCACCGGCGCGCAGGCCGGTGTCCGCGCCTTCGATGCGGGCGCCGAGGCGAAACAACAGCGGATCGGCGATGGCATCTACGCCCTCGCCGCGCGGCACGATCACCCAGGTGTCCTGTGCCAACGGCCCTGGACCGGTGAAGCGCTGCCACGACCACGCGCCAAGCACTGCCGCGGCCGCCAGCAGCGCGGCGACGGCCAGAGCGACGCCGCGCACGGTTGGAGGTCCTAAGCCCTAGTTGACGCCCTTGAAGACCAACGAGGCGTTGGTCCCACCGAAGCCGAAGGAGTTCGACAGCGCGGCCCGCACCTGCCGTTCCTTGGCTTGGTACGGAACCAGGTCCAGATCGCAACCCTCCGACGGGTTGTCCAGGTTGAGCGTCGGCGGCACGGCGTCCGCACCGATTGCCAGGATGGTGAAGATCGCTTCCGCCGATCCCGCTGCGCCAAGCAGGTGGCCCACCGACGACTTGGTGGACGACATGGACAGCTTGTAGGCGTGGTCGCCGAACAACCGCTTCACCGCGCCCAGTTCGATCTCGTCACCCAGCGGTGTCGAGGTGCCGTGCGCATTGATGTAGTCGATGTCCTCGGCATTCATGCCGGCCCGCGCTAGGGCGGACTTCATGCAGCGAAAGGCGCCGTCGCCGTCCTCGGACGGCGCGGTGATGTGGTGCGCGTCGCCCGACATCCCGTAGCCCACTACTTCGGCGTAGATGGTGGCGCCGCGCTTGCGGGCGTGCTCGTACTCCTCGAGCACCACGACCCCGGCGCCTTCGCTCATCACGAAGCCGTCCCGGTCAACGTCCCACGGCCGCGAGGCCCGTTCCGGCGTGTCATTGAAGTTGGTTGACAGCGCTCTCGCCTGGGCGAATCCGGCCAGGCCCAAGTGGCAGATTGCCGCCTCCGAACCGCCGGCGATCATCACGTCGGCATCGTCGAGCGCAATAAGCCGCGCCGCGTCGCCGATGGCGTGGGCACCGGTGGAGCAGGCCGTCACCACGGAGTGGTTGGGGCCCTTGAGCCCGTACTTAATGGAGACGTTGCCGCTGACCAGGTTGATCAGGTTGGCGGGAATGAAGAACGGACTGATCTTCCGAACACCGCCCGTCTCGAGCTGATTGGCGCCCTGAGCGATTTCCGGCAATCCGCCGATGCCCGAGCCGATCAGCACGCCGGTGCGCTGGCAATCCTCTTCCGTTTCCGGCTTCCAGCCTGCGTCGGCCATCGCCTGTTCGGTCACCGCCATGCCGTAAATGATGAACAGCGAGATACGCCGCTGCTCCTTGGGCGGAACCCAGTCGTCGGCATTGAACCGTCCTTCGGCGGTCTCGCCTTTCGGCACATGACCGGCGATCTTCGCCGGCAGGTCTGATACGTCGAAGGATTGAATGGCGGAAATTCCGGACTCGCCGTTGAGCAGGCGATCCCAATTGACCTTCACGCCACAGCCTAGAGGGCTGACTAGCCCCAGGCCTGTCACCACCACGCGTCTCATCACTCTCCGCTATATCGGTTGCGCTGAAATGCTCGACGTCACCGCGGAACGGCGTACCGATGCCGCCGCGCCGCCCTTATATCAGGCGGTCGTATTCTTGATGTAGTCAACGGCGTCCTTGATGGTGAGGATTTTTTCAGCGGCATCGTCAGGAATCTCGATACCGAATTCCTCTTCAAATGCCATCACCAATTCCACCGTGTCGAGGCTGTCGGCACCAAGGTCGTCGATGAAGCTGGCGTTCTCCACGACCTTCGACTCCTCGACACCCAAGTGTTCGACAACGATCTTCTTCACCCGTTCGGCGACATCACTCATAACTCGTATCCTCGACTGTCCGATGATCTTTAAAATTCGGGTTTTTTAGTGTGGCTTCCCCCCGGCCGGTGGGGTGCTTAAGTTGTGGCGAAAGGCACCGCTTCCTAACACACTTTGCACACCGTTGCCAGCACCCTTCAACCCGTCGGCGACGACGTTCAGGGTTGTTCCAACACCGTTTACACCATGGCCATCCCGCCGTTCACGTGTAGGGTCTGCCCGGTCACGTAACCGGCTTCCGCGCTCGCCAGGAACAGCACACACGCTGCCACGTCGTCAACCGTGCCGAATCGGCCCGCCGGCACCGCGGCCAGGACCGCCTCCTTGCGGTCGCCGCCGATGGCGTCGGTCATCGGCGTTTCGATGAACCCAGGCGCCACGCAGTTCGCGGTGATGCCTCGGGTTGCTACCTCGTGCGCCAGCGCCTTGATCATGCCGGCCATTCCGGCCTTCGACGCCGCGTAGTTCACCTGCCCCGGATTGCCGGTGGAACCCACCACCGAGGTGATGGCGATGATCCGCCCCCACCGCCGTCGCATCATGCCGCGCATGGCGGCGCGCGCAAGCCGGAACCCGGCCTCCAGGTTGACCCCCATGACCCGCGCCCAGTCGTCGTCGGCCATGCGCATAATCAGACCGTCGCGGGTCAGGCCGGCATTGTGGACCACGATATCGACCTGCCCCAGCGCCTCCTCCGCCTGCCCGACAAGCGCGTCCGTCGCAGCGGCGTCGGCCAGATCAGCCGGGCATACCACGGCTGCCTCGCCGATTTCAGCGGCTGTTGCGTCCAGGGCGTCGCGGCGAGTGCCGGACAGGGCCACGCGAGCCCCCTGCGCGGCCAGCATCCGGGCGATGGCCCCACCGATGCCGCCGGACGCACCCGTCACCAAGGCGCACCGCCCTCCCAGGTCGAACATGGCCTCTGCTCCGGTCCCGTTCCGGTGTTACTTGTTGGAATCCGGCGATTTGTCGAGGAACGCCTCAACGTCGGCGGGGCTGTTGATAGAGACCGCCGAGATACCGCGATCGATCCGCCGAGCCAATCCCGAAAGGACCCGGCCGGCACCGATCTCCACCACCCTGTTCACGCCGTTTTCGATCATGTGGTGGACCCCTTCGCGCCAGCGCACCATGCCGGTCACCTGGTCCACAAGCACGCGGCGGATCTCCGTCACGTCCACCGACGGGCGGGCGGTGACGTTGCTGATCAGCGGCACCGAGGGCGCCCGCATGTGGATCGCCGTCAGCACCTCCGCCAGCCTCTCCGCCGCCGGGGCCATCAGCTCGCAATGGAACGGCGCGCTGACCGGCAGCATGACGCTGCGTCGCGCGCCCCGTCGAACGGCGATGCTCAACGCCCGACGCACCGCCCGCAGCGCGCCGCTGAGCACGACCTGGCCGGGGGCGTTGTCGTTGGCCGGCGTGCAGACCTCGCCGTCGAGAGCCGCCTCGTCGGCCACGTCCTGAGCCGTTTCCAGATCCAGGAGCAGCGCCGCCATGCCGCCTTCGCCCACCGGAACGGCCTGTTGCATGGCCTGCCCGCGCTGCCGTAGGACCCGCGCCGCGTCGCCCACAGACAGCGAGCCGGCCGCCGCGAGCGCGGAATACTCGCCGAGGGAATGGCCAGCGACGAACCGGCAGGAGGCGGCAAGGTCGAGCCCGCCCTCCTCCATCAGCACCCGAACGACTGCCATGCTGACCGCCATCAGCGCCGGCTGCGCATTCTCGGTGAGGGTCAGGTCGGCCTCAGGCCCCTCGAAGATGAGCCGCGACAGGTGCTGATCGAGGGCGTCATCCACCTCCTCGAACACCGCACGCGCCGCAGGATAGGTTTCGGCCAAATCGCGGCCCATACCTACGGATTGGGAACCCTGCCCCGGAAACATGAAGGCAACACTCATGATTTGAGCGGCCCTTTTCCCCCTTACACAAATGATTGCCGAAGGTGATACCGGTTCGGAGCGCGGTGTCAAGCGCCGTTGGTCTGTCAGTGTCGGCGATTTTGCCCGCTCGGCTTGCGCGGCAGGGGTGTTGGTGTATATTGCGCGCCTCGCGCTCCTTGCCGGGCGGCACGTCCGGCTATGCCCGTGTCATCGGCAACGTCCATGACGACGATGTTCATGTCGACGATGTCCATGGCGACGGGCTGAGACAAGCCGTAAGGGGACCTAAAGCTTTGCCGTACTACGAGAGCGTCTTCATCGCGCGTCAGGACGTGTCCACCCCGCAGGTGGAAACCCTGGCCGACGATCTTGCAAAAACCATCGAGGACCAGGGTGGCCGCGTCACCAAACGCGAACACTGGGGCCTGCGCAACCTGACCTATCGCATCAGGAAGAACCGCAAAGGGCACTACGTCCTGTTCAATATCGATGCGCCGCCCGCCGCCGTGCACGAGATGGAGCGCCAGATGCGCCTCAACGAGGACGTCCTGCGCTACATGACGGTGCGGGTGGAGGCCCTGGAGGAAGGACCGTCGGCCATCATGCTCAACCGCGGCGGCGGCGATCGCGGTCGCCGCGATGACCGCGGCCGCCGAGGCGAGTTTCCGCGGCGCGGCCCCGCCGGTGGCGGGCCGGGCGACGGACCGCCGGCACAGGCAGCCGATGGCGATAAACCAGCGGATGCCGGAGGTGAATCATAAACGCCGGCCGCCGACCGTTCTTCCGCCGCCGCAAGACCTGCCCGTTCTCCGGGCCGAAGGCGCCGAAGATCGACTACAAGGACATCAAGCTGCTGCAACGGTTCACCTCCGAGCGGGGTAAGATCGTCCCCAGCCGGATCACGGCCGTTTCGGCGAAGAAGCAGCGGGAACTGGCACGGGCCATCAAGCGGGCCCGCTATCTCGCGCTGCTGCCCTACGTGCTTCGGTAGCGGCTGGCAGAGGGCCAGGCGCCGATAGGCGGTATCGACATCGAGCGTACGCCAACGCCGACCCAGCGAGCATCTGACGTGGGACCAATAGTCGGAAGAGCCGCGATCGCGGCGGGAAGCGGCATCGCCGGCGGGCTCATCGCCAGCGGGTTCATCGCCGATTTCGCGTCGTTGCCGCTGTTGCTGGTGGGCCTGAGCCTTGGACCGGGGTTCGCGGCCATCGCCGGCGTGTTCGGCGTCGCGTGCGCGTTCGCCACCGGTGGCATTCACATCGCAGGAATCTTCGGCGGCATGCACGCACTCCCCTCTTGGATCCTGGTTCGCCATTCGCTCGCGCGGGAGCGGCGACCGGACGGCCAGGAGAGGTGGCGCCCCGTCGGCTCGGTGCTCTGTTGGCTGGCGGTGCTCGGGGCCGCGGCCATCATCGCCAACGCACTGACGGCGGAGGCTACCGGGTTCGGCGACGCCGCGCGCTCCTACTTCGACGCCGTGCTGGCCGCCCTGCTGCCGGGCGCCACCGATGCCCAGCGGGCACCGATGGTCGATCTGGTGGCGCCGCTCGCGCCGGGGCTGTTCGTATCGAGCTGGCTAACGGTGATCGTTGTCTCCGCGGTGATTTCGCAGATCCTGCTGACCCGGTGGAGCCGCAATCTGCGGCCGACGCCGAAGTGGTCGGGACTGATGGTGCCGGACTGGATGTCCTGGCTGCTGGTGGTCGCGGCCGCGATGGTGCTGGTCAGCGACGGCACGATGGAAGCGACGGCGCGTTCCGTGGCGCTGGTATTCGGCGTGCCATATTTCTTTCTGGGGCTGGCGACGATTCACGTCCTGGCCCGGAGAACCGCGGTCAAGGGCGTGATCCTGGCCACCTTTTACGGCATGTTCGTGCTGTTCATGCCGGTCGTTTCGATTGTCGCGGGCGCCATCGGACTGGCCGAGCACTGGCTCGGCCTGCGCCGGCGGTTTGCCGGCCCGGCGGCCGATTGGGAGGATGAATGATGCAGGTCATTCTGTTGGAGCGAGTCGAGAAGTTGGGGCAGATGGGCGACGTGGTGAACGTGCGGCCCGGATACGCGCGCAATTACCTGCTGCCGAAGCGGAAAGCCTTGCGGGCCTCGGAAGAAAACCGCAAGCGATTCGAGGCCGACCGCGAGCAGCTCGAAACCGCCAACCAGGAGCGGCGCGAGGCGGCCTCCTCCGTCGCCGGCGGGCTGGACGGATTGACTGTGACCCTGATCCGGCAGGCCGGCAAGGCGGGCCAGCTCTACGGCTCGGTCACCGCCAGGGACATCGCCGATATCGCCTCCACGGAGGGCGGCACGTCGATCCGCCGCCAGCAGGTCTGGCTCAACCAGCCCATCAAATCCATCGGGCTGCATGAGGTGACCGTCAGCCTGCATCCCGAGGTAACGGTGGAAATCACCGTCAACGTCGCCCGATCGCACGAAGAAGCGAAGATCCAGGTCCGGACCGGCCGGTCGGCGATCGGCCGCGACCGCGAGGAGGAAGAAGAAGTCACCATCGAAGAGCAGGCGGCCGAGGTGTTCGAGGAGGAAGTTACGGAACACGTCATCGAAGCGGTTCATGCCGAAGAGGAGGCCGCCGCAGAGGAGGCTGCCGAAACCAAAACCCCTGCCCCATCGGGCGACGACACCAGCGACGAAACCAGCAGCGATAAGACCTGACGACCGAGCAAAGCCCAACCGCAACAAGACCTCAACGGGCGCCGGCCTAACGGCCGGCCTCGGATTGCTCCCCGTTTGCCACACTCCGCGACAGTGGTAACATAACGGTCAAAATCGGGTTCGATGAAGATCGCGCCCGCTGCGGCGCCGTGATTCGGACCGCAGGGGGTTGCGACCATGTTGCTGGCCAGGCTGCTTCACCGATTGGTGCGGCTGGGACGGTTGGCGGTAATCGACAGCCACGGGCGCCGTCACGAATTCGGCCCCGATCCGGAACCCAGCGTCACCATTCGCCTTCACGATCCAAGTCTGCATTGGCGGCTGTTCTTCCGCCCGGAGCTGTGCACGGGCGAGGCCTACATGCAGGGCACGTTGACCGTCGAGGAAGGCACGCTCTACGACTTCCTGGACCTGATCGGCCGCGGGATGAATGCCGGCGGCTCCAACACGATCGGCCGATGGATGGCCACCTGCGACCGGCTGTTCCGCCGGCTGCAGCAGTTCAATCCGGCGCCCCGCTCGCGGCGAAACGTGGCCCACCACTACGACCTGTCGAGCCGTTTGTACGACCTGTTCCTGGATTCCGATCGGCAGTATTCGTGCGCCTATTTCGGCGGCTCCGACGACGATCTGGAGATCGCGCAAGCGCGCAAGAAACAGCACATCGCCGCCAAGCTGCTGTTGCGCCCCGGCATGCGCGTGCTCGACATCGGCTCCGGCTGGGACGGAATGGCCATGTACCTGGCCGACAAGGCGGACGTCCAGGTCACCGGGATCACCCTGTCCGAGGAACAGCTGCGGGGCGCCAACGAGCGTGCCGCAGACCGCAACCTCGACGGTCGCGTGGCGTTCCACCTGCGCGACTACCGGCAACAGACCGGGGTCTTCGACCGAATCGTTTCGGTGGGGATGTTCGAGCACGTGGGCATCGGCCACTTCGACGCCTATTTCGCCACGCTGCGCGATCGCCTTGCCGAGGACGGCGTCGCCTTGCTGCACACGATCGGCCGTTCGGACGGTCCCGGCGCGACAAATCCGTGGATCCGCAAGTACATTTTCCCCGGTGGGTACATCCCGGCCCTGTCGGAAATCCTGCCGGCCATCGAACGCAATGGACTGTGCGTTACCGATGTGGAGGTCCTGCGCCTGCACTACGCCGAGACCTTGCGCCACTGGCGGCAGCGGTTCCTTAGCCGTCGCGACGAAGCCAGGGCGCTTTATGACGACCGCTTCTGCCGGATGTGGGAGTTCTATCTGGCCGGCAGCGAGATTTCATTCCGCTACATGGGCTGCGTGGTGTTTCAGATGCAACTGGCCCGGCGCCAGGACGCCGTGCCGCCCACCCGGTCGTATATCGAGGAGGCCGAACGCGCGCTCGATGCCGGACAGGACCGCGAGCGCGACACCGACCGAGCGGCGTAACCGATTGCCGGACCATGTGAATCCCCGCCCTTGCGGCCGTTTTCCACAACGGCGGAGCCCTCCATGCCCGTGTTCCACACGGGCGTGGACAATTTGTCTTGGACAGCCGCCCCGTCCCGACCGAAAACTGTGCCGATCATGAGTTCCACACTCACTGCCCCCCACGTCCTACGTGACTCCGCCGCATCGCCGACCCTCGGTCTGCGCCGTCCGCCGCAAAACCCGGAAGCCGAGAAGGCCCTCCTGGGCGCCATCTTCCTCAACAACCGGGCGTACGAACGGGTTTCCGAGTTTCTGCGCGGCGATCACTTCGCGACGCCCCAGCACGGACGGATCTTCGACGCCTGTGCGCGGCTGATCGAACGCGGCCAGGTGGCCGACCCGATTACCCTGAAGGCCATCTTCGACAACGACGAATCGCTGGCCGACATGGGCGGCGCGGCCTACCTGATGGAGCTCGCCAACTCCGCGGTGACCATCATCAACGCCGGTGAGTACGGGCGAATCATCCACGACCTGCACCTGCGCCGCGAGTTGATCGCGCTGGGCGAGGACGTGGTCAACACCGCCCATGGCGGCGATACCGATGAGGCGGCGACCGAACAGATCGAGTCGGCGGAACAGCGACTCTACGACCTCGCCACCCACGGCACCATCGACGGTGGGTTCCAGCCGTTCAAAGCCACAATGCTCAACGCGCTGCGGATGGCCGAAGCGGCCCACAAGCGCGACGGCCGGCTGAGCGGCGTTCGCAGCGGCTTTCGCGATCTCGATTCGCGGCTCGGCGGCCTGCATCCTTCCGATTTGCTGATCCTCGCCGGGCGGCCGTCCATGGGCAAGACCGCCCTGGCCACCAACATCGCCTTCAACGCCGCCCGCGCCTACCGCAGCGACACCGGCAATGGGCCGACGGATGGCGCGGTGGTGGCCTTCTTCTCGCTGGAGATGTCGGCGGAACAGCTGGCCACGCGAATCCTCGCCGAAGAGACCCGGATTCCCTCCGATCGCATTCGGCGCGGCCTGGTGCCCAAGGACAAGTTCGCCGACCTGGCGGTCCGCTGCCAGGAAATCCAGGAACTGCCCATGTTCATTGACGATTCGCCGGCGCTGACCATCAGCGCCATGCGAACCCGGGCGCGGCGGCTGAAGCGGCAGCACAACCTTGGTATGATCGTCATCGACTACCTGCAGCTCATCGCCCCGCCGTCCGGCGTGCGCATGGACAACCGGGTCCAGGAGCTGTCCCACATCACCCGCGGCCTCAAGGCCCTGGCCAAGGAACTGAACGTACCGGTGCTGGCGCTGTCGCAGCTGTCCCGCGCCGTGGAGCAGCGCGACGACAAACGGCCGCAGCTCTCCGACCTGCGCGAGTCGGGCACCATCGAACAGGACGCCGACGTGGTGATGTTCATCTTCCGCAAACAGTACTACCTGGAACGGTCGGAGCCGGTGCATCGCGCCGACGAGGCGGTGGACAAGTACACCGACCGCCACGCCCGCTGGCTGCAACGGTGCGAGGAGGCTCACAACAAGGCCGAGGTCATCATCGCCAAGCAACGTCACGGCCCCATCGGCACGGTGCCTCTGTTCTTCGAGGGCGAATTCACCCGCTTCGGCGACCTGGACACGCAGCACGCGGGCGACGAAGAGCCCTGGGGCTGAGAGAGCGCCAGGCCAACGCTATGAGCGATCCTGCGTTCGCCGGCGCTATTCTCACCATCGATCTCGACGCCATCGTCGACAACTGGCGGCAACTCGCGGCGCGCGTGGCGCCGGCCGGATGCGCCGCTGTGGTCAAGGCGGATGCCTACGGCCTGGGCGCTGACCGGGTGGTGCCGGCGTTGGCTGCCGCCGGGTGCGCCACCTTCTTCGTCGCCACCGTCGAAGAGGCCATCGCCGTTCGGTCGCTGGCACCAGACGCCCCGGTGTACGTGCTTAACGGCGCGCCGCGCGGGGCCGAAGCGGTGCTCGCCGAGTACCGGCTGTCGCCGGTCCTCAACTCCCTCGGCGACGTGGACGCCTGGGCGGATCTGATCCGGCGGCAGGCCGCGCCGCCCGCGGCCCTGCACGTGGACACCGGGATGTCGCGGTTGGGCCTGCCGGCGGCGGAGATGGCGGCCCTGGCCGACGATCCGAGCCGCCTGGAAGGCATCGATTTGGCCTGCGTCATGAGCCACCTGGCGTGCGCCGACGAACCCGATCACCCGTTGAACGAAGAACAACGGTTGGAGTTCGACGAAGCCAGGCGAAGCCTGCCGGCAGCGCCGGCGTCCTTCGCCAACTCCTCAGGGGTGTTCCTGGGCGCCGCCTACCACCTGGACCTGGCCCGTCCGGGAGTGGCGCTGTACGGCGGGACGCCGGTTCCCGACCACCCCAACCCCATGGTCCAAGTGGTTGAGCTTAAGGGCCGAATCGTCCAGGTGCGGGAAATTGACTCGCCCCGGACCGTTGGTTATGGTGCGTCCCACCGTGTCGACCGGCGCACGCAAATCGCCACCGTCGCCGTCGGGTATGCCGACGGCTTTCTCCGGTCGCTCAGCAATGCCGCCAGCGGCTTCATCGGCGCGCATCGCGTGCCTCTCGTCGGTCGAGTGTCCATGGACCTCATCACCTTCGACGTAACCCACGTGCCCGAGGATGAGGCCCGGCCGGGTGCCTTCGTTCACCTGATCGATTCGCGCCGTCCGGTGGACGCCGTCGCCGCCGATGCCGGAACCATCGGCTACGAGGTGCTAACGTCGCTGGGCCGGCGCTACCACCGAATCTATCGCGGCGGCGGATCGTGAGCCGATGAATCCAGTCCGCGTCCTCGGCCGTTTGGTTCTCGGCTTCCTCGCTACCAGCGGCCGCCTGGTGCTGTTCACTGGTGCCGGTCTGAGCCACTGCGTGCGGCCGCCGTTCTATTTCCGCAACGTGGGCCGCCAGATGGTGGAGATCGGCTACTACTCGCTGCCCGTGGTGGGGCTGACGGCAATCTTCGCCGGTATGGTCCTGGCGCTGCAGAGCTATACCGGCTTTGCGCGGTTCTCCGCCGAGGGCGCCATCGCCAACGTGGTGGTGCTGTCCATTACCCGCGAACTGGGGCCGGTGCTTGCCGGGCTGATGGTGGCCGGGCGCATCGGCGCCGCCTTCGCCGCCGAGATCGGCACCATGCGCGTCACCGAGCAGGTGGATGCGCTGACCACCCTGTCCACCAACCCGATGAAGTATCTGGTGGCGCCACGGCTGATCGCCGGTGTCTTGATGTTCCCGGTGCTGGTGCTGATCGCCGACATCATCGGGGTCTTCGGCGGCTATCTGGTGGCGGTGTACAAGCTGGGCTTCAATCCCGCCAACTACATCCAGAACACCTGGGACTTCCTGGAGCCCTTCGACGTGATCTCCGGTCTGATCAAGGCCGCGGTGTTCGGGTTCATCATCACGCTGATGGGCTGCTATCACGGCTACAATTCCCGCGGCGGGGCGCAGGGCGTGGGCGCGGCGACCACCAACGCCGTGGTCTCGGCGTCGATCCTGATCCTCTGCTTCGACTACATCCTGACCGAGGTGTTCTTCGCCAAATGAACCGCGGGAACCGATGACCGAGACCGGAGCGAAGATCCGCGTCCGCGGCCTGCACAAGGCGTTCGGGGACAAGGTGGTCCTGGACGGGCTCGACCTGGACGTGGGCATCGGCGAATCGGTGGTGGTGATCGGCGGCTCGGGCACCGGCAAGTCGGTGCTGCTGAAGTGCATTCTCGGCCTTCTCGAACCCGATGCCGGCACCATCGAGGTGGACGGCCAGGAGGTGATGGGCATCGATGCCGCCGGGCGCGAGCGCATCAACCGCAAGTTCGGCATGCTGTTCCAAGGCGCGGCTTTGTTCGACTCGCTGCCGGTTTGGAAGAACGTGGGTTTCGGCCTGCTGGCGCTGGGCAAGATCTCGCGAGACGAGGCACGGGAGGTGGCGGTGGACAAGCTGGCCAAGGTGGGACTGGTGGCGGAGGTGGCGGACCTCTATCCGGCCGAACTGTCGGGCGGCATGCAGAAGCGGGTCGGCCTGGCCCGCGCCATCGCCCACGACCCGGAGATCATCTTCTTCGACGAACCCACCACCGGCCTCGACCCGATCATGGCCGACGTGATCAACGACCTGATCGTGGAGATCACCCGCGACGCCGGCACCAGCGCGCTGAGCATCACCCACGACATGGTCAGCGCCCGCAAGATCGCCAACCGCGTCGCCATGCTGTATCAGGGGCGCATTATCTGGGTGGGCCCGGTGGATGACATCGACCGCGCCGGTGACGAGCGCGTGGATCAGTTCATCCACGGTCGGGCCGAAGGCCCCATCAAGATGGCGGTGAAAGCCTAGTGCAGCGGTGCATTCAAGGAATGCACCGTAGCTGCACGCAAGTCATTGATTCTCGTGCACATCTGACCCATTCGACTGAATCATTCGAATGGGTCTGTGCACTAGGCCCATTCGGGAATCCGGATGCCAATCCGCGATTAATGTATTAGGCTCGCACCGCCCGGTACCGGGCTACTGACAAAAGGGGAATTGACAGCCTTGGCCCGCGCTTCGTCCGTTTACGTGTGCCAAGCCTGCGGCGCCACGCACCCCAAGTGGGCCGGCCGCTGCGATGCCTGCGGCGATTGGAATACCCTAATCGAGGAAGTGACCCAGCCGGTGGCCGGCCGCGCCAGCCGGACACGGGGACGGCAGGTGGCGTTGACGCCCCTGGACGGCGCCGTCTCGCCGGTGCCGCGGCGACCCACCGGGATCGCCGAGTTCGACCGGGTGACCGGCGGCGGCCTGGTGCCGGGATCGGCGCTGCTGGTGGGTGGCGAGCCGGGCATCGGTAAGTCCACGCTTTTGTTGCAGGTGGCGGCGGCGGTGTCGGCGGAGGCGCGGTGCGCCTACGTCTCCGGCGAGGAAGCGGTGGACCAGATCAAGCTGCGCGCCGATCGTCTGGGGCTGCGCGCCTCCGGCGTCGGCCTGGCAGCGGCGACGGCGGTGCGCGACATCGCGGCGTTGCTGGCGGCCCCGGACGGGCCGGAGATCATGGTCGTGGATTCGGTGCAGACGCTGCACCTGGACGCCCTCGATTCGGCGCCGGGAACCGTGGCTCAGGTACGCGCCTCGGCCCACGAGCTGATCCAGGTGGCGAAGCGGCGCGGCGCCGTCCTGCTGCTGGTGGGGCACGTCACCAAGGAAGGGCTGCTGGCCGGACCGAAGGTGCTGGAGCACATGGTCGACGCGGTCCTGGCCTTCGAAGGCGAACGCGGCCACCAGTTCCGCATCCTCCGGGCGGCGAAGAACCGATTCGGCGCCACCGATGAGATCGGCGTGTTCGAGATGACCGACGGCGGTCTGATGGAAGTGCCCAACCCCTCGGCACTGTTTCTTGCCGAGCGCGAGGCGGGGGTCGCCGGATCCGCCGTGTTCGCCGGCATCGAGGGCACCCGCCCGGTGCTGGTGGAGGTGCAGTCGCTGATTGTGCCGTCACCGTTGGCGACACCCCGCCGCGCCGTGGTCGGCTGGGACGGCGGCCGGCTGGCCATGGTGCTGGCGGTGCTGGAGGCGCGGTGCGGCCTGGCGCTGAACAGCGCCGAGGTGTTCCTCAACATCGCCGGCGGCCTGCGGATCACCGAGCCCGCCGCGGACCTCGCAGTCGCCGCGGCCCTGGCGTCGGCGGAGAGCGGCGTCCCGCTGCCGCCGGAAACCGTGGTGTTCGGCGAGATCGGCCTTGGCGGCGAGATCCGTGCCGTGGCCAGGACCGACGCCAGGCTGAAGGAAGCCGCCAAATTGGGATTCGGCCGCGCCATCGTGCCCGCGCGTCGAGGAACCACGGCCGCAGGGATGGAATTGCTGGAGGTTTCCCACGTATCCGACCTGCTGCGGCACATCAGGCCGCTGGGAGCCGAGCCCTTGAGGCGGATGGCCCGTCCGGAGAGTCGTCATGCCTGACCTGCCGGTGACCATCGCCGACGCGGTGATCGCCATCATCCTGCTGATTTCCGGCGTCTTCGCCTTCGCCCGCGGGTTCGTTCACGAGGTGCTGGCGATCGGCGCGTGGATCGGTGCCGCGGTGGTGCTGGTTTTCGGCCTACCCTATCTGGAGCCCCTGGCCCAGCGGCTGGTCGGCCACGAGATGGGCGGCACGTTGCTGGCCGGCGCGGTGCTGTTCATCGGCGCCGTGGTGATCCTCTCCATGGGCACACGGGCGATCGCGCGCCGGGTGCAGGACAGCGCCCTCAACGCGGTCGATCGCTCACTGGGGTTCCTGTTCGGTCTGGCGCGCGGCGCGGTGATCATCTGCCTCGCCTATCTGGCCGTGGAGTGGGCGATGCCCGACGGCAAACAGCCAACATGGCTGCGCGATTCGAAGAGCCTGCCGCTGGTCCAGCAGGGCGCGGGCTGGCTGCGCGATCTGGTGCCGACCAACCCGGCCGACGGTGGGACCACCGGCCCCGCCGACCAGGAAACCCTCGAAAAGCTTGAAACCCAGCGTATGCTACGCGAAATGATGAATCCAAAGACGCAACAATCGGACGAAGGTCAGGGCACCGTCGGCTACGGGGATCGCGAGCGCCGCGAGATGGAGCGTCTGATCGACAGCGCGCGGTGAGGGCTGGCGCGCGTCGGTACGGGGGATAGGATCATGGCCATGGCCATGGCCAGCGGCCGCAATGACCGCTTCGCGGGCACCACCGATCCGTTTGATGACGACCACCTGCACGAGGAGTGTGGCGTGTTCGGCATCTACGGCCATCCGGACGCCGCCGCCACCACGGCACTGAGCCTGCACGCGCTGCAGCACCGCGGCCAGGAGGCGGCCGGCATCGTCACCTACGACGGCGACCATTTCCACAGTCATAGGGCACTGGGCCTGGTGGGCGACAACTTCGGCAGCGAGACGGTGATTTCGCACATGCCGGGCACGGCGGCGTTGGGCCACGTGCGCTACTCCACCACCGGCACTACGGTGCTGCGCAACGTGCAGCCGCTGTTCGCCGATTTCGAGTTCGGCGGCCTGACTGTCGCCCACAACGGCAACCTCACCAACGCCCTGTCGGTGCGTAAGACGCTGGTTCGGCGCGGCTGCATCTTCCAGTCCACCACCGACACCGAAACCATCATCCACCTGATCGCCACCAGCCACTATTCCACCGTGGTGGATCGGCTGATCGATGCCATGCGCCAGTTGGAGGGCGCCTATTCGCTGGTGGCCATCACCCGGCGGAAGATGATCGGCATGCGCGACCCGCACGGCGTGCGGCCGCTGGTGCTGGGGCGGCTGGGCGGTGCGGCGATCCTGGCGTCGGAGACCTGCGCGCTGGACATCATCGGCGCCGACTTCGTCCGCGACGTGGAGCCCGGCGAGATCATCGTCATCGACGACAACGGGCTGCGCAGCATCAAGCCCTTCGCCCGCGCACCGCGACGCTTCTGCATCTTCGAGTACATCTATTTCGCCCGCCCGGATTCGTCGCTGGAGGGACTCAACGTCTACGACGTGCGCAAGCGCATCGGCGCCGAACTGGCTCGGGAGAACCCGATCGCCGCCGACATGGTGGTCCCGGTGCCCGATTCCGGCGTGCCGGCAGCCATCGGCTATGCGGAGCAGGCGAACATCCCCTTCGAGCTCGGCATCATCCGCAATCACTACGTGGGCCGCACCTTCATCGAGCCCACCGACCGCATCCGCCACCTGGGAGTGAAGCTGAAACACAATGCCAACGCCGCGCGGCTCAAGGGCAAACGGGTGATCCTGGTGGACGATTCCATCGTCCGTGGCACCACCTCCATGAAGATCGTGGAGATGGTCCGCAGCGCCGGCGCGGCGGAAGTGCACATGCGGATCTCCAGCCCGCCCACCGCCCATTCGTGCTTCTACGGCATCGACACGCCGTCGCGGGATGAGCTGATCGCTGCACGGTTGGAGATCGACAAGATGGCGGCGCACATCGGCGTCGATTCCCTCGCCTATCTGACCATCGAGGGGCTGTACCGGGCCGTCGGCCAGCCGCGGCGCGACGGGGCGGCGCGGTCCTACTGCGATGCCTGTTTCACTGGGGACTACCCGATCCGGCTCACCGACAACGACGGGACGGCGGAACCGGAACAACTTTCGCTGCTGACCGAAGCGCCGTGACCGACGCCGCCTCCGGCCGACTGCCCGGCCGTATTGCACTGATTACCGGAGCCTCGCGCGGCATCGGCCGTGCCGTCGCCCTGCGCTTCGCCGAAGAGGGGGCGGAGGTGATCTTGGTCGCCCGGACCCAGGGCGCCCTGGAAGAGGCCGACGATGCCATCCGCCAGAGCGGCCGTTCGGCGGTGCTGGTGCCGGGCGACCTCACCGATCCCGACTTCGCCGACCGCATCGCCGCCGCCATTGCCGGCCGTTGGGGACGACTGGACGTCCTGGTGGGCAATGCCGGGGATATCGGCACGCTGGGCCCGGTGGCGCATACCTCGCCGAAGGAGTGGGACGAGGTCATGGCACTGAACCTGACCGCCAACTGGCGGCTGCTGCGCAATCTCGACGCCCTCTTGCGGGTATCGGACGCCGGCCGGGCGGTCTTCGTCACCTGCGAGATGGCAGCCGGCCGCGCCTACTGGGGTCCGTATGCCGCGGCCAAGGCCGGGCTCGAATCACTGGTGCGCAGCTACGCCGCGGAAGTGGCGAACACCACCGTGCGGGCCAACCTTATCGATCCCGGACCCACACGGACGAGGCTGCGCGCCCACGCCTATCCCGGCGAAGACCCGTCGCGGCTGCCGCCGCCCGAGGCCGTCACCGATGGGTTCGTAACGCTGGCGACCGCCGACTGCCGACACCACGGTGACATCATCCGCTCCGGCGTCGCCCTGGAAGCTTAACGAACTCAGAGCAAAAAAAAGGCCGGTGGCCGACCGTTGGGGAGGAACGGCCGGCCACCGGCGGCGGCGGCAATCCTCAGCCTTCGACTCGCCAGGAGCCGTCAGGCTGACGGCAGGCGTGGCCGTACGCCTGCTGCTCTCGGCCGCCAATGAAGACGGTGTGCTGATATTCGCGACAGTAAGCGCCGCCCGGCTCCCGGTAGGTTCCCATCGGCTCGACCGCGCCGTAGTGTCCGGAGTCCGGATTGCGCCAGGTCACCGGCACCCCGGTCGGCTGGTGTTCGAGGGCATGGTGCTGGGCGCGCGCGGCGTAGGCCGCATCGGCCCGGTCGAGGCTCTGCCCCGCGGCGCCGCCGATGAGCGCGCCCAACAGCGTGCCCGCCGCGGTGGCCGCCAGCTTGCCGCTGCCACCGCCGATCTGCGCGCCCACCAGGCCGCCGGCGCCGGCGCCGATCAGGCTGCCGAGCAGTTGCTTGTCGCCGTAGTCGTTGCTGACGCAACCGGCGCCCGTGAGCGCCACGGCACAGACCAAGCCCGCTTTGAGGATGTTCATGGTCGATCTCCTGCCAGCTCTCGTGTGCGGCGGCGCGTGCTTCGGCGTCGAGCACGACAGGACCCTAGCAAAGCCCGGTTGAGCGGAAGCTGAACGCGCTGTTCATCCGCCGTTCATCGGCGACGCCAGCGGAGTGTCGCCGGTGGGTCAGGTTTCGGCGGCGGGGAGCGTCAGGATCGCGGCGAGGCCGCCCAGCGTCGAACGATCGAGTTCCAGCCGGCCGCCATACAGCCCGGCCACGTCGCGAACGATGGCCAAACCCAACCCCGACCCCGGCATGGACTCGTCCAGGCGGGCGCCGCGTTCCATCACCTTGCGGGCCTCGGACTCCGAGAGCCCCGGCCCATCGTCCTCGATCCGGAGGCGAAGCTCCGGTCCCGCCATCTCGGCGGTGATATGGACGGTCGATGACGCCCACGCGCAGGCGTTGTCCACCAGGTTGCCCGCCATCTCCTCCAAGTCCTGGCGTTCGCCGCGGAACTGGGCGTCCGGCTCGACGGTGCTCTCCATGGCCAGGTCGCGCAGTGCATGGATGTGCCGCAGCGTCCGCACCAGGTTGTCGATCACCGGGGCAACCGGCGTGCGGGCACCGAGCACGCCTGCCGTCGCCGCCGTGCGGGCGCGCACCAGATGGTGATCCACGTGCCGGCGCATGGCCGCCGCCTGTCGGGCCACCGTCTCCGAAAGCGCCCCGTCACCAGCCGCCGCCTCGTTGGCCAGAACCGACAGGGGGGTCTTCAGCGCATGGGCCAGATTGCCCACGTGGGTGCGGGCGCGGGCCACCACCTCGGCATTGTGATCCACCAGCGCGTTAAGCTCGTCGGCGAGGGGCGCGATCTCCGCCGGGTAGCGCCCTTCCAGCCGGTCGGCGCGGCCGGAACGAATCGCCGCCAAGGCGCGGCTCATGCGGCGCAGCGGTTCCAGGCCCACGTGCACCTGGAAGAACACCGCGGCGATCAGGCCGAGACCGAGAACCCCGAGCGACCAGTACAGCATGCCGTTGAACCGGGCCACCTCGGCCTCCACCTCCCCCAGATCGCTGGCGATGGTGAACAACACGGGCGCCGACGACCCCGGCAAGGCGATGGATCGGGCCAGCGTCCTGAGCCGCTGGCCGTCCGGGCCGGACACGATATCGAGCCGTTCCTCGCCGACGGGGAGCGGACCATCCGGCGGCGCCAGAAGTTGGTCCCACAAAGACCGTGAACGCAGCGTCGCGCCAACACCGGTGATCTGCCAGTAGAGGCCGGAGTACGGCTGTTCGAAGCGTGTGTCTTCTGGCGGGCGGTCCAGCAACGGCTGGCCGGCGGAGGATACATCCGCGGCGGCGACCAGGCCTTCCAGGCGAGCGCCGAGGCGCGCATCGAATGCCGCTTCGACGGTGTCGCGAAACGCCGCCGACAGCACCAAGCCGCCCACCACCAGCACCGCCACCGCCCACAGGATGGCGACGGCGACCAGCCGGAAGGCCAGCGAATTCGGTTTCATGTCTTGGCGTCGTCGGGTGGCGCCGCCAAGCAATAACCGAGGCCGCGCACGGTCTGAATGACGTCCACCCCCAGCTTCCGGCGCAGCCGCCCGACGAACACCTCGATGGTGTTGGAATCGCGATCGAAGTCCTGATCGTACAGGTGTTCCACCAGCTCGGTGCGCGAAACCACCCTGCCCTCGTGATGGGCCAGATAGGCGAGCAGCCGATACTCCAGCGCCGTCAACCGCACCGGCGCTCCTGCCACCGTCGCCCGCGCCGCCTTGGTGTCCACCACCAGCGGCCCGATCTCCAAGAGGTTGCTGGCGTGCCCGGCGGCGCGGCGTACCAGCGCCCGCACCCGGGCCAGGAGCTCGGCGATGTGGAATGGCTTGCTGACGTAGTCGTCGGCGCCGGCGTCGAAGCCGGCCACCTTCTCGCTCCACCGGTCGCGGGCGGTGAGGATCAGCACCGGCATCCGCCGGTCAGCGCGCCGCCACCGTTCGAGCACCGTCAATCCATCCACCACCGGCAGACCCAGGTCGAGAATCACCGCGTCGTAGGATTCGGTTTCGCCCAGGTGGTGACCCTCTTCGCCGTCCGACGCCACATCCACCACGAACCCCTCGCCGGTCAACGCTTCGCACACCTGACGCGCCAGGTCCAGATCATCCTCGACGATGAGCACGCGCATCCCTTACCTCTGACGTCACCCACGGCCGCCGCGCCGGACCCGCATGACGCGGCCGCTTTTGGCGTCGACGGTCAGCGCCACCACCCGGCCCTCCGGGTCGAGGATGCGGATCTTGTAGGTCAACCGCTCGCCGCCGCCCTGCACCAACCGGGCATCCAACAGCCGGCCCGGATAGCGCCCGCGCAGGCTCTGGAGGATTTCCCCCAGTGGCCGCGCGCGGCCGGCCTGGACGGCGTCGCGGGCGCGGTCGTGGTCCTGCGCCCAGGCGGCGCCCACGAAATTCGTGCCGACGGTCAAGGGTTCGGTCACCAGCAGCGCGGCGGCCAGCGCGATCGGGGTTATCCAGCGCATGCCACGGACTCTACCAGAGCCGACTGAACGGCGCATGAACGGCGACCTCAGGCTCCGTTCAGGTGCGCCATGGCAGGCTGCTGGGCATCGTCACCCAAGACCAGGGAAACGGAGATTGATCATGAGACTCGCCAACAAGATGCTCGCGGGAGCTCTCGTCGCCGCGGCGCTGGCGACCACCGGCATGGCGGCCCCGGCGGCAGCCCAGAGCCATGCCAACAAGAGCAACGCCGAAGTGAAGGTGGTCCAGGTGCACGGTGAGCGGCACCGGGGCCGTGGCGTTCACCGCGACCACCGAGGACATCGCCACAAGTTCCATGGCCGGCACGGTCCCCGCCACGGGCATTGGCACCGGGGTTGGCGGAAGGGGCACTTCCATGGGCACCGGCACCACCGCGGCAAGTACTATCGTTACGGCTATGGCTACCGGCCGTTCATCGTCATTCGGCCCTATGGCTGGGGACACCACGGCTGGCGTCCGCACGCCCGCCACCGCCATGGGCACTGATCGCCGGTGCGAAAAAGGCAACGCCGCGCTCCGGTCTCACCGGAGCGCGGCGTCCTATGCCGACCCAAAAACCTAAGCGTGGGCCGTTACCGGATGGTTTCGGCAAGCGCCTCCAGTTCCGCATGCCGATCGCCCTCGTTGCTGCCGGCTCCCAAGAGGACGTAGGCCACATACCCGTTGAGGGTCGACGTCCGCGCCTCGAAGACCCGCTGGGTCAACCGCTGAAACGAGCCGCAGACGCTGATCGTCAATGCCGGCGAAACAACCCCCGCCTGGGCCCCACGCAGGGCGCACTCGCCCAGGGCCTTTTGACAGAGGGCGCAGCCGGCAAGGGCCAGCGCTGTCGCAGTGTTGAATCCAGGATCAACCTCAATGGTCTCGTCCACCGAAGCCACTGGCGACAGCGTCGCCGCCTGGGGTACGTCCGTGTCTCCCGATTCCATGAGTTCGAATGCCGTCGCGTCGAGCATTGTCTAATCCCCTGTTCCAGAACCCGCCGAGCCGGCACGAGTGATGTTTATTGTTCTTTGCATTACTTTTCGCACACAGCCTGAGCCGCTTCGCTTTGACGGTCGGCCTTGGTTCTTTGACGTAAAGTCCCTGTGCGGCGCTAGGTCGTATGAATCCCCTTGAGTGTCAAGGTGAATGAAACGAAAAGAATTTCTACTTGAGGTTCCTAAGGTTCAAGAGTTCTTCAATTTGCTTAATTATCAATGGCTTCATGGAACGCACGGGCACCGCATCTGGCGTGAAATGTTCCGGTTATGTGCCGTACGCTGTGAACAGAATGAACTCAAAGAAACGCATTATCTGACTCCACACGTTCAGCATTCGAACCACCACCGGCTGCACGCGGGAGAAGAACGCTGGCAGGCTGCTAGAAATTGCCCCTTCCCCAACACATAGTTGCCGAGCGATTCAACCGACGCTATTTTTGGTGTCGGGGATTCCATAAGCGATCGACAAGGACCATTTGAGGTGTGCCGCCCGCACTATGCTGGGCGGCCAGGGGCGTGGATTCGCCGCAGCCGATGCCCATGTGGTTGAAAGCGGACCGTTGAGATGCCGGATGCAGCCTCCCGGAAACGGGGCCGGAAACGTGGAGCAGATGGGGGGAAAAGATCATGAATGATGCAATGAATCCCCACGACGCCTTGGACGCCGTCATCACGTTGGTGGAGATGGCCGAGTACGGCGGCCCGCGCCTTGATGCGGCGATCGCCTGCGGAATCGACGATCGCGCCGCCGACCGGATGGTCATCGAACAAGTGCTGGGGACCGACGAGTTCGCGCCGGCGACCGTGGAGAGCCTGCTGGCGGGCCTGGTGCCGCGGTACACCACGTCACTGGACGCCCGGATACCGGGCGAGAACATCGTCCTCGCCGTGTGCTCGGATCGCAGTCAACGCTGGGGCGCGGTCCACCGATCGGCCGACGGCAGCGAGCATGTGGCCTGGGCGGGCACCGAATGCCTGGCCCGGCGACTGGCGGCGTTGAAGGGATGGGCGGCGGCACTTGGCCTGGCTACGGTCACCGCCGATCCCGAGCACATTGACAATGACAACCTGGCCGGCGGCGAGACCGACTGGTTGGGCACGACGGCACTGACGGCGCCAATCGATACGAGCTTTGATTCAAACGACGAGCCGGCGGACGAACCGGCGTGGACTATTCGGTTCTGAGGGGCAGCAAGATCCATGAAAATGGGAACGTCAAAAATGATCCTGGACCGCCTGGCGACCGTCGTGCGGCCCAGAATGGAGCTGTTCACCCGCGGCCGGTCGGGCACGAGCCCCTGGCCCGCGACGGTCGTGCCGATGGTGCCGGCGGGATCGCCGCGCCCGTTGGTGATCGTCGTCGGCAACGACAAGGGCGGCACCGGAAAGTCCACCGTCGCCGTTCACGTAGCCGTCGGCTTGATGCGCTCCGGCCATAGCGTCGGGCTCCTCGACCTCGACGGCGGTCAGGGAACCGCGACGCGATACCTGAACAACCGGGCGGCTCACACCGCCGACGCCGGGCTCGACCTGCCGACGCCCCGTCACGTGGCGCTGAAACCGGCGCCGGAACGGCACCTGGACGCCGCCGAGCGGTCGGAGCGCAACCGCTTCGCCGAAGCCTTCGCCGAACTGGCCGGGGTCGGCGTGGTGGTGATCGACACGCCCGGCAGTCGTGCCCACTTGTCGCACTTGGCCCATGCCGCGGCCGACGTGCTGATCACGCCGCTGAACGACAGCTTCATCGACATCGACGTGCTGGCCCAGGTGGACGTGGCCCGGCGCGAGGTCCTGGCGCCGAGTCCCTACTGCCAGATGCTGTGGGCGCAGAACGAACGGCGTGTCGCCAGCCGCCAGCAGCCCATCGACTGGATCGTGGTCCGCAACCGGCTGGCTCACGTGGGTGCCCGGTCGAGCCGCGAGTTGACCCGCCTGTTGGACCAGTTGGCGCCACGCATGGGCTTCCGGCTTGGACCCGGCCTCGGCGAACGGGTGGTCTACCGGGAGCTGTTCCACCGCGGGCTGACCGTGCTCGATCTGCCGGCGGGACGAGGCCGCGGCCGGCCCGGACGTGGCGCCACGGACGCAACCGCCAGCCATCGTCACGCGCGGGCGGAGATCGACGCCCTCTTGGACGTGATTGGACGGCGCGCCGTGGGCGCCGCCGCCTGACGGGAAGACGTAACCGAGGGCAAGGCCATGACACGGATCAAGGTCGTCAAACCCACCGAGGACCAGGTGGCGGATATGAAAACCTGCCCCGCGTGGACGGCTGAAAAGAGTACGTTCCCGTGGGAATACGACGCCGAGGAAACCTGCTATGTGTTGGACGGCAACGTTCGCGTCACTGCCGAGAACGGCACGGCGGTGGAGTTCGGCGCCGGCGACATGGTGACCTTTCCCAAGGGCCTCAAGTGCGTATGGGACGTGCGCCAACCGATTCGCAAGCACTACCGCTTCGGCTGACCTCGGTGATCGGCCGCGCCCGACCGCGTGCCGCTGCGCACGGTTCATGAGCTCAAGTCCCGGGTCCGAACACGGCGGCGCGGTGGACGCCGCCGCCGCGCGGTACGGCATCCCGCGCGACGCGTGGCTGGACCTGTCCACCGGAATCAATCCCAATCCCTACCCACTGCCGGCCATCGATCCGGCGGCCTGGCAGCGGCTTCCCGACGTCAGCACGGAGCGGGCGCTGTGCCGCGCCGCCGCCGAATGCTATGGCGTCGCCGATCCGGCGATGGTGGTCCCCACACCCGGCTCGCAGGCCGCCATCCAATGGCTGCCGCGGCTGTTTTCAAAGCGCCGCGTGGCCGTCCTGTCGCCCACTTACAACGAACATGCGCCGGCCTGGCGCAATGCCGGCCATCAGGTGATCGAAACCGCGGACCCCGGGGACGCCGAGGTGGTGGTGGTGGTCAACCCCAACAACCCGGACGGTCGCGTTCGCCCCCCGGAAAACCTGCTGGCCCTCGGATCGGGCCGCTCGGGCCGCCTGCTGGTGGTGGACGAAGCCTTCGCCGACGTGGTGCCCGAAGCCAGCCTCGCCGGCCACGTGGGACGGCCCGGCCTGATCATCCTTCGATCGGTGGGCAAGGTATACGGCCTAGCCGGCATGCGGCTCGGGTTCGTCCTCGCCGCGCCCGATGTGGCCGCGGCCGTTCGGCGCGCCATCGGCCCCTGGGCGGTGGGCGGACCGGTGGCCGAGGCCGGCGCGGCGGCTCTGAGCGACGCCGACTGGCTGGCGGCCACCCGACAGCGCTTGGCGGCGGCGGCGGACCGCCTGGATGCCTTGCTGACCGGGTCGGGGATCGGCGTGATCGGCGGCACGCCGCTGTTCCGGCTGGCGGAGACGGCAGAGGCCGGCGCGCTGTTCGATCACCTGGCGGGCGCGGCGGTCCTGGTGCGACCCTTCGCCGCCCATCCCACGTGGCTGCGGTTCGGCCTGCCCGGCGACGATGCGGGATTTCAACGCCTCGCCGACATGCTGCGGCTATGGCGAGAAAAGGATTGGGCGGTAAGAGAGGCCCGCTGATCGCTCAGCGCGGCGTGCGGAAATTGTGGTCATTCTCGCCCACCTTCTGGTGGTGGCCGACGTGCGGGTCCGGGCGATCGTAGCAGGTGACGTCGCCGAGGGTCCGATAGCAGAACGCCGCCGGCGTCGGGTGCCGTTCGTCCTCCACACAGTAGGTTCGCCCGGCCTCCTTGCGCACCACCGAGCAATCCTTGCCGCTGAGCGCCGACACGGCGTGATCGAAGGAGGTCTTCTCGGTGACCATCACCGTCGCGCTTTCCAGCACGAACATCTCGCTGCAGCCGGCAATGGCGACTGTCAGCGCGATGATCGCGGAAATCCGGACGGAACGTCGCATGGCGTGGTTCGCTGTTTCCTAGGCGGCGTCAACAGGGGCCGCTCTGAACCACGATCATCGGCACTCACGGTTAACAGCGCGTTGAAGACGGCCGCGCCCCCTCGATCGCACGCCCATTTTGTGTCCGCCGGGGTTGTGGGACGGGGCCTTTTCCGACCATGTTCTAGAGTAGGGCGCCGCGTATCGCTGACCGACACACGGCGGAACAGGCGAGGAGGAGCACCACCATGGTCGCATTGAGCACGCCGTTGTGCGACTTCGGCCGCAAGGCCATCGATTTCACCCTCAAGGATCCGGACGGCAGATATTGGTCCCTGGCGACCGTGCGCGGGCCGCAGGGAACGCTGGTGATGTTCATCTGCAACCACTGCCCTTACGTCCAGGCGGTGGCCGACCGCATCGCCCGCGATGCGCGTGCGCTTCAGGCGCTCGGCATCGGCGTGATCGCGGTGATGCCCAACGACGTGGAGTCCTACCCGCAGGACGCGCCGCCGCTGATGAAGCGCTTCGCCGAGCAGCACGGATTCACTTTCCCCTACGTTATCGACGAGACGCAGGAGATCGCCCGCGCCTACGACGCGGTGTGCACCCCGGATTTCTTCGGCTACGACGCCGATCTGGGCCTCCAGTACCGCGGACGCCTGGATGCCTCGCGCCGGGAGACGGGGCCGGCCGATGCGCGGCGCGAGCTGTTCGAGGCCATGAAGCAGGTGGCCGAGACCGGCCAGGGCCCCCGCGAGCAGGAGGCCAGCATGGGCTGTTCCATCAAGTGGAAGGCGGAAGCGGCCTGAGCCGACCCCTCACGGCCGTTCACTATATTGCCAGGGATGTTGCCAGTACCGGCGAGGCATTTGCCTCGGCCCTAGACGCCCTTTATCCTTGCTCGCTTGACGGTCCCCCGCCCACACCGAACGGAGGCAATCGTTGGCCGATCCGGTAAAAGACGGCTTGCTGCGCGAGATCGACGAAGAGATCCGGCAGGAACGCTATCAGGAACTTTGGAAGCGCTATGGCTCGTGGGTAATCGCCGCCGCCGTGGCGCTGGTGGTGGTGGTGGTGGTGGTGGTGGCCGGCTATCAGTTCTGGCAGGGATACCAGCGCGATTCGCGCGCCGAGGCCGGCGAGCGCTTCGCCCAGGCGTTGTCGCTGCGCGAGTCTGATGCCCAGGCCGCCGAGCGAGCCTTCGCGGCGCTGGCCGACGATGGATCGGGCGGCCATGCGCTGCTGGCCCGGTTCCAGCAGGCAGCGCTGATCGCTCGGCGCGGCGACCATGCCGGCGCCGCCGAGGCTTACGGGCAGCTGGCCGCGGACGCGGGTGATGCCAATCTTCGCTCCCTGGCGCAGGTGCTGTACGTCCTGCACGCCCTGGCCGGGCGGGGTGGGGCTGACCCGGCCGATCTGCGCCAGCGGCTGCAACCCCTGGCGGAGGAAGGCAACGCCTGGCGCTTTGCGGCCCGCGAAATGCTGGCGGTGATCGACCTGCAAAGCGGCGACGTGGCGGCGGCGCGGGATCGGCTGACCGAACTGGCGGCGGATCTGGTGGCGCCGGCGGCAACCCGGGCGCGGGCGCAGGAATTGCTGGCCGCACTCGACGGCCAATGACCAAGCCGTGGGGGATACGCATCGCCGGCGGCATCCGTCTGGCGATGCTGCTGCTGGCCGGCGGCCTGACGGTCGGGTGCGATACGTGGTTCGGCGCCGACGAAGATCCGCCGCTGCCCGGCGAGCGCATTTCGGTGCTGGCCCATGACCGCCAGCTCTCGCCCGACCCTCAGGCGCAAGGTCGCCGGATCATCCTGCCGCCGCCGGTGGTCAATCCCGAATGGCCGCAACCCGGCGGCTACGCCAACCACGCCATGCATCACCTGACCATCGCCGACAGCCCTCAAGCGCGATGGACGGCCGACGCGGGAACCAGTTCCGATTCCTCGGAACGATTCGTCGGCCAGCCCATCGTCGCCGGCGGCCGGGTGTTCACCATGGATTCCGGACACTTGGTCAGCGCCTTTGCCGCGGCCGGCGGCGAACGCCTATGGCAGACGCCCCTGGCGCCGGAAACGGAGGAGGACGACGGCCATATCAGCGGCGGGCTTGCCCACGAGAATGGCATCGTCTTCGCCACCACGGGCTTCGCGCAGGTGGTGGCGCTGAACGCAGCCACCGGCGAGGAGATCTGGTGGCGCAAGTTCCCGGCGCCCTTCCGCGCTGCGCCCACCGCGCGCGGCGGCCGGGTATTCGCCATCAGCCTCGACAACACGCTGCACGTGCTCGACGCCGTGGACGGCGCCGAACTGTGGTCGCACACCGGCATCACCGAGCCCACCAGCCTGCTCGGCGGCGGCAGCCCCGCCGTGGACGGCGGCGTTGTGGTGGCACCCTTCTCCTCCGGCGAGATCCTGGCGATGAGCGTCGGCAACGGCCGCGTGCTGTGGGCGGATTCGCTGGCCTCGGCCCGGCGCACCGACGAGACCGCGGCGCTGTCGCAGATCCGCGGTCATCCGGTGGTGGATCGCGGACGGGTGCTGGCGCTCAGCCACGGCGGAGTGATGGCGGCCATCGATACGCGCACCGGCCGCCGGCTGTGGGACCGGGAGGTGGGTGGCCTGCAAACGCCGTGGGTGGCGGGCAGTTTCGTCTATGTTCTGACCGTCGACGCGCAGCTGCTCTGCCTGTCCCGTGACGACGGGCGAATCACCTGGATCACTGAGCTGCCGGCGTTCGAGGACGAGGAGGACCGCGACGACCCGATCCTGTGGACTGGCCCGGTGCTGGTCAGCGATCGCCTGGTGGTGGTTGGCTCGCATGGGGTGGCATTCGCCATCTCGCCGTACACGGGCGAATACCTGGGCGCCATCGAGCTGTCCGATCCCGTCTCGGTGCCGTCGGTGGTGGCCGACGGGACGCTCTACGTGCTCACCGACGAGGCCGACCTCATCGCGTTCCGGTAACGCCTGATGTCGTTCACCGTGATCATCATCGGCCGGCCCAACGTGGGCAAGTCGACCCTGTTCAATCGGCTGGTGGGCAAGCGGCTGGCCCTGGTGGACCCGACGCCGGGCGTCACCCGCGACCGACGCGAGGGCGAAGGGCGCATCGCGCATTTGCACTTCACCGTCATCGATACCGCCGGCCTGGAAGACGGTCGCGGCGACGCGCTGGAGGCGCGGATGCGCGCCCAGACCGAGCGCGCCCTGGCCGACGCCGACGTGGCGCTGATGCTGATCGACGCCCGCGCCGGGGTTACGCCGCTGGACGAACACTTCGCCGACGTGGTCCGTCGTGGCCCGACGCCGGTGGTCCTGGTGGCCAACAAGTGCGAGGGATCGGCCGGCGAGGCCGGACGGTTCGATGCCTTCGCCCTGGGACTCGGCGAGCCGCTGCCCATCTCCGCCGAGCACGGCGAGGGCATGGGCAACCTCTACGACGCGCTGGCCCCCTATGCCGGACCCGAGGCCGGCGACGATGATCTCGTTGACGCCGATTCCGAGGCCGAAGCCGACGACGAAAGCGAAGGCGAGCGCGAAGAACCGCCGCTGCAACTGGCCGTGGTGGGCCGTCCCAACGTAGGCAAGTCGACGCTGATCAATCGTCTGGTGGGCGAGGACCGGCTGCTCACCGGTCCAGAAGCCGGCATCACCCGCGACGCCATCGCCGTCTCCTGGACCTACCGCGGCCGGGCGATCCGCCTGGTGGATACCGCCGGCCTGCGCCGCAAGGCGCGGGTGATCGGCCGCCTGGAGGGCCTGGCCGGCGCCGACGCGCTGCGGGCGGTGCGGTTCGCCCACGTGGTGGCCCTGATGCTGGACGCCACGGAGGGACTGGAGAAGCAGGACCTGACCATCGCCCGCACGGTGATCGACGAGGGCCGGGCGCTGATTATCGTCGCTAACAAGTGGGACGCGGTGGCCGACCCGAAGGCCGCACGGCGGGCCATCGACGATCGGCTGCTGGCGTCGTTCTCGCAGGTCCGCGGCCTGCCTGTCATCACCTGTTCGGCGGTCACCGGGCGCGGGGTGAATCGGCTGCTGCCGACGGTGCTCGACACCTACACGGTGTGGAATCGCCACGTGGGCACCGGACCGCTGAACCGCTGGCTGGCGGACGCGGTGGAACACCATCCGCCACCGCTGGCCCGCGGCCGGCGGGTGCGGCTGCGCTACATGACGCAGGCCAAGACCCGGCCGCCCACCTTCGTCCTGTTCGCCAGCCGCCCCGAGGCGCTGTCCGAGGGCTATCAGCGCTATCTGATCAACGGCCTGCGCGACGCCTTCGACCTCGACGGCGTGCCGGTGCGGCTGCTGTTCCGCAAGGGCCGCAATCCCTACGCCCCGGGGAAGTAGAGCCGGGGGCCTCAGTCGGACGTCCGCCGACCTCGGGTACTCTCTTTCGGAACGACGATAACCGGAGGCGAGCGAATGAACGCAGATCTCTCCTTGCCACGGGGCCGACTGCGGCCGGCAAGGGCCGACGATCTGGACGTGCTCCTGAAGCTCCTGCACGACAAGGACGTTCGTCGCTATTTGTGTGACGACACGGCCCTTCCCCGCGAGACCGTCGCCGGAATGCTTGGGCGCAGCGAACAGCTGGCATCGCGCGGCCTCGGCTTATGGATGATCGAGAACTCAAGCGGCGACGTTGTCGGGGTCGCCGGACTGCAGCCCGTCTCGGAGGAGGTGGGCACGGCTCCAACCATGGCCGGTGGGATAGAGCCGGTCATTGCCGTGAACCCTGTGTCTTGGGGACGAGGTCTGGCCCGCGAGGCCATGAGCGCGCTGATCCGGTATGCGCGGGATGAACTGGGTCTCTCGCAGCTTGTTGCCGCCGTCGATGAGCCAAACACCCGTTCGCACCGGCTGATGGACCATTGCGGATTCGTGCCTATCGGCCGCACCCAGGGTCCCGCCTACGAGCTGGTGTTGTACAGGGTTCAGCTCGGTGACGGCGATCGTTCGCTCGTGCCGCAATAGGTTTGGACGGCCTCCGTCGAAACCTATTCAAAAGCGTCATCGTTGTCTGTCGGCGCGTTTGCTCTCGCGCAGGCCGAGCTTGCGGACGATCCGGTCGCGGCGCTCCAACCACCAACCGAATTCCGGCTTCCACATGGCAAACGCGTGGCCGTCGTTGAGGGCGGCATGCGCGTGCAGCGGCCAGTTCGGATCGTCGAGGACTTCGCGGGCCAGCGCCACCATGTCGGCACGGCCGTCGGTAACGATGGCGTCCGCTTCGGCGGGGGCCCAGATCATGCCGACGGCCATCGTCGGCATCGCCGCCTCGCGCCGGACGCGTTCGGCGAACGGCACCTGAAAGCCGTGACCGAGCGGCAGGCGCGGAGGCGGCTGCGCACCGCCGATGCCGCCCGACGAGCAGTCGATCATGGTGACGCCGACCGCTTTCAGCCGGCGGGCAAGCTCGACGGTCTCGTCGACGGTCCAGCCCCCGTCCAGCCAGTCGGTCGCCGACAGCCGAAAGATCAACGACAGCTGCTCGGGCCACACCCGACGGATCGCTTCCGCCACCTCAAGGGGGAACCGCACCCGGCCGTCGAAGCTCCCGCCGTAGGCATCGGTGCGCCGGTTGGCGATCGGCGAGCAGAACTCGTGAACCAGGAAGCCATGGGCGGCATAGACCTCGATGACCTTGAACCCCGCCGCCAGAGACCGCGCCGCGGCGGCGCCGAAGGCGGCAACCGTTTCGGCGATGTCATCGAGGGTCATTTCGCGCGGTGCGGGCCACGGATCCCCGTATGGAACCGCCGAGGGCGCGATGGCGGTCCACGGCTCTTCCCCGCGAAGGGCGCGTCTTCGTCATTGAGGGGGGACTCGCCATGCCAGGGCCGGCGCTCGCTGGCCTTACGCCCGGCATGCGCCAGCTGAATGCCGGGAACGGCCCCCTCAGCCTCCAGGAACCCCGCAATGCGGGTCAGGTTGGCGATGTGGTCATCCTGCCAGATGACGAGATCGCCAGGTGTGCGCCGGCCCCGGTCCTCGACGGCGGTGGCCTCACAGAACACGAGGCCGGCGCCACCCATGGCAAAGCGCCCGAGATGCACAAGATGCCAGTCGTTGGCGAAGCCGTTCGTCGCCCGATATTGGCTCATCGGTGAGATCGCGATGCGGTTGGGGATTTCGGTGTCGCAGATCTTGATGGGCGAAAACAAGGACATGGAGCGGCCCTGGTCCGGTGGGTTTCGAGGTCGGACAGGGGGTAGCAAGCAACGCGGTCCGTGTCACCTCACTCGGGCGTGAGGTCAATCGGCCACTGGTCCGCAAGGGCCGACCTCCGACATCACCTCAGGCGACACCGACGTGTTCAGGCGCTTGAGCGCCCGCGGCTTCGCTGATATCAGTGCCGCGTCAAAGGAGTAGAGCCAGTGAACAAGAGGCACGGGTAAATCCCGAACCCTGAATTGCACCGCCGCCTGAGGGCGGCCCTTTGCTCTACGTCCGGAGACCACCCATGAAACGTCTAGCCGGCAAGCTTTGCGTCGTAACCGGCGCGGGTCGCGGCATTGGTGCCGCAATCGCCACCGCATTCCATCAAGAAGGCGCCGACGTCATCGTCACCGACAAGGATGGCGCCAGCGCCCGCCGAGTCGCGGCGCAGCTCGGCGCTCACGGCATGACACTCGACGTCAGGTGCGAAGAAGACTGGGCTGCGCTGGAGGCGGCCTGGCCCGAGATCGATGTGGTCGTGAACAATGCCGGTGTCACCGGTTTCGAGGAGAACCCGGCTCCTCACGATCCGGAGCATGCCAGCCTCGAGGACTGGCGCGCCGTTCACGAGGTCAATCTGGACGGGACATTCCTCGGCTGCCGCTATGCGATCCGGGCGATACGGCGACGGGGCGCCGGCGCCATCGTCAACATCTCGTCCCGCTCGGGCATGGTCGGGATCCCCGCCGCGGCGGCCTACGCATCGTCCAAGGCAGCCGTCCGCAACCATACCAAAACCGTCGCGCTCTATTGCGCCGAACAGGGGCTCAAAATCCGCTGTAACTCGGTGCACCCAGCGGCCATCCTGACGCCGATGTGGGAGCCGCTGCTCGGCGACGGGCCCGAGCGGGCCGCACGGATGGCGGCGTTCGTCGCCGACACGCCCATGCGGCGCTTTGGAACACCGGAGGAGGTGGCGGCGATCGTGGTCATGCTGGCCTCCGACGAGTCCGCCTACATGACCGGTGCCGAGATCACCATCGACGGAGGTCTCCTCGCCGGGTCGGCCGCGGAGCCGGAGCGCGGCTAACGACGCACACGGCCGTCCGAGTAGCTACCCCCCGCCCCGTTGGAAGGCGCGGTCGAAGCGGGCGAGAGCGTCTTCAACGGCGGCAGCGTCGAGACCGAGGAAGCTGAGCCGCACCTTCAGCACCGGCAGGGCCAACAAACCAATCCGCCACTCCGGCAGGGGGGTAATGTGCACCTCCATGCGTCCCGCGCCGACCGCGGCGGCAAACGTGTCCGCTTCCCGGTCATAATCCTCGGTGCCCAGGGCGCGGGGGAGCGAGCGCAGGAACTCCTCCCGGGTGGCGGTCATCTCCTTGTGGATGACGACCGCGTCGGGATCATCGTTTGCCGGGTTCACCGTCGGCCGCCGGCCACCGGCGGCCACACCGCCACCGTATCGCCGGCCTGGAGACGGTGGTCGTCGCGCTGGCTCGGCGCCACGTAGTGGCCGTTCACCAGCACCAGATGGCAGTACTCCTGAGGCAGGTTGAGGGCGCGGATCACGTCCGAGGGCGTGGCCGTATCACCCACCTCGATCTCGGCGGCGTTCTGCTGCGCCCCTTCCGGCAGATAGCGGCCCAGCAGGGCGAACAGCTTGACGGTAATCCGCATGGACGATGCAGGCGACCGGGATCGCTCAAGCCGCCGCCACCGGCGGCTCGCCGGCCCGCGCCAGGTACGCCTCCATGACCCGGTGCGGATCGTCGATCAGCTTGTCCTTCCACGGACCGAGCGGCACCCGCGTCTGGATCAACCCACGCAGCACCCCCACCCAGTCGGTGCGGCCGAGGGTGATGGCGCCCACCAGCCGGTCGCCATCAAATTGGAGGTTGATGTAGCGGAAGGAGTCCTCGTCGACCCGACGGGCCGATTCGCCACCGTTCACCCCGTCCCACAGCCCGAAGGAGCACGACACCAGCCCCAGGGTATCGAGCACGTTCATCACCAGGCTGCCGGTGTAGCGCGCCGCCGTGGCCGGCCCGGTGGCCGCCATGTTGAGCGCCGCCACACGGCCGTGATCGGCGGCGGTGGGCTGCACAGCGTGCACTGATCGGCCGCCGGTGGAAAAGTCCGGCCCCTGCGCCACGTCGCCGGCGGCGAACACCGCCGGATGGCTGGACCGCAGGAGTTCGTCCACCAGGATGCCCTGATCGGTCTCGATGCCGCTGCCATCGAGGAAATCCATGTTGGCGCGGACACCGGCCGCCACCACCACCAGATGCGCCGGCAGTTGCTCACCGGAGTCCAGATCCACCTGCAAGGTATCGCGGCCGCCCGCGCCGGCGGGCGCCGCTTCGATCTTGGTGATCCGCGTCGAGGTGCACACCGCCACGCCCTTGGCCTCGCACCAGCGCTTCAGCATGGTGCCGGCGGTGGAATCGAGCATCCGCGGCACCATGCGGTCGCCCATCTCGACCACCGTCAGCGATACGCCGCGCTCCACCAACGACTCGAGGATGATGCAACCGATGAAGCCGGCGCCCAGCAGCACCACGTGCGACCCCGGCTCGGCCAAACGGATGATCTCCCGCGCGTCCTCCAGGGTCCAGCAAGGGTGCACGCCCGGCAGGTCGAGCCCCTGGATCGGCGGACGGATCGGGCTCGCCCCGGTGGCGACGAGCAGGCGGTCGAAGGGCTCGCTGCCGCCGCCGCGCAGGCGCAGACGGCCGGCGTCGGGCTCCACGCCCTCCACCCATTCCTGGCGCACGGCGATGCCCAGGGAGTCGAACCACCCGGCGGTCTTACGCAGGTAGGTGCCGGCCTCGTCGATCATGCCGGTGAGATAGTAGGGGATGCCATCCGCGAGTACGGCGGCTCCGGCTCGCCGCTCAGCACCACCACCTTGCCCTTAGGCTCGGTCTTCGCCAGCGTCTCGGCGGCGATGACGCCGGCGGGCCCGGCGCCGACGATCACGTAGCGCATGGTTGTTCCTCCCGTTCACGCTCCCTGGCACTCCCCCTGGCACGCGGAGGCCCCGCCCCGACGACGATGGACGCCGGAGACGGGGCCGTGAAAACCGCGCGACCGCGCTACAACGCCACACGCTGCAACGTCTCGTTGGTGGGCACCCCGTCGGATGTCCAGCCGCGGAGCTGGTAGTATTCCGGCAGCATCTTGTCGAGGCCGTTGACCAGCCCCTCTGCCGGCCCCACCTTCGCCACCTCCTTCAGCAGCCGCTTCGGCAGGTTGTCGTCCTTGCCGGTAAATCCGGCATCCATGTTGTACTGGCGCTCCAGGTTCCAGATGCGCTCGCCCACCTCCAGCAGCTTCTCGGTGCTCCATTCGCCCTCGCACGCCGCGTCGATCTGCGGCGCGATATCGTCGAGGGTCCAGGCGAAGGTGGTGAACACACAGATCCCGGCGGAGTCCACCGCCGCGGTAGCGTCCTGGAACGCCTTCACCAGCGCCGCCTTGCCGTCGGTGGCCAGGGGATCGGTCTTCTCCGGCACGCCGAGAATCTCCGACGCCACGGTGTAGCTGCGCAGGTGGCAGACGCCGCGGTTGGAGGTGGCGTAGGTGAGCCCCATGCCCTGGATGCCGCGGGAGTCGTAGGCCGGGAACTCCTGGCCCTTGACCTGCATGGCCAGTTCCGGATGGCCGTACTTCTCGCACAGCCGCTTGGAGCCGAGGCCGAGCTCCGCACCGAAGCCCTCGCCGCGGCCGGTGAGTTCGGTCACGTCCGTGAGCGCCTTGGCGTTGCCGAAGGTAAGCTCGATACCGCCGGTTTCCTTCGTCGTGATGACCCCCATCTCGAACAGCTCCATCGCCGCGCCGACGGTGGCGCCGAAGGAGATCGGGTCCATCCCCTGCTCGTTGCAGATGAAGTTGGCGAAGGTCAGGGCGTCGAGATCGTCCACCCCGGTCGCCGCGCCGAGCGCCCACGCCGCTTCGTACTCCAGGCCGCCGGAAGCCACCTGATACTGCGGCCGGTCCACCACCGTGTAGTGGGTACGTTCGATGGCCGAGATCCGGCCGCAAGCGATGGTGCAGGCGAAGCACGCGGCGTTGGTGATCAGGTTGGCCTTGCCGTCGGACGCCCGCTTCTCGTGCATCGCCTCGGCGGAGATGCTGTGGGCGCCCTCGAACTTCACGTCGCGATGGTTACGGGTGGGCAACGCGCCGGTCTCGTTGATCACGTTCATCAGCACCTGGGTGCCGAAGGTAGGCAGTCCCTGGCCGGTGACCGCGTTCTCCGCCAGCACCTTCTTGCCGGCATTGGTGGCATCCATGAAGCGGCCGAAGTCGTCCACCTTGACACCCAGGGTGCCACGGATGGCCACCGCCTTGAGGTTCTTCGACCCCATTACCGTACCGACGCCGGAGCGCCCGGCGGCGCGGTGCATGTCGTTGACCACGCAGGCGAACTTCACGCCCTTCTCGCCCGACACACCGATGGAGGCGACACGGATCAGCGGGTCCTGGTGGCGGGCCTTGATCCATTCCTCGGTGTCCCACACCGAGGTTCCCCAGATCTCGCCGGCATCCATCAGCTTGGCGTCGCCGTTCTGCAGCAGCAGGTACACCGGCTGCGGCGAGCGTCCTTCGAAGATGATCATGTCATAGCCGGCGTTCTTCATCTCGTTGCCGAAGAAACCGCCGGAGTTGGAGCAGGCGATGGCGCCGGTGAGCGCCCCCTTGGTGATCACCGAGTAGCGGCCGGCGGTGGAGGCGCAGGTGCCGGTCAGCGGCCCGGTGGCCATGATCATCTTGTTGTCCGGCGACAGCGGATCGACCTTCGGGTCGGTCTCGGTCACCAGGTACTTGGTGGCCAAGCCGCGCTGGCCCAGGTACTTCTGCGCCCAGTCCATGTTCAGCGGCTCGTCCGTGCAGGTGCCCTCGGTAAGGTTGACCCGCAAGAGCTTCTTCGCCCATGCCATGTTGAGGCCCTCCCCTTGCCTAGTGCGTGGCCTGGGTGCCGGCGTCGGTGCGCGCGGCCCACTGGCGCATGCGGTCGAGGCCGGTCCAGTTGGCGTCGACGTAGGTGATGGCCTCCGTGGGGCAGGCCTTGGCGCACTCGGGTTCGCCGCCGCACAGGTCGCACTTGATGACCTTGCCGCTGTCGGCGTTGTAGTTCACCGTGCCGAACGGGCACGCGATGGTGCACACCTTGCAGCCGACGCAGATGGATTCCGCCACTTCCTTGGCGCCGGTGGCGGGGTTCAGGGTGATGGCGTCCACCGGGCAGGCGTGCATGCACCAGGCCTCGGCGCACTGGGTGCAGGTGTAGGGCACGAACCGCCCTTCGTCGTGGAACGTGAACACCTTGATCCGGGACTTGGCGGGATTGAACACGCCCTCGTTCTCATACGAGCATGCCATCTCGCATTGCAGGCAGTTGGTACACTTGCCCGGGTCGATGTGCAGGGATTTCAGCATCCGGACTCCTCCCGTTCGGGTCCGCACCCGCCACCGGGAGGACCGACGGTAACGCCCGCAACCGTCGGCGCCTCGCGCCCCGGCCCCGTTCGAGGCTGGTTTCGTTGCCCCCGTCACCGGAGGCGGAGCCACCATCAATCCTCGAAAAGACCGATCATCCCGCACGTCACGGGCATTGTTCTCAGCCGCTCGGCATCACCGAGCCATTGATCGAGGATCGGGTGGTTCGCGGCGCCTGTCCCTCCCTGTGGACCGTTATTCTGGTGCCTTCGAGCGCCCGTGCATTAAGCACCCGTTGGCCGATGGGAGGCAACCCTCAGCGTTCGTCGGATATTGGATCGGGAGTGTTAGCGGGGCGGCTGAGCGCCCCGCCAACCTGAAAACGGTCTAGAACCTGAGCGGCTTGGCGCGGACCACGTGGGGCAGCGCGCGAACCTGCTGCAACACCTCCTCGCTGGGCGGCTCGTCCACCTGGATCAGCGCGATGGCGTCGCCGCCCGCGGTGTTGCGGCCGAGGGCAAAGGTGGCGATGTTGATCCCGGCGTTGTCCAGCGTGGTACCCAGGGCACCGATGAAGCCCGGCTTGTCCTGGTTGGTGATGTACAGCATGTGCGGACCCACCTGGGCGTCCATCTGAATGCCCTTGATCTCGACGATCCGCGGCTGGTCGCCGTTGAACAGGGTGCCGGAGACGGTGCGGGTCTGCGCCTCGGTGACCACGGTGAGCTTCATCAGGTTCTGGTACTGACGCGCCTGCTCGCTCTTGATTTCGCTCACCGCGATGCCGCGCTGGCCGGCAATCACCGGCGCGTTGACCATGTTCACCGATTCCATCAGCGGCGACAGCAGGCCCTCCAGCACCAGCGCCGTCAGCGGCTTGGTGTTGAGGTCGGCCACCGGGCCGCAATACTCGATGCTCACCGCCTTGATGGCGGTCTCGGTGATCTGCCCGGCGAAGCTGCCGATCTGCTCGGCCAGCCGCATGAACGGCTTCAGCCGCGGCGCCTCCTCGGCGGTCACCGACGGCATGTTCAGCGCGTTGATTACCGCGCCGGTGAGCAGGAAGTCGGAGATCTGCTCCACCACCTGGATGGCCACGTTCACCTGCGCCTCGGAGGTGGACGCCCCCAGATGCGGCGTGGCGATCACCTGATCCAGGCCGAACAACGAATTCTCCCGCGCCGGTTCCTCGGAGAACACGTCCAGCGCCGCGCCGGCAACGTGGCCGCTCTCCAGCGCCGCCCTGAGGTCGGCCTCCACCACCAGCGCGCCGCGGGCGCAGTTCACCAGCCGCACCCCGGGTTTCATCTTTGCCAGGTTCTCGGCGTTGATCAGCCCGCGGGTCTTTTCGGTGGCCGGCGCGTGCAGGCTGATGAAGTCCGAACGCGCGAACAGCGTGTCCATCTCCACCTTTTCAATGCCCAGCTCGGCCGCCCGTGCCGGCGTCAGGTAGGGGTCAAAGGCGATCACCCGCATCCGCAGCCCCTGTGCCCGCTCGGCCACATTGGACCCGATGTTGCCGCAGCCGACGATACCCAGCGTCTTGCCCAGCAACTCCACGCCGACGAAGCGGGACTTCTCCCACTTGCCGGCATGGGTGGAGGCGTTGGCCTGCGGGATCTGTCGGGCCAGTGCCATCATCATCGCCACCGCGTGCTCGGCGGTGGTGATGGAGTTGCCGAAGGGCGTGTTCATCACCACGATGCCGTGGGCGGTGGCCGCCGGCACGTCGATGTTGTCGACGCCGATGCCGGCGCGGCCGATCACCTTCAGGCCGTTGGCCTCGGCGATCACGTCGGCAGTGACCTTGGCCGCGGAGCGCACGGCAAGGCCGTCGCAGCCGTGCAACCGGTCGATCAGCCCGGCGGCATCCAGGCCCGGTCCCTCTTCCACCTCGATGCCCCGCCCGGCGAGGATCTCCGCCGCCTTGGGGCTCATCTTGTCGGCGATTAGTACCTTGGTCATGACCCGTGTCTCCGTTACGCGGCGGCGGCGTGTTCGGCTTTGACGGCGGCGAACGCCCAATCGAGCCAAGGCGTCAGCGCCTTGACGTCGTCGGTCTCCACCGTCGCTCCGCACCACACCCGGAGGCCCGGGGGCGCGTCGCGGTAGCCGTTGATGTCGAAGGCGACGCCCTCGGCGTCCAGCAGCCCGGCGATGCCCTTGGCAACCTCTCCCTGGCGCTTGGGGTCCAGCGCCTGCACTGCCGGATCGACGATCTTCAGGCAGACCGACGTGGGCGAACGGGTGGCCGCATCGTCGGCGAGGAAGTCCACCCACGGGGTCTCGGCCACCCAGGCCTCGATGGCCGCCAGGTTGGCACGGGCGCGGCCGATCATCGCCGACAGGCCACCGACGCCCTCCGCCCAGCGCAGCGCGTCCAGCGCGTCCTCCACCGCCAGCATGGACGGCGTGTTGATGGTCTCGCCGCGGAAGATGCCTTCGATCAGCTTGCCGCCCTTGGTCATGCGGAAGATCTTCGGCAGGGGCCACGCCGGCGTGTAGGATTCGAGCCGCTCCACCGCCCGCGGGCTGAGGATCAGCATGCCGTGCTGGGCTTCGCCGCCGAGCACCTTCTGCCAGGAGAAGGTGACCACGTCGAGCCGCTCCCACGGCAGGTCGAAGGCGAACACCGCCGAGGTGGCGTCGCAGATGGTCAGGCCCTCGCGGTCGGCGGCGATCCAGTCGCCGTCCGGCACGCAGACGCCGGAGGTGGTGCCGTTCCAGGTAAACACCACGTCGCGTTTCGGGTCCACCGCGCCGAGGTCGGGAAGCTGGCCGTAGTCGGCGGTGACGACCCGCACGTCATCCAGCTTCAGCTGCTTGGTGGCATCGGTGGCCCAGGCGGAGCCGAAGCTCTCCCACGCCAGAACATCGACGCCGCGGGCGCCGAGCAGCGACCATAGGGCCATCTCCACCGCCCCGGTGTCCGACGCCGGCACCACGCCGATGCGCCAGCCCTCGGGCACGCCCAGCAACGCGCGGGTGCGGTCGATGACCTCCTGAAGCTTGGCCTTGCCCGGTTTCGACCGGTGCGAACGGCCGAGACAGGCGGCGGCCAGCGCCTCGGGCGACCAGCCGGGTCGCTTGGCGCAGGGTCCGGATGAAAAACAGGGATTGGCCGGACGGACGTTCGGCCGCGCGGGGGTATTCATGGATTCTGGAACTCCCATCCTCGCAGATGGGCGCGACCCGTTGGGGGGCCGTGGCCCACGGCCCTTATAGGAGCGGCGCCGGGTAAGCTCAATAGCCGCGACGGCCCCTTGGCCACAATGACCGGCATCATCCAAACGGGCATTGACCCAGGCCCCTCTTCGCGCCACGGTCGCGGCCACCCGTTTCCGCCCACGGACCCCGCCAAGCCCATGAGTCGGCTATCGATTCCCAAGGAAGCCCTGCGCGTGGTGCTGCTGGAAGGCGTCCACGCCAACGCCGCCGATGCGTTCCGGGCGGCCGGCTATACCACCATCGAATCCTTTGGCGATACGCCCGACGAACACACCCTGGGCGAACGAATCGCCGGTGCCCACATCGTCGGCATCCGCTCGCGGACGCGCCTGCCGGCAGACGTGCTGGCGGCAGCCGAGCGGCTGTTCTGCATCGGCTGCTTCTGCATCGGCACCAACCAGGTGGACGTGCAGGCGGCAAAGATGCTGGGCATCCCGGTGTTCAACGCCCCGTACTCCAACACCCGCTCGGTGGCCGAGCTGGTCATCGGCGAGATCATCATGCTGTTCCGCCGGGTGCCCGAGCGCACCGCCCAGGTCCATCGCGGCGAGTGGAACAAGACCGCCGAAGGGGCCAGCGAGGTGCGCGGCAAGACCCTGGGCATCGTCGGCTACGGCCATATCGGCACCCAGGTCTCGGTGCTGGCCGAGGCGCTGGGCATGCGGGTGGTCTTCTACGACATCGTCGACAAGCTGGTGATCGGCAACGCCCGACCGTGCGCCTCGCTGGACCAGGTGCTGACCCAGGTCGACGTGGTCAGCCTGCACGTGCCGGCAACGCCCGCCACCCGCGGCATGATCGGCGAATCGGAGCTGGCGCGGATGCGGCCGGGCGCGTTCCTGATCAATGCCGCCCGCGGCAGCATCGTCGAGGTGAATGCGCTGGCGGCGGCGATTCGCAGCGGCCACGTGGCCGGCGCCGCGCTCGACGTGTTTCCCGACGAACCGGCGGGCAACGACGCGCCGTTCGCCTCGCCGCTGCAGGGCCTGCCCAACGTGATCCTGACCCCGCACGTGGGCGGCTCCACTCGCGAGGCGCAGGCCAACATCGGCAGCGACGTAGCCGAGAAGCTGGTGCGCTACTCGGACAACGGCTCGACGGTGGGTGCGGTGAACTTCGTCGAGGTGTCGTTGCCGGTGCAGCAGGACCGCACCCGGTTCCTGCACATCCACGCCAACGTTCCGGGCGTGCTGAGCGCGGTCAACGACGTGTTCGCCCGCCGGAACCTCAACCTGGCGGCCCAGTATCTGCGCACCGACGCCGACATCGGCTACGTGGTGACCGAGGTGGAAGGCCGCCTGGAATCGGGCATGGGCATCCGCCGCGACCTCCAGGCGATCCCCGGAACCATCCGCACCCGGTTTATGTTCTGATCAACGGCACCCGCCGTTTCAGAACCCGTAGTAGCCGGGGACAAACAGCGAGAACGCCGCCCACAGAATCAGCGCCAGCGGTACGCCGGCGCGGGCGAAGTCGACGAACTTGTACCGTCCCGGTCCCAGCACCAGCAGGTTGGTCTGATAGCCCAGCGGCGAGGCGAACGAGCAGTTGGCGGCGAACACCACCGCCACCGCGAAGGCTTCCGGCGGCACCCCCAGCTCCCGCGCGATATCGATGGCGATGGGTGTAAACAGCACCGCCGTGGTCTTGGTGCTGATGATGTTGGACAGCACGGCGACGGTGAGGAAGAACAGCGACAGCACCACGCTCGGCCCCACGCCGCCCAGCGCCTCCACCAACCCCCGGGCGATGAACTGGGCGCCGCCGGTTTCCTGCAACGCCACGCCGAGCGCCAGCGCCGCGCCGATGGTGGCAACGATCCGCGAATCCACGGCGCGCGCCGCCTGACGGAGGTTCAGCGCCCCCACCATGATCATCGCCACCGCGCCGCCCAGCGCCGCCACTACCACCGGCAGCACGCCCGCCGCCGCCAGCCCGATGGCGACGACGAAGATCAACGCCGCCGGCTTGGCATAGGTGAGCGACGGCAGCTCCTCCGCCGACCACTCCATCAGCACCACATCCCGGTTGGCCTTCAGCGCGCCGATGTCCGCGGTCAAGCCCTGCACCAGCAACACGTCGCCGGCCTCCAGGCGGATATCGGTCATCCGCGTACGGATCATCCGCGATCGCCGCTGGATACCGAGGACCACGCACTGGGTGAGGTGATAGAAACCGATCTGCCGGAGGGTCTGGCCGTCCAGCCGCGATGCCGGCGCCACCATCACCTCGGCCATCATCTGGGTGTTATCCGGGCGCGTGGCGGCGTCCTCATCGGCCGCGTTGGCGGTCTTCCGTGCCGGCGGCCGTGCCGGGCGGCCCTTGGACATGACCTCGGGCGGCCGCAGGCCGGGATTGCGCGCCAGCGCCTCGGTGAGCGCCTTGCGTGTCGCCGCCACCACCAGCACGTCGCCCGGACGGGCCATATAGCCCTCGAAAGGCGGCAGAATCGCCTCCTCGTCGCGCTGCACCATGCGCACCGTCATGTCGGGCAGGCTGGAGAACAGCCCGCCGGGCGCGCCCTTGCCGATGAGGTTGGAATCCGGCCCCAGGGTGAGCTGGGCAATGAACTGCTTGCCGCCGCCCGCGAGCATGTCCTGGGCCCGCTGATATCGACTGGGCAGCAGGCGCGACGAGACGGTCAGGAGAAAGACCATGCCGGTGGCGGCCATGACCAGACCGGGCACGGTGAACGAGAAGAACGAGAACGGCTCCACGTCCAACTCGATCATCGCGCTGTTCACCAGCAGGTTGGTGCTCGACCCCACCAATGTGGTCATGCCGCCCAGGACCGCCGCATAGCTGAGCGGAATCATCACCTTGCTGGGCGTGGTGCCGAACCGGTTCGCCAGCCCCTGCATGATGGGAATGAAGATCACCACCACGGGGATGTTGTTGAGGAAGCCGCTGACCGCCATCGCCACCATCAGCACCAGCGCCACGGACGACCAGCTGCGCCCGCCACTGAGCCGGAACACCCACCGGGCGACCACGTCCAGCACACCGGCGCGGACCATGGCCTGCCCCATCACCAGCAGCGCTAGCACCGTCACCAGCGCCGGATTGGCGAAGCCCTGTAACAGCCGGCCGGCGTCCAGTCGGTTGTCGCCGTCCGCGTCCGGCACGGGAAAGAAGTGGAACAGCATCATCAGCGCGCAGACGACGCCGATGGAGGTGATTTCCATCGGCGTCCGCTCCCACGCATAGACGGCCAGCGCGGCGATGATCAGCGCGTAGGTGGCCCACATCTGGAAGGTCGGTGCGACTTCGATCATCGGACCGTTTCCGTCGGTGTTCGCCCATAGAAGAAGTATCGCCCCGGCCGCACGTCGGCGGGGAGCGGCAGCAGCGACCAGCCCGCCATGTCCAACCGCTGGTCGGAGAGAATGACGCCGCCTTCGGCCATCAGCAGCGGCAGCACCCCGCTGAGGAACGCCGCGATCCGCTCATTGGCCGCGGAATCGCCGCTGCCGATGTCGCTATGCAACAACGCCACCGGGGCGCCAACGGTCGCCGCGGCGACGGGCAGCGTGTCGCGGATGTCGCCGAGGACCAGCCGATCTGCATCGGGAACGCAATCCGGGTGGGCAGCCATTCGCTGATCGAACACAAAGATCGACCGGTCGGGCAACAGGCTTCTCAAATGGTCGAAGGTGCGGCCGTTGCCCAATCCCACCTCCAGCACCGGTCCGGGAACCGCGGCGATGGCCGCCGCCGCCGCGTCGAGGCAGGCGCGCTGCGCGCAAAGCCGGCGGATGAAGCTGTCGAGGCGACTCATCGAGCGGGCTGCTGCTCTGGCAGGGTGCTGCCGGCCGGCGACGCGGCGCTCAGCCGCCGGCTCCGCCGTTGGGAGAGGAACTCGATCCGCCGGCGCGGACCCGCTCTTCGAGTTGTTCGTATTGTTCGGTGGCGCGCACCAACTTCTCGCTCAACGCCCGCATCACCGCCGTCGCAGCGCCCGCGTCCTGAGTCACCAGCTCCAGGAACATGTGGGCATCGATCCGCAACACCTTCACCCGGCCTACCGCGCGGATGGTCGCCGAGCGGCGGGCGTTGCGAAAGATCGCCATCTCGCCCACCAGCTCATGCCGGCCCAAGGTACCCACCTTGACCTCATGGCCGTCGGTCTTCGCCCAGATCTCCACCTCGCCCTGCTCCACCACATAGGCGCAGTCGGCCGGTTCGCCGACGCTGAACAGGATTTGGCCCGGCTCGAACGTCAGATAGTCGGAGGCAAACGCCAGCAGCTTCAGCTTCGACGCATCGAGCCCCGAGAACAGGGGTATCCCCCTCAGCATCGTCGCCGCGTCGCCGACCTGCACCCCGCGTTCTCCTCGCTACGACGCCACGGCGCCGCCGGCCTGCGGGGCCTCCCGCGCCGCCGGCGGCTGGTTGTGCGTCAATTCGACGACCCGGCCACCATCCATGGTCGCAACCATATCGAAACGGCGGGTTTCATCGGCTCGGTTCAACACCCACACCACGCCCGTATCCGCCCGTTCAGCGAGCACTGCCTCCATCATTGCCGACTCGGTCTCGGGGTCAAGGGCGGCGGTCGCCTGATCGAGGATCAGCAGGTCGGGGTTCTTGATCAAACCGCGGGCGATGGCCAGTTTCTGCCGTTGCGGCGCCGACAGGCGGCTGCCGCCGACCCCCACCTGCTGGTCGAGGCCGATCTCGATCAGCGTCGGCTGGAGACCCTGCGCCTCCACCACCTCGTCCAGCAGCCCGCCAACCTGGTCGCGGCTTCGCGGCCGATCATAGTTCAGCTTGCCGAACAGGATATTGTCCTGCACCGAGGCGACCGGGTTGTACGCGTCCTCCGCGAACAGGGCCACGGCACCGTCGTGCGCCTCGGCCAGGCGCTCTGCAAGCAGCCGCCGGGCCTCCAGCAGCTTGGCCTGGATCTCTTCGTCGATCAGGCCGAGGCGATGCCGTGCCACCACCAGCCGGAACGGCAGCGACATCAGCATGCGACGGTCTTCCGGCTGCACCGTGTCGAGACCGCCGGCCTCCACCCGCCTGATCACCGCCTGGTACTCCGGCAACGCCTCGGCGCTGATGAAGCTGTAGCGTTCGAAGAACTCGTGCCCCGGCGGCAGGTCGCTGAACAGGTCGACCATGGTCGACGCCACCCGCAGGCCGATCGCCAGGAACACCCGCTTCAGTCCGACCTGATCGAGAACCGACAGCACCGCCTCGTGCTGGCCCAGAACATCAAGGTCGAATTCCTGGCCCACCGGCATGCCGAACAGCAGGTTTTCGCCCACCGACATGTTCTTGTTGTAGAGATTGCGTTTGAACGGCTCCACCAGGTCGCGGTACTCGGGCACGGCCAGTCTGGCGCGCATCTCCGCCCGCGCCGCCAGGATCCGCTCCGCCATGTGCGGGTGGTCCGCCGGGTCGATGGCGCCGCGCAATCCCAACTGCACGACGGCACGCGCCAGGTCCACTTCGCTCAGCACCTGGACCACCCGTGCCGATAGCGCCGCCGCATCGGCGACGCCGGCGGCATCCAGGTCGAGCCAGTCCGCCTCGGGATCGCTTTCGCTGCTGCCCGACGCCCGCGCCTCGTTCAGGTAGTGCTCATGCTCCTGCATGCGCTCGGCGGATTCGTCGGTGACCCGCATGGGGCGGTGCTTCAGCCCATACAGCAGATTGTCGCGGATCGAGCCGGAGAACAGTTGCGCCGCCGAGCCCACATAGGCGATGCGCCGGCCCATGGCCGCCGCGCCCAGGTCATGCAGGTTGCGTCCGTCGATGTCGATGCTGCCCGCGGTGGGCTGCAACAGGCCCGCCAGCAGGCGCGCGACACCGCTCCGGCCGCCGCCGGCGGGCCCCACCAGAGCCACCTTCGCGCCGATGGGAAACGACAGCGATACCCCTTGAACGATGCGGATTCCCTCCTCTTCCAGCGAGACGTTGGCCAGCGTGACCTCGCCGGCGAGGCTCGGGACGGGTTCGTCCGCCGCGGGCGGCGGCAGTTCTTCGAGCATGCCCGGCGGCTCGAACTGCTCGATCAACTGGTCGTACTTCACCCGCGCGTCCTCTTTCTGCTGATACCAGCGCAGCAGCTCCTTCCACGGTGCGGACAGGTCCTTGTAAGCGTTCAGCACGGCCACCAGGGCGCCGAACGTCAGGTCGCCGACGATGACCAGATAGCCGCCGATGGAGAAGAAGAACGGCGTCAGTTGAGCGATGAAGTTGTTGAGAAACTTGATGAAGAACTTCTTGCGGAAGATCCGATAGCGGATCTCGTAGATGCGGCCGGTCTGGCGCGAAAACGCCGCCCGTTCCAGTTCCGCGGTGTCGTTGGCACGCACGTCCTCCATGCCGGCCACCGTCTCGCCGATACGCTGCGACAACTCCCGCACCGTGCGCACCCGCTGCTTGGCCAGCGCGTTCACCTGGGCCTGCAACCGCGGGATCAGGTACATCTGCAGCGGATAGAGGGCGATGGCCGCCAACCCCAGGATCCAGTCCTGGACGAACATGAAGATCAGGATGGTCAGCAACTGCCCGCCCTGGAACAGCGGCAACGCCAGGGAATCGTCGATGAAGCCGCCAAGCGGCTCGGTCTCGACGGTGACCATGGCGATGATCTCGCCCTGCGACGTCCGGCGGAAATGCGGCAGCGGAAAGCGCAGGACGCGGGTGAACAGCACGAACCGCAGGCGCCGCAGCATCCGTTCGCCGAGCTGTCCGCGGTACACGTTGAGGACGAACTTGAAGGCGCCGTTGATCAGCACCAGCGCCAGGAACACTCCGCAGGCGGCAAGCAGGAACTGAATCTGTTCAAACGGAATGCCGAAGACCGTGCGTGGGAAGTTCTCCGCGCCGATGGCATCGTTGATGATGATCTTTGGCAGTTCCAACGAGGCGTAGAGGAACGGAAACGAGATCACCGTCAGCCCCAGCACCAACACCTGCTGTCGCCAACTGTGCCGCCAGATGAAACGGAAGATCGTCGGTTCCATGGATCTCGTCGAGCAGGCCGCTTTGGGGGGCGGTCGGTTATCGACGCAGAGCGCGCCAAACCCACCGGGAAGGGGTATTCTGAAGCGATCGATTAATGGTTTTCAATGATCAAGCCCAGGCGATACGATCCGCCGAACCGCCGGTAGAGGACAAAGGGGGACCCATGGGCGGCGAACGGCGTCACCGCGGCTGCTCGTCTACAGCCACGACTCCTTCGGCCTCGGCCATTTGCGCCGCTGCCGGACCATTGCCCATGCGCTGGTGGACCACCGCGCCGACCTCTCAGTGCTGATCCTGTCGGGGTCGCCCATCATCGGCAGCTTCAGCTTCCGCACGCGTGTGGACTTCGTCCGTATCCCCCGGCGTGATCAAGTTGCGCCATGGGGACTATACGTCGCTGAGCCTGGAGATCGGCATCGAGCAGATGCTGGACATGCGCGCCTCCATCATCCGCCATACGGCGGAGGCCTTCGCCCCCGACCTGTTCCTGGTGGACAAGGAGCCGTTGGGTCTGCGCGGCGAGGTCAAGGATACGCTGACCATGCTCAAGGCCCACGGCACGCCGGTGGTGCTGGGCCTGCGCGACGTCATGGACGACCCCGCCCAACTGGCCGAGGAATGGGAGCGCAAGCAGGCGGTGCCGGCGCTGGCCGACCTGTATGACAGCATTTGGATCTATGGCCTGCCGGAAATCTGCGATCCGCTCGCCGGCGTCCCGGTGCCGGAAGCGGTGAAGGCGAAGACCAAGTTCACCGGCTATCTGCGCCGCTCCGCGGGTTCGGGCGAGCCGATGACGATGATTCCGCCGGAGTTCGGCCAGCAACCCTATCTGTTGGTGACCACGGGCGGCGGCGGCGACGGCGCGCTGCTGATCGATTGGATGCTGCGTGCCTACGAGCACGACCCGTCGCTGACCACTCCGGCGCTGCTGGTGCTCGGTCCCTTCATGCGCTCGAACCTGCAGGCGGAATTTCTTGAGCGGGTCCAGCGCCTCGACCACGTCGAAGCGATCACCTTCGACGCCAACGTGGAATGCCTGATGACCGGCGCCGCGGGAATCATCGCCATGGGCGGCTACAACACGTTCTGCGAGATCCTGTCCTTCGACAAACCGGCGCTGATCGTGCCCCGCACGCTGCCGCGGCTCGAACAGCACATCCGGGCCTCACGGGCCGAGGAACTGGGGCTGGTCAGCATGCTGAGCGCCGACGCTGATCGCAGCCCAGCACGCATGGCCGAGGCCCTGCGCCGCCTGCCGGAGCAGCCCAAACCGTCCGAGGTGCGCATTCCCGGCCTGCTCGACAGGCTGTCCGTGATCAACGGCTACGTGGACCATTGGCTGGACGCCGCGGCGGAGCGGCCGCCCCGGTTGTCGCTGGTATAGACATCCCCGGCGCCGCGCGTGTCCGCCGTCGCCTTCATCCTCAAGGGGTATCCCCGGCTCTCGGAAACCTTCATTGCCCAGGAGATCCAGGCGCTGGAAGAGCGCGGGCTGGATATCCGCATCGTCTCGCTGCGCCATCCCACCGAGGGCGCCGTGCATCCCGTCCACGAGCATGACCCGCCCCCATGCGTCGTACCAAGTTTTAGGTTAGTCCGTGGTCTGCAGGGAAGGCCTGATGGGGCTGTAGTCCCCACACAACGGAGGCCCGATCAGGCCTTCCCGGGATGACGGTCTCCGGTGCGGGTGGCCGGTATCCGAGGCTGCTGTGCGGTCTCGCCGTGTTGTAG
>Ga0209780_1000029_pt1 | contig 73619 bp, 72 predicted proteins | sample WorMetexBAHAMAS2_FD_187384 | JGI IMG/M metagenome (GOLD analysis project Ga0209780, IMG submission 187384) | Marine gutless worms symbiont microbial communities from Max Planck institute for Marine Microbiology, Germany - Inanidrilus exumae... | ecosystem: Host-associated > Annelida > Digestive...
AGGGCCAATTGCTTTCGGTCTTGGCCGTATCGGAATGCCATATCGTTCTCCTTGATTTTACAACCTATATATCACCTATCGATACGGTTATTCAGTAGTAATTGGTACATAATTATGACACAGTCTGGAAGGCAGGAATCCAGAAGTCATTGATATTTCTGGATTCCGGATCAAGCCCGGAATGACGCAGTCATTAAGAGCCCAGCTTCTACAATTTGGGAGACATCTCTGTAGCCTGGAATAACAAATGTTAGCGCGAAAAACTCCCCGACTGCTCAACTAAATGGGAACTTATAAAACAATAGAAAGTCCCTTAATTCCTATACATATTGATCCTGAGCGGCATGAGGTGATCAGCCTTTTCGAGCCATTTCTTCAAGAATTTGGCGATACAGCCTGTAATGTGCAAACGGTATGTTACTGTGCGGCCTGTCGTCGAGGCAGGGAAGGTAATGACCGCTTTCAAGAAGGTTTGGCACTGTTTCTTCCACGGCCTTTCTCACGGCTGCCTCATCCCGGGCCAGTGCGGTCGAGTCAATCCCGCCGATCAGGGCGACTTCAGATCCGAATTGATGACGAAGCTTGGGATATTTCATGCTGGTACTGTGGATATTGCTTATCCAGAGGCCGTTAATGCCGGCTTCGATGAGACCTGGCAAGATTGAACTTAAATCGCCCCCTGTGGTGCAGAGGATACGAAGAGGAACATGGTACTTCTCCAAGAGATTAATAACTTTCCTATATCCCGGTATGGCGAAGCGTTTGAACATCGCAGGGGAAATCACAGGTCCGACATTTGATGCAACGGGTTCATAAAAGGAGGCATAGTCAACCGACACTTTTGAAAGCACTCTCTCAAGACATACGCAGTAAAATTCAGTTGTCCTTTGAACAAGACGCTCCACCATCTGGGGTTCTTTAATAAGCGCATCGCACGCAGAGACCAGAGACTCCCAGTCTCCCACCCCCATCATCTGTAAAAGCCCTCCTCCCGAGGCATCCACATAAAGGACCCGCCCTTCCTGGTGGAGGCGCCGGCTTTTTTTCACATAACCGGTTGCATAACGGGATCGTTGGTCAGGGTTATAATGCCGTTTGAAAGAAGACGGGTCGTGGAGAAGATCTTGTGCCATTTTGAAAAAAGGATAGCTTCGCAGCATGAGGCCAACAGAATGGTGCGTCTCCAACAAAAATGCTTCGAAAAGGACTTCTGCCTGGGTAGTCCCTCATCATGCCATCTTCTGAGCGTGTCTTCGTCGGGCTCGATATCGAAAAACGGAAACCTGTCAATACCCTTGCCCAGAAGGCTTCCCAAAAATCGTTGTCTCTGGGTAACACCGCCCATCATAATTTCCAATATTTGTTCAAAAAGTTGAGTGAAATCGATATATCAGGAACAGAAAGGAGAATACTAAAGAAAAATGCGTGAGGTCAAATGGATATAGGGGCACAAAACGACTCGTTAGCGGCCTGTTTGCTGGATAAAAGGGCTGTGCCTGGTGCAGTTGTCACCATACAGACCTTCGGGGATTTCTTTGGTTTTCATCCCCACCTGCATATCTATAGACTGAGAAATCAGTAGCCATGATCATTATAATCTTCTGTGTATAACATAAATATTAGATTGCCGACGCTTTGATTATCAAACCAGGGCATATCCCTCACTTCCATGTCAGGCCGTCCAAACCCGACCATAGCCAGCTTGATCGCTTTGATAAGCAATTGCTTGTCAAAATTTATCTACGATTCGCCTTCCTTTGATGCTCGGAGGTAGTTCATGAGTTTCTCAGACACAATTAGAGCGATCTCACGAGTACCCATAGAATTGGGATGGATATGGTCAAAAAAGTAATCCGGGCGTCCTGACAAAATAGTTGTATCGATTATAGCGTTCTGCGGCACTTCCTCATCTATGATTTTATAAATTCTCTGAAATGCGTCCAGGTGCGCATTGTGGTCAAACCCATGAAAATCATATCTACATCTTCTTCGTTCTTTCATCGGAAGGTCCGGCGTTATCAGAGTGGCCTGCTTCAAAACAAACAATTTTGCCCCGATGGTCTGGCACGTATCCCGAATAAGTTTTAAATTTGTTCTCCAGATTTCTAGCCCCTCACGGTTGAAATCGGATTTTAGGGGCTCTTTTAAAGATGGCCCGATCTCCCCCATGTTCGGTTTTGTATTGGAGAGTCTGAAAACCGTCAGCAATTGTGACCATCGTATGAGAGGATCAGTGAAATTCGGAGGATAGATAGCGATCGCGTTTCCGGTGCGATCAAATTTCCAGAAACCATCGCCAAATGTCCGCCAGTTTGCAATGCTATCGACGCTGTTGAAATAATACATCTCATTCCACCCGTGATTCACAACAACAATATCGGGCGAAAAATGCCTTAGTCTGCTCCAAAGTCGTCCATAGGACTCAAATGATGTATACCCGCCCAATGCACCATTGATAAAATCGAAATTAATCGTCATGTTGTTTTTAATGAGCTGTATGGTTTTCCAGGGCCAAGTATCCTCGTCCTTCAGATTCCATCCTGTTCCAGCCGTGGAGGAACCGCCTAGGAATACTACGCGGACGGTATTCTTCGGTTTGGAAACGGCAATTTCCGGTGTCGAAATAAATCCAAAGCGGTTCACCATCTTTCCATCCGCATAAATCCCCGGCTTTCCCCTGTAAGCTGAAAATGCGTCGACAAACGCCCAGGCAGCCATGGGATGCGGGCCTGGTATCCGCCCGGTTAATTCATACAAATCTATCTTCGGCCGCGTTAATCGAACAAATACTTCGAGGGCGGAGAAACACACAATGAAACAAAGCAATGATGCAAAGAGGGTAAAAAGCAGTTTTCTTTTGGTCGGATAAATTCGGGAATTACCGCTATCGTAATGCTTTTTCATAATATTAAAGCCAACGTTGGAGGATAACCAGAGGACATAGGGCCTATCACAGTGACAAGGCGCTTAGGCAAAACCGCCTAGTTTATGGTTTGGCAGAAATTTTTCTCGCAATTCAACGCGTCCTTCGACTGCAAGCCACGATTTTTTCTAACAGTCCTAAATTTCATAAGCCTATCTTCAACATTACCTTGCCGCCGAGTTCATCCAGAAACGGAATATGGCGATAAACAAAATAATTTTATCAATTTTTCAGAATTTTATCAAATTGTAATAATATCATTCGGTTACATTTTATAAGGTGTCGGGGTTGCACGGAGTTTTCGCAAAGCGCCTTTCGCCGCTATATGTCCGAGGTTAATTGCTGCCCACCTAATGTCGTCTCATTGAATATTCAACAATCCCGTCCAAAGGCTGGAAGACAGGCAACCGGAGGGAGAGATATCTGCTGTGGTCTTTTTAGGCCCAGCGGTCTATTTTCGAAAGAAGATGGGAATGCAGGGAGAAAATTCAGCGGTCCATTGATTAAATCTATCTGACCAATTCCGCTCATATTTCGTGGTCGCGTTGTAGGTTCGATGGGATAGATACGGTATATGGTGCGGGGTCTTCTTTAATCAGCCGCGCATAGAACCTTTTTGAGGCGCTTGGGTTCTGCTTCTGCCAGTTCGACCCTTTCATTGGCCAACTCAACGGATTGCCCCGCCATGAGGGAATCCTTAGCCCCTGATTTTATCGGCGGTAAAATGAGAGGTTGACATCCTCGCCAGAACATCATAGCAACAAATAATAAATTATTATTTATAAATTATTATATTTATCTGTCCCATTCTTTCCTCAAGCAGTTAACTATCTGTTTTTCAAGTCTTTACAGTTTTGGGCGGGATCAGTTCAATATTGGTTTCGGTACAATTTTCTTTCTTTTCAACCTATAAGCGACATTGTCGCGTTTCATAAAATCGTTTAACGATTTTATTAAATGATGGAATTTAAAAAGGTTACATATCATATCCAGATTGCCGACATGCTTCGGGACATGATCATGACCGGCAAGCTCCAGGAGGGCGACAAGGTCAATGAGACGGACCTCTGCAACACCATGGGGATCAGCAAGACCCCCCTGAGGGAGGCGCTTCGGGTTCTGAGCGTCGAAGGTCTGATCCGGCTGGTTCCCCATCGGGGCGCATTTGTCACCAAACCGACATTTGAAGAAATTGCCGAAATGTTCGCTGTCATGAGCCTGCTGGAAGGATTCTGCGCCCGAACCGCCTGTGAGAAGATGAACAAGAGAGATTTCTCCCGCCTGGAGAAGCTTCATTCCCGGCTCGAAGAGAATTTCGAGCGACAGCATCAAGAAGCATATATTCGGATCAACAATCAGTATCATGCCCTGGTGCAGGAAATCGCCGGCAATCGTACCCTCAATCAGATTGTCGACGGCCTTCGGAAAAAAATCTTGCTGTACCGCTTCCAATCTCTGAATCTGCCGGGCCGGTTTGAAGCCTCCATCCGAGAACATCGCGAGTTGTTGGAAGCCTTCCGGAATCGGGATCATCGAAAAGCCGAATCCCTGATGCGGCAGCATTTGAATAATCAGGCAGAAGCCCTGGAGCATCTTGTCGAGGAGTCCAAGGAGAAGACCACCTAGGAAAACTCAGTGTAATCCAAGCCGATAATGCACGTCTGAAACCTTTAACCAACAAAAGGGGGGGCCATGAAGGCAAAACGAATTGTAATATTGTCGATTTTGAGCGTGTTTGTCGCCGTACTGGCGATGTCTCCGGGAATCGCCATGGCGCGATCATTGACGCTGAAAGTTTCCCATCAGTTTGCCGCAGGAGATGTCCGCGACAAGATGGCCAGGGTATTCGGAGATAAAGTGACCGAGATGACCAACGGCGAAATCAAATTCCGTTATTATCCTGCCAAGTCACTGTACAAGCCCAAAGAGCAATGGGATGCACTCCGCAAGGGGGCGCTCGATATGTCGGTATTTCCCTTGGACTATGCCTCCGGAAAGGTTCCTCAACTATCCATTACCCTGATGCCCTGCGGTGTGACCAGTGTTGCCCAGGGTATGACCTGGCGCAATAAACCCATCGGAAAAAAAGTAGAAAAAATGATGGTGGATAACGGCGTCAGGAACCTGGTCTGGGCCTGGTTTGATGGGGGTGTTGGGAGCAAGGTTCGGCAAATTAGGCTGCCTGCCGATGTAAAAGGTACAAAGCTTCGTGCGGCGGGGAAGAAGTTTGAATTCATGCTGCGGGAAGCCGGAGCCTCCATTACCAGCATGCCGTCATCGGAAACGTACCATGCCCTGTCCACCGGTGTGCTGGATACCATGCTGACGTCATCCGCATCTTTTGTCTCCTATAGGCTGTACGAGGTGTTGAGTTACATCAACGCACCACGGGATTACTCGATCTGGTACATGGCAGAGAATCTGATCATTTCTGAAAAGACCTGGAAACGCCTAACGCCATCGCAGCAAAAAGTCTTCATGGAAGTCGCCGAGTGGATGAATGCCAACTGGGTCGAGCCAAACTTCAAAACCCTGGTGGACAATCTGATTGCCGAATATTCCAAAGCCGGCGTCAAGATCCATTATATGAGTCGAGCGGAGTTCGACCAGTGGCTGGCATTTGCCCAGAAGACTGCCTGGAAAGAGTTCGCACAAACGGTCGACGGCGGCCAGGAGTTGCTTGATCTGGCGCTGGAGGCGATGAAGTAGAATACTTCAGCATTGCCGTCTCGCCACATCCCGGAATTCGGAGACCGTCCGCATCGTCTCCGGACAAACACCCCGGGCCCTGCCTGCAGGGTAGGACCCGGGGTGCCTTCAACGCATAGATTGCCACGATTACAACCCATCTTAAACGGATGGAAATTATGAAAACACTATTCCAGATCTTTGTGCGCATCGTCGACGGCTTGACATATGTCACCGGCTGGGTCGCCGCGTTATGTCTGGTGGCCGCGGCCCTGATTGTCACTGAAGCAGTCATTGTTAGAAAGCTGCTGGGCATATCCACCATCTGGCAAATCGAAGCATCGGTGTTTCTGCTGATTTTCACGGTGTTTGTGGGTGCGCCGTTTGTGCAGAAAAATGAGCATCACCTGAATGTGGACCTGGTGATCATTCATCTGAAACCCCGAACCCGGGAGATCACCCTGATCGTTGTTTCGATCATAACTTGCATCTTGGCCGCTCTACTGGCCTGGTATGCCTGGCCCATGTGGTGGGAGGCGGTCGTTCATAACGAACATTCCGAATCGTTGTGGGGTCCGCCCCTCTGGATCCCTCTTCTCTTTTTGCCCCTGGGAATGACCCTGCTGTTTCTGCAGTATATTGTCTACATCTGGCGAAAAATAGATCGTCTTCGCAGCGGCGATATTGAGGAGACTGCCATCCCTTCAGAGCTTTCGGATGTGGACATGGGAGAAGAATCGGCCCCGTCGGAATGACTTTCGACCTTTGATTTGAAAGGCGATGTATGAACGAATACGTATTGGCCATACTGTTGTTTGGAAGCGCTTTCGGTTTGCTCATATCCGGTATCCCCATCTGGTCAGGACTGGCGGGGATATCAATTATCTTTATCCTGATTTTCTCTCCACACCTCCTGTCCACGGTTCCCTACGTGCTCCACGGCAGTATGGACAGCTTTGCGCTTCTGGCCATTCCGCTGTTTATCCTCCTGAGTGCGCCCATCGCTGCGTCCCATGCGAGCAAGGACCTCTACGAGACTCTTCATAAATGGCTCCACAGAATACCGGGAGGGCTCGGCATTGCAAACATGGTGGGATGCGGTATTTTCGCCGCTCTATGCGGATCAAGCCCGGCCACCGCCGCGGCCATTGGAGGCATCGGTATTCCGGAGATGCGGCGGCGAGGGTACTCACCGGCCCTGGCCACGGGGCTGATCGCCCATGCCGGGACGTTCGGCATTTTAATACCACCGAGCGTCACCATGATCCTCTACGGGGTGGCCACAGAGACGTCCATCGGCAAATGCTTCATTGCCGGCGTGATCCCGGGCATACTGCTTGTCGTGTTGAGCTGCGCATGGCTTGGTGTTGTGTTCTTCTACCGAAAATTGGTACCGGCCCGGCCCGGATCGACATACTTTCTGGAACAGGAAGAGGTTCATGAGACATTTGCCTGGGCCGACAGATTCCTGTCTCTTTTTAAAGTACTTCCCTTTGTGCTGATCATCATCGGCATCATGGGATCCCTATACGGCGGATGGGCTACACCGAGTGAAGCCGGTGGGCTGGGGGCAGTGCTGTCGCTGCTTTTTGTGATTACCATATACAGAATCTATCAACCCGCTCGCCTCTGGCAAATATTCATCAAAGCCTTGAATGAGAGCAGCATGATTCTGATGATCATGGCGGCCGCCCTGGTATTCGCGTGGGTGTCATCGGACCTTTATGCTACACAGGCGCTGGGTGAGTTGATTTTAGAACTGCCCCTGGGCAAATGGGGCATCATCGTTGTGATCAACATCCTGCTCTTGATTTTGGGCTGTTTCATCCCCCCGGCAGCGGTTATTTTAATGGTGGCCCCATTGCTGCTGCCGATCATTCGAGGGCTCGGATTCGATCCCATCTGGTTTGCCGTTATAATGACGGTGAATTTGGAGATCGGGCTGGTCACCCCGCCGGTGGGACTGAACCTGTATGTGGTCAAAAATATTGCCCCGGATGTGCCCATGTCGAAGGTGTTGCTGGGGGTGGTCCCGTTCGTGATCATCGATCTGTTGGTGATCGTCTTGTTGTGCGTCTGGCCGGAACTGGCGACGTGGCTGCCCAACAAGATGATCGGTTAACCCTAACATTGCATGAATGTGGATATCCTGAAAACACAAGCTAGATGGAAAAGGATTTACCGCACCACCAAGTTCACGAAAAGCATGAAGGTAACAACATGTTATTGCGCTATTATTTTTCGTGTCCTTCGTGAACTTCGTGGTGAAAATTATCCTACTGGAGCTTTCAAGATAAGCGCATGCATGAAATCTTTTCGGCCAATGATGCAATGCCCGGGTTCGCCTGAACATTGCATAATATCTTTTCGGCGAAAGAACGGAGAACACCATGACGCCCGATACCATTAGCGGCTGGCTTGAGGCGGTCGCCGCAGAGCATGCGAACGAGATCGCCATCACCTTTTTGCGAAACGGCCGGCCGGAAACGGAAATGACCTATGGTCAGCTGCAGCTGGATGTGAACCGGTTTGCCAACTTCCTACTGGAACTGGGGGTGAAAAAAGGCGATCGGGTGATGCTGTTTATCCCCAAATCGCTCATTGCCGTAGTGGCCCATTTCGCCCTGCATCGAATCGGGGCGATGGCGGTTCCTTTGAACCCGGGGTTCAAGAAAACTGAATTGGTATATCTGCTTGGGGATGCCTCCGCCAGTCTGATCATCACCGAGCCGGAAAAAAAGTCTTTGCTTCTCGAGATCGATCCCCGGGCCAAGCTGCTGGAAATAGGGACCGGCCGGCCCTATCAGGACATCGATTTTTTCCGATCCGCAACGGAAACCGCCCCAGCCATAGATATTGCTCCGGATGACCCGGGCCTGATTGTCTATACCTCCGGGACCACCGGCAACCCCAAGGGAACCATGCTGACCAATGCGAACCTGGTCCATGATGCACGCAACGTCATCCGTATCTGGGAATTCACGGCAAACGATGTGCTGTGCCACGCGCTGCCCCTGTTTCATGTTCACGGGTTGTGCTTTGCCATGCACACGGCGCTGCTCAGCGGGGCCCATATGCGTATGCTCGATCAGTTCAAACCGGACGCCGTGATTGCCGAGCTTTCCCGCCATACCGGCGATGCTGTCTGTACCGTGTTTATGGCCGTGCCGGCCATGTACACCAAATTGATGGATGTTCTCGGCGACACGAAAATGGACTTCAGTCACATGCGACTGTTGACTTCCGGCTCGGCGCCCCTGCTGGTCAAGGAGTTTGAACGTATTGCCGGCGTTTTTGGACGGGAACCGGTGGAGCGTGAAGGTATGACTGAAACCGGAATGAATTTTTCCAATCCATTGACCGGACGCCGCATTCCCGGATCCATCGGCTTGCCCCTTCCGGGGGTGCAGGTGCGGATTGTCGATCCGGAACTCTTTTCCGATCTGGCCCCCGGAGACGTCGGTGAACTCTGGCTGAAAAGCGCGGCCATCACACCGGGATACTGGGGCAAACCGGAAGAAACTGCCGAGACGTTCAAGGATGGCTGGTTTCGGACCGGCGACCTGGGGAAAATTGACGACGCCGGGTATTACTATTTAACCGATCGGATCAAGCATATCATTATCTCCGGCGGCGAAAATGTTTCAGCCAAGGAGGTTGAAACGGTCATTAACCAGATCGATGGTCTCGATGAATCCGTCGTTGTGGGGAAGCCTGATGAGAAATGGGGAGAGAAGGTCGTTGCCGCCGTTACGCTGAAGCCAGGCGCAGAGATCACCGAAGGCGACATTAAGGCCTATTGCAAAGAGCACTTGCACGACTGGAAATGTCCGAAAGAAATTATGTTTCTGAACGAAATCCCCCGCAACACCATGGGCAAGATGCTCAAGGAAGAAGTGAAAAAAATTTTCCTATCCGGGAAAAAAGAAAAAAGCGGTCTTTTCGCTTAAAACCGGAATTTGGTCCGGAAAGTGGCTCAAGTAGATTTCTCGATATGGATTGGCCCGTCCCTCGGCGATGATGCCGGCGTATTTCTTGACGCCGACAACTGGGGTAAGTTGCCTGTAAAACACAAACAGGCAGACGATGATAAACACCGCGAGTAAGGCCACCGCCGTTATAAACAGCTTAACTATGCTGCCGGCTGCTTTTTTCCCGTTCCCAGTGTCTTTTGGTTTCATGTTACCGCTGGTGTCCGCCCAATTAGAGCAACTATGATATGCCCAGGTACCTCTCTGGATTCTTTTCTGCGATCTGCTGGAACATATCTTCTCCCAGTTTTCTGCGCAAGCGCTTGACCAGATCAACTTCCGATAGCTTTTCGACCTCCGCCATGTAAAAGTCAGAACCGAACAACACCTGTGGTCGCACCCGTGGATCCGACAGAAGGACCCCCAGCAGATTGGCCGTCTCCTCGAATCGGAAGATGGTATAGGAGATATCGGCATAGAAGTTCGGGTATTCGCCGGATCGCATGATGTTCAGGATTTTGGCTAACCAGCTTTCATTCTGATCATCGGGGAATCCCCTGCGGCGGTTTTCCAGGTACAGGTCCCATTCCTCATGCCCCCCGAAGTGAGCCATGCAGATTCTCAAATCCGGAAAGTCATCCATGATCCGAATGTAATTATCCGGATCCGTATACGAATGCAGCCGTTCCTTCTGAAGTGATCTGTTTCTCGCACCGCCTCGCGAGCAATGCGCCATTATGGGCAGATTTTTCGTTTGAGCGTATTCATAAACCCTGTAAAGCACTTCGTGGTCCGGACGGTAACCCAAGGGCGGATAGATTTTAATTCCTCTGAATTGTTTTTCCTCTATGAAACGCCTTAGCAACTTGAACAGATTTCCCCGTCTCGGATCGGCGGCCACAAAGGGGATAATGCGGTAAGCGGACGCGGAGGTTTCAATAAAGTCCCGGAGCTCCGCCAGTTCGTCGTGCTGCTGCGTGACAGTTTTATCAATGGGACCGGCACACATGAACTCAAAATCCATCGGCAGCACGATAAATCTCGTGCCAGAATCGTAGTAATCTTTCACCTTTTTGAAGACGACTCGTTGATGCGGTACAAAGGAAGTCTTCAAAATGTTGGCATAGCGTTCCAGCTGATCGCGATCTTCGAATGGATTCGCAATTCTCAGGATGGCGAATGCAAATTTCCTGAACACGGAAAATCTCATCAACCGGACGAGACCAAATGGCAAATACCCGCTTGGCACATGACCTGCGGTGAATGTATGAATATGACAATTGTAGATCGGCATGGGCGCTCCATTCCTTTTAAAATCAGGGTCCAAGGGGTCAAGTGTCTATTCCATTTGGTCAGACCCGGATCAGTTCTGCAGTCTCATACTCCCGGTCCGAAAGCCGAACGAGTCTGGCCTCGTCGTCTCGTCGTTTGAGCAATCCACCGAGATCGCTTCCTTCCCACAACCGCTTCATCGCCCTGATCTGTTGCGCGATACCCCTGTAGTCGGCTAAAACGACCAACTCCTTAATGGCGGCCATCTCGGTTCGCCGCGCACCCCTAAGTGAACCGCCTCGATTATAGATAAGGGACAGCAGAGCGGTTTGAGCATCCGCGTGTAGATATTCTACGCCTGGATAGGTCTTTTGGGTCAGCATCGCGTAACGGGGCAAGGTCGCTTTGAAAAAGACCTCCTGGGCACTTTCCAACGGCACCGTGATGGTTTGCACGTTTTCCACAGCCTGCCTGGCAGCGGTTCCTTTGAGACCCGAGACAACGATTAGACGTTCCATGTCGAGTTCGGTTAATTCGGAGCTCCAGTCTTTTCGGATCTGATGTTCGCTGTTATAGCCCATATCATATCCGATACCTATGGTGACCCCTGACCGGCCTCCGGGCCAGATCGGATGGCGAAGGGCCTGGCGGTAGTAAGCTGCCGACCCGATTTCGTGGTTGACGAGTTGCTTCAATCCCTTTCGGCTTAGGGTAAGCGCATAATCCCTGGCGATGGTTTTTTCGGCTGTGTCATCGAACAGAACCTCCTCAATAGCGGTCAGGGTTGCCGGCCCGATCAAGCCATCCGCTTTTAACCCGAGGTGTCGTTGAATACGTTGAATTCGACGCTTTATGGGTCCTGTTGTCATACCGCCCTCCTTTTTCTTTATATTCGGGACCGACAACCAGATGACGCTCTTCTCCAGTCTATTCAACCAACCGTCGCCCCGTAGAACTGCCAGATGACATCCGTTACAATTTCTGATCCGGACCTTGCACAAGAACCTCCCATAATTATTTTATTTTTTGGTGCTTTGTTTCTGTAAACTTGTAAAGCTTTTCTGCACTGCACTTCAAGGCAAAGCAACCTCCTACACATTTAAATAGTCAAATAGCCTGATTGTCGGGAGGTTGGCCATGAAATTAAATCCTTCACATATATGGTTATATCGATTCCAATTTTCGCAGGGGTTGGCGCTCGGTATCGTGATGGTATTAAGCCTCGGGCTGCCTGCGATCGCTTCTGATCCGGGTGAGGATGAGATTCTGGGCGTTGCAATCAATGGTTACGACACGGTTGCCTACTTCACCGTGGGCAAGGCGGTAAAGGGAACATCAGAATTTGTTTACTACTGGAACGAAGCGGAGTGGCATTTTTCCAGCCGCGAGAATCGCGACCGTTTTGCTGCCGACCCGGAAGCGTACGCGCCCAACCACAGTGGGTTCTGAGCCGTGAGTATGATTGCCGGCGAGTCCGTCGGCCAGAATCCACAGGAGTGGAAGATTATCGATGGCAAACTGTTCATTGGCTTGAGCCACGAGGCGAAAATTATCGAATAGTTGCCTCATCTTTAGTCGTGCGCAAGCGGATTAGTTGCAGATAATCAGTCCACACCGGCGATATGCAAGCCGCCGATAATTTTTTTGCGGTGGTCCGGATTGCGAAATGCGATACCATAGAACTCCGTTCTGAATAGGGGTGACACGCGTTTAATGTGTGTCGCCTCTTCTTTCGCCTGCTCGATTCTATCCGTTTGTCCATAGACTGCCGTGAGAATGATATGGCAGCCTAGAAAATCAGGCCAACGGGAGGTACACTTCTTTAGCCAGCGCTCCGCGTTAACCGTCCGATTCTGGATAAAATGGGCAATGCCCACGTTCATGAAGGAGCCGGGTGTCAGGTACGGATCATATGTCATCGAGGTTTCGTACCAGCGGATGGAGTCCTCCGGATTTCCGGCATAAAGCATCACCGCACCCATATAGCGGTAATTGGGCCAATCATTGGGATTCAGTTCAATGGCCCGCTCCAATTCAGCGATCGCTAGATCGTATTTTCCCTGTCGCATATAGATATAGCCTAACGCGGCTCGAGCCTCATCGCTGGATGGGTCGAGTTCTACAGCTTTTTTTGCGTATTCATGCGCCTTTTCAAACGCTTTGTAGGGAAATTGGGTTCACCCATACATGACATCCCAGGTCCTTGATCGTGCCAGGTACACATATGCATCGGCGTAATCCGGTGCCAGTGCCAGTGCCTTTTTAAACAGCTCACGCGCTTTTTGGTTCGACTCGCGGTTCCGTTGAAGGTAAAGTTGTCTTCCCTGTAATAGATAATCATATGCCTGCAAGTTGACCGCATCTTTTTTGAATGCTCGAGCCCGCTCCGCTTCGTCGATACGCAAGGCCAGTCTGCGCACGATGGCTTCAATAATCCTGCTCTGGAGTGCGAAAATAGATTCCTGACCTTCCTCATAGCGTTCGGCCCATATGGGGTGACCGCTTTCCGAATCGATCAGCTGGGCGTTAATGCGGACCTGCTGCTCGTCCATCTGGACGCTTCCTTCCAGAAGATAGCGAACCCCAAGTTCGCTGCTGATTTTGGTGATGTCGTAATTCTTCCCCTTATATTTGAATACATTGCCGGCGGCGGCCACTTTCAAGCCTGAGAACTTCGATAGGTCGGTGATAATATCCCGGGTAATACCGCCGCTGAAATATTCCCGGGTCTTGTCGATGCCGAGGTTGATAAACGGAAGTACGGCGATGGAAGCTGTTTCTTGGGACTCTGATGGGGTCGCCGGAAGCGAATTCGATGATGGTGGAGGGCCCTGTTTCCTCGTAAACAGGGTGACTGCCAGGACAACCATAATTATTGTGGCCGCAACAGGAACAAGATTGCGCCACGGCTGCCGCCGTCTAGGGGCTTGCCGTGAAGGCGCATCGCAAGCGTCGGCATTTTCTTCCTCCCAAACACGGTATGCCGGAACAGGCCGCTCGATGTTCTTTACTTCCTGTTCGCCTAGATATTCACAACCCATGGCCAGTTTATCCCGGGCCTGCTCGTAGGCCGCGCCGGATATACAGACACTCCCTGGCTGGGCCAGTTTTTCCAGGCGGGCCGCGATGTTTACCCCGTCGCCATAGATATGCCCCTCATCCGAAATCAGATCCCCGATGTTTACACCGATGCGAAAGTGCATCTGTTCGTCATCCCGGAAGTTCCCGTTAAACTCTGCAAGTTCGGTTTGGATTTTCAGGGCACAGGCCACGGCGTCTACAACACTGGCAAATTCAGCAAGGAGGTTGTCACCCGGTGCATCAACAACACGGCCGTGTTTGGTTTCAATCAAGCGATACATGATGTTACGACATGCTTTGATTGTTTGGACTGTCGCAACATCGTCAGTCCCCATGAGACGGCTGTAACCTTGGGCATCGGCACTTAGAATGGCGCTTAGGCGACGTTGAAATTGCGTGTCGGCCATATGGACCTCCGTGCATGCCGAACAAGCTAAGGTGAGTAACGGCTACCCCGGTGTTTAACGGTATCGAAAGAGTGATGTCTGAGAGTGATCGAAGAGCAGACGGGGGATTATAAAACGAGTAATTCTAATGACCTTGAGAATAAGGCGGGCAGGTCCGTGTGTCAATTTTCTACTACCGAAACAGAAAGGAGCACGCGATGATGGCAAACACGACTCCGGCGATATCGGCAGTCAGTCCTGCGGCCAGGGCGTGACGGACTCGTCTGACCTGAACAGCACCAAAGTAGACCGCCATGACATAAAAGGTGGTTTCCGTGGAGCCCTGGAGGGTGGACACGAGCACCCCGGTGTAGCTGTCCGGACCAATGGCGGGATCATTGATAATGGATGCCAGAATCCCATAGGCTCCGGACCCGGACAGCGGTCGCATCAGGGCCATGGGAAGCGCTTCAGCCGGAAGTCCGAACGCTGAGGTGATCGGCCCTAATATTGCCACCATCATCCCGAGGGCGCCGCTGGCCCGAAACATGCCCACCGCCACCAGTATGGCCACCAGGTAGGGAATGATCCGCAACGCCACCTGGAACCCTTCTTTTGCCCCTTCCACGAAGACCTCGTAGATCCGAACCCTTCGGATCAGCCCGAACATGAGAAATCCAACCATGAGCGCCGGCAGTATCCATGGGGAGATGATGTTACCGTATACGACGGCCAGAGGGATCATAGCGGCAAGAACAGCTATAGCCAGCATGCTGACCCAGAAGGGATATCCTGCCTGCGGAGTCTGAATCGCTTCGACGTCGATATCAATTTCCGATGGCTCTGTATCCTGTGGATCATCCGCGTCCGTACCTTCGGGGATCGGAACAAGCTTTCCGTAAAGTTTGGCGGCGGCAATAGCCACGCAGGTCGACCCGATGGTGGCAAAGAGGGTGGTGGGCAGAATGGCGGCCGGTTCTGCAGATCCGGCCGCCGCGCGAAGCGCAATGACACCGGTCGGCAGCAGAGTTACACTGGAGGTGTTGATGGCCAGAAACAGGGCCATGGCATTGGTGGCTGTTCCCCGGTGGGGATTGAGCGTGTCGAGTTCCTGCATGGCCCGGATGCCAAACGGCGTGGCTGCGTTCCCCAGGCCGAGTGCATTGGCGGAAAGGTTCAACACCATGGCCCCCATGGCCGGATGATCCGGCGGTATATCCGGAAACAGGCGTATCATCAGCGGGCGGATCAGCCTGGAGAGAATTTGGAGCATTCCACCGGCTTCGGCAACTTTCATCAACCCCAGAAACAGGGCCATCACTCCCACCAGACCAATGGCGAGTTCAACCGCCGAACCGGCCGATTCGACCATGGCTGTCGACAGAGCTGCCATGGGAGACGGATCGCTCGCAGCATGGGAGCCGAAAATTTGCCGCCAGCCCGCAAAACCGACAGAGAACAACACCAGGATGAGGAAAATGATGTTCATGCTGTGGGTAACAAAATTGATACTGGATGCTTGATGCTTGCCTGCCGTTGGCAGGCTGGATTCTGGATCGGAATGGAAATACTAGATAGCACAGCGGTCGGTTTGTTTCTATAAAACTTCTGGCTCGTGCGGATATCCTACTTGGGAAGGCAGATCCCAGCCGGCATATATGCTACGCTCAGTACGAACCCAGTCCTAGAAATGAACTGCGGGGTGGCATTGTAAACTTTAGGCGGGAAGAAGTTCATCCACTATTCGGGTGAACCCGGATAGTGAACCAAATGGAGGTTTTCGTGGCCAAGGCATTTTGAAGCAAAGCTGTAGTACACCTACCGCGAGCTTCAAATAACGCCGGCCACGGGAACCTCCATTTGGCCCGAAGGGTGAAATTTTTTCAGATCATTTCTTATTTTTGGGCCTCCACAATGCACTATTGTTCGGTACACTTGTAACGCTTCTCACTTCACATAGATGCCTCGTGTGATTCTCCTCTGAAAAAAATTCATTCACTATTCGGGTTAGCTCCACTTGGTGTACTTACTCCCCGGCCTGAGCTTCAGATACTTGTATCGGTCTTCGGAACGAATCTCTATCTTTTTGATTTCGCTTCCCTGAAGAACGGCGAGGGAGACCACGACGCCCGCCTTCCCGATGGCCCAAATCTTTCGGTAAAAGTCTGAAAGCCCTGATATTGATTTCCCGTCGACGCTGGCGATGATATCTCCGGTCTTCAATCCGGCATGCTCAGCAGGGCCTTGGGCGGCCGTCCGCATGACAATGACCCGACCGTAAGATTCGTCCAGATGGACACCCAGCCAGGGTTGAGGCGGTTTTCGAGACCTGCCGGAATTTATCAGATCTTGAAGGATTGGCTTCAAAAGATCGATAGGAACAAACATGTTACAGGGCACAGCTCCCAGACCGGGCACTGCCAGCCGGGTGTATATGGAGCCGACACCCAGAAGCCGGCCGTTTGGACCGATCATCGCTGCACCGGCAAAATTGGGGTGGGCCGGAGCTGCGTATATGGCGCTATCCAGCAAATATTCCCAATAGCCGGTAAACTCGGCACGTGACAAAACGCGCGCTTCCTGGGAGGAGGCATCCTCTCCACGGCTTACCAGCATTACGGAATCCCCGGTCTCCACCTTTGTGGAGTCTCCAAATTTGATTGGCTTGACGTTTATTTTTTTCTGGGCCCGCAATAGACCGAACCCGGTGCGGTGATCGTATCCGACAAAAGAGGCCGGGATGCTATCTCCACTCTGGATCTCCAATTCCAGGTGCCGGGCTTCCATGATAACGTAACCGATGGTCAATATCAGGCCTTCGGAATCGATAACGATGCCATTGCCTTCCCGGAGAGTTCCCAGGGCGCGGGCTGTACGGGCGTCCGGCGGGATAATCGCCCGAATGGTAACCATGGATCCACCGGGATCCCCCATCGACGGTTGCCCGTAAATCGGCACGGCGTGCAGAACAATGAATACTGCAAATAAAATGCATTTGATTATTTTCATAACGACATCCTGAACAAAGATTTGACGGTTGAGTCCCCTGAAGGTTTTCTTAAACTGTAAAATTCTTGAACCCATCCAGTTTGCTTAATGGCCGGGATACGGTACTGTAATAAAAGAGACATTATGTTTTAAGATAAGAATGAGATTCGGTTTTACGATCACCGCCGTTTATACGAAAATTTGATATCGTCACCCAACAAATCGATTGTGTCCCGGCTTGGATCCGCTATCCGGTGTTCGGTTCGGCAAACGACGTGTTCGTGTGACATTCCCAGAAGGTCAATGTGAGTGGTATGAAGAGACTAAAACCGCCCCACATAAAAAGGTACGGGAATATTGTTACATTAACGTTCTTCGACCGCATGCTCGATGCTCAGACACGGCATCTGAGCCGGATGCTCGGCAGGGCTATTGCCGAAGCCGGGGGGCGGGTCCGATTGCTCTTGTCCGTTGCCTCGGCAATCCCGTCCGGCAGTCCCGAGGCTTTGTTCGACAACCTACATTTTTTAAAGATTCATGCAGACCATATCGATCGGATCGCCATTGTGGGCCGCCATCCGACCCAACGCACCTATGTGGGCCTCTTCAGTCTGTTCAGCGGTATCGAAATTGAATACTTCGAAGCCGCGGATACTCCAGATGCCGTGCGCTGGCTTCAAGGACACACACCCAAACAGCTACATTCTTGATCTGCGTCGATGCTCCGTGCTAAATTGCCATAATTTTTTCAGCTCATTCCTGCACGCAAAGAAACACACACATATTCATAATTCGCAGTTGATCGGCCTATGTTGTGGACCGCCCTGTCGTTCGGCGTGTCAGGGCTCCACACCCGGGATTAGGAGCCGGTATTGCACAGATGGTGTCGGTATCGATTGCGACTGGCGCGTGACTTCCCAATCACCGTTCCCATGGACTATATCCAATTTGTGCGCGTCGGGAGGAGCAAAGTTGCGTCAAGCTGACAACTGGAGGATCAGATGAAGAAACTGGCAATGGGACAGGTGGTTCTGCTGATAATACTTTTCTTAGCAGGATCGGCTCTCGGGCATGACGTGAAAGATGCAGGTAATTTCAAGGATGAAGATTGGCCTTGGGAAAAGTTCAGCGCCAGTTTCGGAGGATTTATCACGACCACCAACACCCAGCTCCAACTGAGTTCGAGCACCGGCCTCGGGGGTGTTGTGGACCTGGAGGATGCCCTGGGACTGGATTCGAATATGTTTGTGTTCCGGGCGGACTTCACTTACCGGTTCCGTCCACGGCGTCGGCACCGGTTTGATGTCAGCTATGCAAGCTTTACCAGAGGCGGCGAGAAGGTGTTGCAGGAAAATATCCAAATCGGGGATTCGATATTCCCGGCGGGCTCCGTGGTGGACACCAGGTTTGATTTTGACATCATCAAGACCCGGTGGACCTATTCACTGGTACAGGATAAACGCGTCGACTTTGCACTGGGCGCAGGCCTGTATATCATGCCCATTGAATTTGAGGTGAACGGGGTTCTTTTGAACGAGCGCCAGAGCATTACAGCACCCCTTCCGGTGTTCGGCGCCCGTCTCGATGTTGCCTTGACCAAAAAGCTTTTTCTGAGGCAGAGTGCGGACATTTTCTACCTCGAGATCAACGACTTTAAAGGTACCATTGCCGATATCCGTTTCGGACTGGATTACCGGATATGGAAGATTTTCGGGGTTGGGGCGGAGCTCGAATTTTTCGACATCCAGCTGGAAGGCAGTGGCGAAACCAGCGTTCCCGGCCTCGATTTGAACGGCAAGGTCAATTTTGGGTTCAACGGTATCATGCTCTATGGCAAATTCTACTTCGGCAAATAGGCTTTCAGTGGTTCTGCTTTTCAGAACCATGTTTTAGTCTTAGTTTACTACGATGAGGTTGGAATCAGCCGTTGCGAGATGGATTTAGTTTAATAGCATATAGGAGGAGGTTATGTCGGACCAATGGGAAAAAAATCTGGCGTGTGCTACGAGCTGCTACACCTGTGGTGGTCAATTGAGCGATAAAGATCAACGAATCCTATCTGTGTATACTCACGAACCGATTTGCATGAACTGCAAGCAGGAGGAAGAAACAAAAGCGGACTATGCGGATCAGTCAAAGGCCATGATGTCCCAGTGTATCAAGGACACCGGAAAGCCCTACGGTGATCCGGAGGGATATTGTTTTCATCATTTTTGTCCCTATAAATGCTAAACATTGCCATGCTCGAGGTGGGAACGACCTGATATTCTAATCGCGTTGCCATAAAGGTGTTCCATTCGGATATAATGAATGTCTCTTTACACGAGACCGTGTCGAGTGGACCCGGGCCTTGACATGTTCGGCGTCGGGATCGCTATCGGAATCGGAATCGAGACAGGATGGTCATCTTGGAAGGCGATACCGATACCGGACCCGATACCGATTCCGATGATATCATCTCTCTCATACACCTACCCAATCGACCAAGCGGAACGGAATTCCGGCATTTATATAGGATGTATCCGGTTCCGGATTTCTAAACAGGCAGGGGATCGGTCTGCCGATAGGCATCCACCTCCAGGGGGTCTCCGATCTCAATTCGAGATAAAGTTAGTATTACTAATTATCACGGGGCTTATGGTGGATCATTTTAGTGCGAATTAAACCTAAAGTTGAAAAGCTTACCCATATTCGGTAAATGAAACCCGTGGAAAAAATCGGCCCCCCGATATACGATCAATACATAAAGGCACTGATGGACATCAGTCGGGCGATTACGTCCGACCTTTTTCTGGAAGATCTCCTCAAGCTGATCGTCATGGTTACAGCCCAGGTTACCGGGGTGGAAATCTGTTCCCTCTGGCTGATTGACGACAATGAGAATCCCCCGAAAATACGGCTTAAAGCCACCCAGGCCTTTGCTCCCGAGTACGTCAAGGATCGATCGCTGAACCTGAACGAAGGCGTGGTCGGCTATGTGGCGACCCATAAGAAACCCCTGCTGATTAAAAACGTGCTTCGAAATCGAAGGTTCAAGGAGAAGGAGATGGCCCGGCGATTGGGTCTTGTCTCCATGGCCGGTGTGCCGTTGCGGCTCAAGGATGACAAGGTCATCGGTGTGCTCAACTGCTTTACCGCCAAACCTCATGATTTTTCGGACACGGAAGTAAACCTGCTGACAGCGGTGGCCAATCAGGCGGCCGTTGCGATTCTGAACACGGAACTCATGGTCAAGACGCGGGTGATTCAGGAAGAGCTGGAGATCCGAAAAATGGTCGAGCGCGCCAAGGAAATCCTGATGCAGCGGCGCAACATGAAGGGTGACGAGGCCTATCGATGGATTCAGAAGCAGAGCATGGATACCCGTAAGCCGATCCGACAGGTGGCCGAAGCCATTCTGCTGTCCGAGGAATTGTATCACAAATAAGGCGCTGTTACAGAGCGTGTTCCGGTAAATAGATCCCCCCTAAGTTTCCTCTACATGTATCCAATCCGGTCAAACCATCAAACGCCGGCTCGTAAGACACGTTCAACACCGTCACGTTAGCCAAACTAATAAATAGCACTTTTCACGCCTTGACATTCTGAATTAGTTTTAATAAATGAATCATTCTGTCATTAGTTTTAATAAATAGATTTCCGGTGGCAATCGCGCCGGAAACGGCATTCGTACAACGGCGTACGAATCAATTCGGGACAAAGGCGTCTGTTCCTGTGCGGGGCAACCGGACAGGTCGGCGCTTTTTTGTTTTTTTGAAGGCTTTTCGGAACGCTTTATCAACACAGAACAAGGAGACAGAGCATGAGATTTGGAAAGAACAACGATGTCCTCGGGACCGCCCATCGGGGAAATCCCACAGAGTCTGGATTGTGCACCCTCTGCCGGGCGGACTGCACGGGAAAATGCGAGATCTGGCTATCCAGCCTGGTCGGGCGGAAGCTTCTCTATCCAAGGAGTTACGGCATTGTCACGGCCGGGGCCAATAACATTACCCATGTAGGGGTGTCCTACAATTCGCTCCGGATTCAGGGCTATGCCTATGGTGCCCATGGGTTGAACGGTAGACTGAGCAACGATCCGGATGACTGTATCTTTCCCAACGTGGACCTATCCGGCGAATTCGGAAACACGGTTAAAACCAAGTTCCGCATTCCCCTCATGACCGGCGCTCTCGGTTCCACGTTTGTTGCGGCCAAGTACTGGGATTCGTTCGCCATTGGAGCGGCTCTGTCCGGTATCCCGGTGGTGATTGGAGAGAACGTTGTCGGCGTGGACCGTGAATCGGAGATCGATCCGTCCCCCGAAAGAAAAGGAAAAATCAAGAAAGCGCCCGAGTTGGAGAGACGCATCAACAGCTATTTCCGTTACTTTGACGGATACGGCGGCATTTTCGTCCAGCTCAACGTCGAGGACACCCGGAACGGCGTCGCAGAATTTGTCGCCGATAAGTTTGGCGACAAATGCATCATCGAGCTCAAATGGGGACAGGGCGCTAAAGACATCGGCGGCGAGATCCAGGTGACGAGTCTGGACTATGCCCAGTTTCTGCAGAACAGAGGTTATGTCGTCGATCCGGACCCGAGTCTGCCGGAAGTCCAGCAGGCATACGAAAACGGCTCCATAAAATCCTTTGCACGCCACAGCCGCCTCGGCGGTACCAATTTGGATACCGTGGAGCAGGTTCGTGAAGATTTCATGAGTTCGGTGGAGTATCTTCGTGGCCTCGGTTTTACCCGGATCAGCCTCAAGACCGGCTCTTACGGCATGGAAGAACTGGCCATGGCCATCAAGTTTTCGACAGATGCAGGTCTCGACCTGTTAACCATCGACGGTTCCGGGGGGGGTACCGGTATGAGCCCGTGGAACATGATGCAGAGCTGGGGGGTGCCTTCCATCAATCTGCACTCCAAAGCCTATGAATACGCAAGCATTCTTGCGGCCAAAGGACAGAAAGTCGTGGACATGTCGTTTGCCGGTGGATTTGCCCTGGAAGACAGCATCTTTAAGGGCCTCGCCCTGGGAGCACCGTACACCAAGCTGATCTGCATGGGCCGGGCCCTGATGGTTCCAGGGTTTGTTGGTGCGAACATCGAAGGGGCGCTGGATCCGGAAAGACGCGGGGATCTGAACGGGCACTGGGCCGAGCTGCCAAAGACGGTTCAACGTGTGGGCAACAGCGCCAAGGAAATCTTCGCGAATTATTTCGACATCGAAAAGAAGGTCGGCAAGGACGAGATGAAAAATATCCCGTACGGCGCCATTGCACTGTATACGATGAACGACAAGCTTTACTGCGGCATGCAGCAGCTCCTGGCCGGCGCTCGAAAATTCAAAGCATCGCAGATTACCCGGGATGACATCTTTGCCGGCAACCGGGAGACCGCCGAAGAGACCGGAATTCAGCACATGTGCGACGCTAATAACGAGAGCGCGAGAAAGATCTTAAACCTGTAACCCGGAAATGACCTGATATCTTTCAGGTGATCTGAACATCCAAGGCCCTCTTGCCAATCCGGCACGAGGGCCTTTTTTTTATCCGAAGCGACCTATACCGGTCGCTGGTGTTGTGTCCCTGAAGTTATAGTGGTTGTCATAAATATCTTCCGTTTCTACCTGATGCTGATCCATAACAGGCGGCAGGTCTCCTTTCCGATATTTTTCCACTCGGACGGCAGGTCCGAAGTTAAATAGATAATGTCGCCGGCCATGGCGGTATGAACGGCATTTCTGATTTTAAATTCCAGTTTTCCGGACAGGACATAGCCCATCTCTTCCCCCTTGTGGACAAAAAAATGGGACAGGATTTTTTTTCCGGGGCCGATTTCGATGATATACGGTTCGGCTTTGGCATCGAAATCCGCCGGGGAAAGCCGGTATCCCGTAAGGCTGCCCCTAGGAAGGTCCGGGAAACTGACCCGGGTGCCGCTTCCTGAAAACACCACCTGGCTCTCGGCTTCGGGTATATCCTTGAACAGGGAACCGACTGGAACATTCAGAATCTGGGCGATTTTAAACAGTGCGGGAAGCGATGGGTAAATGGTGTTGCTTTCGATCTGGGAGATCGTGCTTGGCGTCACTCCGATCAGGCCGGCCAGTTCTTTTTGGGACATCCCCTGTCGGGTGCGCAGGTCCTTGAGCCGAAAGCCCAGGTCGATGTTTCCCATTCGGCGTGAATCCGACTCAAAGGAAATAGACATGCCGTCGTTCCAGTAGTTGTTCGGGATATTCAACGTGTCGGGTTTTCGTTTGTCTGCCTTGAGTATAGTCAGGGCAGATTTTCCACGCTTGATGGAAAGATCGATAGCTACCTGGGCGATCTGATTGATGTTGGCTTTGAGCCGATCCGAGTGGGCGCCTTTTTCCATGATCCAGTAGGCAATGGTCTCGAGCTCGTACAGCCTGGGACATGAGCGGGTATAAAATTTGAGGATTTGCTCTTCCCCACCCCAGAGATCCTGCATGCCGGTGAGGGATTCAAACACGAACCGGACATCGCTTTTCATGGTTTCATGAACCGTGTAAATGGATTCTGCCACCTTTTCCGGTTTCCAGGGCTCCTTGACCATGATGATCTGATACGGCCATTGGGCGCCGTCTTTCTCGTAGAACTTGCTGAATACTTCCGAGCTGTCCCCCTTTCCATGGGTGAAACAATCCAGGATCGTCAAATAACGGCTTTCCGCCAGGGGGCCGAGTTCTTCGATAACGGTCCTGGGAGAACGGTCAAAGCTGAAATAGATCAGCGGTTTTTCCTTCTCCTGGGACTCCTGAATGAAGTTAAAGGCAAAAACGGAGGCGAGGCTTCCGGCATCGTCGTACCAAACGACATTGTCCCCGATGAAAAGCCCGCCGAGCAATCGATCCAGCTGGCTGACTCCTGAAGAAACCCGTATTTTGTTCTTGAACATAGTGCCTGATCTCATGAAGATGGAAAAAATACTCGTCAGCTATACCCATACCAGAAGGGCATGAAATGGTAAATCGGCAGGATTAGCAGACAAGCTTCACCCCATGGCCTCAGGCAACATCTTTTCCCAGGAGCCAGTATCCCAGAGTGCCGGCAACTCCGAAAAGAAATGCCGGGATAAAATTGGTTTCCGGGCTGATCAGCCACAGGAAGGCCCCCCCGAATGCGGCCACGGACACGACGACATCCCGAATGAGATAGTACAGGCCAAACATGCCGGCCTTGCAGGTCTCCGGGGCAAGGTCCAGGATAAGGGCCTTCCGCGTCGGTTCTCCGAACTCTTTGAGGCCCCTCAGAATAAACGCCGGGACCAGCCATTCAAAGGACTGACAGAACATCAACACCAGAGGGAAAAGGGTGAAAAATCCGAATGTGATCACCACAAACGGTTTTTTTGTGCTTCGGTCCGCGAGGTACGCCACCGGAATGTAGACCAGCAGCGCGGTAATCATTTCGATGCTCGTCAACACCCCGAATTGGAACGCCGAAACCGGTTCACGGATGACTTTCATGCAGTAGATGACCACAAATGCATAGGGGATCTGCTCGCAAAAGCGTATCAGGATATCCGACACCAGGAGTCTTTTCAAAGCGGGGCTCATCAGGGCAAACAGCTTCAGCGGGTTTTTCTCCGCAGCGATGCCGCATTCTCCCTCGGCGGTTTCCGGCTTCTGCTCCTCGATCATTTTTTGCTGGAGCACCATGGCCACCAGCGCGAATACCAGTGCAATGACAAACGCGATGCGGACGCCGGTAATTTCTCCCCACACCCCGATGCACAGCCCCCCCAGTATGGGACCCAGGGCCATGGGGATACGGCGGACCAGTGAATGCATGCTGACGCCCATGGTGTGTTTGTTTTTCGGGAGCACCTGATGGATCAGGCTCATGGTCGCAGGTAGGGATATGGCGGACCAGGAGAGAAAAAAGACCGCTCCGATCAACACGGCCTGCCATGACGGGAATAGAATAACGATCAGGAATCCAAAGATGGCCACAAGATTGAAAATGAGCAGGGACCGCTTGGTGCCCAGTCGATCCGAGAGATAGCCGCCCGGAAAGGCATAGAGTGCCGACAACAGATTATCCATGCCATTGAGCAGTCCCACCGTTACGGCGCCCCCGCCCAGGGCCATGAGATAAATGGGGAGGAATCGTTCAGCCATCCGTTCGCCCATTCCCACAAGGATGACCATGGCCAGCAGACCGATGGTGCTGCGCTGCAAGCCCAGAAATTCCGAAATCCGGTGGCGAAACCGGGTCATGATCGAAAACTTTCCAATGTTTGGGTTTTTCTTCGAAATACCCGCCGGACTTTACAGACAGCGGAGTGAGCACCATCCTATATGGATTGACTCCGACGGGGCATTCACCCTCTTTATCAGAATTATGAGCAGGGAACACGTCAAATGAACCAGGACAATACTTGCGATATTCAGAAATCGAGCTGGTTTCTGATTGCCACTGCCTGTCTGTTACTGCTGATGTCCTTCGGTTATCGATCGAGTTTCGGTCTGTTCGTTTATCCCATCACCGAAGCCAACGGATGGGGACGCGAAGTTATTTCCACGGCCCTTGCCATTCAAAACCTGGTCTGGGGCATTGTGGCGGTTTTCGCAGGTGGTCTAGCGGACCGATTCGGAAACGTGAGAGTGATCGCCGCCGGAAGCATTCTGTATGCCCTGGGAATGGTAGTGATGTCCGGCGTTGACAGCCCGTGGCTTCTGCATACCTCGGCCGGCTTGCTGGTGGGAGCCGGAATAGCCGGCACGTCGTTCGGCATCGTTCTTCCGGCCATGGCGCGGGCCGTCTGCGAGGAGAAACAACAGTGGGCGCTAGGGCTGGGGACCGCGGTCGGGTCTTTGGGACAGTTTGCCATGGTGCCGGCAGCCCAAAGGCTCATCGAAGCCTATGGCTGGATGAACGCTCTGAACTTGCTGGCCGGGTCGGCACTGCTGATGGCGCTGCTGGCCATGCCTTTGGCGCCATTTTCCGGTGGCCGCGAGGAGTCTTCAGCGGTCATCACCCAGACGGTCCCGGAGGCAATCCAGGAAGCCATGGGACACCGGTCCTATCTGCTGTTGGTGTCCGGATTCTTTGTCTGCGGATTCCATGTGGCCTTTGTCACTGCCCACATGCCGGCTTTCTTAATCGATAATGGGTTCGATCCGAAAATCGGAGCCTGGAGTGTCGCGGTTATCGGACTGTGTAACGTCGTCGGCGCCTATCTGTCCGGAATCTGGTCGGGCAGACTGCCCAAGCGTCAGGTACTCGTCTTTATATACCTGGGTCGCGCAGTGGCCATCAGCACATTTCTACTCTTTCCCCTCAGCCTTCCATCGGTATTCTTATTCAGCGCCGTGATGGGGTTTCTCTGGTTGGCGACCGTGCCGCCGACTTCGGGCCTGGTGGCCGTCATGTTCGGTACCCGCTACATGGCCCTTCTCTACGGCGTCGTGTTCCTCGGGCACCAAATCGGCAGTTTCACGGGTGTATGGCTGGGAGGGTGGTTGTATGACCGCAGCGGCAGCTACGATATGGTGTGGTGGCTGGGGGCGGCTCTCGGGGTCATGGCTGCTGTGGTTCACTGGCCGATCCGTGAGCGACCTGTTCCTCGTCTGGCCGCAGAGCACGGGTAGTGCTAGTCCACATTTCGAAATCCATGCCGCAAGGCGAGTTTCCCGAACATTTGAGTTAGTCCTGCCCCAAGGGAGAAGACCGATCCGATGTCCAGGTTCCGGTCGGCCGTATCATCGAAAAACAGGTTCAGGGTGGAGGCCATGCCTTCGTCCGGCTTCCAGTAGCAGATCATGATGGGAACCCGCGGGAGAGGGTGGAGCACTACCGAGATATCGGATTCAAAGTGGGCGTCTACTTTCTGCCCACTGAACATGTGGACGATGTCATCAAAAAAATCGGTAAATTCGTCTGCCAGCTGCCGCATCGCTTCTTCACACCGTTGTTTAAACAATGGATATCGCTCTCTTCCGTGGTTTAACTCCCGAAAGGAAACCCAATTCCCGGTGGGCTCCTGACCTTCACCGTGCAGCACATACATCAAAAATGGAATCGCCACCCATGGATTGATATGGATATCCGCGTAGAGTTTACCGGTGGAATCGACTCTGAAGTCCTTACCGAGAACTTTGAGATTCAGTTTGCCCTTTGAAAATCGACCGCCGGTCCGATCGGCCGCCGCTGCCAAATCGATGTCGGCAACGCCGCCTTTCAATTCTTTAAGAAACCTTTCCCGTTCTTCGTCGACAATGTTCCCCCGCCGTTCCCCATCCATGTAATGTGCAACTGTTTCGGGGTTCAGCCTCGGGCATCGGTCAATCCCCTTTCGTCCCTGGAACACCGCGCCGGCAAACGCCAGGCAGGTTTGCTCACCACACTCCCTGCAGTTGGACTTGTCGAGCAGCGCAAAGATTTCCATGGCATGTTTGGGTCGGGTCATGTCTTTCTCCTGGACGGGTCACCTTGTAAGGCCTTTGTTAATTACTATACTGATACTGTTCCGTGTCAACTTCACCACATTATCTTAATCATCCGGGAGGACCATCATGCAGAAGAACGTCGCTGTGGTTACCGCAGCAAGCCAAGGTATGGGTGCCGCCTGCGCCCGAGAGTTGTCTGATCGAGGATACGATCTGGTTCTAATGGCCCGTTCAGAGTCCGTGGAAATGTTGGCGGATGAACTTGGTGCGATCGCCGTAAGGGGCGACGTCACCATTCCGGATGACCTGGCGACCGTTATCCATACGGCCACGGACAAATTCGGCCGTATCGATGCGGTGGTTGCCAGTACCGGACACCCACCGAAAGGCGATCTTCTGGATATCGCCGATGATGACTGGCATTGGGGTCTTGATCTGATATTGGTCAATGTGGCCCGGATTGCCCGGCTGGTCGTTCCTGTTATGGAAAAGCAGGGTGGGGGCGCCATCGTCAACATTTCCGCCTTCGGCGCTAAAGAGCCCTCCCTCACATTTCCGGTCTCATCGGCCCTGCGCGCAGCCCTGTCTGCTTATACCCGGCTTTTTTCCAATCGTTACGCCCAGACCGGCATCCGGATGAACTGTATTCTGCCAGGCTTTATCGACAGTTACCCCGTCGACGAAGAGACAACCGCCACAATTCCCATGGGCCGCGCGGGTACCGTGTCGGAAATCGCCAAAACCGCTGCGTTTCTGGTCTCCGATGACGCCGGATACATATCCGGGCAGAGTCTGTGTGTGGATGGGGGGATAGTGAGATCCTTTTAGTAAAACAGAAGAAAGATGTTGCTATGAACGTCGTTTATCTGTCACCCCATTTTCCGCCACATTACTACCGATTCTGCCGTAACCTGAAAGATGCCGGTGCCAATATTCTCGGCCTTGGAGACGTAGACTTCGACGGTCTGGCGATGGAGGTGCGTGATGCCCTTACCGAGTATTACCGGGTGGACGACATGCACGATTACGGAGCACTGATTCGGGGGTGTGGCTATTTTACACATCGGTATGGGAAGATCGATCGATTCGAATCCCTCAATGAATACTGGCTGGGAACAGAAGCCAGGATCCGGGAAGATTTTAACATTTTCGGTGTCCGCCCCGACCGGATCGACCAGATTCGCCGAAAATCGAGAATGAAAGAGACGTTTCGTTCAGCGGGGGTGCCCGTTGCCCGCGGACGGGTCATCCAGGATCTGGACTCTGCCAGGCAATTTCTAAGCAAAACGGGCTATCCTGTGGTCGCAAAGCCGGATGCCGGTGTGGGAGCCCTGGACACGTTCCGCCTGGACAACGAAGCGGATTTGGAGCGGTTTTTCAAAGAAAAGCCGGGGATCGACTACATTATGGAGGAGTTTGTTTCCGGTACGATCGAATCCTTCGACGGCCTGGCCGATGCCGACGGCAATCCGGTGTTTTACACGGCACATGTCTTTAGTCAGGGAATCATGGAGACCGTCAACGAGGCGCGTCATATTCATTATTACTCCCTAAAAGAGATTCCATCGGATCTTGAAACGCTGGGTCGACGGTGTGTAGCGGCGTTCGATGTACGGGAACGGTTTTTTCACATCGAATTTTTCCGAACTGCCGGAGGTGGCCTAATCGCCCTGGAAGTGAACATGCGGCCATCCGGGGGATTTACGACCGACATGTTCAACTATGCATGCGACATGGATATATACCGAGCGTGGGCCCGCATGGTGGTCCTTGGCGTTACCGACATGTCATGGGAAAGAAAGTACCATTGTTGTTATGCCAGTCGAAAAAATCGGTATTCTTACCGAAATAGCCACGATCAGATCATGGAGACATACGGTGACCGCATGATGCAGGTAGAAAGCGTTCCGGGCGTCTTCAGCAGCGCCCTGGGAGATATCGGCTACATCTTCCGCGCATCAGACTTGGCGACGATTACTGACATTACAGAGTTTATTCATGCACATTGAAGAGCATAGCTGGCACAGCTCGAACCTCGGGAAACCCATGGGCCTCAAGGTATACGGTCACTGGGGAATGCCGTTCCTTGTCTTTCCCAGCTCCAGGGGGCGCTATTTTGATTACGAGGGGATGGGGATGATCGAAGCGGTGTCCGGCTTTATCAATAACGGGACCGTTAAGTTGTTCTGCGTGGACAGTGTCGATGGCGAGTCCTGGTATAATTTTAACATCTCTCCTGCAGATCGAAACGCACGCCATGAGGCGTATGATCGTTACATCCTAAATGAAGCCGTTCCCTTTATCCGTGAGCACTGCCGATCACCGGAAGCGCGGATTATGACCAATGGATGCAGTATGGGCGCGTACCACGCAGTGAACTTTTTTTTAAAACATCCCTGGGTGTTCGAAGGAGCCATCGCGCTAAGCGGCTTGTACCGGCTGGACCGGACCGAATTCGGACTTTCTGCCAACGATATCCCGGCCGTGTATTTCAATTCTCCACTGAATTTTCTCCCGGATCTGGCTGACCCCTGGTATTTGGATGCCTATCGGCGCCGGACGATCATTGTTTGTGTGGGACAGGGGGCCTGGGAGCACGAAGCGGTTGAAGACACCCGACGGCTGGACGAACTGTTCAGAGAGAAGGCCGTTCCGGCATGGGTTGATTTCTGGGGGACCGACGTAAACCATGACTGGCCCTGGTGGTATCGGCAGATGAATTTCTTCCTGGGTCGTCTCTATGGCTGACCATGCAATGTCCGGGATATGGACCGATCATCTGTCTACATGACTGACCTTTATTATCCACATTACACTCATGAAAGGAGGAGAGTATGACTGGGTTTGTTGAATTTGTGAACCAGGTGGCATCCTGATCCCGAATAGAAATACTCACCACCAACCCGTTAGACGAAAAGGAGTTCAGCCATGGCAACATTTTTCATGTTTGGAAAGTATTCACCGGAGTCCATGAAAGACATGAGTATCGAAAGGACCCATCGGATCATACAGGAAATTAAGAATCTGGGCGGCGAAATGACAGCCATGCACGCCATGCTGGGTGAATACGATCTTCTGTTCTGTGTCCAGTTACCGGATATTTCCGATGCCATGAAGGCATCGGTGGCCCTCACCCGCCTCACGGGAATCTCGTTTAGTACCTGCCCGGCCGTGACCATAGAGACGTTTGATCGCGTCGTCATCGAAGCGTAATGCTGCGCTGACAGGAAATCTGAAAAATAGAGGAGGTTCGCGATGGAGACCTGTCGAATGGGTGATTTTATAAACGTGCTCGAGCCATGGCTGGATAGAGACTATATCCGGAAGGTCTTTCTCGATACCCAGGGCCGTCTAACGCTCTTTTTTGCCGATGGCGGTGAGAAGGTCTACAAACTGGATGATTGTACCCAGACTCAACTTGAAGACATATTAAAAGATATTGGAAATAGAGGTATCCCTGTCGAAACCCAACAGTTCACATAAAATCGTCACACGATTTTATTCGGAAAATTTTGTTATAAAATGCGGAAATGTTGTTATGCTTTTCGGCCGGCGAGATTTGGATACCAAAATTAACCTTTAAATTATAGGTAGTTATAAAAAATCGTCAACTTGGCCCGGGATTTGTTCTCAATACTTACGGAAACCATAATAGTGGGAGCGACCTATGGGCCAGAACGAAGAGAAAGAACCGCTCAATACCGGTCGTATTGCATTGTACGGCATCGCGCTTCTGATTCTGATTGCCATTCCGGGATTCTCCCATCCCCTTCGTGTGCTTCTGTTATCCATCCTGTCTGCCTTTACAGCCATCACACTCATAAAATGGCACAGAGATAGACCCCTGGAAGAAGACAGGGTTGAGTGCCAGTTCACTCCTGAGGTCCGTACCATGAACTGCAATCGATGCGGGTACGTTATTGGACCGAGTTATATGGGGGTTTGCGCGGACAAACCGGATGGAGAAGAGCTTTGGAAGTATATCTGCTTCAACTGCGGGTTAAGATGGGACGAATACTGGCATGTGCAACCGCAAGAAGGCAGGATCGAATCGAAGCTGGGCAATTAAATATTATAGCCTAACGATCCGTGCGCGGGCGCTGCACCATCCGAGTCTGATTCTACGATAACCTTTTGTAGCTTCCCCCCTTGCCGTTCATCCATTTCCATCTGAAATGATCTCATGCAATGTCAGGGGGATCGTGGGTATTGCACCAAAGTGAGGCTTTTATGGCCGAGGCATTTCGAGGTGAAGCTGTATTCACAATACCGCGAACCTCGAATAACGAAGGCCATGAAAGCTTCACTTTGGCCCGTAGGGTGAAATTTTTTCAGAATACAGCCTTGTGATATTACGCTAGTAAATGTGTGTTTGCTGAATCAGAAGGAGTTATACTTACACCTCTGCCTTATCTTTTAATCGTCATTATCTGAAAAAATTTCATGCAATGCCCAGGATCAGCCGAGACCCCGGTAACACCTAATCCCGTTCAAGTGCGCTACATCCCCCCACGTATCGATCACCCACCGGAGCGTACCGTAGAAACTTCCGTAATGCACAATACTCAGACTGGCATTGGTTGTCACAAAACAGCGCGGTGAATTCAGCGGCAGATTTGTTACCAGCCGAAACACACTGTCGAGGACGCCTCCATGTACCACCATGGCGACGGTGGCCCCGTGATTCTTTTCGATCAATTCCGCAATGCATTCCGTATTCCGCTGATAGTGTTGACGAAGGCTTTCACCGTTAGGAATGACATAGTCAGGATCATTGGTATCCAGTTGATCCAGGATCCGGGCGTGCCGTGCCTTGATCTTCTGAAACGTCAACCCCTCAAGATCTCCGAAATTTCTCTCCCTGAGGCGGGCATCCTCTCGAACGGTGTGTCCGGTCTGTTCGGTGATGATGGAGGCTGTTTCCAGGGCTCTTCCAAGATCGCTACTGACCAGGGTGTCAAAAGGGATATCTTTCAACCGTAGAGCCAGGGCCCTTGCCTGGTCTCGGCCGGCGTTCGTCAGCGGGCTGTCACCATGCCCCTGAAACCGTTCTTCAATATTCCATTCGGTTTCGCCATGGCGGATGACCAGAAGGGTCGTTTTCGGTAGATCGGTCATGTTAATTTCCTTGATCTGGTGATTTTATAAATCTGATAGTTTAATTCAACCGATCGTTCACGGCAAGCCTCGACTGGATTATACGGGCTAACCCGGACATGGCACCATAAGCTGAAAAGAGTTCATGCAATATCCGGGCTGAGATTAAGGCAGCAACATCTGGGATATCCATAATGCCGCCATGCCCGAGCAGATCGTCAGAAGGGTGTTTTTGCTGGCCAGCCCGACCAGGGTGGCAACCATTGCCCCGACAATCCGTCCGTTGGATAAAGAGATATTCAGTTGACCACTCGGAATCAACAGGGCCGGGACGATGAGGGCCGGTAGAACGGCCGGCGGGACAAATCGCAAAAGCCGGGAGAGCGTCTGGGATACTTCGATCCGCCCGAAGAGTTGGATAAACGACAGCCGGATGAAAAACGTGCCGGCCCCGATCACCAGAAATAATATCAGCAGGTTTTCAGGAGACATGGACGACCTCCTTCTTCCCTTCCTGTAGTTGTTCCAGAAAGAATCCCACGAGGATACCGACGACCGCCGCGGCAATGAGTCCGGTATTCAACGGCAGTTGGTAAGCGAGCATGGCGACGATGCCGGACGCGATGGCCGCAGCCATGGCCGGAAAGTCTTTGAGGTGGGGAAAGAGAAGCGCCATGAATGTCAGCGGTACCGCAAACTCCAGCGACCAGCTCGAAGGAATCTTCAATCCAAGTATGACGCCGACGACGGTTCCTGCCTGCCAGACCAGCCACAAAGCCGAAGCGGCACCCAGGTAAAACCATTCCTTGTGCCGGAAGGTCTTCTTTCGGTCATATTTGAGAATGGATACCGCGTAGGCCTGATCGGTCAGCAGATAGCCAATGGGCCATTTCCAGTTGTTTCCCAGATGGCGGAAGTGGGGCGCGATGGGGGCGCTGTACATTAGAAACCGAAGATTGATCACCAGGGCCGTTAGGACCACGATTAGAAACGGTGCGTCTTTTCCGATAAGATCGGCGGCCGCCAACTGAGCAGCACCGGCAAAAATGAGGACCGACATGGCCATCGCCTGGATCGGTTCGATCCCGACGCCCACAACGGTAACACCGGTAATGATTGCAAATGGAAACAGACCCAGCAGGATAGGCGCGATGGCCCAGAGGCCCTCCATAAATGCCGTACGCCTCGCACGTGAAGCACCATTGGAAACGGAAAGACCGATGTGAGGCGAGCCTTCGAACGGGTTCGGTGCGCATGGATTCATCTGTAATCTCCTTGACCAAAGGGGCATAATATGTTTAATTTAACGCTCAAGAATTTGTTTTAACATACGTCATGAATAAGATATTGTTAATATGTGTGTTATATGGAACAGGCTGAAAATGCGATTGCACAAAATTTGAAGGCCATACGAGAGGGTCGTAATCTCAGTCTGGATCAGCTTTCTGAGCTGACCGGCGTCAGCAAAAGCATGTTGAGGCAGATTGAAACGGGCCGCTCGAGTCCGACTATTTCAACCATCTGGAAGATCGCCAACGGGCTTCGGCTGTCGTTCACCACACTTCTGAGCAAACGGAGTGCCGAAGTAGCGATTCGGGATTTCAAGGGGCAACAGCCGCTCACGGCCGAATCCGACCAGTACCGGGTATTTCCTCTGATCCCGTTTGATCCGGAACACTCTTTTGAATTTTATTACGTCGAAATCGATCCTGGAACGACGTTCAGCGGGGAGCCCCATCAGGGCAATGTGGAAGAGGTTCTGTTCATCATAGGCGGTACCCTTGAAATTACGGTAGACGACGATCGATACACGGTAAGCAAAGACCGAAGCGTCCGGTTTTTGGCTGACCGTCCCCACACCTACCACAGCTCGGGCGACGAGATGGTCCGGGCGATCATGATGATCTGTTATCTGTCCTGATCATCTGCCGGTATTGTTATGATCTTCACCGGCCGATTGACATGGCGATTTTGGGGAGTAATTCGGTGAATTCTATTCGGTTGGTTCTTATCATTCTGCTGTTCTTTTCCGGGGTGCCGTTTTCTGCCGCTGCCGATGATTATGACGGCTCCAAGAAACTCCTGGGATCTGTGGATCGTATTGTCGAGGTCACCAAGTTCGGTATCAATGAAGATGTAGACCCGGATGTCGTCGGCCTGCCGGAGTTTTTTATCATAGACTTCCAAGCAAGGATGCTTCTGCCGACCAAAGAGAGCCTGATCCGGAGGACCAGTCGAATCCAGCACATCGAGCACATCGAAAACAAACTGATTCTTCAGGGTGTGGAGCAAGGTGTGGATGGAATCAACGATGGCCTGGGCTGGAGCATGGCCATTTCCAAGGAGTCCGGGAAAATCATTTTGTCTGCGGCAGGAGATGGGGTTGCCTATGTGGTCTTCGGGACATGTGCGCCGGCCCCCGATTATGATCGTTGATTCCGGCCCTGCCTTATCCGCAGCAGCCTCTCTCTTTAGCCTGTTTCTGAACTTGTTGTGACCGCCTTTCCTATCCTTCCATGAAGAGGACGGAAGCCCTCACCTATTTTTTATCCGGCTTTAACACGAATCACATCCAAGTGTTCTATGCATACAGTCATCCGGCGATCGGTAACGCCCCGGAACTCCATCGTTTTCTTTTCCCTCCAGGGGAGGCATCCCCGTCTCCGTTTTAATAAATCTACGACTATTTCATTTCTGTAATGAAACAGATAAAACAATACAATATTGTATATTAAATAAGTTAAGTTTACAGTTATGTAATTTAAAGAATCTGCCCTTATCCCTTTGTCTAGCCAATAAAATACAATATTTTCAGTATGATATAGAATAATTCGGGTGGTTTTCGCTGGTTGGCACGGCCGTTGCTCAAAGGACATGGGAAACGGTTCCCGGGATTATTCACTCATTCGATACAGCCAGGAGGAAGAAATTTCATGAAAAAGATCGAAGCCATCATCAAACCGTTCAAACTGGACGATGTCAAAAATGCCCTCAACAAAATCGGGGTAAAGGGGATGACCGTCAGCGAAGTTCGTGGATTCGGACGGCAGCGGGGTCACAAGGAGATTTACCGCGGCGCTGAATACCAGGTGGACTTTGTACCGAAAATCAAGCTCGATATCGCCGTGGAGGCCGACATGGCCGACCAGGTCATTTCGACCATCACCGAATGCACCAGCACCGGAAAGATCGGTGACGGAAAGATATTTGTGACCACCCTGGACGAAGCGGTGCGTATCCGGACCGGAGAATCCGGAGCGGAAGCGATTTAAACAGGGCTAAGGATCAAACACATTTTAAATTTCAATACAGTCAGGGAGGAAATGATAGATGAAACGAGTTCTGGTTACTTTGGGGATTGTATTTGGTTGGGTGTCAATGGTGTGGGCCGGCGATCCGGCGCCGACTCTGGAATCGAACAAAGCGGCCATCGACGCCGTGCAGACAAATGCAGACTATGTCTGGACACTGGTTGCGGCGGCGCTTGTCTTTTTTATGCAGGCCGGTTTTGCCATGGTCGAATCCGGGTTCACCCGGGCGAAAAACGCCGTCAATATCATGATGAAAAATCTTATGGACTTTTCCATGGGCTCGCTGGCGTATTGGGCCATCGGGTTCGGTCTCATGTTCGGTGCCACCAGCACCGGCTGGTTCGGGACTTCCGGTTTTTTCCTTTCTGATTTTACACCCGGCGGCGACCCCTGGGTGCTTGCGTTCTGGATGTTCCAGGTGGTGTTCTGTGCCACGGCCGCCACCATCGTCTCGGGCGCCATGGCTGAGCGGACAAAGTTCGTCGGCTACTTGCTGTACAGCGCGATTCTCAGCGCCATTATTTACCCCATTTTCGGAAGCTGGGCCTGGGGAAGCCTCTATAGCGGGAACGGCTGGCTGGAAGGATTAGGCTTTATCGATTTTGCCGGTTCTACGGTGGTTCATTCTGTTGGCGGCTGGGCGGCTCTTGCCGGTGCAATAGTTCTCGGACCCCGTTTAGGAAAATACGCCGCTGACGGGACGGTTCGACCCATTTTGGGCCACAATCTGCCGCTGGCGGCCCTGGGTGTCTTCATCCTGTGGCTGGGCTGGTTCGGCTTCAACCCTGGGTCCACCACAGCGGCCTCCACAGACATCGCCATGATTTTTGTGAACACGAGCCTTGCCGCCTGTGCCGGGGCCGTCTTTGCCATGGCCACCTCTTGGGTCAAATTCAGTAAACCGGATGTCGGCATGAGCTTGAACGGAGCGTTGGCCGGCCTGGTGGCCATCACCAGTCCCTGTGCCACGGTGACCCCTTCCAGCGCAATTATCATCGGTGCTATCGGCGGCGTCCTTGTCGTGCTCTCCGTTCTTTTCTTCGACAAGATCAGAATCGACGATCCGGTGGGAGCCATCTCCGTCCACGGTGTCTGCGGCGCCTGGGGCACCCTGGCGGCCGGTATCTTCAACATCGGCGGGACTTCCGCCAAGATTATCGGCGTGCAGCTGCTGGGTATCGGAGCCTGCTTTCTGTGGGTCTTCCCAACGGCCTTCCTCATGTTTAAACTGATAGACAAGACTGTGGGGCTTCGGGTATCCCCAGAAGAAGAGATGGAAGGTCTCGACTTCACGGAACATGCCGGAAATGCATATCCGGATTTCACCATCCAGTCCCATGACGCCGGTTACAGTTATGTCGGCGGCAGCGGCAGTGCTTCTGAAACACCGAGCATGGTCGGTGCCGCAAAACCGGCTACAAGCTAAATACAAACAGTGTTCAAGCAGCACATCTAAAAGACAATAACGAATGGAATGTTGGGGCGACGGGGGGAACCTCCGTCGCCCCACGTTCCATTTCCCGCGTCATAATCGAGACACGATGAACCGTATTGTATACCTGCAACATGTTCCCTTTGAGGGGCTCGGCAGCATCGAAGGCTGGGCTCGAGGGCAGGGCCACGCCGTCTCCGCCATCCGTTTTTTTGAAACCCATTCCTTTCCAGCCATGGCTGACTTCGACTGGCTGATTGTCATGGGCGGTCCTATGGGCGTGCACGACGAAGACGTGTATCCGTGGATGGAAGATGAAAAGCGATTCGTCGATCGGGCGGTGAGTGACGGGAAGGTGGTTATTGGAATATGTCTCGGCGCTCAGCTTATCGCCGACGTCCTTGGTGCACGGGTATTCCGAAATGCCCACCGTGAAATTGGCTGGTTTCCGATGAGATTGGAGGGAAAAGAAGAGATAGAGGTGCTCAGGGACCTTCCGGATACCGTCGAAGCATTTCACTGGCACGGCGACACTTTCGACCTGCCATCCGGCGCCGTAAAGATCGGGAGCAGTGAAGGCTGCCTCAATCAGGGATTTGTGTATTCCGAGAAGGTCTATGCCTTTCAATTCCATCTGGAAGTAATCCTGGATGGGGTTCGGGATTTGATACGGAATTGCAGAGACGAGATGGTTGACGGGACGTATATTCAGACCCCGGAAGAAATAACCGAGGATCCCCGGCGGTTCGAAAGTGCCAATCAGCATATGTCTTCGATTTTACATCGGATTGCCGGACGTTCCCTCTAGAAAACAGTTTTAGGCTATTTGTCTTGCCGGCCTTGATGTTTCAGGGTGACGTTTGCGGCTCTGGCGATTACCTTAACCAATGGTCCCTCCCGGCGCCAGACCCGACAGCTATCGACCAAGTACTGCTCCAAGTGTTCACCTGACAAGCGGCGACGGGCAGGATCTCTGTCGTTGTTTACCCAGTAGCCCTGCAGAGCCGCAGGCGCCATGGCCAGCAACAGCGTCGTTAGATGGATACAGCCGTTGCGGCCACCGATCCTCTTTTTAACTTCGGCGGAGAATCCTCGAGACAGGGTTAACCCTTTGATCGCCGCCACTGTATCTACCAGTTCGACGCATTCCTTGTGGGGGACCGCCGCCAGTTCGGCTTCAATCTCTGCGATGGTCAGGGTGCTTGTAGCAACTTTCATACAGATCCGCATTTGATGAACGGTACCCGGGGGTCGGGGCTGGTTGGCCACCGTATAGGTGGACACCAGTCGCTGGTCCTGCAGTTCACCGCAGATGATGATGTGTTCGTCATCGCATGCGTAGGATGTAATGTCGATACGGCGTCCCTGGATCTTTTCGCTTTTGTTTTGTTCTATCAATCCAAAATCCAATATCCAAACTCCAAAATCGAGTAAAACGGGCAAACCGGCAAACGGGCAAACGACCTTATCTATAATCCCTGTAATCCACCCCAAACTTTTTGGCTTTGTATCCGAATTTTCGTACGGTGGTTTTCAATAGTTTCGACGCGATCGAGATGTTACCACGGGTGTTCTTCAGTGCGTCAATGAGCATTTCCCGTTCAAGGTTTTCGACTGCCTCCTCCAGGGAGAGTGCGGGCAGGGTTCCGGATTCGTTTCCTGTCTGCAGCGTGGGCGGCAGATGGTAACTGTGGACGACTCCTTCCTCGCACAGAAGTACGGCGCGCTCAATGCAATTTTCCAGTTCTCGAACATTTCCGGGCCAGTGATACGCCATGAGCATGTCGATGGCCGGTGTGGAAAAGCGGCGGATATCTTTTTGGTTTTCCGTGGTATACTTTTCGAGAAAGTAATCCGATAAAAGAAGAATATCGGTCTTTCGCTCCCTCAGGGGCGGCATGTAGATGGGAAACACATTCAGCCGGTAGTAGAGATCACCCCGAAACGATCCTTCCTCGACGGCCTGTTCCAGGTTCTTATTGGTGGCGGCAATAATCCGGACATCTGCTTTTATGGTGCGGTGGCCGCCAACCCTCTCGAACTCCTTTTCTTGAAGCACTCGGAGTAAATTGGCTTGTAGATCCAGTCCAATTGAGCCGATTTCGTCCAGAAACAGCGTGCCTTTGTTGGCGAGCTCGAACTTGCCCATTTTCTGCTTGATGGCACCGGTAAAAGCCCCTTTTTCGTGCCCGAAGAGCTCGCTTTCAATCAATGTTTGGGGCAGCGCCGCGCAGTTGACTTTGACGAAGGGAAGCTTGGATCGATGGCTGTTGTAGTGAATGGAATTTGCCACCAGCTCCTTTCCGGTCCCGCTTTCTCCACGGATCAGCACCGTCGCATTGCTGCGGGACACCTGGGAGATCATCTGAAAAACTTCCCGCATTTTATTACTATTGCCGATGATATTGGTGAAGCGGTACTTGTTTTCGAGTTCATCGCGCAGTCGGCGGTTTTCTTCCCGCAGCTGATCCTTTTCAAGTCGGATCGTTTCAAGATTGATCACCTGTTGGGCAATCATGGTTGCCACCACCGACAGCAGTTTTTGAGCGGCTTTGAGCGGGTACTGGTCGTCCTTTGGTAAATCAGCGCTCAGCGCACCGACGACCTGCTTTCCCTTTTTAACCGGTACGCAAATGAACGACAGATCACGGTCCTTAGGGCTCTTTCGCGTAGCGGTGCGATCGAGAAAATCGGGCTCTTCGCTGATTTTCGGGATGATGATCGGTTTACCTGTGGCAATGCACCGGCCGGTGACTCCCTCTCCGATCTTGTATTTTCCTCGCATCATGGCGGTTCTGGAGAGCCCATGGGCTACCTCGATACTGATCTCATCGCGCAGAGAATCCAGAATGGCCACGGCTCCCCGTACCGAAGCGAGGGAATTGGACAGAATTTCCAAAACTTTATATAACGATTTTCTCAAGTCCAGATGTTCGTTGAGGGTTTTGCTAATTTCATAAAGCAGCGTCATTTCTTCAATTTTTTTCATGATGGATCCTGGACTCCTGTATAGGGCATCTCATTCGGGTGACCCTCTAACAATAACATTTTTGTAATAAATGGCAACCCCTGAACCATTTATGTCAGGTAACATTTGGAGCGACACGATCATGATTCTGCATATCGACATGGATGCCTTTTATGCCTCGGTAGAGCAACTCGATAATCCCTGGCTGAAGGGGAAGTGCGTAGTCGTGGGGGGTACGTCCAAAAGGGGGGTTGTCTCGGCGGCCAGTTATGAGGCGCGTCGGCTCGGCATTCATTCTGCCATGCCGGCGTTCAAAGCCCGTAAAAAGTGTCCGGACGCGATTTTTCTGCCTCCCCGCATGGAGCGTTACAAAGAGGTATCGGGCCAAATTATGGAGTTGCTGCATCAGTTTACGCCTCAGATCGAGGTGGTGTCCATCGACGAAGCCTACATGGACATTTCAGGTACATCACGGCTTTTTGGATTACCGGTGGACCTAGGGATCCAAATCAAGAAAACAATTTTGGAAGAGGTCGCACTGACGTGTTCTGTGGGAATCGCTCCGTCAAAGTTCTTAGCCAAGATTGCATCGGATCTGGATAAACCGGACGGACTGTTCATCATTACGCCGGAGGAAGTCCCAGGGTTTATCGGCACCCTTCCGATACAGAAAGTTCCCGGTGTCGGGAAGCGGACCCACGCCACCCTGAAACGCATGGGCATCCAGACCCTTGGCGACATTCAGTCCCATTCGACAGCGATGATCGTTCGCCGGCTGGGTAAATTCGGCGAGCGGTTGCTGCTGCTTGCCACAGGTGTGGATGATTCGCCGGTGACGCCATCTCATCTCCGGAAATCTGCCAGCAGCGAGCGGACCCTGTCCGAAGACACCGCGGATCCGACGTTACTTAAAAAACATTTGCTGACCCAGGCTGAAGATGTGGCCCGGCAGCTCCGTAAGCTCGAAGTCAAAGCCCGTACGGTGACCCTAAAACTAAAACATGCAGACTTCCGGCAAGTGACCCGGAGTACAACCCTGGCGGTTGCCACCCGGGCATCCGAGACGCTCTATCAGGAAGGCGTTAAACTGCTGGAGAACTACTCCTTGACGCAAAAAGTGCGTCTGATTGGACTGGGTGCATCCGGTTTCGTGGATTCCCGCACACTGTCCCAGATGGAACTTTTCGATGCCAGCCCAAAAAGTGAAAAAAACTGGGAAAAAGTGGATCGGACACTGGATACGATATCAGCTAAATTCGGGAACGGGATGGTCGGAAGAGCTGTTTCAAAGAAGGCAGAATAGAGGGACAGGCATAAAGTGCATGGGTAGGGAAGGTACGAGTTTTAGAGCTGGCGCCAGTTAATGGTTTCTTTCGTTCCAGGTTCGCCGGTTTGCCGGTCAACCGGTTATTGAGGGATATCTACCCAAACCGGCCAACCGGCCAACGGGATACCCCACGGCAAGCTCAGGGCATACCGGCAAACGGTTCTATGGAGCTGCGATTGTAAATTCTTTACTGGTCAACACTTCACCATCTGCAGATTCCACATCCACCCGCCATTGTCCGATCCAATACGGCATAATCCGCTTTGAGCTCCAGGTACGCCAGGATGCAGCCCGAATCGACAGCGGAACCCTGGCCATTTCGGTGTCATTAAAATACCACACGTGAGAGACCGAGGTTTCTCCCTCCGCCCCGTTAATCGCAGTGAAGCAAAATACGCGCTCCACGTCAGCCGGGAAGGAGGTTCCGGGACCAATCGGTTGCCGGTCCTCAATAGAAGTTGCAAATGTGATCTGATCCACTTGCAACCCAGACTCAGCATGTACGAGCCCTGCGCTAATGATGAACATAAAAATGACGACCGGAACAAATGCTTTCTTAAACATCGTTTTCCTCCTTTTAAGACGAATTCTTTGCAACAGCAGGAATAATATCATGCAGGGTGGCAGGTACGCAAATAGATGGGAAATTCAGACAACAATTTGGGAAGTGATTTCCTCAACAACCGCCTCAGGAGACTTCTCCGAACAGTCGATAAAAATATCTTCGTATCGCCGGTACAGGGGATGGCGTTCGGTATAGAGATCCGCCAAGGTCTGCCCCTCGGAGTATACCACCCCACGCTGGTCAATATTGCCGATGCGCTGCTGTAACTGATCGGTTGGGAGGTCCAGATGAATCAGCTTGCCCATCGATTTCAACTGTTTCATGGCTGCCTTTCGATACACGACACTGCCGCCGGTTGCAATGACATGGGATCGACAGTCCAGGGAGAGGATGTTCTTCTCTTCGATATCACAAAAGCCGTCTATTCCTTCGGCGGCAATGATTTCGTAAAGTCGTCGCCCTTCGTTGACCTGCAGGTAGATATCGGTATCCAGATAGGCGAACCCGATACGTTCCGCCAGGAGTACACCAATCGTACTTTTACCGACCGCCGGCATACCAATCAAAATGATGTTTTTTGGGAGTGATCTGCTCATATTATTGATTGCACCACGAAGATCACGAAGTGCACGAAGGGTCTCAATTCATATTTGGAGTATTGGAGAGATGGAGTACTGGAGAAATGGGAGAAGCACGTTGTTGGGTTACACCACTCCACTACTCCAATGCTCCATCACTCCATCATCATTTAAAGCAAAGCCGTGCAGCCTTCCCGTATTGTGTTGTGTTAAGATCCTGTGAGCGCGAAATCCACTGCTGCTTCGGCATGGATCCGGGTGGTATCAAACAGGGGGACACGACTGTCTGCCTGCTGGACCAGCATTCCGATCTCCGTACAGCCTAAAATGATGCCTTGGGCGCCGGCGTTTACCATGTTTCCCATCACTTCGAGATAGGCGGTTTTCGATGAGGGGACGATTTTCCCGAGGCAGAGCTCTTCGAATATCACACGATCTACCATTTCTATTTCCGATCTGTCCGGTATAATGACTTGCACACCGTATTGTACGGTAAGACGTTCCTTGTAAAAGGCCTCTTCCATCGTGAAACGGGTCCCAAGCAATGCTACGGCCGAGCATCCATGTTCACGGATACACTCGCCGGCCGCATTGGCGATGTGGAGCAGCGGTATATGAATCGCTTCCTGGATGTCACCGGCCAGCTTATGCATGGTGTTGGTACAGATCACCAGAACGTCCGCGCCGGCCTGTTCGACCGAGCGGGCCGCCAGGATCAGCGCATCGGTAACGGCATCCCATCGGTTGTCCCGCATGAGAGGTTCAATCTCCCCGAAGTCAACAGAATACATGACGCATTTGGCGGAATGGAGACCCCCAAGGCGTTCTTTAGTCACTTCGTTGATTATCCGGTAATATTCAATGGAGGATTCCCAACTCATCCCCCCGATCAGACCGATTGTCATCATCGTCATGTTCCTCATGCAATGTTCGGGCTAAAGGTGAACGACGTATGGATTACCCGGAATCGCGACCGTTTGCCACCGCCTCGAGTGTCTGAAGTCGGCTAATGTGGAGGGCGGCGTTCAGGGACGGATTCCGGTAGGCGATAAACGGCACTTCAGCCGCCGAGGCGGCCTGTTCGTCAAGCAGCGAATCGCCGACATACACAAGCTGGTTCGGTTCAATACCGAAGAAGTCCAGTACTTTATGGAGCATGTCCGGATAGGGTTTGGGACGCTCCACATCAATGGACCGCACCACCAGATCGAAGTAGGTGTTCAGATCAAATGTCTCCAGAAGAGGAAGCATGGTGTCCGAACGATTGGTGGCAATTGCGGTTTTGACAGATGATCGGATCTTATCCAGCAGGGGCACCAGGTCCGATTCCATGTCCATATATTTCAAAAAGGGAAAGTAGGTAATTTCACGGGCATAAGCTCTTGCGGCCGCCAGTATATCGTCTTCCGGAAACAGAAAGGCGATGGACGACTCGGCAGTATGCATGTGGACATATGTGAACTGTTCCGGCGTCATTTTTGGGCGTCCGAAATGCTCGAGGAGGTGATTGTAGTAGGCGGTGTTAGCTTCTTCCGTATCGAACAAGACGCCGTCACAGTCGAAGGCGACAACTTTGATGTCTTTAAAAACCAGTTTATCGATCATTCTGAGATGTACCCCCACACCGATATGATGATTTCCGGGCGGATGGGGCTGTCGGTTTTGAGCTTGAGGATTTTATAATAACGACCCTTTTCTTGTCTGAGATTTTCAAAGGTTACCAGATATCCTTGATTTTGGACCGTATCCAGTTTTGAAATAGTGTATCGGAAGTTCTTCTCCTGGTGTTCGGTGGGGCTCATAATCTGAAATGGATATTTCTTCTCCTGGATAATCGAGACAAACGCTTTGGTGGGTTTTCCGATTTTTCCGTACAGATGGGCTTTCCTCGGTTTGATCGTCACGAATTTCTCCACCTGCCCGGTGATGATCAGATTCACCATTTTTTTCTTCGGATCACTGGTGTGCACATTAATGTATTTGGACATGACCTTCCCGCCATATCCACTGGTATAGACTTTTACAGTAACCGTTCCCTCGCCTCCGGGAGGGATTCGCCTCGTGTATGAGACCGCCGTGCACCCTCAGCCGGTCTGAACTTTTGTGATGTTCAGTGGTGCCGTGCCACGGTTCTCGATAACAAAATCGTGGGTGACTTCGATGCCCTCGACCACGGCCGGAAACTCAAACCTCGGCTCCGGGGCTATGGCCTCCGGTTGAGCCGGTGACTGGGATTCGGTCGCCACGGCCGCACACACGCATAAAAGTGTACCAATCAGTGCCAGAAAGCATGCAATCGAACGTTGTCTCATCAGATGTCGCTCCTTTTGTTCAAATAACAATGCCACAAAAGTATGCGGTCCTCTGCAGACATTGTCAAGCTGAGGTACCGTACGGCGCCTACATCATAAATACCGGATCCACGTCAGCGACAATTTTAACGTTTCTGATTTGACGGGCCGTCTTGTCGAAGAGAACCGTCATGGCCAATCCGTGAAGCTCCCGTTGACGGCTGCCTTTGATCAGGATCTGCCACCTGTAGCGATTCGCCAGTTTCGCCAGAGGTGATTCAATCGGCCCCAGGATCTGGATGGAGCGGTTGCGGAAGGGTTCGCGGTTGAGCGCATATCGTATCCGGTCGCCCAGCAAGCGGGCCTGGCTCTCCGTTTCATCGGCCCCCTTACCGCTGATGCGAAGTTGTATCATGCGCGTAAACGGAGGGTATTCCAGGGATTTTCTGAATGTGATCTCTTCAGTGTAAAACTTTCTGAAATCTTGAAGTCTTGCAGCGGTGATACAGAAGTGGTCGGGGTTGTAGGTTTGCAAGATGACCCGCCCGGGCGCATCGCCTCGCCCGGCGCGCCCGGCGACTTGTGCCAGTAGCTGGAATGTTCTCTCCCCGGAGCGAAAATCCGGAAAATTCAAAGAAAGGTCTGCGCATATGATTCCAACCAGGGTGATGTTTGGAAAGTCATGACCCTTTGCCACCATCTGGGTGCCGACCAGTACATCGATGGAACCATCCCGAAGTCCTTTAAGGAGTTTCACGATTGCTCCTTTTCGCCGGGTCGTATCCCGATCCATTCGGGCGACCCGGGCCGAGGGAAACAGATCTTTGACGGCCGCTTCCACTTTTTCCGTCCCCATTCCCAGCAATCGAATCCGAGAGGCGTTGCAAGAGGGACAAGCCTCCTGGAAAGGTTGTGAATACCCGCAAAAATGACAGCGCAGCGTGTTCAAACCTCGATGCAAGGTCAAGGATATATCGCAATTGCGACAACGGATGGCCTCGCCGCAGGATCCGCAAACCGGGTAACTGGCGAATCCTCTTCGGTTGAGAAATAATAGAGTTTGCTCGTTTTTCTTGAGAGACTGGGAAATGGCCTCGATCAGCACCGGGGTTATGAAACGACGGATGCCGCGAACATCCCGGGTGTCTCTCAAATCAATCACCTCAATGGCCGGCAGCGGACGTTTTTCGACGCGGCTGGGAAGACTGATTTCAGAATACTTTTCTCTACGTGCATTGTCATAGGACTGAATCGACGGTGTCGCCGAACCTAGGACGGCTATTGCTTCCTGTTGTCGGGCCCTAACAACCGCCAGATCTCTGGCGTTATACCGCAGTCCACCCTCCTGCTTGTATGAGCCGTCGTGCTCTTCATCCACCACAATCAACCCGATCCGATCCATCGGCGCAAAGATCGCCGATCGCACCCCGATGGCAATTTTCACGTGTCCTTGCGAAATGCGTATCCACTGATCATATCTCTCGCCGGCGGTCAGGCCGCTATGGAGGACGGCAATACAGTCCCCGAACCGGGCGCGGAAGCGACGCTCCATTTGTGAGATCAATACGATCTCTGGAACCAGTACCAGAACCGAGACATCTCGACGGATCGCTTCTGCGGCGGCTCTGAGATATACTTCCGTTTTGCCGCTGCCGGTGACTCCGCTTAACAAAAAGGTTCCATATCCGCGGCCCAGTCCAGTTACGATCGTATTTAGCGCTTGATGCTGCTCCGGGTTGAGTCGAGGGGCGGTGTCCGGTGATATGGCCTCTCCGAACGGATCCCGAAACACCGGCTTTCGAACCACTCTGACCTGCCCCTGTTTTCCCATGGATCGAACCAGAGCCGCTGCAGTGGGAATTTCTTCTTTTAGGGCCGCAACGGAAACCTCCTTTTGAATCCGCAGAATATCTACTATCTTCCGGCGTTGAGATGAAAACCGGGGTGGAGGTGTAAAATCCTCCGATAGAATGACAAATCGTTCCGTCCGTTGACGGGTGCCCCCGCCTGACAATCTTTGCCTTTTGTGGATCCAGCCCCGCTCCTCCAAAGTATTCACCAGTATGTTGATCTGTTTGGGATCCGGAGTGCGCAGGAGCAGATGATACGGACGAGGACCCGTGCGGAGCTGATTCATCAATGCGGCTTCATCGGCATCCGGTTTTTCCTCATCGAGAGCTCTTCGGCCCCAATCGGTTAACGCAACTTCAGTTCTGTCGGTGAGGGTCAGGCCACCGGGCAGTGCCGTACGAATGACTTCGCCGATGGGGTGGATGTAGTACTCCGCGATCCATTTAAAGAAAGGGATCATTGAGGCGGGAAACAACGGAGATGGATCCAAAATATCAAGTATCGGCTTGATGTTTTTGGATTCAGGCTTTCCCCGTTGCTCCAAGATGATTCCGGTGACTCTGCGATTTCCGAAGAAGACAAGAACCCGCTTCCCGGTGGTGACCTGGTCGATCAGATGATCCGGTACACCGTAGGTGTAGGTTCGATACACCGGGAGTGAAACGGCGACATCAAGGTATGCGCTAAAATCTGCCATCGACATACAACATATCGTGGCCTCGGAGGGCGAAGGTCCCGAATTGCCTGATTTTGCTGTTTTTTATTGACACTCTATCAGGAATTACATATCATTTCAGGCAATAACGATGATGGTGGGTTTGAAATCCGCGTTTCCTCGGGCTTTCTCCTGCCACTTTAAATCCAAACGGCGATAGATCAGAGGAGGATTATATGCATAAATTCGGAAAACATGCCACGGTGTTTTTGCTTGCTCTGAGTCTGGTCCTCGTACCATGCGCCACTCCGCTCCTTGCCCAGCAGTCAACCAGCTTTGAAAAGGACAGGGATGCCGGGGCTATGTTCGCGGACGCGGTTTTTACGCGGCCGGTCAGTTTTGCCGCGAGCATCGTTGGTGCCGCCACGTTTATCATAACGATACCGTTTTCAGGGATCGGTGGAAACGTTGATCAAGCCGCTGAGAAGCTAATGTTCGATCCCATCGGGCATACGTTCAATCGGCCGTTGGGTCAGTTCGAATCGAAGTAATCCCACGGCCACTCCTCTCGTCTGCTAAGGTTTACCGGTAAGGGATTCTGTCCTTACGCTTGGTAGACTCCTGAATTGAAAAAGCCGGGAATCCTCGTCTAAGAGGATTCCCGGCTTTTTATGCTTCCGATAGACGTCAGGAATGGTTTGCCAGTTTGCCGGTTTCGCCGGTTAAACAAAAAAAGATGGTTGAAATGAATGTACGGGCTAACGGGCCAACCGGCCAACCGGCCAACCTCATCTATAGAGGATAGGGCGTCAGACTCTCAAACCCCTCTTCAGTAACCAGTATCGTCTGCTCGAATTGAGCCGAGAGAGAGCTGTCCCGAGTCACAGCAGTCCAGTTGTCCCGAAAAACTTTCAGATCCCTTTTTCCCAAATTGATCATCGGCTCTATCGTAAACACCATTCCGGGAATAAGAACGATCCCGTCTCCTTTTCTGCCGTAATGGGGAACCTGCGGCGCTTCATGGAAGTCAAAGCCGACACCATGACCGACAAACTCCCGAACCACCGAGCACCCGTTCGATTCGGCATAATCCTGTATGGCCCAGCCGATATCCCCGACCGTGTTGCCAGGTTTGACCATGTCCATGCCTCGTTTCAAGCATTCCTTTGCTACCGCTACAATTTTTTTGGCGTCTTCTCCCGGGGTACCGACAAAATAGCTCTTATTGGCATCGGCATAATACCCTTCGCGTATAGACGTTACATCCACGTTTACAATATCTCCGCCAAGGAGGACCCGCTCGCCGGGAATGCCGTGACAGATGACTTCATTGACCGAGACGCAAACGCTTTTTGGGAAGCCCCGATAATTCAGTGGGGCAGGAGTGGCGTTGTTCTGAATCGTGAAATCGTGAACCAGGGTGTTGATGGCTTCGGTGGTTAACCCTGGTTTAATGGCCGATTCCACCAGGTCCAGGGTTTCTACCACCAGCCGGCCAACATCGCGGATACTCTCGATGTCCTTTTCTTCCTTCAGTTTAATGCGGTATTTATTGTAGTAATATTCTTTTACAGGGATGCCTTCTTTTTTGTTCAGGCAGCATTTTTTAAATTTTATTCCACTGCCACAGGGGCAGGGCTCATTGCGTCCAATCTTCGGTGACAGGTTGATTCCGATCATGTTCTTCTACTCGCGTTCGTCAATCGAGGTAAATTCGATTTGTCCAGATCCAGTGTAAATCTGTCGAGGCCGGTTGAGCTTCCATTCCGGGTCTTCCACGCTCTCTTTCCATTGGGCAATCCAGCCGGGTAGGCGTCCGATGGCAAACAGCACCGTGAACATGTTGGTCGGTATGCCGATGGCCCTCAGTACGATACCGGCATAAAAGTCGACATTCGGGTAGAGATTATGTTCGATGAAGTAATCGTCGTTGAGGGCCGCGTCTTCGAGCTCCCTTGCGATATCGAGCAAGGGATCTTCGATGTGAAGCTTTGTCAGGAGCGTATCGCACATTTTCTTCATAATTTTTGCCCTGGGGTCATAGGTCTTGTACACCCTGTGGCCGAATCCCATCAAACGGATCGAATTATTCCGGTCTTTGGCCCGTTCAAGGTAAGGTCGAAAATTGCCGCCGGTCTCGTATATGTCCGCCAGCATCTCTATCACTGCCTGGTTGGCGCCGCCGTGGAGAGGACCCCACAGTGCCGCAATTCCCGATGAAATGGCAGCGTACAGATTCACCCGGGCACTACCGACCAGGCGTACGGCCGACGTAGAACAATTCTGTTCATGATCTGCATGCAATATCCAAAAAACCCGAAGCGCTCTCACCACGTCCGGGTCTATTTCGTATGGGCGGACCGGAGAGTCGAACATCATATTCAGAAAGTTCTCGCAATATGCGAGATCCGATCGCGGGTACACAACCGTATGGCCCCTGGAAATTTTATAGGACATGGCGGCCAGGGTTCTGATTTTGGACAGCAGCCGTGTTACCGTGATGTTGTTTTCTTCTTCGGCAGTCTGAAGCTCCGGATAGAAGCTTCTCAATGCATTGACCATGGCCGACAGAATCAGCATTGGATGGGAACGGCTTGGAAAATTCTGGTAGAAGGCTTTCATGTCTTCGTGAACCAGCGAGTGGTCGTTGAGAAGCACGGAAAAGCGTGTCAGTTCTTTCCTGGTGGGAAGACGGCCGTTGATCAACAAATAGGCCGTTTCCTTGAACGTGGCATGCTCAGCGAGCTGTTCCACTGGGATTCCCCGGTATCGTAGAATACCCTTTTCACCGTCGAGAAAGGTGATCGCGCTGGTGCAGCTTCCGGTGTTAGCATATCCCGGATCGAGGGTGATCAGACCGGTATCCCGCCTTAGCGCGGTAATGTCGACGGCCCTTTCCCCTTCTGTGCCCTCAATAATGGGCAGCTCATACTCCTTGCCGCCATACGTGAGTCTGACAGACTCTGTGGTTTGAATCATTTCCATAAAAAACTCCCTTTTACCCTTTTGCCCGGGCATGACATTGTCAACAGCTCCGTTCGGAATTAATCTTCTGGTTAAATGGAGGACTTACCGAAAGGCGTGTGTATCATAGCCAAACATCCTGTTGGGGTCAAGCTGGACACGCATCCCTGCCTGTGTTATTCGGGGTATCAGGCACTCCACGTACCGGAGGGACGAGCGGACCTCCGACATCTTCAGTTTGCATCCCTTTGCCAACAAGGGGGCAGCCATGACGTTCAAAGGCAACCTGCTTCAGAAAATCGAAATCGACACCCTGACCCGCAAGGTAATTCATTCCTGGGGTCCCCCGGACAGCGGCCGGAAGATCGACAAGGATACCATGCGGTCTTTGGTGGAGATCGGTGGTTTTCGTCAAGAAACCGTAAGAGAGATGGACCTGTATTATCTCCGTGAGGAAGCCGCAGACCAGGGCGATATCCTGGTACTGGACAACGAGTTGCCCATTTACCATACGTCCGAAGCAGATGTTGCCATGAGGCGGAATCCAACGATCAAGGAGATGATTAGCATACGCAATGCGATCAAAATCCTGAGTGACAGTGATGTGGTGGTCAGCAAAAAGGATGAATCGGTCCGTACGGTCCAGCGACAGTTGCTCGAGCGGCTCGATCTATCTTTTGGGGAGTCGGATATCGACGATATCGCATCAGATGGAATCCGGTCTCTGGAGAGGGAATACATCGATGGGGTTCTCGAGGCCCTGACCCTGTTTGCAGAACTGCTTGACTACCGGAAGGCACCCAAAAAGATGCAGATGGGACAATTCCAAATTCTCGGGGCCATGGCGGAACGGCCCGGAGGAGAGACGCGGTTCGGGCCCATTGTGATCTATAGTCTTATTCACAACAGACTTTTTCTGGTTGAGCAGCAGGTGAGCCAGCGGGATGAGGCCGCCATCGAGGCGGTTCATCATGTGGCCCTCGGCCAGGAAAAGCCAGATCGAGAAGACACTGACGTTTTTCTTTTTCTCAAGTCGGCGGTGATTAGCCGGTACCTTGACGGTACATCGCGGGCCGACCTTAATCCGGTGGCTTAATTTTGTCAGAATCTACCCTGAAATTTCCCGATTCACACCTGTTATTCCGGTTTTTTTTTGGGAATGTTCCCTGAAACTCTTGTCTGACCACCTTTTTCGGGACTTCTTCTAAAAAAACCCTTGATATACATGATTTTCCTATTGACACTGTTTTTCTTTTTCTGTAATTGCTGTGACACAGAGGTGACAGGGCTAAAACCGCAACCAAATCTAAGGGGGGAACACAGATGACAAAAGCAGAATTGATTGAAAAGATGGCGAAAGAGGCCAAGATTTCAAAAGCGGCCGCCGGCAAGGCGTTGGATTCTTTCATGACCAATGTAACCAAAGCACTCAAGAAAAAAGAAGGTAAAGTAACGCTTGTTGGTTTCGGAACCTTCCAGAAAACTCGCCGAAAAGCACGCAAGGGCCGCAATCCCCAGACCGGCAGCCCGATCAAAATCAAGGCCAAAAACGTGGTTAAATTTAAGCCCGGCAAAAAGCTGAAAGACGCCATCTAGCCTTCCAGAAGACGATAATGAATAAAGCCCGCTGGCACTCGGCCAGCGGGCTTTATTATTTGTGATGCAGTTCACAAAAAAGCGACACTTTTGGAAGTGGTGATTTAAGCGGAGCAGGGAGACACAGGAATTCTCATTTTTTCTTATGAGAAGAAATATGTTCCGGCGGGAGTGGCTCAATGGCTTCCGGGAATCTCCACGTTCAAGGCGAATTGGAGGACAACATAGGCGGCATACAGGGATAGCAGCCAGATCCCCTGCCATCGTCTAAAATAACCTTCCCGGTCCGTAGAAATGAAAACCCTGAAAGAGTACAGAATCAGTATCATCGCCGGGAAATGAAAGTAGAAAAAATTATTTGGGACGGCCAGGGGCCTGGCCGTTGCCGCGGCTCCGATGACAAACAGGCAGTTGAGCACATCGGCGCCCACCACGTTCCCGACGGTGATTTCCGGATGCCCCTTGCGGATGGCCGCAATCGCAGTAATCAATTCCGGCAGAGACGTTCCAAAGGCGACCAGGGTAGCTGCAATCACATCGTCTGGTACCCCCAACCGCATGGCAAGCTCCGATGCACAGGGAATCAGAACGCGGGCCCCCACGATTACTAGCGTCAGGCCGCAAATGATCAGCAGCCAGGATTTTCCCAAATTCAGCTCTGGGACATCCGGATGTTCTTCACAATATTCATCGATATCGCATCGCGTGCGTGCCCAGAAATAAGATATGTACATATATCCGCCCAGCAGGAGCAAAAAGAAGATACCCACCCCCCGGGAAAATTCGGGGGCCCCGCCCGTGAGGAACCACGAAATTCCTGCTATCAGGACCAGTAGGGTAGCGGCTCCCACCTGGACCCAGCCCGTTCGGTCGAGGATAAACCGGTCCAGAGGCACTTTGGCCATAACGGCGGTCAACCCGAAGATGAGTCCGGTGTCCGCAATGATGGACCCGACTCCGTTGCCCAATGCCAGCCGCGGATTTCCAGTGAAGGCGGCAAAGACTGAGACAAAGGCTTCCGGAGTAGTGGTGCCCAGTGATACGATGGTTGCCCCGATAACAATTTTCGGAAGACCGGTGCGGAGCGCCAATGCCACAACGCCGTCAATCATCCAGTCGGCCCCCTTGGAGAGCAATAAAATGCAGACGGCCATAACACCCAGCAAAGCGGCTATGGGCAGGCCGCTTACCAGGTGATTGAGCGCCGCTTCGTCCGCAAGATAACGCATGATCGTGTTGGCCATCGGCTGACCTTTTTGATTCGGCTAGGATTCAGGGGTTGAGGAACGTGGCGATGTCTTTCTCAAATTTCTGCCGATAGTACAAGACTTTGGCGGGATTGGCCATGATCATGTCCAATTGACGGGTGTGAATGGTCAAGTACCCTAATATGTTAAGACGCTTAACCATGCTCTCGGGTGTGTGATCTTCCAATCGTGCCGACAGTGTATCTTCCTTTATCTGGACATAAAATCCATATTGTTCCAGCAAGTCTCCGATGAGGTGCACACGCCGTGTTTTTCGCTGGCTGTCGGCGGCCCCTCCTTTAAACTGGAAGGTGATATAGTTCTCCGAAGACCGGGGACCGACCAGGGCCTCCACTGTTGAAAAATGGAACCCCAGACGGGAGGAGAGACTGCAGTAATTTCTAGATATCATAAAATAATTTCGTTCCGTATATCGGGAGCGCACACCCGGCAACAGAGATGTGTTGGTCGTGGCCTGAAACATGACCGACATCATCCCTTTTCCGTCAACAGGGGGAGGGCCTTCCCAGGGAACTGCGCTGATGCCGTCCCAGAGGGCCAGCATCGGGATGGATACGATGTTCTCCAGATCCACGTATTTGTCTTCGACCTCTTCCCGAAACCCGTCATCCAGGTTCAACACCCACCATTTCATCGGAACCTGAACCCTTAGCTGTTTGCTGGATCGTTCCGGGAACCGATGATCCCGGCCGAAGCGGAACATCTCATGAACCGACTTCTCGTGACAGTACCGGGTGATGTCGTGAAAGGTTCGGCAGTTGGTTTGTTTAAACTCCGGGGCATTCGGGTCGAGAAGGTTCAATGGGGTGATATGCATGGCTGCGGCTTTGAGGGATTCGAAGACAGGGCTGCCTTCCATGATATTCTCTGCCGTCTTCCGTTGCTCCAGAATCGTTTCGATATGCCCTTCATACAGGCGTTGATTGTCGGCATCGACGGTAATCAGCTGGCCCGGCATCAATTTCGACATGGCCCCCGGCAACGCAAACACGGCCGGCGTGTGAAATTCCCGGCATACGCTGGCCAGGTGGCCGGCGATGCTGCCGTGTTCGGTAATTACGGCTGCCGCTCGACTCAGGAGTGTTGCCCACCGCGGCAGCGCCTGCTCGGCCACCAGGACCGCCCCATTTGAGAACTGAAGCGCATCGGCCTCTTTGCGTATGTGGTGGACCGGTCCAGCAGCGGCCCCGGGACTGGCGGTGACGCCACCACTTAACAGAACCGGCTCAAAATCGTTTTGATCCGGGGGCTCTTCCGTTTCCTCCTCCCAATCGGCGAGCTGCAGCGGGCGGCACTGGAGGATAATAAACAGCCCGGCCGTATCAATGGCCCATTCGATATCCTGGGGTGCACCGTAGTAATCTTCCAGTCGGGTGGCCATGGTTGCCAGTTCGGCAGCCTCGTCGGCAAGCAGGGAAGGGTCAGACGTCTCCACAAGGCTGCACTCGAGACGACAGACGCCTTCCTCCGGATGGCACGTGAACTTGCATTGTTTTGGCGGAATCCGGCTGTCCAGAATCGTGTGGGGCGTCTCCCGTGACATGATGTAGAGATCCGGATCCAGGGTGCCGTCTACAACCGGTTTTGGGAGCCCCCAAACCGAGTTGATGACGATGCGGCGGTCGGAAAAATCCACGGGGTTGCTCGAGTACATCACTCCGCCCACCACGGCATCTACCATCTCCAGGCAACCCACGCTCATGGGCACGTCCTCATCCCGGATTCCCCGATTCAGGCGGTAGCTCATTGCCGGCAACCCATACTTGCTGGCGATGATGTCCTTGTAGGCCAGGTACAGGTTTTCCGGGCTCACATTGAGTTCAGACCGATACTGCCCGGCGAAGGATACGCCGAGCATATCTTCTCCCAAGGCACTGTTGCGCACGGCCAGCCGGAAGTCCTTTTCTCCGGAACGTTTTATACGCCGACAGTGTTCCGTCATCACATCGGCAAGATCCGGTGGCATCTCAGCGTTCATGATCAGTTGCTGCAGTTTGGAACTCAGGGCGAAGAGCCGATCGAGGTGAGTGACGTCCGCGGCCTGGATCCGGCGGTCGATCTCCGTCTGGAGGTCGTTATTTGCCATGAACCGCTGGTATCCGGCAACTGTGACGACAAAACCATCCGGAGTAGCCATTTGAATCCGGTTCGCGATTTCACCGATATGGGCCATTTTACCGCCGACCTGCCCGCTCAAACGCTCATCGATATCTTTTACCGGAAGAGCCAGAGGCCCGGAAGGTGGGGTTGTCTCCGGTCGGATATGGGGACTGATCTGCTCTTGAATGCTTTTAAGCTGTTGGTATAGAGCGTCATATCTGCCCGGTGCCAGCACGTTGATGTGACGAACGATCTGCCAAACTTTTATAGCAACCGCCGTACATCGTGAGCGGACAAAGTGCATGCCGAAAGGCTCCGGACCGACTAATGCCTTTTCGATATCGGCCATGACCTCCAGCGCCGTATTGTTGGCCTTGAGGTGCCGTTTGAAGTGATGGTAGCGTACCTTGAAGTCCATACGGAGTTCTTCCGGGGATTTCGATGCTGCCGGTTTAGTCTGCGCCAGTAGTTTTTTTAAAAAACCCAACATGACCATGGACTCTTCCGTATATTCTTCCGGTCACTTGCCAGTTTAGAAAGTCGTCACATCTTACAGGAAAACGGATGTTTTTCAAAATGCCAAAGGCAGAAGGGCTGAAGGCGACAACTTCTGCCTTCAGCCCTTCTGCGGGTCCGCCCCGAACGGTTCTTCGGGATTGCACGATCAGTTCCCCGACACGCGTACCAGGTTGAGATACTGCAGGAACGGCCGGGTCAATGTTCCAACTGCATACCCCAGCCCTCAAACATGTACATGACAGCAAACCCGTACCAGAGCGTGTAGAGGACGTAGAAGATCAGGGAGAAGAGTACCACACCGACCCTGTCGGTGATTTTCTGCGGCTCTATGCCGTAGAAATTATAGGAAGGCTCTACTGCCTTTTCCACCGCAAAGGCAACCGCCTTGGCCGGATAGAATGCCGTCTGCTTGTTCAGGTCCTTATCGGCGTATCCGGTCAGCACGATGACTTCCACCAGGGAAGAGATTTTTTTTATTTTTTGCGCGGAGCTTTATGAAAAAAATGGTGAGAAAGATTCTGCTCATAAAATCGGTTTACGATTTTATTTCTAGTATCGCCTCTCGGAGAGGCGCGCGTTGGGCGGTTTGTCATTCCCTGGCAGGAACGCGGCGCCGTCCGCTACAGTCTGAAATCGCATGAGGCTTCAGGAGTCTGTTGGGATCGGTTGCCATTGTTTAACAAAATTCACGTTTTCCGGCAACCGCTGCCGGGTGTTCGATTCTTGCAGAGTCCAGGGCTTATATAGGAAAAGGATGGTCAGGTGCCGGTGATCTTGGTAAAACGATAATACATGAGCGCGGCCGAGATCAGACCCATACATATCCAGAGCGCGATACCTCCGATGGAGAGGTTGTAGAGCAGAACGCCGCAACCAAAGATGGCGACCACATACCATGCGGGGTCTTTCAGATAAAACTGGCCGAACAGGGGAAACAGAACGCACAGGAACATCCCCAACCGCTGGCGCCGGGGGTATCGCTTTCTTAAAAGCAAACAGAGCCACAGCGGGCCGATAATAAAAATGAAGAGACCGATCAGGATGTTAAGAAATCCCATATTTTCTCATGCCAAATCCGGGAAATGATAAAAGCCCATCCGGAAAACGGGATGTCCGGATGGGCTGAACGTGCGCTCGGTGTATGGAAGCTGCGGGTGGATCGCCGGGGACCGGCGTTCCACCCCGCAACAGATTGCCGCTAGTTTACGCTGCTTTCCATGACCGATCGTGCGGTTTCGAGAATACCCTCCGGAAATCCGACGATATTGTAGATCCCCAGGAATCCGACCACCCAGACGACCAGCATGGACAGGATAAACAGGACGAAACCGTATTTAACGAAGTCCATGGGGTGGATCATTTTCTCCCCGGTATCCGGATAAACGCCAAGTCCATAAACGATGGCGTTGTTCGGTGTGCCGACAATGAGAAAATGGGCGAAGGAGGTCGCGAACGCAACACCCAGTCCAACCGCCCACGGCTCTCCCGCCACACCGGTCATGATGCCCATGGGGATGACGATGGGACCTAACAGGGCGGTAGTTCCCGCATCGGACATGAAGTTTGTCATGATGCCGGACAGGCCGGAAAGACCGACCCACAGGCCGAAACCCTGATCCATGCCTACGCCGCTCAGGATCGCCAGAAATGTCTGGGCCAGCCAGAGGGCCGCGCCGGTCTCCTTGAGCAGGGCACCAAGTGTCAGCGCACCGCAGTACATGAACCATGCATCCCAGGAGATACCCGCCAGAATTTTTTTCCATTCGGTGGTTTTGAAAACGACCGGGATCAGCAGCGCCAGCAGAGAAGGTCCGCCGAGTCCGAGTTCCTCGCCGCCGATGATCCAGAGAGCCAATATCAGCAGCAGCATACCTAAGGTGACAAATTCCGGATAGGTCATTTTTCCCATTCTACGGGTCTCTTCCTTGATGGCGACCAGCCCCGGCGTGAGATCCTTGGTCTTGATGTTTCTTCCGAAGAGGACCAGCATATAAACGGCCACCACAACACCGAGAATCGGTACCATGGGCAGGCCGTAACTCATCCACGTAAAAAAGTCCATGGGGACGTTGTACTCACTCCAGAACCCCATCATGATAACGTTCCTGCCGCCGGCGGCCGGGGATCCCACACCCCCCACGTTGAGGGCAAAACACAGGGTGAACATCAGAAATTTCGCCAGGGCCGGATCATGCACCAGCCTGCCGGTGGGACTGTTGGCCTTTACGGCACCAAAGTAGACTGCCGCCATGACCGGTGTCATGAACGCACACATGGCATGGGCGGAGATAAATGATCCGACGACAGACATGCTGATGCACAACACGAAGATCGGAATGTAAAATCCCCGTGTCCATCCGAGCAGCCAGCTCGCCAGCCGTTTGTGCAACCCCACATCGACAACGGCAACGCCCATGGCCAAAACGCCCAGAAGGAACATCGGCGCATCGCCTGAAAATGTTTTACCGATCGCCTTCATGGGCAGAAGATGCAGGAAATACGCCAGCATCGGCATCATGATGCCGGTCAGCCCGATGGGCAGGGCTTCTGTTGCAAAAAAGATGACCGCCATCGGAATGAGGCCGAGTACGATCATGGTTTTCCTGGCTGCTCCCTCTACATTGTGGGCCACTTCCCAGTCGATCATCTTCTGGGCAAACCCGTATTTTTCAACAACCTCCAGCACCGTGCCCGGCGTCGGTAGGATAAACCCGACCAGAACAAACACGGTTATGCCGATACCCAACCACAGATTCTTGTTTGCGAGGATTCCGCCACCACCCGCATCGTGTTCAATGTCCATAAAAAACCCCTTCTCCTTTTTCCATTCACTCCTTTGTTACCGCAACCGTACCGGTTCCATATTCAAAGGCGGCCGATCCCAACGAAAGACCCGTTTGAGACCCCACCTGTCGTCTAAATGACCGCGTGCACTAAAATTCACACTGCTTCATGATATCGAATACCTGCAGAAATACATCCGAGAGCCGCAACACGCCGACGATTTTCTTATCCCGAACAACAAGCAAACCGATGTGATGGCCCATGACGAACTGGTGAATCGCTTCGCACAGGGCGGCGTCTGCATCCACATATTCCCCTTCCGCCGGGGAGTACATGAAATCCCTGACCTTTACCCTGCTGCCTCTGGAACACATGGTCATCAGGGACGTGTCGCAAAGGGCAAAGGTGTCCAGCATCGATTTAAGAAAGGTCGGGCTGAAACCGGCGCGGGACAGCGTCCGGACGTCTCCCATTTCCTTGTATCTGGGCTCAAGCGCCCGCAGAACATCGATGTGACTAATTTTTCCGATGATGTTTTTGTCCTTGTCCTGAACCAGGACGGCCCGGTGCATGTGGGGATGCTTTTCCAGATCCCGCCGTTTCTGGGCTAGCTCAAGCTCCAAGACGGCATCCATCAGGGTGGCATCCTCATCGACGAGACCGTATTCGTCGATCGGCACCATGAGATCTTCTACCGTGATAATCTCCATTTTCTCCCTCCTTACAGTTTCTTAATGATCCATGCAGACTGCATTGAATCTTGGTATTCATCGAAGGCTCTTGACTAGGACAGAGGCCTTTCTCTAAACATTTTTAGCAAGAGTGAGTAAATATCTTCGTTACGGTAATTGAATCTAAACTCACATTCCTTTACGTGCAAATAAAATGTCGATTCGGCAATGCCATGAAATTTCATCAAGTGTTGCTTCGCATAGGACCAGAACGATTCAATCCGGTTTAATTGGCTCCGAGCCAGGACGCTGCCATGCCTTCCGTGATTCACCTGAAAATGCTTTTTGTAACCCGGATCCACCACTACATCGTAGCGGCGCCAGCCGTCTTCCTGGTTCAGGCTATCTGGATCGATTGTTCCTCGGATAACCCCTTTCAGGACTGCCTTGGCGTAATCCGGGACAAGCTCCGCATATACCTTGCCGTTGTGGTGGCAGAGGCCGATCACCGGCGTTTTCTTGGTGGCTTCCCGTATCCCTTTGCCTGGAATGCCTGCTCCATCGAGGCAGGATTCGCTCCCACGGGTGTCATGTTTGAACGGCGATTGGATTTCACAGAATTCTGCAATTCGTGTGCGGACGAGCGCCAAATATCGGTTGACCGTGTTTCGGTTCAGTTTCGTCAGCGAGGCAATCGTCTGGGCATCCAAGTCATGGACAAATAGCTTAATGAACTGCCGAAATTTTGCCTCGCTGATTTTAGAACGGTTTACGTATTTGTTTTTAAGCGTCATAATTGAATTTAAGCATTATTCGTAACCACTATCCTAGTCGAGACCCAAACCGAAGGAGCTGGAATATCAGGTCAGTGGATGGTTGTCAATAATTCATGGGGACCCGGTTTTGACTGTCCGGAAAGCCGGGGTTTTGGCCTGTTGATTAACCGTAGGATTTGAAATATAGAAGACCCATCGGGAGCCCTTGGGCAAAATTCCATTGCGGTGCACATAGGGATAGGCGGACCGGTTCGAGTAATCATGGAGGCCGGATAGGGATGTTAGATCGGAAGCGCCAGAGCCGGATAAGGTCCGCCTTTGTAGCTACAGCCAATGAATGTCAAACCAATGAGGAGAGCTACAAGATGAAAGAGATTCAAGTGAAGAGCATCATGATTCCGATGGAAAACTACATCAAGGTGACCAAAGAAGACAGCCTGATCGACGTGCTTCAGGCCCTGGAAAACGCCCGTTCCTCCGGCGAAAGCCACGCCCACAGGGATGCCCTGGTGGTAGACGCAACCGGCGATTTTCTTGGGAAAGTCACCATGATCGACATATTCAAAGCCCTCGAACCCAACTACCGGAAAATGGGGGTGAATGTCGACGAGGTGATTGCCGGCGGAAAAGGGGAACTGACCCGGGCTCTCATTGTGGATGCGATAGACGATTTTGACCTATGGGTGGACCCGGTGAAGACCCTCTGTGAGAGAGGGGCCGCCCTGAAAGTTTCGGAAGTGATGCACACCCCGGACGAACTTGAATACATTGACGAAGAAGACAGCCTGGAAAAGGCATTGCACCGGTACGTCATGGGCATTCATCAGCCGCTCATCGTAAGACGGGGTGACACCGTGACCGGAGTACTCCGTTTTGGGGACCTGTTCGAGACGGTTCGAGAAGGCCTGTTGAGCTGTGCTGTGTAGCTAACTTCGGGTGCCCCTCCCAAGGGGCAGGGGCACCTTCAGTACCTCTTACACCCCCGTCCATCCACGACATGCAACGAAAACCCATTGAGATTCACGGCTCCAACAAAACCGGCGAGGGGAGTGATTCATCGCCGTGAAAGTCCGTATTTCCAACCGACTGGCGCTTGAAAGCATCCCACCTGATCTATATCAGTCCCTTATTGACACCCTCACCTTGCAGAATCCGAAGTGGGTCGACAATGTCCGCATGAACCGATGGAACCGCGGGGTTCCCCGATATCTGAAATACTACCACCGGGGGAATCAGGGTCGGCTCTTTATCCCCCGGGGCTATATCCGCCAGATTTTCAACCAGTGCCGCAAGATCAGGGAACCGTTCGAAATTGACGACCGACGCAGAAGTCTATCGGAGGTATCCTACCGATTCAACGGGATCCTGCGCCCTTTTCAGGAGAGGGCGGTGAAGGATATGGGCGCAAAGGAGTTCGGTACCCTGTCAGCCGCCACCGGATCCGGCAAAACCGTCATGGCGCTGTATCTCATCGCACGGCGTAGACAGCCGGCGCTCATAATTGTCCACACCAAAGATCTCGCCTTTCAGTGGATCGATCGCATTGAATCGTTTCTCGGGATTCCCCGGGAAGAAATAGGATTGATCGGCGCCGGAAAGCATAACATCGGAAAACAGGTCACTGTCAGTCTGGTGCAGAGCCTTTACAAGTGTGCCGATGAGGTGTCTCCCCACATCGGGCATCTTGTTGTCGACGAATGCCATCGGATCCCCAGCCGCACGTTTACCGAGGCGGTTACAGAATTCGATGCCAAATACATGCTGGGCCTGACGGCCACCCCCTGGCGCCGGGACAAACTGTCGAAACTGATATTCTGGCATCTGGGGGATGTGCATCACGAAGTGGACGCCGAGGAGTTGGTCCGAAGCGGCGATGTCCTTTCCGCGGAGGTCATCTTTCGAGCGTCGGATTTTGAACCGTTTCACGATCCCGTGAACGAGTACTCCCAGATGCTCACCGAGCTGATTGCCGACGATGTCCGCAATCGCATGATCACCGACGATGTGGCCGAAGAAACCAGATCCAGAGAGGGCGTCTGTCTGGTGTTGTCAGACCGGAAGCATCACTGTGAGAACCTGCGAGCACTGCTAAGATATAGACATCGCATTGAGTCGGATCTGCTCACCGGCGATTTGAGCGACGATGAGCGGCGGGCCGTTCTGGAGCGGCTGAATAATGGCGGCGTGCGGGTCCTGGTGGCCACCGGCCAGTTGATCGGCGAGGGCTTTGACTGCCCCCACTTAACCAGCCTGTTTCTGACCACGCCGATACGTTTCAGCGGGCGCGTGCTCCAATACCTGGGTCGAGTGCTGCGGCCGGCGCCGGGAAAAGAATCCCCCCGGGTGTTCGATTATGTGGATGTCCAGGTGGGGCCGCTGGTGTCCGCCGCCAAGGCCCGGCAGCGGGTGTATGGTGGAAAAGGCCTGGAGAAGCTTTTGGGGAGCGCTTCAAAGGGATAAAGACGAGGCTCCGACTCGCACAATATGATGTGGCCCACGGAGAATCCCTCAGATGGGGATAAGTGGATGTTATCTGCACCGCGTGCGGCTAATCGCACAAGTGCAGTGTCATAGCAGAAGACCATACCACCACGTTTTCCGATTAGATATTCTTCCATCCCAATTTCCCGACCATTAAACGGGTGCCGTGACCGCAGACCAAAGACCTTGGCATGATTTGTTCCCGGGCTGAGGAGATGACCTGCTTTACCCTGAACAGCATATTCTTATTACCAATATATTCCTTGGTAATAAGTTAACTCCGTTTGACATTCACTGCGTAGGTTGCATCATAGGTGGAGCTTTGACATGCATTCCGTATGCATGAAAACATGACATCAACAAGAGGTTCAGGGCGCAAAGTTATTCTTTACCCAATATGACTCCTGAATCCTTTGGGAGCTATATGATGAAAAAACTATTCGTCTCCACATTGCTACTGTCCACATTTGTCTCATTGATGCACCTATCGGGTGTATTTTCTGTTAGTCAGATGCTTGGCCGTGCAAATGCTGCCCGTGACAGCCATAAAAGGCTTCCCATCTTTGACACGCATGTTCACTACAAGGAACCAGCATGGGAGGTTTATCCACCCGATGTTATAATTAGTCTTTTAAAAAAATCCGGGGTAGTGAAGGCCCTGGTTTCCAGTACTCCTGACGAGGGTACGCGTATGCTCTACAAAGAAGATCCTGAGCGCATAGTTCCATTTCTCCGGCCCTACCATGAAGACATCAACTCGAGCAATTGGTATGTAAAGGACCGGGTTTTTCCCTACCTTTTAAAAAGACTCGAAATGCCTATTTATAAAGGTGTTGGTGAATTTCATATTCACAACTCTTTTGATGCGGATTCTCCGATAATTAAAAAGACTGTGCGATTGGCGGTTGAGCGTGATTTGTTTATTCAGGTGCATTCAGACCATCGTGCGGTGGAAACAATATTTTCCTATGAACCTGACGTTAAAATTCTGTGGGCCCATGCGGGGATGTCCGATCCTCCGGAAGTTGTATCGATGATGTTCGATCGCCACGAAAATCTATGGGTGGATATTTCTATTCGTGAACATGAGATTGCACTCAATGGAAAATTATCTCCCGAGTGGGAAAAGCTTTTTCTCGAATATAAGGATAGAATTACCGTCGGCAGTGATACCTGGATTAATGCCCAATGGGAAAATTACGAAGAAATCATCGCGTTTGACAGAAACTGGCTAGCCCAACTCCCCGTCGAAGTGGCCAGGCAGATCGCCTTTGGAAACGCACAGCGCTTATTTGACCGGTAACATACACCAAACTGCGTAATAGTCATGCCAATGTGCGCACCTTCCGTAGACCTTTCTCAGATGCACATAACGATATATTATCCATAATTTTTTAATCTGTTCCTGCGGGCGCAACATCTTGTGGTTTTAGAAATTAATAAGAGGAGCAAAAAGGGGATGCTATTCGCACTGCGATGATTCGAGCGATGGAGTAGCACGGATTGATTAGTGTGTCATTCTATAAACGACTTTCTTTGCGCTTTTGGTAGTCGCATCGATATGGCTCCTAAGCTCATTCATACCTGGCTGTAGAAGGCGCCGCGTTTCAACAAGGGTTTGACTTGGTATACGGCTCAATTCTCTCAATTTTTCGAGGCAAGCAGATTCCAACTCTTCCGCGGAAACAACCTTATGGATCAATCTCAGATCGAGGGCCTCGCTATAGTCGATTTCAGATTTTGTCAGTAGCAGTTCAGTGGTCAAAGGCGAGCCCAGGCTTTGAACCAAAAAGAAGGACAGGAGGGGAGAAGGCGGAATTCCTATCAGCAGATTCGGATTATGAATGACCACACTAGTGGTCGCTATTCGCAAATCCAACGCCAAATTCAGCCCAAAAGAATACGGCCCAATGCCGCCGTTGAGACCTCCAATAATTGGTTTTGGAAATTCCCTGATGACCTCTAAGAATTGATTCAAGGCAATCGTAAATTGAGTTGGATCTTCGAACTCTTTTTTTTCTATACTATCTAATAACATTCGTTTGTATTCAGCATTCCCCGGATATTGATCTGAATAGAGTATAACGGCCCCTTTAATACTTTTAGAGTCTCTGATCGATTCAATTACCGACAACAGATCTTCTTTTGAATCTACTGTGGTGAATATGTTCAGTGCTCCCTTTAATGGCTTAATTACAGCCACATCATCCTCTTGACGACAGGTGAAGAATTCTTTTTCTACATCAATTGGGGCCATTTCTGTTCTCCATATTAGGTAATTAGTCGTTTAAGGATTTATAACGATATGGGATTTTTCAATCTAACCGAATTACCGCATCATGACCAAAACCGTGATGAGGATTCTCAGCCAGAAAGACCCGGTGCCCTCAGGGTATAGGTTTATTGACGTATACCGCATTTAGTTTCCTAAACCAATAGTGGATTTAGGGGTTTAAGGTCGCCCCTTAATGGGCGACCCCGACCCGTTCTAACGTTACTGTTCAAACAAAAATTTCGGATCGCATAACGCCTCTTCAGGACGTTTGCAGACATAATCCGGAAACAGCTCGGTTGCCCGAAGCGTCTCTCCAGTGAACGCCGCCAGTTTTCCGATGACGTAGATGACATAGTTGATGCCCCAGCGCTCTTTGTCTGTTTCCGTCCCCTTTTTAGCTGTAATTTCATCCCCTGCCTTTTCTTTCATTTCGATGATGTACTCACTGGAAAAATGTTCGTACTCAAAGGGGTAGTCTGGCCAGTACTTTACCAGCAGTGACAGCATTTCATGTTGTGTAAGGGCATTGAAATCGACCTGGACGCACTTATTAAGCGTGCGGTCATCTGTGATGGAAAGGGCTGAAATATATCCAATATCTTCAATGTCATGGGTATAAATCGGCAGCTCGAGATTCCCGAACGTGGTGATTTTTCTAAAGAACCTGAGGTTCGGCAGGAAGTAGTCGAAAAAACCGCCGTTGTAAAAGAGCGTCCAGCCGATGCCGGAGTCGAACAGCAACTCGTGGAAACGTTTTTTATTGTCGAAGACGACTCCATCGCCCAGCTCGAGCGCCCGGGTATGACAGCCAAATTCAGTAGGAACAAACCGTTCTACCCCGGCTTTGACTGCGGCTTTGAGCCAGATAGGTTCTGATTCCTGGATAATCGTTTTTGAACCTGGAACGCTGGCGACCAAAGTGTCGCATCCTTTTAATGCATTGGCTACAGCATCAACGCTTTGCATCTCGGTGCAAACCACCACCTTCGCACCGAGCGTTTCATGGCCGGCCAGAGTGAGTTCATTGTTCGGATTCCGTCCACGCACAATGGCGGTGACCTGATGGCCTTCTTTGAGCAAGCTCCTGGTTAACGGAGTTCCTACTTGTCCGGTCGCACCGATAACAGCTACATGCTTTTTGTTCATCCGGCTCTCCTCCATGTGAATAGGGTAATGCATTAGCGTCAATGTAAGATCATTTGGGGATAGGGCAACGCGTCTGGGAAACTCAAGCCGGAAAGTCGACAAGAATTTCCCAGACGCGCTCCGGACTCGCATCGATCTCAATTTCCGTTTGTATCTGATGATGGCTCATCGGAACCCTTACTAACCCGAGATGTCCCTGATCAAGCTGTCATGCCGCTTTGGAAGGCCGTGGTCAACCGATCAGTTTTAGCGTTTTTAGGGGCTAAAGGTTACTTCTTCCGAATAACTGTTTTTCCAATCATCAAGGTCAGAGCCACAATACACAACCACGGGAAAACATCTCCGATCCGGGAGTAGACGGTTGTGGTTCCTTTCGTCGGAACTTGAGAAATCATGATATGCTCGTCGGTGTTATAGTGGTTCATAGACGCAAGTATGTTGCCATGATAATCAGAAGCCTGCGATAGCCCATCGTTGGCCTGGCGTACAATCGAAAAACCATTTTCAATGCCCCTGAAGGCGGTCATCCACGTATGTATTGGAGTAATTTCGGGCCAATCCCAGGAAGGTGCAAGCATAATATCTATTCCTGCTTTCACAGACTGCTGCCGCAAATGAAAAGGAGAATCCATATCTGAACAGATCACGGACGATATTTTCCCGAAGGGTGTATTGAGAACCGGTATTATACCGTCACCTATTACAGACGGTTCGCCCGGAGGTGGCCGCGATTTAAAATAAACAGAGATAATTTCTCCGCTGGAATCAATGACTATGGTTTTATTTTCCCTGCGGTATTGATCCGGTATAGCCGTAAATAGGCTCATCGCCAGATGGACGTTTTCCTTCTTTGCGAACCTTTGTCCCCGCTCGATTAATTTTGATTCATGAGCTTTCTCGACCTGGGCATTCGCCTCTGCCCATAGTATCAGTTTTGCTCCCGAACTCGCTCCTATTTTACTGCGATTGAATAAAGTATCATGGATTTTTCTGTCATCCAGAACCTTGGCCGCCTTTTCCTCCTCGGTCAGATGAGAAATACTGCTTCTCGGAACTAAGGCGGAAACCGAGGCTATGCGTACTGTATTTGCGTGGGGTGGGAACAGGATTAGCCGCGTACCGCCAAATAGCAACACCATTACCAATATGCCTGCATAGACGGCCAAACCGTTTCTAATTTTTCCCCAATCAGCGTTGTTTTCCCAAACCCAGTTCACGGTTGAGGCAAACCAGGCCATAAGGAAGGTGACTCCCCATATTCCTGTGATGGACAAAATCTGTAGGAGAGGTAAATTGCCATGCTGTGTGTATGCGATCATTCCCCAGTGTCCGTAGGGACTCAATTTGGCGTTGATGAAATCCACGGCCACCCATGAAACCGGTAACACCAGAGTTGCCAAAAAACCCGAGAACCGGAAGAAAATGAGCCGATCCAGAATGAACGGTAAAAGGAGAACTAGGCCGGTCAATAACCCAATCAGAATGTAGTAGGTGATAAAAGGAATTGGAGCCGCTCCCCTCCAGCTTATGAAAAATGTAGCCGTCAATAGGACATAAGCAATAAGAAGCCCCTTGAGACGACTCTGGCTCCGTAGAAAGCGAATCAGAAAAACAGGACCAAGCCATGACGCTGCTGGAACGATCCACCTTCCGTTTGCAAATATCATCAGCACCGAAGCAACGGCTATCCAAATATAAGAATGACGCCCGTTCTGCAGCGTATTGCCATTTTGTATATGTCCCATGATATTCTTCCAGGGAAGTCTGTTTATTGCATTTTGACAGGAATTTCTACGCGTGGAGATTTTATTGTAAGTTTAGCGGCATTCCATTTAGGCGGACCAAATGAGGGTTTTGAATTATTGGAAAATCCAATCGGTTCCTTCGGTATCCTCATGAAGCCGGTATCCATAACTCCGTTCGAATTTTCATCATGAAAGACGGAAACGGCGTATTCACCGTAAGGCACATTTTCTATTATCCATTCACATTGTTTGTTGGAGATAAGAACAGTCGTTGTATATTCATGCTGTTTCAGCCAATTTTGTTTGGTGCTAAAGACGGAGATCCTGACTTTACCATCACTCGATTTGAATCCAGTCACTATAATTTTGATGCTTGCGTGATTTGATTGCTGTGCATGGGCCAAACTGTCGCTCACTATAGCTACAGAAAGAAAAAGTAGGGCAACAGCAACCTTTCTAAGCGTGATAATTTCTATCATTTGGGATTCACCGTACAGGATCCTTTGCATGTTGGGGATGTAGTGCAGATGTTGCAGCACAGCTCTTAGATAATCAGGCAGAGATGGTCTTATTCATCAAGGGTAGTCGGGAAGGTAGCTGCTCTAATTGGAGATTTCTTTACAATTTCATCACTTCAGGCAAAATTGACACAAATCCGGTATTTGTCAAAATTTTATCCTGAAAATTGAATCACTTCGGGCCGCCACCATTTGTAGCGTCAGCCCAAGGGGAGGGTAAAGGTTGTTCACTGGGAGGGCTCGGGCAAGTGTGGTGCATGGTCTACATTTTTCCTGACGCCCATATAAATAAATAAAGCAAACCAAGTTTATCCAACGATAGCGAAGGTACATTCTGGTAGCTCTTTGAGAAGCCGTTCTGATACGGAGCCAAAAATCCTTCGGCGAGCACGGGCTAGACCGCCGCATCTACCGATTATCAGGCTGCCATATCCACCTGTTTTGACCTCATTGAGCAACATTTCAGCTACAGTTGATTCGCTATCAGGTTGGAGAATTTTCAGATCAGTCGATGGGTCCATTTCAAAATTTTCAAGAATTCCTACCCATTTGTCTGCCGCTTGCTTCGGGGACCGGGTAACATGAACAAACCGAAAATTGACATCAGACCGGCCGTGAATAACATGCAAGGCAACCCTAATCTGCATCAATGTAAATGTAGACAAATCACAGGGGATCAACACTTTTTTAATATCTGGATGCGTGCCCCCTCTAAGTACGACAACATCCGCGGGCACTTTCAATACGAGCTGTTTTTTCCATTGGGACGTCTCATCGTGGATGATGCTGATAAAACCAAAATTGTCTTTCAGGTGTTCCATGACGACATTAACGGGATCTTTAGTTTCATCCACAAAAAGGTTGTCGAAGATGTCCCGCTTCAGATAGGTGTGAAGATATTGATCACACCAGCTCGCATACTCTCTGGCAGCATCTGAAAACCCGTCCTCCTCTCCTTTATCTAAAAATAATTGTCGGTCGATAATGTCCGTATGTACCGGGACCCTATTCCGGATGTGATTTTTTGCAATCTTAAGATCGGAGATAGAAGATAATACAATAAGCGTTCGATAACCGTGTCGAGAAGTAAAACGTGTTTCCAGCTTTATTCGATCCTGGACAACTTTTGGCCAGCGGTCGCAGATGACACTTTCGCCAATAGCCACATTCTGAAAACAGGTGTTGCAATTTTTACATCCAACAATCTGATTATTGCTTTTTGCCTTATTTATCCATTCAGGATCGGCCAATAACGGCCTTCCCAGACCAACAAGATCTGCCTCTCCGTTTTGAAGTGTTTTTTCGGCCAGCTTCGGCGATACCACCCGCCCCGAAATGATCACCGGGATGTTTACATGCTCCCGGAGATATCTGGTTAAGCTTGCAAGGTAACCGGGTCTGGATAATTGTTTGGCTACATCCGGCATAAACATAGACTGATATGTACCGACTGTGGCAGAAAGATAGGCACAACCATGTTGTTCAAGTTTGGAGGCAAATGCTATCGCTTCCTGGGTGGATATTCCGTTTTCGGCTTTTTCATCGAGGATCAGACGAAAACCCACAGGGGTATTCGGAAGCCTGCTTTTGATTTCGTCTATGATTTTCAGCGGAAATCGCATACGCGCATCAGGAGAACCGCCCCATGGCGGCGGCCGCCTGTTGGTTCTGGCAGATAAAAATTGTGCAATCAGATAACCTGTCGCCCCGTGCAATTCAATCATGTCGAAACCGGCCTGACTGGCTCTGTAAGCAGACTCCCCGAAGGCCGCGATGGTTTCATGAATGTCGGTATCGGTCATTTCACGGGTCCAGCCGGAGGTCATCTTGGCAACGTGGGCAGTTAGTCCGAATCGTTTTGCGAAGGGGAAACTTTCCATGAAATTCTTTAACGTGGAAATATTTTTTGCGGCTTCAGCGGGGTCTATGGCGGATGGCAAAAAGGGATGATCAGAGATGGCATATCGGCCCCCGTGGTTTAACTGAATACACGCCACGGCATTATGCTCTTTGATCACACCGACAAGTCGTCTCAAACCATCGATATGTTCGTCATGATTGAGCAGCAGACTGCGATCTGAGGTACGGCCGTTTTCGGCTACGGCAACATTCGGAATGACGACCACAGATGCGCCGGATCCGGCCAAACGTTGATAATGCTCAAGCATGAGCTGTGAAACTCGTGAATCAGGGAGGGCATAACCCGTAAATACAGGAAGAGCGACCACTCTGTTTTTGAGTGTCAGACCCTGAATTTTTGTCGGGCTGAACAGCATATCCATCATTTAACTCGTAAATTACCTGTAGCTTGTTGGAGCGAAGCGGAAATCCCGCTCTGCGGGGCTGTGGGGAGCTTCATACTGTCTCCGGAAGCGGTCTCAGCATCTCATAGGATGCATCAAGTTCTATTCCGAAGTGGGTTTGGCATCGAGATACGCCTGGCCCTCTTCAAGCTCTATCACCGTCTCCTCTCCTGCGACCTGACGTTGCAGCGTGTGGTTGAAAAGTGTGATAACGCCGTCCTCGACCGGCAACACGGCGACCCGGGCGAAGACAAAGAAAGAGTCGGGATGGGTCGACGTATAGTGATTTCCATAATTGATGTCCGCCTGGAGGACATACCCCAGATCGAAACTATACAGATCGATCCAATTGTCATCCTTTTCGGTTTGGAGAATGAAGCCAAACTTCTCATCATCCATAAGACGGATTTTCTGCCCATCGCTGATTGATGGTTGATTCAGTTCCAGAGGAATCGGCGCGCGCGGCGTATCGCCTCCAAACCCAACGTCAGCAATCCATGGTTTGCCCTCTATGGTGACCAGCTCAATTTGATGCCCCCGGCCTGTCGGTGTGCCGGTGACGTGAACCCGAGCCAGGAGAGGGCGGACATCGAAGCCGAACGCCTCTAAAGCCATCAGAAATAAACCGTTTAGTTCGAAGCAGTATCCGCCCCGCCGCTTGTGCACCAGCTTTTCAAAAAGGGCTCCCGGTTCCAGATCGATTCTGCGACCCAATTGGATATCAAAGTTTTCAAACGGAATCGTATAGAGCTGGGCATGATGGAGCGCTTTCAGCGTATCTAACGTTGGCGTTGTCTCTCCAGTGTAATTAATACGCTGAATGTATGCATTGCGATCAAATTTGAATCTGCTCATTTGAGGACCATCCTTTCAACTCGATGGTTTCATGCGTCTATTAATTTTTTCCCAAATGTAGGTGTTCAAAAAGCAATCATCCATATTCGCGAGCATGGTCAAGAACTTGGGCCAGGGAATGGAGAAACTGAGAAGATTCGGTTTGACGCAGGCGCGGGCCGGAGGATCGAACAGGCCGATGACAGCCTTGGGATCGTCGGAAGCTAGCTCTTTCATCGCAAATCCTACAACCGAGTCACAACCGGAGCCAAACGGGGCGATCACGCCATGAGGGCTTGTTGTGTCAAAGTTGGCCAGTGAGTGAAGTCCGCCGATGGCATCTGGGCCGACAAAGAAACATAACACTTGTGGGTCATCTTCTTCAGTCAATGCATCCCAGCGTTTGAAAATAATGTATTTTCCTTTGGCCGGCGGTAAGGGCGGATTGGATTCCACCATTCCCATGACATGAGCCTCACTCTTTTTAAACTTCTCAACGTTGATAAGGAAATCCACCATGTGATCCATATCTTCTTTGGTCGGCTCTTTTCCGAACCCTAGGGTAGCACTGGCACCCCAGCATCCGAAATTGTCCTGGTTGAAGGCGCGAGGTTTGCCCACTCGGACAGGGGCCAGTTGACTGAAGATACAGGTGTAGCCTTTTTTATTCGGCTTGGGAGCGTTTGGAAATTTTATGCCATTCAATTCGTCAGAGTAGTAGCAGGCGATGGGCAGATCGCTGCCGGGAAAATAATTGTTCCATTTTTCAACAAATTTTTCTTTGATCGCCAGATCCATGACCGTCTCCTTGGTAATGAAAAGATTATTTGGCAAGACCCCTAATATAGAGATCCATCACTTCGCGTACGTCTTCCTCAATGCTCTCCTGTACCGCAGTAAGAATGCGCTGCGACGCTAAACAATTGATGGAGTCCAGAAACAGGGATGCAATTTTCACGCTGTTCATCGGTCTCAGTTTTCCAGCCTCTACCCCTTCATCCAGTGCGGCCGTAAAAAGTTTGACGGAGGTCCAGTACCAGGAGTCGGGATCGCTAATGAACTGTCCCCGTGTGTTGAACATGACATCTTTTAAACCTTTCAAAAGGGGTTTGTTCTTTTCAACCAGTTCGAGGGAGGCCCGCAGGCATTCTTCCAATTTCCATACCGGATCACCAGCATTGCCGACTATCTCTGCCCACTCCCTTTCCAGCGGCGCGAAGCTGAACTCGACGACGGAATCAAGAAGTTCCTGCTTGTTTTTGTAGTAGAGATAAACGGTCCCCTTGGCGATGCCTGCTCCAGCGGCAACGCGATCCATCGTTAGTTGTTTTTCCCCCGATTCCTGAATAATTTCGATGGCGCTCTCAAGGATATCCTTGCGCGTGAGTTCCTCCATTGCCCTTTTACGCTCCAGCTTTTTGCTCGACATGTGGTTGTTCCTTCTTCAGCTTGAAAAATATGACGTATATTCATTATAATGACTATGCGTCATTTTAAATACCAAGCAGTCATTGTCAAGGCTTTTTTTCAATAGAATGGAAACGGGCGGGATCTTCAGGCAGGTGGTAATCCGGGAACCGGTCTTTCAAGGATTTCATGCAATATCCGGGTGATTTGGCGGACCCGAAAAAGAAAAGAGCGTGAACGCCTTTCAGCAGTTCACGCTTTTTCTGAATCAATTTAGTTCAGGGGTCGGGGTGTTTCTTCCGTCATGCCGGCGGAGCAGACTGTGTCATAATTATGTACCAATTACTACTGAATAACCGTATCGATAGGTGATATATAGGTTGTAAAATCAAGGAGAACGATATGGCATTCCGATACGGCCAAGACCGAAAGCAATTGGCCCT
>Ga0209780_1000030_pt1 | contig 72926 bp, 70 predicted proteins | sample WorMetexBAHAMAS2_FD_187384 | JGI IMG/M metagenome (GOLD analysis project Ga0209780, IMG submission 187384) | Marine gutless worms symbiont microbial communities from Max Planck institute for Marine Microbiology, Germany - Inanidrilus exumae... | ecosystem: Host-associated > Annelida > Digestive...
GTCGAAGGTCCAAACCATACGCACGTGCCATATCTGCCTCCCAAACCGCCTCGGGATACAGAATCATGTGTCACGCCCTTTGGGAATCCCCTTCCCACCGATTCCGTGTTCCTTGAACCCGCTCTAGTTAACTTATTAATTCCAGTGTGGTTGACGGATCGGAAGTTCGTCCCGGTGTCGGCCATTCAAATGGTACGAACGTCCGATCCACCACACTAGGTGGACACCACGGAACGCCGAGCCATCGTCATGATCTGATCCTTCCTGGCCCTCCTGGCTGGTTCGCTGGCCATCGCCGGCGGGACCGCCGCGGCCGCACCGCCGGTGGAGCGTATCAAGCTGCCGCCGGGATTCGCGGCGGAGGTCTACGCCGAAGTGGACGGCGCCCGGACCCTAGTCGTGGTCGAGGCGCTGAACGCTGTGCTGGTGGGTACACGCGGCGATTACATCTACGCGGTGGTGGATGCCGATGGCGATTTCCGCGCGGATCGGGTGGTACGATTGCGCGACGACCTGAAGGTCGCCAACGGCATCGCCTGGCGCGACGGCTTCCTGTATGTAGCGGAGCAGCACCGGATTGTCCGCATCCCGGCCGGCGATCTGGAAACAATCGCCCGTGCCGAGCCGCAGGTGATCTTTGACGATCTGCCCGATGAGTCGCATCACGGGTGGCGTTACGCCGGATTCGGCCCCGACGGGATGCTGTATGTGTCGGTCGGTGCGCCGTGCAACATCTGCGAGGTGACCGGGCTGGAAGGAACCATCATCCGCCTGCCGGCGGACGGTTCGGCCGAACCGGAGATCTACGCGCACGGCGTGCGCAACTCGGTGGGTTTCGCGTTCCACCCGGAGAGCGGCGAATTGTTCTTCACCGACAACGGCGCCGACTGGATGGGCGACGACAGCCCACCGGACGAGCTGAACCACGCCACCGGTCCGGGCCAACACTTCGGGTATCCCTACTATGGCGGCGGACGCGACCGCACCCGCCAGTTTCTGAGGCAGGAGCCGCCGGCGCTGGTCACCTATCCGGTGGTGGAGTTCGGGGCTCACGTGGCGGCGCTGGGCATGCGCTTCTATGGTGGCGACCAGTTCCCGGCGGACTACCGCGGCGATGCGTTCGTCGCCCAGCGGGGATCGTGGAACCGCTCAGTCCCCGACGGCTATCGGGTGATGCGGGTGCGCTTCGATGGTACCCGTGTCGTCGACGCCGAGATCTTCGCCGACGGGTTCCTGCAAGGCGTGCGGGCCTGGGGGCGGCCGGTGGACGTGGCCGTGTTGACCGATGGTTCTCTCCTGATCTCGGACAACCGGGCCGACGCCATCTACCGGATCACCTACACGGGCGAGCGGTAGCCCCCTACTCGACGGCCACGTTGTCGATCAGCCGTGCCCGGCCGAGCCAGGCCGCGGCCAGGACCCGCGCCGGGCGTGCCCGGTCGGTCCAGACTTCGATGGTCTCGGCGTCGCGCACCGCCACGTAATCCACCTTGCGAAATCCGCACCGTTCGAGGATGCCGGCAGCCCACGTTTCTTGCACCGCTGGATCCTCGCCGCGTGCCACGTTGCCGGCAACCGTGCCGATGGTCCGATGCAAGGCCGGCGCGATGCGTCGCTCCTCGTCGGTCAGGTAGGCATTGCGGGACGACAGGGCGAGCCCGTCGTCCTCACGGACGGTCGGTGCACCGTCGATGCGCACCGGCAAGTGCAGGTCAGCCGCCATGCGTCGGATGACCTGGAGCTGCTGGTAGTCCTTCTCGCCGAAGATGGCCACGTCGGGCGTCGCCTGGATCAGCAGCATGGCGACCACGGTGGCGACGCCGGTGAAGAACCCCGGTCGGAACTCGCCTTCCAGCCGGTCGCCAAGACCCGGCACGTGCACCCGCGTCGCCGACTCCTCCGGGTACATCTCTCCGCCGTCGGGGGCGAACAGCAAGTGCGCACCCTCCGTCGCCAACAGGGCGGCATCGCGGGCCTCGTCGCGCGGGTAGACGCCGAAATCCTCGGTCGGGCCGAATTGAGCGGGGTTGACGAACAGGGTGGCGGAGACGCGATCGGTCGTCGCCAAAGCCTGGCGCACCAGGGTCAGGTGGCCCTCATGCAACGAGCCCATGGTCGGCACCAGGCCGATCGATTGCCCTGCCGCCCGCCAATCGCCGATCCGCGCGCGCAGATCTGCAACCGTGCGGACGATGGCGATGCCGTTCCCCGCGGTCATCGGATCTGGGTCACCGGGAATGCGGTCAGCCGGCCTTCTTCGTCGGCACCTTGACGCCGAAGCAATGGTCCATGGTCGGAAATCGGCCCGCCCTCACGTCGTCGGCGTAGGCCTTACCGGCCTCGCGGATGGCCTCGCCCAGCTCCGCATAGCGCTTGACGAAGCGTGGCTTGAACCCGGAGAAAAGGCCGACGAGATCCTCGGTCACCAGGATCTGGCCGTCGCATGCCGGCGAGGCGCCGATGCCGATGGTGGGGACCGACAACATGTCGGTGATCTCCCGCGCCAGCGGCTCCACGGTACCTTCGATCACCACCGCGAACGCCCCGGCCTCCTCCACCGCCTTGGCGTCCTCGAGGATGCCCTCGGCCTCCTTGTCTTCGCGGCCCAGCGAGCGGAAGCCGCCGGCGGTGTTCACTGACTGGGGCAGCAGGCCCACATGGCCCAGCACCGGGATCCCGCGCTGTACCAGGAAGCTGATGGTCTCCGCCATCTCCACGCCGCCTTCCAGCTTGACGCCGGCGCAGCCCACTTCCTTCATCACCCTGGCCGCGTTGCTAAACGCCTCCTCCGGCGATTGCTGATACGTGCCGAAGGGCAGATCGACAATCACGCATGCCTTCCGCGAGCCGCGCATCACCGCCTTGCCATGGCCGATCATCATGTCGAGGGTGACGCCGAGGGTGCTGTCCATGCCGTATAGCACCATGCCCAGCGAGTCGCCGACCAGCAACAGGTCGACGCTTTCATCCAACAATACGGCGGTCAACGATGTGTAGGCGGTCAGGCAGACCACCGGTTCCTTGCCCTTGCGCGCCCTGATTTCGGGCACAGTGACTTTCTTCCATTGGGCGTGAACGCTCATTGATTACTCGCTCCCTCCCCGGAGTGGGCGGCGACTCTACCTTGCAGTGCAACATGAGAAAAGATGATTCGGCGCATGAGTCGCATGCGCGACACGCAGGGCAGCTGCGAACCGCCCATCGACCGTCGCTCGCCGCCGCCGTTCTGCAGGGTTTTCAGAGGCGACGAGTCCCTTGCCAGGCCGATATATTGCGATTAGAAACGCGATATGCCCTAAATATAGGATCCGGTTCGCGAAAATGCCGCGTCCCGGCCCCGCTGTCAACGGTCTGCATCGGGCACCATTGGATCTTGCACCGTTCAAGGTGGGATGGGATGTAGGGAGGTTCCGACACCATGCTCGATCATGGGGTGCTGCCCTTGGAAGACCAGCCGCCGGCATCCGACGCCGCGCCGAAGCCTGCGGCGCCGTGCGAGCCAGCCCCGAACCAACCGGTCACCGGCATCCTGCCGTCGCAGGAGCTGCGCCGCTTGTGCGGCCAGGGGGCGATCCGGGCCGTCGACCCCATCACCGAGGACCAGATCCAGCCGGCCAGCCTCGACCTGCGCCTTGGCGCGGTTGCCTATCGGGTTCGTGCCAGCTTCCTGCCTGGCGAAGGCGCCACCGTGCGGCAGAAGATCGATGCCCTGGCCATGCACGAGTTGGACCTCGCCGGCGGAGCGGTGCTGGAGAAGGGCTGCGTCTACATCGTGCCGCTGAAGGAGAACCTGGACCTGCGGAAGCGCTACGCGGGCATCGGCAATCCCAAGAGCTCCACCGGCCGGTTGGACATCTTCACCCGACTGATCACTGACCACGCCAGCGCCTTCGACACCGTCCGTTCCAACTACAAGGGACCGCTCTATGCCGAGCTGTCGCCGCGGACGTTCAGTGTGGTGGTGCGCGAAGGCGATCGGTTGTGCCAGCTACGTCTGCGCTACGGCAGCCCGTCATCCTCCGGGGCGGCGCTGTGGCGCCTGCATGAGGAGGTTGGCCTGACCGATGCCGACTTGGAACGCAAGGACATCGCCGACGGCCGTCTACCGCTCACCGTCGATCTCGCAGGCATGCCACCCGACCATGTGGTCGGCTATCGGGCCAAGCCGCACGCCGATCTCATCGACGTGAGCCGCGTGGGCCACTACGCCGCCAGCGATTTCTGGGATCCGGTGCGGGCCGATCCGGGCCGACGGCTGATCCTCAATCCTGGCGATTTCTACATCCTGGTGTCGAAGGAAACGGTGAAGGTGCCGCCGACCCACGCCGCGGAGATGGTGGCCTACGACACGCTGTTCGGCGAGTTCCGGGTTCACTACGCCGGGTTCTTCGATCCCGGTTTCGGTGACGAGACCGCGGACGGCGCCGGCAGCCGGGCCGTGCTGGAGGTGCGGTCGCACGAGGTGCCGTTCCTGCTGGAGGACGGGCAGCCGGTGGGCAGCCTCGTCTACGAACGCCTGGCAACGGAGCCGGACAAGCTGTACGGCGCCGGGATCGGCTCCACCTACCAGCGCCAGGGCCTGGCGCTGGCCAAACAGTTCAAGCGGTAGAGCCCATTTAAGGTAATAGGAAACGGTTCTGACCGAGGCCCTTCGGGTCTGGGGCAGGAGGGGTTCGAAGAGCGTAGCGGGGCCTACGTTCGAGAAGCTCGACGCGCCCCCCAGGCCCGAAAGGCCCGGCGCCCTTGGCGTGGCCCGTGGCGGGCCCCTGCGGCGTTGCCCGGCTTGCCCGATGGCACCGCATCGCGCTGCGTCGGGCGCATCGTGCAGCGGCGCCTTCGAAGACGGCGCGGTCGCTGCACGCCAGCCGATGTGCACGAGCGGATCGCTCCGCCACGGCGCCATCAGAACGATTTCGATTACCTTGAATGGGCTCTAGCGGCCGTCGGACCCGTTCTTTTCTTTGTCTCTGCGATCCGTAGGCTGCGCGTCGTCGTCATCGAACAGGATGCGATGGGCGGCGCCGTCCAGGTCGTCGAACTGTCCCGACTTGAGTGCCCACAGAAACGCCACCAGCCCCAAGAGGCCCAAGAAAAGGGCGGCGGGGATCAGCCAAAGGAGGTTGGTCATGGTTGGCCTTCCGGCATCCGCGGCGTCCGGTTCAGTCGCAGAGCGTTGAGGATCACCACCACCGATGACGACGACATGGCCACCGCGGCGATCAGCGGCGTCACCAGTCCGGCCACGGCGATCGGCACCGCGATGGCATTGTACAGGAACGCCAAGCCGATGTTCTGCCGGGCCAGCCGATGCGCGCGTCGGGTTGTATCCAGCGCTTCGACAACCGGCGCAAGGCGTTCACCCTGAAACACCACGTCGGCGGCGGTCTGGCTGATATCCGCCGCCGTCGCCGGTGACATGGAGGCGTGGGCGGTGGCCAGCGCCGGCGCATCGTTGAGACCATCGCCGACCATCAGCGGCCGCCGTCCGGCAGCGGTTAAGTCCTCCAATCGGTTGACCTTCGCCGCCGGGGCAAGGCCCGCCTGCCGGTCGCCGATCCCCACCGCGGTGGCCGTTGCCGCCACCGCAGCCGGGCGGTCGCCGGACAGCAGCACCACGTCCATGCCGCGGTCGCGCAACGCGCAGACCACCTCCACGGCATCCGTCCGTGGGCGGTCGACGAACCCGAACCGCACGGGCTCGGCGCCCGGCCGCGCCAGCCAAAGTTCCGGTCCGGCGCCGTCCCGCGTCTTCCTGGTCGCGTCCACGCCGACAAACGTTCCGCTGCCGAGCCTCACCCCCCCATCTGACGTCGTTCGTTCCAATCCTCGGCCGTGGATTTCGCGGACGTCCGACGCGACGCCGACGCGGAGACCGGCAGCATCCGCCGCGCGCACCAACGCTCGGGCCAACGGATGACGGCTCGTGGCGGCCAGCTCGGCGGCTGTTTCCAACGTCGCGACATCGGCCTCCGTGTTGGTGGTCATGTCCAACTCCGGTATCGCCGTCGTCAACGTTCCCGTCTTGTCGAACACGACGGTATCGATGGCCGCCAGGCGCTCCAACGCGGTGCCCGACTTCACCAGCGTTCCGCGACGCAACAGGCGGCCGGTGGCGATGACCTGCACCGCCGGCACGGCCAGCGCCAGGGCACACGGGCAGGTGATGATCAGCACCGCCACGGCGTACAGCAGCGCCTGTTGCCAGGCGACACCGACCACCGCCCACCAGCCGACGAACGTGGCCAGCGCCACCGCGTGGACTACGGGCGCGTACAGACGCGCGATGCGGTCGGCCAGCACCACGTAGCGGCTGCGTCCCTGCTCGGCGGCTTCCACCAACCGCACGATCTCCGCCAGCAATGTTCCCTCGCCGGCGGCTGTGACCTCCAGCGTCAGCGGTGCGGTGAGGTTGAGCGTCCCGGCGAACACCGTCTGGCCGGCGAGAGCCGACTTAGGCACCGACTCGCCGTCGATCAGCGCCGTGTCCACATCGCTCGCACCGGTGGTGACCCGTCCATCCACGGCGACGCGTTCGCCCGCAGCCACCGCCACGGTCATGCCGGGCCGAACCATCGACGGCGCCACCACGCGGCGTTCGCCGTCAGCCTCCACCACCGTGACGGCCGAGGACGCAAGCGACAGCAGATGCTCTGCCGTTCCCCGCGCCCGGCCGCGGGCCCGGCTGTCCAGGTAACGCCCCACCAGCAGGAAGAACAGCAGCGTGATCGCCGAGTCGAAATAGGCATGGGGGGCGCCGACGATGGTCTGATGCAGGCTCATGCCGGCCGCCAGCAGCACGGCCAAGGCGATGGGCACGTCCATGTTCAGATGACGTACCGCGAGGGCCTGGATCGCTGAGCGGAAGAACGGCCTGCCGGCATAGGCGATGGCGGGCAAGGCGATCAGCGCCGATACCCAGTGCAGCAGGTCCCGCGTCACCGCCGCCATGCCCTGCGCGTGGCCCGCCCACACCGAAATGGACAGCAGCATCACGTTGCCGGCGGCGAAACCGGCCACTGCCATGGCCCGCAGCAACTCGCGCTCGCGCCGGGCACCGGCGCTGGCCAATGCCTCGGGGTCGAAGGGCGCCAGCCGGTAACCGAGGCCGTTGACGGCGGCCGTCAGCGTTTCCACGTCCGTTACGTCGGCCCGCCAGGTCAGCACCAGCCGGCGGGTGGTCATGTTGATCCGCGCCCCAACGACGCCCGGCTGCCGGTTCAGCAGCGACTCGATCAGCCACACGCAGGCGGCGCAGTGCAGGCCGTCCACCATCAGATGTGCGCGTCGCTCGCCGTCGCCCGCGTCGCGCACGAAGGTTGTGTAGTCCACCGCCGGCGCCTCGGCGTCCGGGCGTGGCGGCCGCAGCGACGCATCCAACGCCCGGCGCTGGTAGTAGGAGTCGAGGCCAAGGCCGGTGACGGTGCGGTACGCCGCCTCGCAGCCGCGGCAGCAGAACCGGCCGCCGGTCGTATCGGAGGCGGTGATGGGACTGCCGCAGTGCCGACACTCCGTGCTGGTCGCCGACTCCGGCGCCTCGGAGATGGTTAGGTCGGCAGGACCGCCGCTCAAGGGACGACGATGCGACGGGAGATCTGGAAGGTTTCGTCCCGGCGCCGGGCGTGAATGCGGGCCTGCCATTGACCGGGCAGCGGCGGCGTCAGCACTGCTCGATAGAGGCCGTCGCCGAGGTGGGTCAGCGCCACTTCCAGGTCATATCCGCCATGGGTGGGCCGAACCAGGGCAGCGCGAACGTTCAGATCCACCAGCGGCCGGTCATCGCGGTCGCGGAAGGTCACGCTCAGGCTGCCGTCGCGGCCGGCGGCGGCCGGCGCATAGTCCAGCGCCATGGACCAGCCGCGTTCGGCCTGGGCCTCCGCCGCCGCCAGATTCTGGTTGTAGGCCAAGCCCTTGCGATAGTGATCCTCGGTTTCCAGCCCGGACCACGTATCCACGGCCAGATAGGCCAGCAGGCCGTTGGCGATAACAACCACGCCCATTCCCGCGACGAAGATCCACGGATACCACCAGCCCCGTTGCTTTTGCCGTGACGCCAACACTCAGGCTCCCGGCCCCGCAAACACGGTATCGTGCTCGACCACGGCGCCGGTGGCCACGTCGGTGAGCACAAAGGTGAGATCGGTGGAGCGATCGTCGAGGCTGCCCCGCGGCACCTTCACGAACACCCTGAACGATCCGATATCGTCCGGTCGCACCGGCAGCGTCACCGACCGGGCGCCGTCGGTCTCGTAGCCGATGACGGTCATCAGCGCCCCATCGATGCCCGTGGCAGCCAGTTGGTACGACTTGGGCTCGCGTTCCATGTTGAGGATCTTGAACGTATAGCCGTTGCGAATCGAGCCATCGGAGAGCCGGACGAACAGCGGCGCCCGATCGTGCAGGACGTTGACCTCCAGCCGGTCGCGGTTCAACAGGCTGTATCCCATGATCCCGGTCACCACCAGCAGGATCGCCGCGTAAGCGATGGTGCGGGCGCGGACCAGCCTGAACCGCGGCTTCCGGCCCTTGGCACGTGCCACCTGATTGGAGATGGAATCGTAGGTGATCAGCTCCGGTGGCAGGCCGAACCGGCTCATCACCGAGTTGCAGGCATCGATGCACAGAGCGCAGCCGATACAGGCCATCTGCTGGCCCTTGCGGATGTCGACGCCGGTGGGACACACCTGCCAGCACAGGCCGCAATCGACGCAATGCCCGCGGCCCTCGAAGGACTGGTTCTTACGGGCACCGCCACGGGGTTCACCACGCCACGCCTCATAGGTGACGATCAGCGAGTCCTCGTCGAACATGGCGCTCTGGAAGCGCGGCCACGGGCACATGTAGATACACACCTGCTCGCGGGCCCAGCCGGCCAACAGATAGGTGGTGGCGGTGAACAGGAATGTGAAACCGTAGACCGCGGTGGATGCCTGACCGGTGAAGAAGTCGACGACCACCGTGGGCGCGTCGTTGAAGTACATGATCCAGGCGCCGCCGGTGGCGAATGCGATCAACAGCCAGGCGCCGTGCGTGGCCAGTTTGCGGCCTACCTTATCAAGAGTCAGCCGGCCCCGGTCTCGCCGCATGCGGGCGTTGCGGTCGCCTTCGATCTTGCGCTCCACCCACATGAAGAGGTCGGTCCACACCGTCTGCGGACAGGTGAAGCCGCACCACACGCGGCCGAACCATGCGGTCACCAAGAACAACCCGATGGCCGCCAGAATAAGCAGGCCGGTGAGGTAGTAGACCTCTTGCGGCCATATCTCGACCCAGAAGAAGTACGCCCGCCGCCCCGGCATATCCACCAGCAGGGCCTGATCCGGCGCGTTGGGCCCCCGGTCCCAGCGGATCCATGGGCCCACGTAGTAGAGACCCAGCAACACCCACAGGGAGGCCCACTTCACCTTTCGCCAATATCCCCAGATGCTGCGCGAGTAGATGTTGACGCGGCTGGCGTACATCGGCGTCTTGGTCTCGGCCGTGCCTCCCGTCGGCTGAATGTCGGCCATGGTGTCCATCTTGGCTTCCCGCATGTGCTCTCAACGACGGTCGTGCGCCATGCCTCGGGGCAAACGGCGATCGCCCGGTCAGTATATTAGAAAAAACGAATAAATATCATGTCGGGGGATCGCCCCGGCGGCGGGCCTTAGCCGTCGCCCGCCGCTTTGAACCCGTACGGCGGTGGATTACTGCCCGCCGCCCAATGAATGAACGAAGACCGTGACCTGCTTCACCGACGCCGGGTCAAGGCGGTCGATCCACGGCGGCATCACGCCGTGCGTCGGCGCATTGATCTGCGCGACGATAGCGTCTCGGGAGTCGCCATACAGCCAGATGGAATCGGTGAGGTTGGGCGACCCGAGTTCGGCGATGCCCTTGCCGTCGTCACCGTGACAAACGACGCAGTTGTCCTCGAACACGGTCTTGCCGGTCTCGCTGGCCTCGCTGCCACCCGCAAGCCAGAGCACGTAGTCGGTGACGGCGGTGATCTCCTCGGCGGTCAACAGCTCGTCACGGCCGAAGGCCGGCATCTCGGCAAAGCGGGTGTCGGGATGTTCGGAGCGAACGCCGTATTGAATGGTCGCGTGGATGTCCTCGAGTGTGCCGCCCCAGATCCAGTCGTCGTCCACCAGGACCGGGTAGGAAGGCGCCCCGCCGCCACCGGCACCATGGCACGGCGCACAGTTGTCGGCGAAGATCACCCGGCCGCCGGCCATGGCGAACTGCAGCAGGTCGGGGTCGGCGGCGATCTCGTCCACCGACGCTTCTTCGAACCGCGCCAGCCAGCCGGCCCGGCCTTCACGCTGCGCCTCGAGGTCCTGGCGATGCTCCTGGCGCGAGGAGTAGCCAAGCACGCCCTTGGTGTATCCACTCACGCCCAGCGGCCATGCCGGATAGAGGACGAAATAGACGATGGACCACGCGATGGTGGCGTAGAACACCCACAGCCACCACCGCGGCAGCGGCGTGTTGAGTTCGCGGATCCCGTCCCACTCGTGCCCGGTGGTCTCGGTTCCGGTCAGCGCGTCTACGGGCTTCTCGGCCATTCCGTCAGTCTCCGTTGTCGTCTTTCAGCGGGATCTGCGCCGCCCGCTCGAACCGCGCCTTGTTCTTCGGCCGAAAGGCCCAGAACACCACCGCGGCGAACAGCACCATCAACCAGATCAGCCAAAGCTGTTGCGCGTGCGCCCAGATCGCCATCCAATCCAAGGGTCGATACTCCTACCGATCGTCCAGTTCCGGCTTGTAGGCTGTGAAGTCCACCAGCGTACCCAGCATCTGCAGGTAGGCGATCATCGCGTCCAACTCGGTGATCCGTTCGGGGTCGCCGTCGAAATCGCCCACCACGGCCTTCGGATACCGCGCCAGCAGGGCATCCACGTCGCCGGCGTCGGCATCGGCCTGTGCCACCACGTCGTCGCGAGCGGCCTCGATCTGTTCATCCGTGTACGGGACGCCCACCACCCTGAGCGTCGCCAGATGTTCGCCGATGTCGTCGAAGTCCAGGTCGGTGCGCGCCAGGTAGCCGTAGGACGGCATGATGGATTCCGGCACCACGCTGCGCGGATCGATCAGATGCACGGCGTGCCAATCGTTGGAGTACTTGCCGCCGACCCGCGCCAGATCCGGTCCGGTGCGTTTCGAGCTCCACTGGAAGGGGTGATCGTACATGCTTTCCGCCGCCAGGCTGTAATGCCCGTAGCGCTCCGCCTCGTCACGGAACGGACGCACCATCTGGCTGTGGCACAGGTAGCACCCCTCGCGGACGTAGATGTTGCGGCCGGCCAGCTCCAGCGGCGAGTACGGCCGCACGCCGTCCACCTTCTCCAGGGTCTGCTCCATGGCGTAAAGGGGGACCAACTGCACGATACCGCCGATCGAGACCGTGATGAGGATCGCGACCGCCAGCAGGATGACGTTCTTCTCGAAAATCTCGTGCCGCATGGTCGATCCCCTATTCGGCGGCGCCGGTTGTAACTGGTGCCGGCCCTTCGAACGCCGCCTCGGTCCGCAGCTCGCCCTTGGTGGTTTTCCACAGGTTGTAGACCATGATCAGTGAGCCGATCGTGAACAGCACCCCGCCACCGGCGCGGATCAGGTAGTAGGGGTGCATGGCCTCCACCGTCTCGATGAACGAATACTGGAGGAAGCCCAGCGAGTCGTAGGCGCGCCACATCAGCCCCTGCATGATCCCGGAGATCCACATGGCGGTGATGTACAGCACGATGCCGATGGTGGAGATCCAGAAGTGGTAGGTGACCAGCCTCAGCGAGTAGAGACGCTCACGCTTCCACAGCTTCGGCACCAGGTAGTAGATGGCGCCGAAGCTGATGAACGCCACCCAGCCCAGGGCGCCGGAATGTACGTGCCCGATGGTCCAGTCGGTGTAGTGGCTGAGCGAATTCACCGCCTTGATGGACATCATCGGGCCTTCGAAGGTGCTCATCCCGTAGAAGGCCACCGAAGCCACCATGAACCGCAGGATCGGGTCGGTGCGCAGCTTGTCCCACGCGCCGGAGAGGGTCATGATCCCGTTGATCATGCCGCCCCACGAGGGCATCCACAGCATTACCGAGAAGGTCATGCCAAGGGTCTGCGCCCAATCCGGTAGCGCCGTGTAGTGGAGGTGGTGGGGACCGGCCCAGATGTAGAGGAAGATCAGCGTCCAGAAGTGGACGATGCTGAGCCGATAAGAATAGATGGGCCGTTCCGCCTGCTTGGGAATGAAGTAGTACATGATTCCCAGGAAGCCGGCGGTGAGGAAGAAGCCCACGGCGTTGTGGGCGTACCACCACTGGGTCAGGGCGTCCTGGACGCCGGCCCAGACCACGTAGCTCTTGGTCCCGAACACGGAAACCGGACCGCCACGTTGTTGCCGATGTGCAGCATGGCGACGGTGACGATGAACGACAGGAAGAACCAGTTGGCCACGTAGATGTGCGGCTCCTTGCGCTTCATCAGCGTCCCGGCGAAGCACACCAGATAGGCCACCCAGACGATCGTCAGCCACAGGTCCACGTACCACTCGGGCTCGGCGTATTCCTTGCTTTGGGTGATGCCGAGTACGTAGCCGGAGGCGGCCAGCACGATGAACAGTTGGTAGCCCCAGAAGAGGAAGCTGGCCAGCGCCGGGCCCCCAAACAGCGACGCCCGGCTCGTCCGCTGGACCACATACAGCGATGTGGCAAACAGCGCGTTGCCGCCGAAGGCGAAGATCACTGCTGAGGTGTGCACCGGGCGCAACCGCCCGAAGGACGTCCACGGTAGGTCGAGGTTCAGTTGGGGGAACGCCAGTTGGAACGCCAGCACCACGCCGACCAGGAAGCCAACAACCCCCCAGAACATCGTGGCGATGGTGAATTGGCGGACGACCGCCTCGTTATAACCGACCCCCTCCGAGGCACCGCCAACGGCGGCTGTCGCAACGCTCATCGCCTTCTCCCGCGCGAATGGCAACACGGAACACGCATGTCAGAGATTCGTCCAAAACATCTATGGCTAATACTATGCGTTATCCAAAAATTAACCAGATCTTGACTGCGATTCTACCTGACGTTACCTGCGATTCGGTCGCCGTTATCCAAGGACGATCGTCAATAACGCAGGAAATTCAACCGCTCGGACCCCCTTCTCGCAGCTGCGGCATATTAGGGAGAGCGCATACGTCCGTCAACTCCTGACCCATTCGAAGATGCGACGCAGTGTTGGAATCATCATCGAAGTTGCCGACCGCAGACGTGCAGTATTCAAAAGAGAATGAGTGTCACTTTTATTATCTCCGGGGTCAGTGAAGCCGGTGGTGGAGGAGCGGCGGCCCGACCGCCACGCCCGGCGCCGTCGTTGCGCCGGCCGCGTTAGTCCGTCACCATCCGGCCGATGAGCACCCGACGGCGCGCGTTTTCCCAGATGGCCGTGATCGCGGCGGTGGTGGTGGTTGCCGGATGCACGGCATCCGAGCCGAGCCGCCCGCCCCCGGAAGCGGCGACGGCGACGCAGGCGAAATCATTGGCCACGGCGCGGCAACAGATGGTCGCCGCTGCGCACCCTCTGGCCGCCGAGGCCGGCTTGGCGGCGCTGCGGGCCGGCGGCGGTGCCATCGATGCGGCCATCGCCGCACAGATGGTGCTGTCGCTGGTGGAACCGCAGTCGTCGGCGGGCTGTCGGTGGGCGTGCCGGGTCTAATGCGAATGTTGGCGTTGGCGCACGCCGACCACGGCCGGCGACCGTGGGCGACGCTCTTCGAGCCGGCGATTCGGCTGGCCGAGTCGGGTTTTCCGGTGTCGCCGCGACTGCACGCCCTGATCGCCAGGGACAAGCGCCTGAAGACGTTCGCGGACACGGCCGGCTACTTCCATCGGGCCGACGGCATGCCGCTGGCGGTGGGCGACCGGTTGCGCAACCCGGCGCTGGCCGACTCGCTGCGGCGGCTCGCGGCTCACGTCGGCGCGGACGCTTTGTACGATGGGCCGCTGGCCAACGCCATCGTGCAGACGGTGCGGTCGGCGCCGCGCAATCCTGCCGCCATGACGGCGGCCGACCTCGCCGGCTACGAGGCGGTCCGCCGGCCGGCGGTGTGCATGCCGTACCGGGCGTGGCGGCTCTGCGGCATGCCGCCGCCGTCGTCGGGCGGCATTACCACGCTGCAGATTCTCGGCCTGCTGGAGCGGTTCGATATGACCGACACGGCGCCGGAATCGGCGACTTTCGTGCACCGACTGGCGGAAGCCGGACGGCTGGCCTTTGCCGACCGCGGCGCTTACATCGCCGATCCGGCGTTCACCGCTGTCCCCACCGCCGGGCTGCTCGACCCCGCCTATCTGGCGGCCCGCGCCCGTGCGATCGGCAAGCGGGCCATCGCGGAGCCGGCGCCGGCCGGCAGACCACCGGGGGTGGAATCGACCGCTGAAGCGGAGGGTTCGTACATTGGCGGCGAGTCCACCACGCACATCAGCGTTGTCGACGCCTTCGGCAACGCCGTATCGCTGACGTCGAGCATCGAGGGGGCCTTCGGTTCGCGGCTGATGGTCGGCGGCTTCCTGCTCAACAACCAGCTCACCGATTTCTCATTCGTGCCGGAACGGGACGGGGTCCCGGTGGCCAACCGGGCGGAACCCGGCAAGCGGCCACGAAGCTCCATGGCACCCACGGTGGTGCTGGACCGGGACTCGGGCCGCCTGGTTGCCGTGCTGGGATCGCCGGGAGGATCGCGGATCATCGGCTATGTGGCGAAGACGCTGGTGGCTATGCTGGACGGCGGTATGGATATCCAGTCGGCCATCGATTCGCCGCACGCGCTCAACCGCAACGGTGCCACGGAACTGGAAGCCGGAACAGCGATCGCCGACCTGCGACCGGCGTTGGAGGCGCGCGGTCATCGCGTTGTCGTCCGCCCCATGGCCAGTGGCATTCACGGTATCGTCGTTACGCCGACCGGTCTTCAGGGTGGCGCCGACCCCCGCCGAGAGGGCGTCGCGCTGGGCGACTGATCAAGGCTCGAAACCCATGACTGATCCCGAAGCCAGACCGCGCGTGTTCCTACGCCCCGGCGGCGACCGCCGCATCGGCGGCGGCCATCCCTGGGCCTTTTCCAACGAGGTCCGCATGGATGCCGCGGCCAAGGAACTGCCGCCCGGCGCAGTAGTCGCCTTGCATAGGGTGGATGGCAAACCGTTGGGGGTGGGCACCTTCAATCCCCGTTCCCTGATTGCGTTCCGGATGCTGGACCGCGATCCCGATGCCGTCATCGATGCCGCGTTCCTGGCCGGACGGATCGCCCGCGCCTTGGCGTTGCGCGAGCGCCTGTACGATGCGCCGTTCTATCGACTGATCCACGCCGAGGCCGACGGCGTGCCGGGATTGGTGGTTGATCGCTTCGCCGACGTGCTGTCTGTGCAGGCCAACAGCGCCGGGATGGAGGCGCTGACGCCGGCGCTCCTGGAGGCGTTGGACGCCGTGTTGGCGCCGGCGGCGGTGGTCCTGCGTAACGATTCGCGTGCCCGCGCGCAGGAAGGGTTGCCTCAGGCCGTGCAGGTGGCCAAGGGGCAGGTGGCCGAGCCAGTTATCGTCACCGAGGCCGGGCTGAGTTTCGTTGCGGACCTTGTGCACGGGCAGAAGACCGGCTGGTACTTCGACCAGCGTCCCGCCCGGGAGATGGTGGCGCCGCTGGCGGCCGGCGGCCGGATGTTGGATGCCTATTGCCAAAGCGGCGCGTTCGCCGTCCGTGCCGCGGACGCCAGTGCCGTCGAGGTGACGGCCATCGATTCGTCCGCCGCTTCCCTCGATCTGGCGCGGGAGGCCGTCCAGCGCAATGGCGTCGAAGCCGTGTGCCGGTTCGAACGCAGCGACGTGTTCGAGGTTCTTGAACGATTGGTGTCCGACGGTGGCCGCTATCGGCTGGTGGTGGCCGATCCGCCGGCGTTCGTTAAATCGCGCAAGGACCTCGCGAGCGGCATCCGCGGCTACCGGAAGCTCGTCCGCCTTGCCGCGCCTCTGGTGGAGCCGGGGGGCTTTCTGTTCGTCGCCAGTTGCTCGCACAATGTGGAGCGCGACGCCTTCGCCACTGAAGTGGCCGCAGGACTGCATCGTGTCCGACGCGACGGCCGGATCCTCCATGCCGGTGGTGCCGGTCCCGACCATCCGGTCCACCCCAGACTACCGGAATCCGCTTACTTGAAGACGCTCCTGCTCACGCTCGATTGATCGAGCGCGGATTTCCCGCGAGCGTCGAGCCGGCGGCGGCGCTACCCTGATCCTCTTGGCCTGGATGAGGAAAAACCACCGCCCCGATGGCTGAAGCCACGTACCTTCGCGACGTTCTGATTCTGCTGGTGGCGCTGTTGGTGTTCGTGCCGCTGTTCCAGCGGTTTCGTGCCGGCTCGGTGCTTGGCTATTTAGCGGCCGGGGTGGTGATCGGGCCGTCGGCCCTGGGTCTCATCGACAATGTGGAAGGGACGCAGGCGCTGGCCGAGTTTGGCGTGGTGTTCCTGCTGTTCAGCGTCGGTCTCGAGCTCAAGGTGGAACGCCTCAGGCTCTTCGGGGCGCGGGCGTTCGGCCTCGCCATCGCCCAGGTGCTGGTGACCGGAACCGTGTTGACGCTGGCAGCGCGCGGCGTGGGGCTGTCCACCACGGCGGCACTGGTGGTAGGGGCCGGCCTGGCGCTGTCGTCCACGGCGGTGGTGCTGCAGATCCTCGGCGAACGGGCGCAGATGACCGGCCCTCTCGGCCGTGCGGCCATCGCCACGCTGCTGGTCCAGGACCTGGCGGTGGGCCCGCTGCTGGTATTCATCTCGGTGGCCGCCGAAGGCGACACCGGGCTGGCGACAGCCTTGGGCATGGCGTTCCTGAAGTCCGTGGTCGCGCTGGTGGTCATCATCGTCATCGAACGAACCCTGCTGCGCCCGATGCTGCGGATGGCTGCCGCTACCAACACGCCCGAGGTTTTTGCCGCAGCAACGCTGCTGGTGGTCCTCGGCGCCGGATGGGCGACGCACGAGGCCGGCCTGTCCATGGCGCTGGGCGCGTTCCTCGCCGGGCTGATGGTGGCCGATACCGAATTCCGCCATCAGGTGGCGGCGGATATCCAGCCTTTCCGCGGTTTGCTGCTGGGCCTGTTCTTCATCACCGTGGGCATGACCGTCGATCTGGGGCTGGCGGTGGAGCGGTGGCAAGAGGTGGTGCTGGTGCTGCTCGGCGTGGTCGCCATCAAGGGGCTGATCATGGCGGGGTTGGCGCGGGCATTCGGGCTCTCAATGGGGCGAGCCTGGGCCGTGGGCGGCCTCCTGGCCCAGGGCAGCGAGTTCGGTTTCGTGCTGTTCGCCTTCGCCGCAGCGGAGGGCGTCATGCAGGCCCAAGACGCCCAGGTATTGGCGGTGGTGATCGCGCTGTCCATGGCTCTGACACCCGGCGGCGCGGTGGCGGTTCGGCGGTGGGCGGCGCGCCGCTCGGCCGGCGCCCGATCACCCCTGGGCAATCTGGCGCGCGAGGGCGGCGACCTGCGCGGCCACGTGGTGGTCGCCGGCTTCGGCCAAGTGGGCATGGCGGTAGCCCGGCACGTGGCGGGACAGCACCTGCCGGTTGTGGTCCTCGACCTCAGCCCGCGCCGGGTAAGCGCCAGCCGCGCCCGCGGGCTGCGCGTGTTCTACGGCAACGCCGCGCGTCTCGACGTGCTGCGCGAGGCCCACTTGGACCGGGCGCAGGCGCTGGTAGTGGCGGTGCCGGATACCGATTCCGCTGAGCAGATCACAGCGGTGGCCCGCCAAGCCTTTCCCGGACTGCGGATTTTCGCCCGCGTGTTGGACGAGGAGGCGGTCCGCCGGCTGCGCCGTGCCGGTGCGGACGCGGTGGCGCCGGAAGGCCTGACCACGGCACTGGAGCTGGCGGAACGCACCATGCTGGTCTGCGGCGAGGCCAACGATTGAGTTAGCCTTGAACAAAAGTCCTTCGCTTCGCTCAGTGTACTTTTGTTCAGGTGCGACAAGGCGAAATGGGGGCTTGGGGCGGCCCGGCGCCCCCATTTCCGGTGTCGCCAAATCGCAAGCTTTCGGACCGACCTGGCCATAAGCTTGCAATTTGAGACTCCGCCTGATCCGGCACAGGTGCCGGATCAGGCGGGAAACATCTTCAGATCCGCCCGCAGAGCCGCCTCAAGGGCGGATTTGGCCACACAACACCGGGAAAAAGTACACCGAGCCAAAGGCGAGGGACTTTTTTTGAGCAACGATTGACCGGCCCTTCCGGCTGCCTGCACTGGGGCTACCTCGTGCAACCCTGATCTGCGCGTGTTACATTGCCGAAGACGAAAGTGCTGCGTTGCGGAAGAATCGGCGCGTATTCGCCAGCCACCTACAAGATTTAGTGTGGCGAAATTATCACATGGCGTTGTTTTCTTAACGGCTTCGGGTTGCGGGGGGCGCCGGAAACCATTAATTACCGCGGCAATGCCGTCCGAAGATGGCGCGTGGCACTCCATGACTTTCCATCGTGTTGTTCGGGAGTTGTCCGCCGGTCTCGACGTTTGTCGGCGTTCCACTGGGGAGTGACTCAGCCGACGGGAAGGCAATGGGTTTCGTGCCTGCTAGAGGCCAAAAGGATTTGATCGAACGGATCTGACCTGCGCGGCGACAGACCCGGCTCAGAGAGAACGCGAGAGGGAATTCCACACATGGTGATGACGGAAGCCAATACCCAAGTTGCGACGCCCGCCGCTGACGCTGCCCGTTCCCGGGCGCTCGTCTTTCCGGGCCAGGGCTCGCAGGCAGTTGGCATGGGCCAGGACCTGGCCGCGGCGTTTCCCGCTGCCCGAGAGGTGTTCAACGAGGTCGATGACGCGTTGGGCCAGAACCTGTCGGGGCTGATGGCCGATGGTCCCGAAAACGAGCTGATCCTTACCGAGAACGCGCAGCCGGCGCTGATGTCGGTCAGCATGGCGGTCCTGCGGGTGCTGGAAAAGGAATTCGGCCTCGGAGTCACGGCCTTGAGTTCCTACGTTGCCGGCCATTCGCTGGGCGAGTACTCGGCCCTGACCGCGGCCGGCAGCTTTACCATCGGCGACGCGGCGCGGTTGCTACGGATCCGCGGGCGGGCCATGCAGACAGCCGTGCCGGTGGACGAAGGCGCCATGGCGGCACTGATCGGTCTGGACCTGGACGTGGCCCACGATCTGGCCACCGAAGCCACCCACGACACCTATGACGGTGCCGTCTGCGTTACCGCCAACGACAACGCGCCGGGCCAGGTGGTGGTGAGCGGCACCAAGGCCGCGGTGGAACGGGCGTTGGAAATCGCCGCCCTGCGCGGCGCGCGGCGCAGCGTTCTCCTGCCGGTAAGCGCACCCTTCCATTGTCCGCTGATGGCGCCGGCCGCCGACGTGATGGCCGAGGCCCTCCAGAACGTCAGCATTCGTCCGCCCGTGGTGCCGTTGATTTCCAACGTCACTGCCGAAAAGGTGACCCGTCCTGAGGATATCCATGCGCTGCTGGTCAAGCAGCTCACCGGCATGGTTCGGTGGCGGGAAAGCGTCATGTGCCTGCGCGCCAACGGCATCGAGGCGCTGGTTGAAGTGGGCGCCGGCAAGGTCCTCACCGGTCTTGCCAAGCGCATCGATCGGTCGCTCAGCGCCGTTTCGGTGGGCACGCCGGCGGAGATCGAGGGTCTGGTGGCGTCCGTTTAGGGCGTTTTAGCCGAAACGTCTTCACGGGCGGCCTCTAAGCCGCCCGTTTTCGTTCCGGGATGCCACCTACGGAACTTCGTTGAGCGACCAGTCGTACGCGTCGTCGTAAATCCGGTCCGTGCCGTTCAGCGACGCGGCCAGCGGCGGCTCGGCATATTGCCGCAGGTGGGCGATGACGCCGGCATCATTGCCGCCGAAGTCCTCGTCGAACCATTGGTAGATGGATGAGACCACCAGCCGGCCGCCGTCCACGCGGGCGCCACGAGGGTGGTTGACGAAGGCGCGGGCGCCGGCATCCAGCATCGCCTCGATGGTGTCGGCGGTAAACGCCTGCGGCATCAGATTGGGGCAGCCGAGGGCGGCGCAGTTGACCGCGTAGTGGATGCGGGGGTCGCGCCAGATGGGCCGCAGGATACGGTGCTCGATGTCGTCGAGGCTTACCTGTTCGCGCTCGATCTCCAGCAGCTTTCGACCCCATGGGCCGTCTGCAAAAAAACCAGGAGAGATGTCGATATCGCGGATCGATGCCACCGGATGGTGGTCCAGCACCACGTCCACGGTGAGAGCGTTGTACAGATTGATCCAGTACGGCATCTGCTCCGCGCGGCTCAGGCCGCTCACCGGCGTTGCCGCCAACCCGGCAATGTAGGCCTTGAGAGCGGCCCGATCCGTCGCATCGACGCGGCCATAGGCGATCCGGTTGACGCCGTCGTCGCCGGCCACCAGGTGCCGGGCCAGGAACCGGTTCCATGGCTCATGATCTACGGTCGTGGACGATCCGGGATCATGGGCCGTCCAACGGTCCCATAAGTCGGGCGCGGGTGCGCCGAGGGCCAGCGCGGCCGTCGGCGACGTCACGGCGAGCAACAGAGCGAACACCGGTGCGAATAAGCGGGGGGCGATCTGTGTGTTCATCATGCCCGCAACGTAAGCTCAGCATGTGGGCCGACCAAGGCAGCGCGCCGTCACATCGCCTCACGTCCACGCGAGGGAAGACCAACCCGGGAGCAGAGCGCAAATTGGCGTGCCGGAAGCGGGGCCGCCTCAGCGGTCGGTTAGCGCCAACTTGACCGCGAATCCCGCGAACGCCGTGGAAAAGGTCCGCTGCATCCAGCGTGTTACCCGCTCCGACGCGAGTACGCAGCCGCGAACGGCGTTGGCGGCGACGCCGTAGCCGATGAAGATCACCAACGTTAGGGCCATGAAGGTGGCACCGAGCAGCCCCATACGCGCCACCGCATCCGGCGCGGCGGCCGGAACGAACTGCGGCAGGAAGGCGAGGAAGAAGATGGACAGCTTGGGATTCAGGATGTTCACCAGGGCCCCGCGAAGGGCGATGACACCATGACGCCTTGTGACCCGCGCACTGGTAGCTGGCGCGCTCTCGGGGTTACCCGCGCCGTTCAGCGCCAACGAACCGGTATCCCGCCAAAGGCCCCAGGCGAGATACAGCAGATAGGCGATGCCGATCACCTTGACCGCCTGGAAGGCGACGGCGCTGGCATGCAGCAACGCGGCGAGCCCGAGGAAGCTGGCCAACAGATGCGGAATGATGCCGAGCGTGCAGCCGAACGCCGCGGCGACGCTCGCTGACGCGCCGCGGAACACCCCGGTGGAAAGCGTGTAGATCACCCCTGCGCCCGGCGCCAGGATGACCACCAGGGCGGTGGCCAGGTACTCCGTGCTCAGCGCATCCGATAAGGGGCTCATCGATCAGTATCCAATGGGCCGCGAGAGCACGCAGCGGCTGGTTCAGCCTCCGGCCTTGGACTTGGTGTCGTAGTGCTGCTTGATCAGCAGGAATTCGAACAGCACGGCGGCGATGAACATGATGATGCCGACCCAGTGCATCACCGGTTCGTCGGCGCGAGACGCCAGATACAGCGCGAACAAACCGATCACCGCGACCATCGCGCCCACCACCCATTTGCCGACTTCAAGCACCGATTTCTCTCCGGTTGATTTCACTTCAGGCGTCGTATCCGTTCCCGATTCGACGGCCGGGCGCAAGCCTCTTTTTTCCAGGATGCGGTCGGTGTCGTCCTCCGCATAGGCCGCCGCGGCGGCGGCGTAGGCGGTGAACCCGGCTACCTCGCGCATGCGCGCGAAATCGGCGCCGTCGGCCACCGGCTTGCCCTGCTGGAGCTGGTCCAGCGCGCGTTCCATGGCGCCGGTGGCGGCGCTCAGCAGAGTCAGCGAGTAAGCGGCCGCCTTGTAGCCCAGCGCTTCCAGCCTCCGCGGCGACAGCACCGGCGTGGCGCCGCCGTCTACCATGTTCGCCATCAGCACACCGGGCACGCGGGCGCGGACCCGCGCCAGCTCGTCCTCGGATTGCGGCGCTTCGACGAAGACGATGTCGGCGCCCATGTCGGCGAACGCCTGGGCGCGCCAGATGGCTTCGTCCAGTCCGTCGGTGGCCCGTGCGTCGGTGCGCGCGATGATGATCGGGCCACCGCCCTCGCCCCCATCAGTCTCATCGCGGGCATCCAGCGCCGCCCGCAGCCGGTTGAGCGCTTCGGCGCGGTCCACCACCTGCTTGCCTTCGGTGTGGCCGCAGCGCTTCGACGCCACCTGATCTTCCGCCATCACGCCGGCGAACCCGGCGGCGGCGTAGCCGCGGACCGTGCGTTTGACGTTCAGCGGATTGCCGTAGCCCGTATCGGCGTCGCCGATGACCGGAATCGACACCGCCGCGCAGATGTCGCGTCCCTGCTCCACCATCTCGCCGTAGGAGACCAGCCCGGTGTCCGGCAGCCCGAAGCGGGCGGCCGCGACGCCGAAGCCGCTCATGAAGGTGGCGGAAAAGCCGGCGCGTTCGATCAGGCGGGCCGACAGGGCGTCGAAACAGCAGGGCAGCATCACCAGACCCGGCCGGTCGAACAGCTCGCGCAGGGCCTTAACGCGCGGGGACATCGGATTCACTCCTTCGTGGTTTGTGCCTTGGTGGCTCGTGCGTGGGCGAAGACGGGTCGGCGGCATCCGGAAGATCGCTTTGATCGGCCGCCAGTGTGGTGGGTACGGGGGCGAAGACGGCACATCGGGCCGGCAGCTCGATCCGGAAGGTGGTGCCAGCGGCATCGGACTTGACCAGCGCCAGTTCACCACCATGGGCGTGAACGATATCGCGGGCGATCACGAGGCCGAGGCCGGTGCCGCCTTGGCGCGCCGAGCCGGTGAACGGCTGAAACAGGTTGGACAGCGCCTTCTGTGGCAGGCCGGGGCCGTCGTCGGCCACATCCAGGCGCACGTGGAGGTCATCCGCATCGGCGTCGAAGCGCAGGGTCTGCGCCCCCGCCTCGCCGGCGTTGGCGGTCAGGTTTGCCAACACCCGGTACATCTGCTCGCGGTCGGCTTCCAGCACCAGGTCACGGGCCCTGGCGTTGCCGCGCACCAGCGTCGGCGTCGGCGTGCCGGTGTCCCTGAGGGCCGAGTCCATCTCGGTGAGCAGGTCGTCGAGGCGAAAGCGCGAGGGCCGCACCGGTGGCCGCGCGTCGTTGACGAAGCCGAGAGTCTGCCCGCACAGATCGACGGCCCGGTCGATGGCCGAGTACAGCCGTGGCGCCACCTGCTGGACCCGCGGGTCGTCGACCCCCGCCAGCCGGTCGGAGGCCAGCATCGCCGTGGCCAGCGAGTTGCGCAGGTCGTGGTTGATCTTCGCCACCGCGGCGCCCAGCGTCGCCAACCGCGTCTTCTGGCGCAGCGCCGCGCGCAGTTCGCTCTGCATCACCGTGAGCTCCCGCTGGGCGAGACCGATCTCATCCCGGCGCCGGCTCGGCGGCAGCGTCGCCGCTTCGTCCTCGGGGTTCTCGCGGAAGTCCATCATCGATTCGGTGATCTGCCGGATCGGCCGCACCATCAGCCACTGCAGGCTTAGGTACAAGAGCCCGGCGGTGATCAATGAGATGATGATGGACAGGGTCAGGATGCGCACCGAATAGGCGTACATGGCCTCGCGGATGGGCGTTTCATCGATCATCACCTCGACCACCACATCCGGATTGCGTGGCGGCGCGCCGATAACCCGCAGCACCCGGTTCTGCGTTTGCAGCAAGGTTTCGAAGGCGGCGCCGATCCAGCCCATGAACCGGTCGTCGCGCAGGTCCACGGTCACGTCCACGTTGGGCGGCATGTCCTTGCGCAGCACCAGCATCTTGCGGTCCGCCCGGCGGCGCACGATGCCCTAGGCGTCGGCGTGGAACAGCAGGTCCATCGCCAAGTCCTTGCCGATCGCAACGTTGGGTGTCGTCTCCAGCGCCAGGATCGCCAGGTGGGCGCGATCCACCTGGTCCTCCAAAAAGACCTTGCGATAGCGCCCCACCGAGGGCGCGTAGATCAGCACCTCCGCCAGCATCACGAACACGATGGTCAGAGCCAGCAACCGCGCCGAGAGCCCGGACAGTATGGTCGGCCGCCGTGGATTGGACTCGCCCATGGCCGCATTATCGCATTGAAAGCAATGGACCTGTAAACAGCCGCGGCGCGGCGGTACGGAAGTCCGTTAGCCGAAGCGGGACAGGAAGCGGACGATCTTCCGCGTGCGGTCGCTGAACAGCTTCGGTGTATAGAAGCTGCCGGCGGCGCGTTTGTTGACTTCGCCGAGGGTCGGGTATGGCGCAATCATCGTCGCCACCGCACCCACCTTGAGCTTCTGGCTCATCGCCAGCACCCACACGTGCAACAACTCGCCGGCCGACTTGCCGACGATCCCGGCACCGAGGATGTGGCCCTTGGGCGTGGCTACCACCTTCACCAGGCCATCGGTATCCCGCTCGGCCTGAGCGCGGTCGTTCTCGTGAAAAGGCCAGCGCAGGATGCGGATGTCGCCGTGCCGCTCCTTCGCTTGGGATTCCACCATGCCCACCTGCGCCAGTTCCGGCGTCGTATAGGTGACCCACGGCACGGTCCGGGTGTCCTCCTTCGACGGAATGCGGAACAGCGCGTTCTTGATCACCACGCCGGCGTGATAGCCGGCCACATGGGTAAACTGATAGCCGCCGGCCACGTCGCCGATGGCGTAGACGCGCCGGTTCGTGGTCCGCAATCCGGAATCCACGCGGATTCCCTTCGGCGAGAACTCGATTCCAGCCTTGTCCAGGTCCAGCCCGTCGACGGACGCCTGCCGGCCCACGGCCACCAGTAGGTGCGAGCCTTCGATCACCCGTTCGGCGGCGCCGTTGCCGTCGCCGGTTGCTTCGCGGCCGGCGACCGTGACGGCGACCCCACCACCGGGTTTCTCATCGATGCGGACGATCTTCGTGCCTTCCAGCACTTCGATGCCGTCCTCGATCAGGCGGGTTCGGACGATATCCACCAGCTCGGGATCGTCCTTGGGCATGATTGCCGATCGCTGGAGAACCGTCACACGGGCGCCGAGGTGGCGATGCGCCTGCGCCATCTCGATACCGATGGGACCGCCGCCGACCACCACCAGGTGGTCGGGCACGCTGGTCAGGTCGAAAATATTCTCGTTGGTCAGATACGGCACGACGTCAAGCCCCGGCACGGGCGGAATCGCCGGTGACGACCCGGTGGCGACAACGAACCGGCGGGCCCGCACGCGCACGCCGTCGGCTTCGACGTGGCGATCGTCGACGAAGCGGGCCGCGGCCTGGATCACCTTGACGCCGAGCCCTTCGAAACGTTCCACGGAGTCGTTGGGCGCAATGGCGCCGATGACGCCGTGCACATGTTTGTGGACGGCGGCGCCGTCGACGCGCGGCCCGTCGGCCGTCACGCCGTAGCGGTGGCCCTCGCGGATCCCCTCGGCCACGTGGCCGGCGGCGAGCAGCGACTTGGACGGCACACAGCCGTAGTTGAGGCAATCGCCGCCCATCTTGCCCTTCTCGATCAGCACCGTGCTGGCGCCCATCTGCGAAGCGCCGGCGGCGACCGACAGTCCGCCGGAGCCGGCGCCGATGATGCAGATATCGGTGTCCAGGGTCATCATTCCGCTCCTCCGCTCGACGCCGCGTCGCGCCCGGCGCGCAGCCGCCGATACACCACCGGGATCAGCGACAGCGCCGCCAGTCCCAGCAGCGGGCCGATCACTGCCGGTTCGAAAATGATGCCCAGGTCTGGCTCTTCGCCCCGTTCGATCAGGGCGCCGACGCCGTTGCCGACCGAGCAGTAGACGACGCTGCCCGGAATGATGCCGAAGAACGTGCCGATAGCGAACGTGCGCAGCGAGACGCCGAGAAACGCCGGCACCAGATTCACCAGCCAGAAGGGAAACAGGGGCACCAGCCGCAGGACCAGCATGTAGCTCAGGGCGTTCTCGCGGAATCCGGCTTCCATGCGGCGAATGCCGGCCCCGACCTTGTCACGAAACAGATCCGCCAACGCATACCGGGCGGCCAGAAAAATGGCCACGGCGCCGAGGGTCGCGCCGACCACCACGAAGATCGATGCCGAAACGGTTCCGAACAGGAAACCGCCACCGATGGTCATGTACACGGCGCCGGGCAGCGACAACGCCACCACGACCACATAGATCGCGATAAAGGTGAGCGCCGCGACGGTGAAATTCGCGTCCCGCCAGTCCAGCAGCGCCTGGCGATTTTCGCGCAGGGCGCCGAATGACAGATAGTCGTCCAGGCCAAGGGCGAACACCGCAACAATGGCACCGATGATGACCACCAGCGGCAGCAACCGCCATGGCGAGAACTTCCGCGGCTTGGCGGTCGTTCCGCTTTCCGTGTCGGCCGTCACGATCCCCCTCCTTTCGGCCTTTCTTGGCAGGTGGCGTGCGCCGGACGTCGTGCCCGTCGAACCGCCGCGCCGTGGTGCCTTGTATTAGACGCCAACCAATAGGACGCCGAACAGCCGCATTTGGTTACGCTGATCTCATATACGGACCGCCAACACCGCGAACCAGTCACCTTCGCTCACCATCGCGTGACGTTTTGAAGAAGCGGTATCGCAGCCGGACACCGGCGGCGGCTGTCATTGACTTCCACGGCCCGAGCCCGTATACCGCCGCTCGGTTTCCTGTCCCGGAATCCAATGGGAGCGATCCGGTGAAGCGCACGTTCCAGCCCAGTGTCCTTGTCCGCAAACGGCGGCATGGTTTTAGACAACGGATGTCCACCGTCGGGGGGCGCCGTGTGCTGGCCAATCGACGGCGCAAGGGGCGCAAGCGGCTGTCCGCGTGATGCGTCGGCGGCCGGCTCGGTGGCCCGTGATCTACCCCGGCTGAAACGGCGATGGGAATTTCTTCGGGTCGCCGCCACGCGCCGGAAGTGGGCGGCGCCGGGGCTGGTACTGCAAGTCCGGAAGCATGAAGATCACACCGCGGCACCGACGATCCGTGTCGGATTCACCGTCAGTCGCAAGGTCGGTTCCGCCGTGGCGCGCAATCGCGCCAAGCGCCGGCTTCGCGCCGCGGCGGCACAGGTGATCGGTTGTCACGGGCGTGCGGGGTTCGAATATGTCCTGATCGGCAGGCCGGCGACCGTACGACGGCCGTTCGCGCTGCTGATTGGGGACCTGGAAACGGCGCTCAGGCGACTCGGCGCCTGGCGGCAGGCGACCTCCGACGAGGCCGGGAATTCGGGACCCAGGCACGGGGGTCGGGAGGGAGAGCGATGAGCGTCGCGGCAAGGCTGATGCGGGCCGCGGTCGGCGACTACCGGGTCTTAATCTCGCCCGTGCTGCCGGTTGCCTGCCGATTCGGACCGACGTGTTCGGAGTACGCAATGGACGCCATCGCCTGCCACGGCGCGGCGCGCGGCGGCTGGCTGGCGCTGAGACGTATCCTCCGTTGTCATCCCTGGGGTGGGTCGGGCTTCGATCCTGTACCGCCGACGGACGGCGGTGCCGAGGTGATCCGCCGATGATCGAGTCCCGCAACCTGATTCTGGCCATCGTGCTGTCCGTCGGCATTCTGTTTGCATTCGAATTCCTGTACCGCACCGACGCGCCGCCTCCGCCTCCCGCCGGGCAGCAAGGAACGACGGAAATGACTCAGGGCCAGACGGGCGATGGTGGGGCACCGCCGGCGCCGACGGCCCAGGCGCCCGGCTCTGCCGTGTCGCCACCCGCGCCACCGGGCGGCGGTCTGGTCCCTTCTCCGACCAACGCGCGCGCGGACACCCTGGAAGCGACGCCGAGGGTCGTCATCAACACGCCGCGGCTACACGGGTCCATCAATCTGATCGGCGGCCGTATCGACGATCTCACGCTGGCGGATTACCGTCAGACCTTGGACCCGGACAGCCCGGAAATCGTGCTGCTGTCGCCCACCGGCGCGCAGAACGCCTTTTTCGCCAACGTCGGTTGGGTGGTGGCCGGTGGCGCCGAAGCCATGCCGATGCCCGGACCCCAGACCCAGTGGACCGCGGATGGCGGGTCGCTCACGACCGATTCACCGGTAACGCTCAGTTGGGACAACGGCGCCGGGTTGCGATTCACGCGCACCCTCACCGTCGACGAGAACTACCTCTTTTCGGTCACCCAGCGGGTGGAAAACACTGGCAACACGCCGGCAACCCTGTACCCCTACGGCCTGATCGCGCGCCACGGCACGCCGGAGGTCACCGGGTTCTTCATTCTGCACGAGGGCCTTCTGGGCGTGTTTGACGGCACGCTGAAGGAGGTGGACTACGACGAACTTCAGGAAACCGCGGACATCTCTCAGGGAACCACCGGCGGCTGGCTGGGAATTACCGACAAGTACTGGCTCGCGGCCCTGGTCCCCGATCCCGAACAGACGGTGGATACCCGCTTCACCCATCGCTTGGTGGACAACCGCGACGTCTATCAAACGGACTTCCGCGGCGGCGGAATGACCATCGTTCCCGGCGGCCAAATCAGTTCGGTGACCCGGTTATTCGCCGGTGCCAAGGAGGTCCGGCTGCTGGATGGCTACAGCGAAGCCTTCAACATCGAGGGCTTCGATCGGGCCATCGACTTCGGCTGGTTCTATTTCCTCACCAAGCCGATCTTCTATTTCATGATCTATATCAACGACCACGTCGGCAACTTCGGCATCGCCATCCTGCTGCTCACCGTGGCCATCAAGGTGGCCTTCTTCCCGCTGGCCAACAAGTCGTACCGAGCGATGAGCCAGATGAAGAAGTTGCAGCCTGAGATGGTGAAGCTGCGGGAGCGGTTCGGCGATGACAGGACGCGCCTGAACCAGGAGATGATGGCGCTGTACAAGCGCGAGAAGGTCAGCCCAGCTTCCGGCTGCTTGCCGATGCTGATCCAGATCCCGGTGTTCTTCGCACTCTACAAGGTGCTGTTCGTCACCATCGAAATGCGCCACGCTCCCTTTTTCGGCTGGATTCAGGACCTTTCGGCGCCGGACCCGACGACCCTGTTCAATCTGTTCGGGCTGATCCCCTGGCAGCCGCCGGAGATCCTGCTGATCGGCATCTGGCCGCTGATCATGGGCGCGTCCATGTTCTTGCAGCAGCGGTTGAACCCGCAACCGCCCGACCCGTTGCAGGCCAAGATCTTCCTAGCCCTGCCGTTCATCTTCACGATCATGCTGGCCCGGTTCCCGGCTGGCCTGGTGATCTACTGGGCCTGGAACAACGTGCTGTCGATCCTCCAGCAGTGGGTGATCATGCGCCGGATGGGCGCCAAGGTCTGAAGGCCGACACCCGTCGAGGCTCACGGCGGCGGAGATCATGACGACGTTCGACTCCGAAGCCGACGCCGACGTCGCCGAGGCGCTGGAACTCGGCCGCCGTCTGTTCGCCCGGCCCTGCCGGTTCGTGATCGCCGCCGCGCGGCTGGACCAGGTGCCCGACGACGCGCTGCCGGAGATCGCCTTCGCCGGCCGCTCCAACGTGGGCAAGTCCAGTCTCGTCAACGCGCTGACCGGTCGCCGCACGCTGGCCAAGACGTCGACGACGCCGGGGCGCACCCAGCAACTGGTGTTCTTCGATCTGGACGGCCGGCTGATGATGGCCGACTTGCCGGGATACGGCTTCGCCAAGGCGCCGAAAGCCATGGTCGACGCGTGGACGCGCCTGGTGGATGCCTATCTGCGGGGCCGGCCGCCGCTGCGCCGCGTGCTGCTGCTGGTAGATGCGCGCCACGGCCTGAAGGATGTCGACCTGCGCATCATGTCCATGCTGGACAAGGCTGCGGTGTCCTACCAGGTGGTGCTCACCAAGGCCGACAAGGTCCGCGCCGGCGAATTAGTAACGGTGGAGCGACGAACCGCCGCCGATGTTGCCGCCCATAACGCCGCGCACCCCGAGGTTCTGACGACTAGCGCCCGCGACGGTACCGGCATCCCGGCTTTGCGCGCCGCGCTGGCGGCGTTTGCAGATCCCGATTCTTCCGGTGTCGAGAACAGACGTTGAAAAAGATGGGGAAATCCGTTTCCCGGTATTAAAGTCCCGGCCCATGAACAAGCCATCGATCACCAAGACCCGCGAACAACTGCTGGAGCAGGCCCGAACGCTGTCCGAGGCGCTGCCTTTCATGCGTCGCTATGCCGGCGAAACCTTCGTCATCAAGTACGGCGGCCATGCCATGGGCGACCTCGAGCTGGCGAAGCTGTTCGCCCGCGACGTGGTGTTGCTGCGGCAGGTGGGCATCAATCCGGTGGTGGTCCACGGCGGCGGCCCGCAGATCGGCTCCATGCTGAAGCGGCTGAAGATCAAAAGCGACTTCATCGACGGCCTTCGCGTCACCGATCGCGAAACCGTGGCCGTGGTGGAGATGGTCCTGGCGGGCTCCATCAACAAGCAGATCGTCACCGAGATCAACGAGGCAGGCGGCTTCGCCGTGGGGCTCAGCGGCAAGGACGGCAATCTCATGCATGCGGAGAAGCTGCGTCGGACCAAGCGCGATCCGGAATCCAATATCGAACGGATCCTCGATCTCGGCTTGGTGGGTGAACCGTCGCAGGTGACGCCGCATGTCCTCGATTTCTTCGAGGAATCGGACATCACCCCGGTCATCGCGCCCATCGGTCTGGGCCCCAACGGGGAAACGCTGAACGTCAACGGCGACACCGCCGCCGGGGCCATCGCCGGCGCGGTCGGCGCCCGGCGCCTGCTGCTGTTGACGGACGTGGATGGCGTGAAGGACCAGGACGGCGTCCTGATCCCCGAGCTGACGGCTGGCGTCGCACGCGAACGGATCGCCGACGGAACGATCACCGGCGGCATGATCCCCAAGGTGGAGACCTGCCTGCGTGCCATTGCCGACGGCGTGGATGCCGCGGTCATCATCGATGGCCGGGTGCCGCACGCGATCTTGTTGGAGTTGTTCACCGAGCACGGTGCCGGGACGTTGATCCGTTCCGGCTGATCTATTCCCGCGGGTGACTATCGTTCCCCGCGACCGACCTTACTGAGCGACGTTGGACATCAACTCCAACTGCCAATCCATCTCCGTCTCGCTCATCGGGAAGGTGCCCTTCGCCGACGGCTTGACCATCAACGCCAACGGAACCTTGGCGCATCGCTTCTGAAGGTCCGTTGCTGCGGCCATGGTCATCCCGGCCTTCCACGCCAGGGCGGTGATCCCCCGCGCTATTTTTTGTGCCATCACGCTCTCGATCACCCGCATCGGGATCTCCGTGCGGATGACCAGCGCGGCGGCAACGAAGCGGTGCTCGCCCCGGTCCACGGCGGCACTGATCGTCGCGTCGGTCAACTGTCCGCCTTCTTGCATCCGGGCGGCGCGGGCGAGATACGCCGCTTCACCATCCGGCGAGGCCTGCGGGTCGCCGTCGGGGTTTCCTTCGCCGAGACGGCGCTGGGCTTCCTGTCGCACGCGCTCCAAGGCCTCTGCCGGCAGATCGTCGCGCTGCTCCAGCGTCTCGATCAGGGAGTCGGCGACAAACTGCGCAAGCCGCTTGGCGGCAGCGGCGGGCAACCGCGGCCGATGGACCAATGGTGCCTGCCAAGGCGTTACATTGACGGATCGCTCGACCAGATCGTCGAGGGTTTCTTCGCGGATCTGCGCGCTGGAGTTTCCCAGCAGGGCGGCGATCGCCTCCACGTCGTCGGACGCCGCAAGCGCGTCGGAGACCGACTCATTGACGGTGCTGCGACGAGCGATTGCGGTGAGTGCTCCCACCGCCGGCGGCGCACAAATGATCTCCACCAGGTCTTCGTCGGTCAGCACGGGAGAGGATTCCAGGATCGGCCCGGACACCACCAACTCCGCGTCGCTGGCGAGACGTCGGATGACCGCCGGTGGCGCGTCGACCACGTCCTGGAGCGCCTCGCTGAGCACTTGACGCACACGCGTAACCTCGTCGCGGGCTAATGTCTCCATGGCGCTGGATGTCATCTTGCGGATGGTGTCGCGTTCCATCTGCGATAGGTCAGGGGCCACCCGGGCGATCTTCGCCGCCAGATCCGATCGCACCACCGGGTCATTGTCGCGCGCCAGCAACAGGTCGGCTTGGCGCGGGGTCAGTTTGTTGGCCGCGAGGGCGCGACGGACCTCCGGTGAGGGGTCGTCGGCCAGGAAGTACAAGATCTCAGGCTGAACATCGGATCGCGAGGCGAGACGACGCCGCACTTCGGGATCCGCGTGCTTGGCCAGGGCTTTGGACTCGTCGTACGACAAGGCGGGTTTGTCCGCCCGGCCTTGACTTTGGAGCCCCCTCACTTCCGTCATCGTTGGCATCGATCCCGTATTGGCCTGCAAGGCAGCGGTCGCCGAGCGATCACTGCGACAGCCCTCCCGTTCTCGACCGAACCTCAAAGCGTTCGAACGGCATTTTCTACTACTCCTGAGGTTCGCTTGCGACCGCCATGTGATGGTCGGCGATCCGATATCCGCCCTTTCCCGCGCGCTTAACCTCATACATCGCTTGGTCTGCACGCGCGATCAGGCTGTCTTGTGAATCGGTCAGGTCGGGGCGGAACAAAGCGACACCGATCGACAGGCCGAGCGGCATCGATGCATCGCCGGACAAGGACGCCAGCGACTGGCTGGCCTCCAACAAGGCCGCCACCCTCGCCTCGACGGCGTCAGCCGGAATCCGGTCCAGCCACACAGTGAACTCGTCGCCGCCCAGCCGCGCGACCGTGTCGCCCGGTCGGGCGTTGTCCAGCAACAGGTCGCGAACCGCCAGCAACGCGTCGTCGCCGCGCTGGTGGCCGAGGACGTCATTCACCCGCTTGAAGTTGTCGAGATCCACGTAGAGCAGGGCTGCGCTGTTGCGGTCGATGACCGCGCGCCGCAGACGCCGCGGAAGCTCATCCTCGTAGAAGGCTCGGCGGTTCAGCAGGCCGGTCAATCCGTCGGTCCGCGACAGCCTGAGAATGCGTTCGTGGTTGGCGATCTGTTCGTTGGCGATGCCTAGCTGGTTCGCCACATCCTGCAGCAGCGCCCGCTCGTCGTCGGCCCAGGGGCCGCGGTCGTCGGTACGCCAAAGGACGATCGCACCGTTGACCTGATGCCGGTGCCGGGTCGCCGCGGTCAGCAGATGGCGGTCATGCGAGGCGATGGTGACGACACCGGCCTGTGCGGCGCGTTCGATCCAGGCGGCCGGATCGCTGTCGTCGAGGGTCTCGCCGTACGCGGCGGCGGCGGCGAATCCGCTGCCCCTCTGCAGGAAGATCTGCGAACCGGCCGCGCCCAGGGCCCGCGCGGTGCCGGCGGCGGCGGCGTTCAGCATGTCGGCGGGCTCGATCTCGTCGCGGACCGTGCGAACAATGTAGTTCAGCAACTGCTCGCGACTCCGAGCGCCGGCCAGGGCCGCTTCGCGCTCGCGTTCGGCGGTCACGTCCCGGCAGATGCCGCGGGCGCCCCGCCATCGCCCGGCTTCGTCAATCACCGGCACGCTGGTCATGACCACCGAGGCAATGGAGCCGTCCTCGCGGCGCAGCCAAAGCTCGGTCTCTTCCAACGGTCGATCGGTGAGGAACGGCAGCGGTCCGTCGTCGTCGGCGTTGATCACCAGCTGTTCCGGTCGGCGACCCACCAGCGCGGCGGCGGCGAACCCGAGGGCGCCTTTCGGTGATACGAAGGCGAAGGTACCGTCGGATCCGACCTCCCAGGCGAAGTCGCTGGAAATTTCCACCAAGTCCTTGAAGCGCTGCCGCGATTCCAATAGCGCGTTGCGCAGATTGCGCTCCATCGTCACGTCGCGCGCAAACACCAAGTGAAGCCCGTTGACTGCCGACGGCACCACCGTGACTTCCAGGGATACGGCGCTTTCGCGTCCAGGGACCTTGAGGCTGCGGACGGCGATGGCGCCATTCGTCATGGCTTCGGCCATGACCGAAGGAAACTCGCCCGCCGCTTCCTGACCCAGATCGCTGCACAGGCGCGCCGCCCGCTCGTTCGTGGCGGCGATCTGGCCCGCGGTGGTCATCAGCAACGCCGCGTGCGGGTATCCCGCGAGCAGCCGCCGCAACGCCTCGGAGTCGGTGCCTGCGTCTCGCGGATCGGCAACACTCATCGACCGGCGGTCTCCAAGTTGATGGTCTCCAACGGCTGCTTCGGTTCCGTCACGCGGCGCGACCTTGGGTGAACATCTCGCGTGGGATGGAGTTTCGGAACACGCTGACATCGGCGGATGGCTGGCCGAACAGGAAGCCCTGAACGTATTCGACGCCGCACGCGCGTACGAAGGCCAGTGTGCGTTCGTCGTCGATCATCTCGGCAATTGTGCTGACGCCCAGTTCGCGGCATAGCGCCACCAGGGCCTTGAGGAATGCCTTGCCCTTGTGGGCACGAACCGCGTTGCGGACGGCTGAGCCGTCCAGCTTCACGACGTCGATCTCCAGCGCACTGAGATACTGGAAGTTGGCAGCACCGGCGCCGAAATCGTCGAGGCACACGCCATACCCCTGTGTGCGCAGCCGTTGGATGAAGGCGTTGGCGGCATCCAGGTCGGTCATCTGCGCCGATTCCGTGATCTCGAACATCAGTCGCCCGCGCGCCCAGACATTGGCCGCCAGCAGCTGATCAAGCCTGCTGAGATAGGAGAGGGTGCCGACCGAGATTCCCGACACGTTGACGGCCACCGCCGTCTTCGAGTTCCGCGGTGTCTTGTTCAGCCAGTCGATGACCTTGCGGGCCATGGCGATGTCGAACTCGGCTACCAGCCCGGTCTCCTCGGCGAACGTGATGTGTTCATATGCGGTCTTGCCGATCTCACCCGGACGGAAGCGTGCCAACGCCTCGTAGTGATGGATCACGCCGGTGCGGGCATCGATGATCGGCTGGAAGGCGGCGGTGAAATCGCCCTCGGCGACGACCGACTTGAAGGCGCTCACCGTTCGCACCGCTTCGCCGGCGAGATCGGAAATACTCTTGGTCAGGCTGTCGACCGAGAAATCGGTACCCTTGAACCCGCGAAAGCGGTTGATCGCATAGACCAAGCCGTTGGCGATGTCCTGCGGCGACGCGTTTTCGCGATCGATGGTAACGGTGGCGGACTTGACGGAGATTCCCTTCTTGGTGGGATCGGCCTCACGGGTAATGCCGGTGATCCGCTCCTGCAAGGCGTCCAGGTCGAGATCGGCTCCGTGGATCAGCCCGAAGCGGTCGGAGTCGAGCCGACCGGCGGCGTCGCCGTCCATCGAGTATTCCTTGAGGCAGGCGCCGATGGTGCTCAGCAGCTCGCCTTCACGCCTAGGATCCAGCCGTTCGCGCAAGTCCTCGTAACCGGTCATGGCGATCAGCGTCATCTGCCTGTCTTCGCCGGCGGTTTCCGCCATGCCGCCGGACCCGAGTTGGCGTTGTGTCAGGCGGGCGAAAGATTCCGAATCGTGCAAGGCGCTCTGGCCGTCACGTTCGCCCATCAACGCGTGCTCGGCGGAATCGCGAATTCGCCGCAACGCGAGGAACACGTGCCCGTCCAGATCCTCGAGCCGATGGCCGGTGCAGTCCACCCGCGCCGACGGGCCCTTGGGACCGGCGAGCCGAAGCGTGGTTTTTCGAAGCGACCGGGGCCTGTCTGGGCGCCGAGGAGTCGCTTCACGGCGGTGCGGTCGGCCTCGGCCACCGCCTCGAACACGGGCTTGCCGATCAGCGTCTGCGGTGGCCGGCCGATGAGGCTCTGCGTCGCACCGGACGCGAACACGACCTTCGCCTCGCGGTCCAGTTCCAACAGCACCTCCGCCCAGCAGAAGGCCAGGGCGACGAACCGGTCGCGCTCCATGCGCAGGGCGGCGGCCGTTCCGGATTCGGACGGCGCAGGGGGAGATTCGGCGGTCATCGTACCGGCGGCCGGTGCTTTCGACTGAGCGTTGGTCCGGCAGTTTGACTGAGAACCCCGCGGCCAAATATGACGCTTGTCAATATAAACCCCAAACTCCTTGGGGTTGTCAGGCGGCCGGCGAACGCCCCACATTGAAGCGATGACGGATGGTGCCATGACCGATTCCGAACCCGATCCCGCCGCCGATCCGAAAGCTCGATTGGCCGAAGCGACGGCTTGGGTGTTCGATCTGGACAACACCCTGTACGCGGCGTCGTTCGATTTGTTCGCGCAGATCGACGTGCGGATGAAGTCCTATATCGCCGACTTCCTGGGGCTGGATCCGGAGTCCGCATATCAAGTGCAAAAGCAGTACTTCCACGATTACGGCACATCGTTGCGCGGCCTCATGCATCACCACCGGATGGACCCGGCGCCGTTCCTGGAGTTCGTGCACGACATCGACGTGACCGTGCTGCCGCCCAGTCCCGACCTGGATGCCGCGCTCGACCGACTTCCCGGCCGCAAGCTGATCTTCACCAACGCCTCGGCGGCGCATGCCGAGCGGGTCGTCGAACGCCTGGGAATCGCGCGGCATTTCGAGGCGGTTTACGACATCGTCGCCGCCGACCATCGCCCGAAACCGGAACCCGCGGTGTACGAGGACCTGGTGATCCGCCATGGCATCGATGCCTCGCGTAGCGTCATGGTGGAAGACATGGCCCGCAATTTGGCTCCCGCGGCGGCGCTGGGCATGACCACGGTCTGGGTGAGAACCGGCTCCGAATGGGGCCAGATCGGCGCTGAAGATGGGCATGTCCACCACGTGACGGACGACTTGACGGCGTGGCTCGGCGAGGTGATTGGCGTGACGAACCAGCCGGGTAACTGACAAAGGGCGATGGGTTGGGCGCTCAAGGGCGGCGGTGCCGTTGACAGGCTTGCGAGCCTCGCGCATGGTCCCCGCCGTCAGCGCCAGCAACCGGAAACCTGCATCATGCTCAGCTCACGACACGCCGAACTCGCCCAAACCATCGACGAAGCCTGGGAAGCGCGGGACGGAATCGATTCGTCCACCACAGGACCAGTCCGCGACGCCGTCGAGGCGGCATTAGGCCTGCTAGATTCCGGCCAGGCGCGGGTGGCGGAGAAGGTGGACGGCGCCTGGCAGGTTCACCAGTGGCTGAAGAAGGCGGTGCTGCTGTCTTTCCGGCTCACCGATATGTCGCCCATTTCCGGCGGGCCCGGCGGTGGCGCCTGGTTCGACAAGGTGCCGTCCAAGTTCGCCGACTGGGACGATCGCCGGTTCCGCGAGGCGGGCTTCCGCGCGGTGCCGGCGTGCACGGTGAGGCGGTCGGCGTATATCGCGCCGGGCGTGGTGCTGATGCCGTGCTTCGTGAATCTGGGAGCCTATGTGGGCGAAGGCACGATGATCGACACCTGGGCGACGGTGGGCTCGTGTGCCCAGATCGGCGCCAACTGCCACATCTCCGGCGGGACCGGGATCGGTGGCGTGCTGGAGCCGTTGCAGGCCGGTCCGGTGATCATCGAGGACAACTGCTTCATCGGGGCCCGCGCCGAGGTTGCCGAGGGCGTTCGGGTGGGCGAAGGCTCGGTGCTGTCCATGGGCGTGTTCATCGGCGCCTCGACCCGGATTGTCGACCGAGAGACGGGAGAGGTGTATCTCGGCTCGGTGCCGCCCTATTCGGTGGTGGTATCCGGGACCATGCCCGGTCGGTCGCTGCCCAACGGCGATCCCGGTCCGGGATTGTACTGCGCCGTGATCGTCAAGCGCGTCGACGAGCGCACCCGCTCTAAGACCTCCATCAACGAGCTGTTGCGGGATTAGACGACACCGGAGATGACCGCAGCGGTCGATCCCCTGGCGCTGAGTCGAGCGCTGATCCGGTGTCCCAGCGTTACCCCAATCGACGCCGGCGCACTGGACGTACTGACCACGGCACTGGCGCCGCTCGGCTTCGAATGCCATCGGCTGCCGTTCACCGGATCCGGAACCCCCGACGTGGACAACTTGTACGCCCGCGTGGGCAGTGGCGCGCCGCATCTCTGCTTCGCCGGCCACACCGACGTTGTGCCGCCGGGCGACCTGGACGCTTGGACCGTGGACCCGTTCGCCGCCGAGGTACGCGACGGCCGCCTTTACGGGCGCGGCGCAGCGGACATGAAGGCGGCGATCGCCTGTTTCGTTGCCGCCGCGGCGCGCGTTATCGATCGTCGTGGCGGCGGACGCGGCGGTTCAGTCAGCCTGCTGATCACCGGGGACGAGGAGGGACCTGCGGTCAACGGAACCGTCCGCGTGCTGGAATGGCTCCGCGACCGGGGTGAATGCCTGGACGCCTGCCTGGTCGGTGAGCCCACCAATCCCAGCCACCTGGGCGAGATGATCAAGGTGGGCCGGCGCGGCAGCCTCAACGGCGTCCTGACCGTCCACGGCGTCCAGGGGCACGCCGCCTATCCCAATCTGGCGGACAACCCCATTCCGCGGTTGATGCGGATGCTGGAGGCGATCACCGGGGAGCCGCTGGATGACGGGTCCGAGCATTTCCAGCCGTCGACCCTGACGCTCACGTCGGTGGACGTGGGCAATCCGGCCACCAACGTGATTCCGGGGCGGGCAACGGCGGCGTTCAATATTCGGTTCAACGACCGCCACGATGAAACGGGCTTGCGATCGTGGCTCGAACAGCGGCTGGCCACTGTCGGCGGTCGGTTCGAGTTACGCACCGAGTGCAGCGGGGACTCGTTCCTCAGCCCGCCGGGGCGGCTGGCAAGGGCCATCGCCGATGCCGCCGAGCGGATCACCGGCTGCCGGCCGGCCTACAGCACGTCCGGCGGTACCTCCGATGCCCGGTTCATTAAGGACGCCTGCCCGGTCGCCGAATTCGGCATGTCCAACGCGACGGCCCACAAGGTGGACGAGCACGTAAAGGTGGAGGATGTGGAACGGCTGACGCAGATCTACGAAACCGTGCTCGACGAGATCCTCGGGGGTACGGCGTGATCCCCAGCGCCGCCGAAACCGCCGCCGGGCTGTACGGGTCGTATCGCCTGGCCCGGCTGGACCCCTCGGGGATGCGCTACTTCAACGTCTCGGTCGACGGGTTCTGGCGGTCGTTCTTTGCCGCCGTGCTGGTGGCGCCCATGTATGCCGTCTTCCTGACCATGTCGATGGCCGGCGACGGCTCGGAGGTCATGCCCACGCGGTTCGCCCTGGCCCACACGGTGGGCTATGTGGTGGGCTGGCTGGCCTATCCGGCGGTGATGGAGTCGCTGACCCGACTGCTCGGCTGCCGCGACCGGTTCATCGGATACATCGTCGCCTACAACTGGGCGTCGGTGTTGCGGAACGCCGTGGTGCTGCCCATCGCCCTGCTGCCGGCAACCGGGTTGGTTACGGCCGAGGTGGCATTCCTGCTGTGGCTCGGTGCTTTTCTCCTGGTGCTGGCCTACGTGTGGTTCATTGCCCGAGTCGCCCTCGGCCTTCCGGGCCTGACCTGCGCGGCGTTGGTGGTCCTCGATCTGACCCTGGGCATCTTCATCGATGCCATCACTACCGGCATGCGATAGGACTCCTAAGCCTTTTCAGTAGGCCACGTCAGTGAGGCACAGGCCCTCAGCCGGCGCCGTCGGCCCGCCGCGAGCGCGATCGCATGCTTCCAACGCCGCTCGCAGATCGGCGGCCGACCATCGGCCCTCGCCCACCCACTTCAGCGATCCCACCATGTTGCGGACCTGGTGGTGGAGGAACGACCGCGCCCGGGCGATCACATGGATCTCCTCGCCGTACCGATGCACATCCAGTGCATCCAGCGTCTTCAACGGCGACTTCGCCTGGCACAGCTTGGCGCGAAACGAGGTGAAGTCGTGGCGGCCCACTAGCATTTGGGCGGCCTCCGCCATGGCGGCGGCGTCCAGCGGGGTCGGCACCCACCATACGCGCCCCAGGTCCAGCGCCGGCGGCGCTCGCCGATTGAGAACGCGATAGAGGTAGGCGCGGCCGGTGGCCGAGAAGCGGGCATGGAATTCGGGATCGGCACGTTCGGCAGCGATTACCGCCACCGGTGCCGGGCGCAGGTGGAAGTTCAGGGCATCACGGATGGTCTCCGGCGGCGCCTCCCGATCCAGGTCGAAATGGGCCACTTGCCCCGTTGCGTGGACACCGGAATCGGTGCGTCCGGCGCCGAACACGTTGACCGTCTCACTGCAGAAGGCGTGGATGGCCCGCTCCAGCACTGCCTGCACGGACTCGCCGTTGTCCTGTCGCTGCCAGCCGACGAACGGCCCGCCGTCGTATTCCAGCACCAGTTTGTAGCGCGGCATCTTCGAACGGCCATTCAGCCCAGCGTGGTGCCGGGCGGCAGCGGGAAGCCGCGTACGAAGGCTTCGGCGTCCAGCGGTGCCTTGCCCGGCCGCTGAAGCCACAACAGTCGCAGGCTGTCGCTGCCGCAGGCCACGGTGAGGGGCTCGCCGATGACCGTGCCCGCGGGGCCGGCGCCCGCTCCCGGCTCCGCCGCCAGCACACGGATGCGTTCGCCGTTGTGATCGAACCAGGTGCCGGGCCAGGGGTTCAGCGCCCGCACCGCGCGGTCCAGATCCACCGCCGAGAGGGTCCAGTGGATGCGGCTTTCGCCGCGTTCCAACTTAGCCGCGTAGGTGGCGCCCTCGGCCGGCTGCGGGGTCGGCGTCAGCGAGCCGTCGGCGACGCCGGCCAGTGCCTGCACCATCAGGCCGGCCCCCAGCTCGGCGAGTTCGTCGTGCAGCGTCGTTGCGGTGGTCTGTGGCCCGATGGGCACCGCTTCGGCCATCAGCATCGGACCCGTGTCGAGGCCCTCGTCCACTTGCATGATGGTGACGCCGGTTTCCTGGTCACCCGCGAGAATCGCCCGTTGGATGGGCGCCGCGCCGCGCCAGCGCGGCAGCAGGGATGCATGGACGTTGAAGCAGCCAAGCCGCGGTGCCGCCACCACCGCCGGCGGCAGGATCAGGCCATAGGCGGCGACCACACCGGCGTCGGCATCCAGCGCCGCGAACGCCTCCTGGGCCTCCACCGGTTTCAGGCTGCGCGGTGTACGGACGGCGATACCGTGGTCACGAGCGAAGGCATGCACCGGCGCCGGTCGTTCGTGATGGCCGCGCCCGGCCGGCCGCGGCGGCTGCGCATAGGCGCAGACGATCTCATGCCCTGCGTCGATCAACGCTGCCAGGGTGGGCACGGCGAAATCGGGACTGCCCATGAACACGAGGCGAAGCGGCACCATTGGCGCACCGTGCCGGCGGCGTCCGGAATCGTCAAGCGGAGCAGGGTGAACTCAGGCGGTGACCTGCTGCTTCTTGGCCTTGGTCAGCTTGCGGAGGATGATGCCGCGCTTGAGCGTCGACAGGTGGTCGACGAACAGCACGCCTTCAAGGTGATCCATCTCGTGCTGGATGCAGCGCGCCAGCAGCCCGTCAGCGTCCAGCTCGCGGATTTCGTCCTCGTGGTCCAGATAGCGGACCCGGATCGCGCGCGGGCGGGACACGTCGGCGAATTGCTCGGGCAGCGACAGGCAGCCCTCCTCGCCGCCGACAATCTCGTCGGAGGTCCAGACGATCTCGGGATTGGCGAGGCGCAAGGGTGCCGGCGAATCTTCCGGCCGCGCAACGTCCACCACCAGCACCCGCTTGGCCACGCCCACCTGCGGCGCCGCCAGGCCGATGCCGTTGGCCCCGTACATGGTGTCGAGCATGTCGTCCATGAGCTGCCGAACGCCGGCGTCCACGCGCGCCACCGGTTCGGCGGTCACCTTCAGCCGGGGGTCGGGGGCGACAAGGATCGGCAGTTTGGCCATTTCGACAACTTCCATGCACCAACAAGCAGCGGTTCATACAGGTTCCGCCACCGCGCCCTCTCATATGGCGACCGTCCGCTGGCCGTCAAGCGCGCCCACCGGCGCACGGCCGGTTCGCCGGGATAGGCAACGTCCCGGCCGTTCCCTATAGTCCCGCCCCGGCAACGGGGGTGCGCTGAAAACGAAGAGGGGGCTCGCGGGCGTGGATGGCTGGCACGGCCTGCTGGGAGTGGTGATCCTGCCGGCGGCGGCATGGGCTTTGGGCGGCTTTCGGCGGCCGGTGCCGTGGCGGCTGGTGGTCGGCGGTTTGGCCCTACAGGTGGTGATCGCCGCGGTGCTGCTGAAGCTCCCGGTGGCGCGGGCGGTATTCCTGGCCATCAACGATGCCGTCCACGCGTTGCAGGAGGCGACGCGGGCCGGCACCACGTTCGTTTTCGGCTACGTGGGCGGCGGTCCCCTGCCCTTCGCCGAGAGCCATCCCGGCGCCTCCTTCATCCTCGGCTTCCAGGCTCTGCCGCTGATCCTGGTGGTCAGCGCGCTGAGCGCGCTGTTGTTCCACTGGCGGATCCTCCCGGCGGTGGTGCAGGGCTGCGCCTGGGCGCTGCGGCGGAGCCTGGGTGTGGGCGGCGCCGTCGGGGTGTCCGCCGCCGCCAATGTTTTCGTCGGCATGGTGGAGGCGCCGCTGCTGATCCGCCCGTATCTGGCGCGCATGGACAGGGGCGAGCTGTTCATGGTGATGACCTCCGGCATGGCCACCATCGCCGGCACGGTGCTGGTGGTCTATGCGTTCATCCTGGCGCCGGTGCTGCCGGAGGCGCCGGGACAACTGCTCACCGCCTCGCTGATCAGCGCACCGGCGGCGCTGATGATCGCGGCGTTGATGGTGCCCACCACCGGCGCCGGTACCGCGGCGGAACGCCTCGCACCGCCGGTGGAGTCCCGCGGTGCCATCGACGCTGTGGCGCGGGGCACGGCGGACGGCGTGACTCTGCTGTTGCAGGTGGCGGCCCTGCTGGTGGTGTTCGTGGCGCTGGTGGCCCTGGCCAATCAGCTGCTCGCCTGGTTGCCGGAGGTGGCGGGGGCGCCGCTGACGCTGCAACGCATCCTGGGGTGGCTGATGGCGCCGGCCGCCTGGCTGATCGGCGTGCCATGGGCCGAAGCGCCTACCGCCGGCGCCCTCATCGGTACCAAGGTGGTGCTGAACGAGTTCATCGCGTACGTAGACCTCGCGGCGCTGCCGCCCGATGCGCTGAGCGACCGGGCGCGGCTGATCGTCACCTACGCGCTGTGCGGCTTCGCCAACTTCGGCAGTCTCGGCATCCTGATCGGCGGCATGGGCGCCATGGCACCCGAACGGCGGGGCGAGATCATCGCCCTTGGCCCGCCGTCCATCGTCTCCGGCGTGCTGGCGACCGGGCTCACCGGCGCCATCGTCGGGCTGCTAGTCTGATCTGGCATCAGAACGGTTCAACAGGATCGGATGATGTTCTAACGTGCGTCACCCGGCGATGGGGCGTAGCCAAGTGGTAAGGCAGCGGGTTTTGGTCCCGCGATCCCAGGTTCGAATCCTGGCGCCCCAGCCAGTCGCCGGCGGGGCCCAAGCCATCGGTTCGGTTGATTTCAGTCGGCGGGGAAGTGAGTGTCGGCCAGATCTCGGCTCAAGTGCCGGACTCGCGGCCTTCGGTGCCCTCGATCTGGTCTTCTGCCAGGTCTTCTGACTGTTGGGGTTCGGCATCGTCGGCAGTGCGCTTGTCCGCCTTTTCCTTCTTGGCCTCGAGCCGCGCGGCCTTCTTGGCGGCCTTCGACCGCTCACGCTCCATGCGCTCGAACCGATAGTTGGGTTTACGGGCCATGATGGTCCCTTCGGTGCTCCACCCGTTTCGTTCTGCGCGCGAGGCAATAAAACATCGCGGCACCGGCAATGAGCGGTACCGGAATCCGACGTCGGTCGGTGAACGTCTGCCGGTGGGCGACGAACACCGCCCCCGACCAGCGTCGGAGGCGGTGCCGTGCGTGACTAAGAAACGATCGACAGGTTCTCGGCGGAGGACTTGCCGTTCCGTCCCGGCTGAAGCTCGTAGCTCACCTTCTGACCCTCGGTCAGCGAGGTCAGGCCGGCGCGCTCCACCGCCGAAATGTGGACGAACGCGTCCTTCGAACCGTCGTCAGGCTCGATGAAACCGTAACCCTTGGTCGGGTTGAACCACTTCACAGTACCAGTCGCCATAGGTATTCCCTCTAACAGGCATCGCAAATCCGTGCCTCACATTATGCGGCGGCGCGGTCGGTCTCACGCTTACATTGTCAGGAGATAACCAAGTTACGCGGCGTACCGGCTCTAGTGGTCACACACGACAAATGCAACACGTACCCAATATTTCTATACGATACGCGACAGAAATCAACGCCTGCGACTCGGGTCGGCGCACGAAAGCGCCATTGGTCTCATCCCCTGTGGTCATCTCGTCGCAGGTGGATTGCGCCGCTTCGGGATCTCCTGATCCTGCGAGGGCGCGGGCAGGCCTACTCGCCCGCCCGCTTTGGCCCCCGTCGCCTTCACTCGGCTATTCGATGCCCATGCAATTGGCGTAGTAGGTCACCGTCGCCGGCCAGTCGGTGAAGATGCCCTTCACGCCCACCTGCTGGGCGAGCACATGCAGCAGCTCCATCGTGTCGCCGTCGTTGTCGGTGGCATCCTTGATGGTCTGGAAGTACCAGCCGCCGCCGGAGCTCAGCGGGCCGGACCGCTCCAGCGTCCAGGTGATGATGTCGAGGCCGGCGCCCTTGGCGGCGATGGCGTAGTCCGACGGCACCACCTTTCCGCCGTCGTCCAGGGTTACCAGCGCCCACATGGGCGGCGCGATGTACTTCACCCCCTTGTCGGCTACGTTCTGCATGTCGGCGACGGCGCCCTCATAGGAGCCCTTCTTGTCGTTGTAGACGCGGTCGTCGAGGAACACCGCCTGGTTGCCGAATTCGGGCTCGTTCTTGATCCAGTACAGAACGTCGTCGAGGTTGAACGACTGCGCAAACACATGGGCGGGATCGACGCCGGCGGCCTTGTACTCGTCGATGAGTTGCTGGGCGTAGTCCTCCTGCGAATAATCCCCTTCAAACGGCATTTCCACGGACGGAGACTTCAGTTCCGGCGTGTACTTGGCCCCCAGGGTGCGGAACAGCTCGATGCTCTCCGCATGGGTCATGACGGTGCCGCAGGTGGCGTAGAGGTCGGTCCGCCAATTGGCAGTCCCGTCCATGTACCCCTCCACCGTGGTCGCGTCGGCGTTCGCCGCATCCATCTTGCCGCACAGCGACTTGAACTCGTTGAGCGTGATGTCGCTGGCGCAGCACTTGGCCGAGGCCTTCTTGCCGATGGCCGGATCGGCGGGCGAGAACGGCTCGGTGCACTTCGCCGCCAGCTCCGGGATCGCCAGGATGTTGGTGGTGGTGTGCAGGTCGCACTGGGCGTGGCGGCAGACGAGGTGACGGTCTTTGGTGAAGGTCACGTCGCATTCCAGGATACCGGCGCCCATGCGTGCAGCAGCCTCATACGATTCTTTGGTGTGCTCGGGGAACAGGAGCGGCGCGCCCCGATGGCCGATGGAGAAATCAGATTTTTCGAAGGGGCCGGCGGCGCACTGCTGCAGCCGGGTCTTGAGGTAGCTTGGCTCCATGTCCTCGATCAGGTAGTGCGGCCGTGGACCGAGCTGAACGGCGCCGTCTGCTTCCGCCGTCGCCACGTCGGTGGCAAAAGCGGCGAGTCCGTAGGCCAGGGCCAGCGCAGCAAGCCCGCCGGTTCGCGCCAATGTGCTGAAACGCATTGTGGTTTCCCCCTTCAAGCGATGGTCGGACGGTAAACCGCCGCAGGGGCGGTTCCTGCCTACGTATCACCGCCATGTGGCAGCAACGTTGAGGATTTGTGACATCTTGATCGCGTTCGGGCTGGCCGAACGCGCTCTCGACGAGGAGGCATCCCGTTTGGATCATCCGGATGGGGGTCGCGGTTGGCGAACCATCGGATAGAGAGGTGGAGACGCGGCCGCCTGGATCGTACCGAGGACTTGGAAGCCGAACCGTTCGTACAGCCTCCGGCTCGCGTTAGAACTGGCTTCCAGGTAGGCCGGCATACCTTCGCGATTACACCGTTCCAAGCCACGCCGCATCAGACCGGTGCCCATTCCACGACGATGGTAGGACGGATCGACGCCGATGAGCGGCAGATACCAGTGCGGCTCGCTGGGGTGATACCGTCCCATCTCCGCCATCAACGCGAACACGTCGTCCCGCTTCGATCCCGATACCGTGGCGCCGATGACCGTCGTCACCGCGTCCTCGTCCGGGTGGGTGTGGGGGGAAACCACATGGCTGCGCCCACCGAAGCCAATGCCCGGTGCACGGTGCCGTAGTCGAAGGCCTTGCCGGCAAAGGCTTCAACGAATGAGGGGAAACTGGACCGGTATTGCCGTTCGTCCGGATAGAACCAGCGTGCCACCGGGTCACCGGCAAACGCGCGAGTCATCACGCCGACGGTCTGGTCTCGATCTTCCATCGTCCCCTTGGGGACCATCACCACGTTCATGTCACCCTCCATTTCAGGGGGCGAAAGGATGGCGGCGCGGTGTTTCGGGGTGATCTCTCCAGCGGCCCTATTTTGTTTCGATTGTTCCGTGGCCGACGATCCTGGGGTTTCTCGGGGTGAGTTGCAGCGCGTAGTCCGTCTCAGTCCTCGACGGTCACCTGGAACACGTTCGCCTGCCATGGCCGGTGGGCGATGAACAGGCCGGGGCCGAGCAACTCGTCGCCGTCACGGCGATAGGTCTCGTTGCCCAACCGGTCGTCCAGCCGTGCCGGGCCGCCGGCCAGCTCGCCGAATGGCAGGCGCAGGCGGCAGTATCCCTCGCGGTTCTGGAGGTTGACCACCACCACCCAGCGGTCGCCGGCAACGCCGCGCCAGGCATGGGCGACGAAGCCGTCGTGGGTGCCGTCGCCGGGCGCGCCGCCGGGATCGGCGGGGCGCGGCTCGATGCGGTCCCACGTACCGTTGCGGAACGCCGGCTCTCGTAAAACAGCCAGGAGGCGGTCGTAGAAGGTCCTGACGTCGGCGTCCGGCGCCTCGTCCGGACCGCGGCACAGATGCGGCGAGATCTTCACCCGCCGTCCATCCAACTGGCCCTGATGGAAGAACCGCCAGCCTGGGGCCAAATAGTTGACCACCGCCGCCGCTGCTTGCATCGGCCACGGAAAGGTCGTCGCCGCCCGCTGCTCGTCGTGGTTCTCCAGGAAACGGACGAGTTTGCGCTGGTAATGCAGGTCGGCCGCCAAGTGGTCGCGCACCCGCCAGGCGGCGCCGTCACGCAGGCGGTCGTAAAGCCGCTTGTCGTAGCAGACATCGAAGCCCTGCTGCTGCAGTTCCCACTCCATGTCCCAGTACACTTCGGCCATGAACACGAAGCCAGGATGGGTTTCGCGCGCCGCGCTGATGGCACGCGGCCAGAAGGGCGCCATGTCGATCCCCCACGTGCGCCGGAACACCTCCGGCACCACCAGCATCGCCATGTCACAGCGGACACCGTCACAACGGTCGGCGATGGCGCACAGCTCGGCGACCCTGGCGTCCTGCAGCGTCGCGTTGCCGTAGTCGAGCTGCAGGGTGTCCGGCCAGCCAGGGAAGTACGGGTCGCGGCCACGGGCCAGCACCTTGGAGCCGGCGTTCGTTTCCACGCGCGTGAAGTTGTGGGGCGCGGTGTCCAGGTCGGCGTCGGTGCCGGCGACAAAGAAGTCGGGGTTCTCGCGCACCCACGGGTGGTCGGGCGCGGTGTGATTCGGCACGAAATCCAGCATCAGCCTGAGCCCGCGGGCCGCCAGGCGCTCTCGCAACGACGCCAGCGCTTCGTCGCCGCCCAGCATGTCGGCGACGGTGTAACCGGTGATGGCGAATCCGGACCCGCAGATGTCAGTATCGCTGAGGTCGGGCAGGGTGCGATGGAAATCAGCCACCCACTCCGAATGGGTTCGGGAGGTCGCACGACCCGCCGCGCCTGTCTGCCAGACCGACAGCAGCCACACCCAATCGAAGCCGTGCTCGGCGATGCGATCCAGTTCGGCATCGGGGACGTCGGCCAGGGTTACCCGCTGGCCCATACGCGTCGACAACGTCCGCAGCCACACGCGGGTGTTGATCTGGTACAGCGCCGGGTAGGAGGGGTCGGCTTCGGAAATCATGGAGTGGTTCTCGTGGGTCGGTGCCGTACCGTGGCGCGAGGGCGCTCGAAATGCCGAGCCATTCGGGATATAGCATCAATCGTCATGGATTTGGGACTTCAGGGAAAGCGCGCCGTCGTTCTCGGCGCATCAAGAGGGACTCGGCGCCGGCATTGCCCGCGCGTTGGCGGCGGAGGGGTGCGATCTGGTGATCGGCGCGCGTTCTGCTGACGACCTCGCAACGCTGGCCGGGGAGATTGCCGCTGCCCATGGCGTCAACGTCGAGCCGCTGGCAATCGATATGGGCGACCTCGCATCGGTGGATGGCTTCGCCGACGCGGTGATCGCCGCCGGCGGGGCCGACATCCTGGTCAACAATGGTGGCGGGCCGCCGCCGAGTGGTGCCCTGGGCGTGGCACCGGAGGTCTGGCGCCAGCAGTTCGAGGCCATGATGCTGGGCGTGATCCGCCTCACCGACCGGCTTGTTCCGGGCATGCGCGAGCGCCGCTGGGGCCGGGTGCTGACGGTGGCCTCGTCGGGCGTCGTGCAGCCCATACCCACGCTGGCCATTTCGAACGCATTGCGGGCGGGGGTGGTGTTGTTCATGAAGACCTTGGCCGGCGAGGTGGCCGCCGACGACGTCACGGTCAACGTGGTGGCGCCGGGCCGCATCTGGACCGAACGCACCGACCAGATCGACGCCGCCAACGCCGATCGCCAGGGATTGAGCCAGGACGAGATCCGCAAGCGGTCCATCGCCACCATCCCGGTGGGTCGATACGGCAAGGTCGAGGAATTCGCTGCCGTTGTCTGCTTCCTAGCGGGCGCGCCGGCGGCCTTCGTCACCGGCCACGTGATGCGCGTGGACGGGGGCATGATCCGCTCCGTCTGAGCGCTCCATTCAGGGGAGTAGCACCGTGGAACCGGAGGTTTTGCGCGCTTCCAGATCGCGGTGCGCCTGCGCTGCGGCGCTCAGCGGGTAGGTCTGGCCGATGGTGATGCTCACCTGGCCGCCCGTGACCACCTCGAACAATTCCCGCGCGCCGGCCACAAGGTCGGCGTTCTTCGCCGTGTGGGTCATCAGCGATGGCCGGGTGAAGAACAGCGAGCCGCGCGCCGCCAGCATCCCCGGATCGAACGGCGGCACCGGCCCCGAAGCGTTGCCGTAGCTGACCATCATGCCCAGGGGCCGGAGGCAGTCCAGCGAGCCCTCGAAGGTGGCCTTGCCGATGGAGTCGTAGGCCACGGCTACCCCTTCGCCGCCGGTGATCTCGCGTACCCGCGCCGGGAAATCCTCGTGGGTGTAGACGATGGGATGATCGCACCCGTTCGCCGACGCCAACGCCGCCTTGTCGTCGGAGCCGACGGTGCCGATGACCGTGGCGCCCAGATGCTTGGCCCACTGGCAGAGGATCAGCCCAACGCCGCCGGCCGCTGCATGCACCAGAATCGCGTCGCCCGGCTGGACGCGATAGGTCCGCCGCAGCAGGTAGTGGGCGGTGAGACCCTTCAGCATCATCGCCGCGCCCGTTTGATCGTCGATACCCTCAGGCAGCGGCACCAGGCGATCGGCCGGCATCAGCCGCTCCTCGGCATAGGCACCCGGCGGCAGGCTGGCATAGGCGACCCGCTGACCGGCCGACAGACCGGTAACGCCGCTACCCACGGCTTCCACCACGCCGGCGCCCTCCAGACCGATGACCGCCGGCAGCGCCGGCAGGGGATAGAGGCCGGTGCGGTGGTACACATCGATGTAGTTGAGGCCGACGGCCGTCTGCCGAACACGCGCCTCGCCAGGGCCGGGATCGCCGACCACCACGTCCTCCCAGGTCAGCACCTCGGGTCCGCCGGCTGCGTGGATGCGAATGGCCTTTGGCATGATGTTCCCCCTCCCTGCGCGTGGCGTCCCGGTTCGGCCCCCGGGAGCCCGTTTATATCGGGCCGGCCGCCCGCGGCTCAAGCCAGGGGTTCGCGTGCCGTCACCCGCCGAGTCCGGCGCAACCAAAAAAAGAAGGGCGCCTGAGGCGAGTATCAGGCGCCCGAGTGGGACGTGGCGGTGGAAGGTTATGGGTATCGGACCTTCGTCAGACCGCGGGTGGGAGGTCCACCGAGTAGAGGTCGCGGTTCTCCAGGTCCTTGAGAGTGACGGTCATGACGCCCGTTCCGCCGTCGATGCGCACGTGGCCGAAGAACTGCAGGCCGTCGCTCGGCGGCAGGTTGGGCTTACCCTCCGGGGATTTCTGATAGACCACCTGCGGTCCGAAGGTGTTGTCCAGGCCGTTGGGTCCATACGAGCCGGCGTGAATGGGGCCGGAAACGAACTCCCAAAAGGGCTCGAAATCCTGGAACTGGGCCTTGTCCGGATCGTAGAAGTGCGCCGCCGTGTAGTGCACGTCGGCGGTCAGCCACACGGTGTTGCGGACGTCGTTGAGCTTGATGAAGCGCAGCAGGTCGGCGATTTCGTGCTCGCGACCCAGTGCCGGTCCGTCGCCGTTGGCGCCGTTCTCGAAGGCCTTTTCGCCGTCGCGGACCACCAGGCCGATGGGCATGTCGGAGGCGATCACCTTCCACGTGGCGCGGCTGGCCAGCAGTTCGCGCTTCAGCCAGGCGATCTGATCGCCACCGAGAAACGCCGTCTCCGGTCCCGGCCGCGGCTGCCGATTGGGACCGTTGTTGGCACGGTAGCTGCGCTTATCGAGGAAGAACATGTCCAGCATCGGGCCGTAGTGGATCGTGCGGTACAGCCGCTCGCGGTCGTCGGCGAACTGGCGGGTGGGCATGAACTCCTGAAACGCGCGATTGGCGCGCGCGGCGAGCAAGGCCACGTTCTTCACCGAGTAGCGGTCCTGGTCCAGGATCTCTTCCGGGTACCAGTTGTTCACCGTCTCGTGGTCGTCCCACTGGGCGAACATGGGAACTTGCGCATTGAAGCGGCGCACGTTCTCGTCCATCAGGTTGTATTTGTACTGGCCGCGGAACTCGGCCAGCGTCTCCGCCACTTTGGTCTTCTCCTCGATCAGCAGGTTCTTCCACACGCCGCCATCGGGCAGCGACTTCTCCGTCTCCATGGGGCCATCGGCGTAGACCGTGTCGCCGGAATGGATGAAGAAGTCCGGGTTCTGGGCGCGCATGGTCTCGTAAGCCCGCATGCCGCCCCAGTCGGTGTTGATACCCCAACCCTGTCCGGCGGTGTCACCCGTCCATACGAAGGTGATGTCGCGGCGGTCGGCGGGCGGCGTGCGGAAGCGGCCGGTGACCGGTTCGCTGAGCGTCTTCAGGTCGGTCAGGTCCTGGAAGCGGACGCGATAGAAGATGTCCTGCCCCGACGGCAGGCTCCGCAGGTCCACCTTGACCGCGTAGTCCGAGACCTCCAAAGCGGCGGGCCCCACTATTCGGCGCGCGTCGCTGAACGATTCGGTGGTAGAGACCTCGAGCATCATGCGTGCGGGGCGATCGCTGCGGCTCCACAGGATGGCGCCGTCGGGCACGACATCGCCGGTCTGCACGCCGTGGGGGATCAGAGGGCGGCCGCGCTGGGCAATGGCCGGCGCGGCGATCAGCCCGCCGGCGGCCAAGCCTATGCCGGCGGCGCCGGTGGCGAGGAACGTGCGGCGGTTCAGTCCCGCGGCCGGAGGGGCAACAGGACGGACAACGGGCGGTCGGTGGCTGCTCATGGCTTGAAGGTCCCTCACGTTCAGCGGTTATGCGGTGGTCGAAAGCATCTTGCTGGTCCCATCCCCTATCCGCGCCGTGTTGCGAACGCGTGACGATTGCATAAATCTCGGGTGAAGAAACCGCGGCGATATCGCGATGGCCGCCGGACGGGCTATTCGAGACCGGCATCCCCATATTGGCCCCATATAGGCACGTAGATGACGGCGGACTCGCCGTGAAACGGACGAAGAGAGGCGGAATGGTCGATTTCACGAACTTGCTGGATCAGTTTGTCGGCGGAAAACAAGCATCGGGCGGAGCCGGGGGCGGCGGCGGCCGGTCCGGGCTCGCAGGGGGAAGCCTGGGTGGGATCGCCGGCGGCACGCTGGCGGGTGGCCTGGCCGGCCTGCTGATGGGCTCCAAGGGTGGCCGCAAGGTGGCCAAGTCGGCGGTGACCTATGGCGGCGTCGCGCTGCTTGGCGGCCTCGCCTACAAGGCGTGGCGTGATTGGCAGTCTGGCAAGGCCGCCGGACAGGCTCCGCCGACGTCGGCAGACGCCATCGAGCCGCCGCCCGCGGACGGTCGTTTCCGACCGCCGGCGGAGGCACCTGCGGCGGACACTCAGGCGCTCAGCCAGACGCTGCTGCGGGCGATGATCGCCGCGGCCAAGGCAGATGGGCACATCGACCAGGACGAGCAGCGCCGCATCTTCGGTGAGGTGGATCGGCTGGATCTCGGCGCGGAAGAGAAGGCATTCGTGATCGAGGAGCTATCGCGGCCGCTGGACGTGCAGGCCGTGGTGGCCGGCGCCACGTGCCCGGAACGGGCGGCGGAGATCTATGCGGCATCACTATTGGCCGTGGACCCGGACACACCGGCGGAGCGCGCCTACCTGTCCCTGCTCGCCGAGCGCCTCGGCCTCGAACCGGCGCTGGTGGATCACCTGCACGCCAATGTCGGTGCCGCAGTAGAGTGATAGCGCAGCCCCCATCCTTCCCATAAAATCAAAAAAAGAAATCCAAAGGGGGAAACACGATGACCGAGGCCCGTCCGGTGGTCGGCATCATCATGGGCAGTCAGTCGGACTGGGCCACCATGCGGCACGCCGCGGCGACGCTGGGAGATCTCGGGGTCGAGCACGAGGTCCGCATCGTCTCCGCGCACCGCACGCCGGACCGGCTGTACGCCTACGCCCGCGAGGCGGAGGGGCGCGGCGTCAAGGTGATCATCGCCGGCGCCGGCGGCGCCGCCCACCTGCCGGGCATGGCGGCGGCGATGACCACGCTGCCGGTGTTTGGGGTGCCCGTCGAGAGTGCGGCACTGAAGGGACAGGACAGCCTGCTGTCCATCGTCCAGATGCCTGCCGGCGTGCCCGTGGGAACGCTGGCCATCGGTCGCTCCGGCGCGGTAAACGCCGCGCTGCTGGCCGCGGCGGTGCTGGCGCTGGGCGATGACGATCTGGCGGAACGGTTGAAGGCCTGGCGGAGCGCCCAGAGCGAGGGCGTCGCCGATCATCCGACGGACTCGTGACCCGTCGAACGCTCAACGGTCCGCTGCCACCCGGCAGCACCATCGGCATTCTCGGCGGCGGCCAGCTCGGTCGCATGCTGGCGATGGCGGCGGCGCGCCTGGGGTTCCGTACCCACGTTTATTGCCCGGATGCCGAACGGCCGGCGGCCGATGTGGCGGCGGCGGCAACCGTTGCTGATTACGATGACGAGGCGGCGCTCGCTGCCTTCGCCGCCGCGGTGGATGTGGTCACTTATGAGTTCGAGAACATCCCGGAACCGACGGTGGCATTCCTCGAACCGTTGGTTCCTGTCCGGCCCTCGGCCGCTGCGTTGGCCGTGGCCCAGGACCGGCTGTCGGAGAAGGCGTTCCTCCGCGACATCGGGATCGGCACCGCACCGTTCCACTCGGTGGACGACGTTGCCGGTCTGGACGAGGCCGTCGCCGCCATCGGCCTGCCGGCGGTGCTCAAAACCCGGCGGCTCGGTTACGACGGCAAGGGACAGGCCTTCCTGGGCGACCGTTCGGACACCGCGAACGCCTGGGCGGCCGTCGGCCGCCGACCGGCGATCCTGGAAGGCTTCGTCCACTTCGCCTGCGAGGTGTCGGTGATTGTCGCGCGAAGCGTGGACGGCGATGTCGCTTGCTACGATCCCGTCCACAACGTGCACCGCAACCACGTCCTGGCGCGCAGCATCGTTCCGGCCGGTATTCCCGATGCGGCCGCGGCGGCGGCGCAGCAAATCGCGCAACGGATTGTCGAGAAGCTCGACTACGTAGGCGTCATGGCCGTGGAAATGTTCTTCGACGACGCCGACGGTGGGCGACTGTCCGTCAACGAGCTGGCGCCACGCGTGCACAACTCCGGCCACTGGACGCTAGAAGCCTGCCTGGTCAGCCAGTTCGAACAGCATGTGCGGGCGGTCTGCGGCTGGCCGCTTGGCGAACCGCGGCGTCACGCCGACGCGGTGATGGAGAATCTGCTGGGCGACGCCGCCGCCGATTGGCCAGCACTTAGCCGCGAGGACGGCGCGGCAATCCACCTATACGGCAAGACGCAGGTGGCGCCGGGCCGCAAGATGGGTCACGTCACCCGTCTTTATCCGCTGGGCACCTGCCCGGACTCGTGAGCCGACGTCGGTGCCTTCTCCACCCGGGCGGCGCAGAACTTGAACTCCGGAATCTTGCCGAAGGGGTCCAGCTTCGGGTTGGTCAGCAGGTTGGCCGCCGCCTCCGTATAGCAGAAGGGCATGAACACCATGTCCTCCGGCACGTCTGCGTCGGCCCTTGCCCGCAGCCGCACCTCGCCGCGGCGCGTGGCCACCACCACCATGTCGCCGCCGGCTACGCCGATTTGCTCCAACCGCCGTGGGTGCACGCAGGCGACGGCCTCCGGCTCAAGGGCGTCCAGCACCTGCGACCGTCGGGTCATCGCCCCGGTATGCCAATGCTCCAGCAGACGGCCGGTGGTCAGCACCATCGGAAAGGCGTCATCGGGCAATTCGTCGGGCGGCACTAGGTCCACCGGGACCAGCCGCCCGCGGCCGTTGGCGGTAGGGAAGCCGTCACCGAAGATGATCTCCTCGCCCGGCGCGTCCTCCCGATCGCAGGGGTAGGTGACCGAGTCCTCCCGTTCCAGCCGATCCCACGAGATGCCCGTGATGGATGGCATGACCCGCCGCATCTCGGCGAACACGTCTCGCGGATGGGTGTAGCTCCAGGCGAGTCCCAGGCGGCGAGCCATCTCCTGAATGATCCACCAGTCCTGGCGCGCCTCGCCGGGCGGCTCCAGCGCCGGCCGCGCCAGCTGCACCTGGCGGTTGGTGTTGGTGAAGGTGCCGGTCTTCTCCGGGAACGCGGAGGCCGGCAGAATCACGTCGGCGAACGCCGCGGTCTCGGTGAGGAACAGGTCCTGCACCACCAAGTGTTCCAGCGACGCCAGGGCCTCGCGGGCGTGCGCCAGGTCCGGGTCGGACATGGCGGGGTTCTCGCCCATGATGTACATGCCGCGAATCTGGCCGGCGCGGGCGGCGTTCATGATCTCCACCACGGTCAGCCCGCGGTCCGGGTCCAACGGCGTGCCCCATTCGGCTTCGAACAGCCGCCGCGTCGCGGTGTCGTCCACCAGTTGGTAGTCCGGATAGACCATGGGGATCAGGCCCACGTCCGAGGCGCCTTGCACGTTGTTCTGCCCGCGCAGGGGATGCAGGCCAGTACCGGGCCGGCCCACGTGCCCGGTGATCAGCGCCAGCGCGATCAGGCAGCGGGCATTGTCGGTGCCGTGGGCGTGCTGGGAGATGCCCATCCCCCAGAAGATGATGGACCGCTCGGCGGTGGCGTAGGTGCGGGCCAGGGCACGGATGGTGTCCGCGTCCACGCCGCAGACAGCTGCCATCCGCTCCGGCGCGAACTCGGCGATGCGGGCGCTCAGATCCTCGAAGCCTTCGGTGAAGCCATCGATGTACTGCTGGTCGACGAGGCGCTCGTCGATGATGGTGTGCAGCATGGCCCCCAATAGCGCCACGTCGGTTCCCGGCCGGAACTGGATCGCGTAGTCGGCATGGCGGGACAGCTCCTGGCGCCGCGGGTCGATGACCATCAGCGTGGCACCGGCCTTCGCCGCGTTCTTGATGAAGGTGGCGGCCACCGGATGGTTCTCCGCCGGGCGCGCGCCGATCACCATGATCACGTCGGCATCCGCCGCGGCGGTGAACGGTGCGGTGACGGCGCCGGAACCGATCCCCTCCATCAGCGCCGCCACCGACGAGGCGTGGCACAGCCGCGTGCAGTGGTCCACGTTGTTGGAGCCGAAGCCCACGCGGACCAGCTTCTGGAACAGGTACGCCTCCTCGTTGGAGCCCTTGGCGGAGCCGAAGCCGGCCAGCGCCTTGGCGCCATCGCGATCGCGGATCTCCCTCAGGCCCGCGGCTGCTCGTTCCAGCGCCTCGTCCCAGTCCGCCTCGCGGAAAAGGGTCAACGGATTGCCCGGATCGACCGCGGCGAGCGGGTCCTTCGGCGCATCGTCGCGGCGGATCAGTGGCCGGGTCAGGCGATGGGGATGGCTCACGTAGTCGAAGCCGAACCGTCCCTTGACGCACAGCCGGTTGCGGTTGGCAGGGCCGTCGCGACCGTCAACGAAGGTCAGCCGACCGTCGCGCACATGAAAGGTGAGCTGACAGCCGACGCCGCAATAGGGGCACAGCGAGTCCACCGTGCGCTCGGGACTGCCGAGGTGCATCCCCGCCTCGTCCAGGGCCGTCGCCGGCATCAGCGCGCCGGTGGGGCACGCCTGCACGCACTCGCCGCAGGCGACACAGGTGCTGTCGCCCATGGGATCGTCGAAATCGAAGACGATCTTCGAATGCGCCCCGCGGCCGGCCATGCCGATCACGTCGTTCACCTGCACCTCGCGGCACGCACGGACGCACAGGCCGCAGTGAATGCACGCGTCCAGATGCACGGCCATCGCCGGGTGCGAGGTGTCGGCCGCCGGCGCCGTGCGGGCCGGGAAGCGGCTGTCAGCCAGGCCGGTGTCGGCCGCCCAGTGCCATAGCAGGGATTCGGGATCGTGAGCACGCTCGCGCGGTGGCTGATCGGCGAGCAGCAGTTCCAGCACCATCCGTCGCGCCGTCTTTGCCCGCTCCGTCGCGGTGCGCACCACCATGCCGTCGGTCGGTTGGCGTAGGCACGACGGCGCCAGCACCCGTTCGCCTTCGACCTCCACCATGCAGGCGCGACAGTTGCCGTCGGGGCGATAGCCGGGTTCGTCGCGATGGCAAAGGTGCGGGATCACGGTGCCGAGGCGCTTGGCCACGTCCCAGATGGTTTCGCCGGGACGTGCCTCCACGTCCGCCCCGTCGAGGGTGAAGCGGATCGATTGACCGGACGCGCTCATGACACCTCGTCGGCGAAGAACTCCAACGCGCTCAGCACCGGGTTCGGCGCCGCCTGGCCGAGGCCGCAGATGGAGGCATCGCGCATGGCTTGGCTCAGCTCGCCCATCAGCGACGCGTCCCAGGACGGCCGGTCGATGAGCGCCAGCATCTTTTCGCAGCCCACCCGGCACGGTGTGCACTGGCCGCAGCTCTCGTCCTCGAAGAACGCCAGCAGGTTGCGGACCACACCGCGCAGGTCATCGCGGTCGGACAGCACCACCACCGCCGCCGAGCCGACGAAGCAGCCGTAGTCGTCCAGAGTGCCGAAATCGAGCGGCACGTCGGCCAGCGATGCCGGCAGGATGCCTCCCGAGGCGCCGCCGGGCAAATACGCCTTGAAGGTATGGCCGTCGAGCATGCCGCCGGAGTGGTCCTCGATGAGCTGCCGCGCGGTGATGCCGGAGGGCGCCAGCTTTACGCCCGGATCGCGGACCCGGCCGGAAACGGAATAGAGCCGCGGTCGGCCCGCCTCCCGGTACCAGGCGCCGCCCCGCGACAGGATTTTCGGCAGCCAGTACAGTGTCTCCACGTTGTGGATCAGCGTCGGGTGGCCGAACAGCCCACGCTGGGCGGGAAACGGCGGGCGGTTGCGCGGCAGTCCGCGGCGGCCCTCGATGCTCTCCAGCATCGCCGATTCCTCGCCGCAGATGTAGGCCCCCGCGCCTCGGCGCAGATGGATGGCCACGCCGTCGGCCAAGCCGGTATCCTGCACCTTGGCGACCTCCGCCGGTAGCAGGGCATGGGTCTGCGGGTACTCGTCGCGGACGTAGAGATAGATGGCTTCCGCCTCCACCGCCCAGGCTGCGATCAACGCCCCTTCCAGGACCCGATGGGGATCAGTATCGAGGCAGAAGCGGTCTTTGAAGGTACCGGGCTCGCCCTCGTCGGCATTGACCGCCAGCAGCCGCGGCTTTGGCGCCGAGTCCAGGAACCGCCATTTGCGCGCTGCTGGGAACCCGGCGCCACCAAGGCCGCCGAGGCCCGAGGTTTCCACCTCGCCGATCACCTCGGACGCGGTGCGTTTGCCATCCAGCAACGCCGCCAGTACCGCATAGCCGCCGTCGGCCCGGTAGGCATCGAAGCCGCGAAACGCCGGGATCTCCGGATCGGTTTCGCCTGCGGAGGCTACGGCCAGCACGCGATCGCCAGCTCCGCCGCCGATCTGTCGCTTGCCCACCACAGCCACCGGCGCCCGATCGCAGGCCCCGACGCACGGCGCCTTCGCCACGCGCACGCCGGCCGGTGCCGCCGATGTCAGGGTTTCGTGCAGTGCATCGGCCCCGGCCATCTGGCAGGCGATCCCGTCGCAGACACGCACGGTTACCGGCGGCGGTGCGGCCTCGTCGTCGGCGACCACGTCGAAATGGGCGTAGAAGGTGGCCACTTCGTAGACTTCGGCCTGGCTGAGGCGCATGTCCTCCGCCAGCGCTACCAGATGGCGATGATGCAGCGCGCCGAAGGTGTCCTGAACCAGGTGCAGGCGCTCGATCAGCCGGTCACGCCGCCTATCCCCGGCATCCGGTAGCGCACGGATGTCCGCCACGGCGGTGGGGTCGGCGCGACGGTCCTTGGGAAGGAACGGAATCCGGCGGCTGCCGCGGATAGGCGCCTTGGCTGAGGCGGCATCGGAAGTTTGGTCGTCCATCGGCGAGCCGACCGGTTACAGATCAGTCGAATTTAGACCGGATTTCTTGCCGTGGTCGAGCGCCGCGACGCCGTCGAAAACCGCGGCCGCTCAGTCGCCGCTGGTTTGCAGAAACCGGCGACCGTTGCCTTCAAGGACCAGACAGGTCAGCACATTGCTGTGGTAGGCGCCGGTGTCGATACCGATGCGATTGGCGCGCACGTCCGGCCGCGGGGCGATGGAATGGCCGTGGACCACCACCTTGCCCAATCGGGTTTCGGAATCCAGGAACTCGTCGCGGATCCACATCACGTCCTCGGGGCGTTGGCGGTCGAGCGGTTTGCCCGGGTTAACCCCGGCGTGGACGAACAGGTAGTCGCCGATGACCCAGGTCAGCTTCAGGCCGTCAAGGAACCGTCGATGACGGGCGGGAATGGCTTCATTGAGCGACTGCTGAATGTGGGCCATCCGTTGGCCCGGCGCCACGCCTTCCGGCACGCGAACGCCATAGCTGTAGACGGTCGCATCGCCACCGAAGCGGAACCAGGCATCGCCGCATGCCGGATTGTCGAGGAACGTCAGGAAGAGTTCGTCGTGGTTGCCGCGCAGATGCTGGGCGTCGAACCCTTCCAGGGGTTCGTTTAGCAACAGATCGATGACCTCGCGGCTGTGGAGTCCACGATCGACGTAGTCGCCCAAATAGACGACCATCCGGCGGAAACCAGGTGGCGACCCCGCGGCGTCCTCGCGGATCAGGCGGTGCATCTCGCGCAGCAAGTCGCATCGACCGTGCAGGTCGCCGACGGCGTATAGGCGCACGCCATCGGGTACCCGTGCGGTCTCCAGGTCCACGCGCGGGGTCCGGCCAAATAGCCGATCCGTCAAGAACAACGCGCCGGATGCCCAGGTGGACGATCAAACGGGCTAGGACGTTTCCAGAGGATCCAGAACAAGGGGACCGTGTTTCGGTCCCCTTTTTCGTTGGCGCTAACCCACCGGCGTCTGTTCCTCGCAGATGCGGTTGCTGTCGTCCGCGGACAAGGGCTCGTCCAAGAGGGTGCAGCGGTGGGGGGCGCCGGCGGGATCGTCGGCGCTGAAGAACCGGCAGGTGCGGCAGACGCCGAAGGGCCGGCCGCCGCGGCGGTGCAGGGACTCCCGCAGCAGCGCCTCCAGGCCGCCGGCGACGCGCAGCCGTTCCGGGGTGGACAGCGCCGATGAGGCGCCCGACAGCATGGCCAGCGGATCGCGCTCAAGCAGCCGCGTGCCCTCTGCCGTCACGTCAATGCGCACCTGCCGGCGGTCGGTCGGATCGGCCGTCTTCGCCACCAGGCCCTTGCGCTCCAGCGCGTTCAGCGTCTGCGACACCGTGCCCTTGGTGACGCCCAGATAGGCGGTGAGCCCCGACGGCGTGCGGGAGAAGCGGTTGGCGCGCGCCAGGTAGCGCAGGGCCTCCCACTGGGTGGGCTTCAGGCCCGCCACGTGGGCTTCGTTCTGCACCACGCGGGCTAGGCGCTCGAGGAGGACGGCAACCTCGTCGTTCGTTCCCATGGGCCGAAGGTATCGACTAAAAACTTTTCTTGCAAGGCCGGCCGGAGCATGCTAAGTGATATGGTATCGAGTCGATACTTATTGGCGACTTGTCGATGCGGACGAGGGGCGGGGCGGCACGACGACCGCATCCTCCTCCGCCTCGGAGGCAAAGGACCGGAACCATGAAAACCCCAACCATGACCCGCGTGCTCGGCGCCGGACTGGCACTAGGACTCCTGGTCGGCGTGGTGGGCGCGCCCACCGAAACCGCCTGGGCCGCAGACCCGCCGGGCTATCGATACGGCGACAACCGGCTGGCCACGTCGCCGGTGTCGCTGGAGGAACTGGAGCTGCTGAAACAGGCGGTACTGTTCACCGACGAGGACGTACGCTACCTGCGCAAGGCGGGCACCATTCTGGTGCCGCAGATCGAAGACATCCTCGACGTCTGGTACGGCTTCGTCGGCAGCCATCCGCATCTGATCCACTACTTCTCCAACAAGCAGACTGGCGAGCCGAACCCCCGCTACCTGGCGCGTGTGCGAGCCCGCTTCGGCAAGTGGATCGAGGACACCACCAACGCCACCTACGACCAGGCGTGGCTCGACTGGCAGCACGAGATCGGCGTGCGGCATCACGTGTCGGGCAAGAACAAGGCCGACAACGCGCCTTCGGTGGATCACATCCACATGCGCTACTTGATCGCCTTCATCGTCCCCATCTCCGCCACCGTCGAACCGTTCCTCAGCAACGGCGACGCCACGCCGGAGGAGGTGGCGAAGATGCACGCCGCGTGGACCAAGGCGGTCACCCTGCACACCATCCTCTGGACCTACCCGTACGTGAAAGACGGGGAGTTCTGAGGGGCCACAGTGAGAAACGAAAGGAGCAACCAATGGCCAGACTCTCACCCTATCCCCATGAAGCCGCCACCGGTGACCGCAAGGCCCTGATGGACGCGGTGAAGTCCCAGTTCGGGGCGGTGATCAACATGTTCGGCACGGTCGCCCATTCGCCGGCGGCGCTGAAGAGCATGCTCGGCTCCTTCGGCGCCCTCGGCGAGGGCCGGATTGGCGCCGCCCTTGGCGAGCAGATCGCCGTCGCCATCGCGAATACCAATGGCTGCGAATACTGCCTTTCCGCCCATACCATGCTTGGCAAAAAGGCCGGGGTTTCGGCCGAGGCCATGGCAGCGGCGCGGGAGGGCCGGTCCACCGATCCGCGAACAGCGGCGGCGATCCGTTTCGCCCTCGCGGTGGTGGAGAACCGCGCGCACATCGGTACGGCCGATCTGGACGCGGTGCGCCGGGCCGGGTTCGACGACGAGGAGATCGTCGAGATCATCGCCCACGTGGCCCTCAATCTGTTCACCAACTACGTCAATGTGGCGTTGGACGTGGACGTGGACTTCCCGTCCGTGAAACCCTCGCGGGTCGCCGCGTGAGCTCTGCGGAATGGCCCTCACGGTTCCGCCGTGGGGGCCATGCGTCGCGACAGACCTGAGGAACCGTCCCCATGACCGCATTCTTCTTCTTCGACAATCTCGAGGCGATCGATCCCGGCAAGCTTGACGCCTACGTCCGACAGGTCGGACCGGTGGTAGAGAAGTTCGGCGGCCGGTACCGGGTCCTGGGCGGACCGGCGACGGTCTTCGAAGGCGATTGGAGCCCCGCCTATCCCGTCATCATCGAGTTCGACAGCGCCGAGCGGGCCCGCGCCTGGTACGAGTCCGATGATTACCGCGACCTGAAGGCGCTGCGCCAATCGGCGGTCAAGTGCAATGGCGTGTTGATCGAAGGGCTCTCGTGACGCGGGTTGCAGGCTCTCCGAGGCATGCCGGCACGTCTCACGTCCCACTGGCCCTTGACTCGCCGACCACAGCATCGTAATTTCATAACGAACGTTGTGAAATGAGGCGTCATGGCACGGCCACGCGAGTTCGAACCGGAGGAGGCGCTGGAAAAGGCCATGCTGCAGTTCTGGGCCAAGGGGTTTCACGATACCTCGATCCGCGACCTGATCGATCGCACCGGCGTCAACCAGTACGGCCTCTACGGCGTGTTCGAGAACAAACGCAAGCTCTACCTGGCCGCCCTCGACCACTACCGCGACACGATCACCCGCGAGGCCTTGAAGGAGCTCGACGGCGACGGCCCCATCGCCGGCCGCATCGAGGCCATGTTCGGCACGCTGTTCAAGCGCATGCGCACCAAGGACGGTCGGGTGGGCTGCCTCATGTGCAATGCCGCCGTCGAGATGGCGCCGGAGGATGCCGGCGTGGCGGAGAAGGTGCGCGCCCACATGGAGCATCTGCGCGGCGCCTTCCGTGGCCGCCTCGCCGAGGCGCAAGCGGCCGGCGACCTGGCGCCGGAGAAGGACGTGAATGCCCTGGCGGAGTTCCTGGCGACCACCGCCTACAGCCTGGGTTTCCTGCTGCGTGCCGGCGTATCCGGAAGCCATGCGCGGCGCCACTTGCGGACGGCTCTGTCCGTCCTGGGGTGATTTTTTTTGACCAGTGTCACATCGATTGATGTGGAAAAAAAGACAACCACCAGCCACAGGAGGAACACCATGACCTCGGCAACCCAGGACTTCTCGAAGTACGTCTTCTCCGCCCAGCCGGGCTACGACGAAGCCCGAACGCGGCGGGAGTTCGCCAAGCTGATGCCCTTGCGGACCATCGTCGTTTACTGCTTCGACCCGCGCGCCGTCGGCATTCCGGAGGCAGTGGCGAAGGAGTTCGGCGAGGTCTATCCGGGCGGTGTGGTCACCGACGACGACGGCAACGAAATCGGCGCCGATACGACACTGCTGACCGTCGTCGTCGCCGGCGGCCGCGCCATGGACGCGCTACGCTCCGTCACCGTGGGTCAGCATCTCTTGGGCGTGGAAAACGTGGTGGTGGTGCACCACACCCATTGCGGCGCCACGTCCTACACGGTGGACGGGATCGTCGAGGCCTTCCGGCACGAGCACGGCAGCAACATCTTCGGGCTCTACCCGGTGGAGAGCGTGGCTATCGCCGATCACCGGGACGCGCTCGAACACGACGTGCGGCTGGTCCGCTGCTCGCCCGGCACGCCGGCGCACGTCAACGTCTACGGCTACATGTACGACATCGACACCGGCGACCTGACCCGCGTGATCGCGGATCTGGCCGACGCATGATCGAGCAAGGCTATAGGAGACCTCTGATGACCGAGACCCTGCATTGGCGTGTCCGCGGTGTCAGCTTCGAGGACGGCAGCCGTCTCGCCGAGGACTGGCGCATGGTGGAGGAAAGCCCGGAGTGGCACTGGCAGTACGACACCCACGAATTGGGCTTCGCCATCTATGAGCATGATGGGCAGTACTGGAAGCTCTACCGTGCCCGCTTCGTGCCGGACGGTGCCGACGACTACGCCTATGACTTCGGTGGCCAGGCGTGCCGCATGGCGCTGGTGCGTTACCGCCGCCGCGCCCGGTCGCCGCATTCCAGCCGCCTGATGGCGGAAGGTGCGGAAGAATGGGTGCGCACCTACGAGGTGGACGAAGACCTGCACGAGGTGCTGAAGACCGGGCGCGCCGACCCGAAGTATGGCGCGCCCTACGGCCCGAAGCGGGCGGCTTGACGCTACTCAGGTGAGGGGGCGCGCGGCTTCGTCTGCGACCTCGGCGATCTCGGCGCGCTGCTGGCAACCCTCCGGCAGATCCGCGCCGAGATGAGCGAGGCGAGCGTGCTGGTGCACAACGCCGTCGCCCACAGCTTCGACGGGTTCCTCGAGGGCGACCCGGAAACGCTGGAGCGCAATTTCCGGGTCAACACCACGGCATTCCTCCATCTGGCGCGGGCGCTGGCGCCGGCGATGATCGCTGCCGGCCACGGCGCCATAGTCGCCACCGGCAACACCGCCGCGCACCGCGGCGTGCCGAAGTACGCGTTGTTCGCGCCCACCAAGGCGGCGCAGCGGATCTTCGCCGAGGCCCTGGCCCGCGAGCTCGGGCCGCAGGGCGTCCACGTGGGCTATGTGACCATCGACGCGGCCATCGACGTGACCTGGCTCGGGCCGGAGGCGGAACGCCCGGACTGGCTTCGGCCGCCGCCCGGTTGGCCCCACGCGCGCGAGGACTACTTCGCCAAGCCCGACGCCATCGCCGAGGAGGTCTTCCACCTGGCCCACCAGGACCGCTCCACATGGACCTTCGACCTGGTCATCCGGCCCTTCGCGCAGAAATGGTGATCGACGTGCGATGGCTTCAGCAACCCACGTCGACGACCCGGCCGCCCGCCGGCAGCGCCCGGAACCGGTCCGGGTCGCGTTCGCCTCTTACACTAGGACGTAAGGGTCCGGCAGGTCGGCGACGTCGTCCACTTCGGGTTCCTCGAACGGCACCCAGGTGGGCCCATAGAACCGGAAATCGTCGGCGTTAGCGCCCGCGAGGCCGGGATCAGTCTGCAGTGCCGTCCCGCTGGCGCCTTGCTCGGCGAAATCGCCCATGGCGTCGAGGATGACGATGGTGTGCCCGTCGGTCATGGAGATGACCACGTCGTCGCCGATGCCATTGCCATCCCGGTCGTCAAAGGCAATGCTCGCGGGGCCATAGGTGCCAAGCGAGCCATAGAAACGCAGCTGGTCGTCGGCGTCCCAGCCGGTGATGATGTCGATGCTGCCGGGGTTCGTGTGCTCGCCCTCGACGAAAACGTAGCGGTCGACGCCGCCGCCACCGGAAAGCGTGTCGTCGCCGTCGCCGCCGTGAAGTGTATCCATCCCGTCGCCGCCGAGCAGCGTATCGTTGCCGTCGCCTCCATCGACCGTGTCTGCCCCGTTGCCGGCATCCAGCATGTCGTCACCCGCTTGGCCGAGCAGCCTGTCGGTGTCGCCGTCACCCATCAGCGTGTCCGCGCCGGCACCGCCGAGCAGGACGTCCCGGCCGCCTCTGCCGATCAGCGTGTCGCTCCCGTCGCCGCCGTCCATCAGGTCGTTGCCTTCGCCGCCGTTGAGGGTATCGGCGCCGTGGCCGCCCGAAAGGGTGTCCGAACCGGCTTGGCCGCGCAGGTCGTCGTCGCCGTAGCCGCCGTAGAGCTCGTCCCGGCCGACATCGCCTTTGATCAGATCGTCACCATGGCCGCCATCCAGGGTATCGCGGCCGCCGCCGCCCAACAGCACGTCGTTGCCGTATCCCCCGAACGCCAGGTCGTCATCGCGTTGGCCCAGGACGAAGTCATCGTCGTTGCCGCCCCAGAGCGTGTCCTCGCCGTCGCCCCCTTTGAGGATATCGTCGCCGTTACCGCCTTGGAGAGTGTCGGTGCCGTCTCCGCCGGCAATGTGGTCATCACCACCTTCGCCCCAGAATCTGTTCTCCAATTGGTTACCGAGAAACGTGTCGCCCGACTCCGTTCCACGTGCCCAAGCAACTTCGGAAAGCGTGTCCGTATCACCGAAGCCGTCGATTGCGGTGCCGGAGACAAGATCGACGGTGACTCCGGCGCCGCCGCCGTGTCTTGCGTCACTCGAATAATCGACGGTGTTCCTTTCTGAGGAGAAATCGCGGGCGTAGCCGCCGTGGATCCAGTCGTTGCCGGCACCGCCGATCAATATGTCGAAGCCGTCACCGCCATACAGCCTGTCGTCGCCGGAACCGCCATCCAAGGTGTCATGCAATGCGCCGCCATCGAGAGTGTCTTTGCCATCACCTCCTTCCAAGATGTCATTGCCGTTGCCGCCATGCAGGCTGTCGTCGCCAAAGCCGCCGGACAAAGTGTCGTCGCCACTTCCTCCGAAAAGCTTGTCCGCGCCCAGGTTCCCATACAAAAAATCGTCGTGGTCTTCGCCGTGCAGCCTGTCGTTGCCAAAGCCACCGTCGATCGAATCGTTTCCGGCGGCACCACCTTCCAGATCGTCGTCGGCGTCCGAACCGATGATCACGTCGTCGCCCGAGCCACCCTCGATTTTCTCGATGTTGATGAGAAGATCTTTGCCGATCCCTAGACCCGAAGCTGTCCCGGTCGAAAGATCGACAAAAACGGGAAAGTAATCTGAGCTTTGGGCGTCAAAGCGACCATAGAGTACTTTATCAATACCGACGCCACCATCATAGGTGTCGTCTTCCGGACTTCCGTAGCCGATGATGTAATCATCGCCGGTATCGCCAAAAACGGTATCGGCGCCTTCCATGCCGTCGAGCCAGTCGTCACCGGAGTTTCCGAAGAGCGTGTCCGCTCCTTCACCGCCCTCCAGAACATCTTCCTCCCCTCCTCCTGCGTAAAGAACGTCGTTACCGTCGTAGCCTACGAGCCAATTCGCGTTCTCGTCGCCGATCAGTGTGTCGTTTTGATCCGTCGCAGACACGGTTTCGATCGAAATGAGCGTATCCGTGTTGCCGCTTTCGTCGGTGACGGTGCCGGCGGTCAAGTCGACGATGATTGGTGATCCAGTGGACTCATAGAACAACCAGTCCCAGCCCGGACCGCCATCGATCATGTCGTTCCCGGCGCTACCAAAGAAAGTATCGCTTCCTTCTTTTCCGAAAAGCATGTCATCGCCGTCGCTGCCGACGAGCGTGTCGTTGCCGTCGGTGCCGGTGATGGTCAGGTTCGGTGCCGGGCCGTCCATGGCCGTATCCCTTCTTTCCGCTCTCTCTGCGTGGCGGTCGCCGAATTGCTGTCAGACTGCGGTGGTCAGATCGGCTCGCGGCGTCGGCCGGCCTCGCGGTCGCGCTTGATCCACCGGTTCCGCGTCGGGCCTCATGAGGCGCTCCGGTTTCCCCTACTGCGTGCCCAAAGTGTCACCGAACGTGCTTATCATTGGTTAAGTCCGAATGCGTGATCACATCAAGTTACGAAACAATTTTTCGTTGAAGCCAAAAAGCACCACGGAGGTCCATCGCGCAGCCGTTCGGCTATCGGAAAGTGCCATGGCGTGTTGATCGACGGGCTGTCGTAATATGGACCGCAGCCTCTTCAGGGTTATTCGGCGGCCTGCCCGTTACGGAGGTTCCCTATGGCGTTCAATCTCACGTACCTGGACCGGTTCAAGATCGAGGACGAGGACCTGGGGCTGACCGAGCCGTCGGGCCTCGTGTTGGACCACGACGGCGACGGCCTGTGGACGGTGAGCGATGATACCGAACGGGTCTTCCTGCTGACGCTCGACGGCAAGCTGAGGCGCGATCGAACCTTCGACGTGCCCGACACGGGCCTCGAGGGCATCACCATGGACCCCACCGGCACGTTCCTGTTCACGGTCCGCGAAGAGACCAACGAGATCATCAAGCTGGACGCAGGCGAGGGGAAGGTGGCCGATCGGCGCCGCCTCGCCCACATGGACGGCTATGACCAGATCGCCGACGCCTTCGCGGGAAGCGTCGACAACAAGGGCCTCGAGGGCATCGCCTGGAACACGCGCACCGCGTCGCTGTTCGTGCTGAAGGAAGGCAATCCCGGCCTGCTGATCGAGGTCCAGGCGGACCTAACCGCGATCCGCGGCCATTCCCGCCTCGACGCGCGCAGCGGCTTTGTGGATCCCGAGATCAGCAGCCGGGAGGTGGACTATTCCGGTGTCTGCTACGACCCGTCCCGCGCCGCCTTCTGGATCGTCAGCGACAAGGCTCAGCGGGTGTATCTCTACGATGAGGACGCCAAACATGTGACGCACAGCGCGCCCCTGGGCTACGGCAGGAACGGAAAGTACCGGGAGATCAAGAAAGCGGAGGGAATCGCCTGCGACCCGGCGTCAAACCGCCTCTACATCGTGAGCGACGAAGAGGCGCGGCTCTATGTGTTCGACGTTCGGCCCTGACGACCGGCCTCACAACCGACCTCACAACCGATGGCCCTGACCAACGGCGGACCCCATCCCGCCGTCCGTCTGGCCCGTCGTGGAAAAATGGTGCCCATCGTGTGGTGAAGAGGGCCTTTCCGGCACGCCCAAGGCGTACCCGGCACCGCAAATCATGAGTGTGCTGTCTCGGTCATGTGCACCTATTTTCAAGTAAAACGCACATGCTCTACCGTTCTGCCTTGGGTCGAGGTTGGCGTTTTGGGTACAACCAAAAGACAGTCTCGAGAAATTGTATGTCGTCGAATAGAAATCCAATAAGTAGCAAGGAGGCCAGAATCTCTCTACCTCTTGAAACACTCGGAAACAGACGAGAAATATCGCCGAAATTTTTTTGACGTATTTGGTTATTCGGTCGGTTTGGCCACAGGCGTCGTGCTCGTGGATGAGATCTGGCACGTAGTACCCGTACGATCCCCCATCCCAGTTTCCCGGCAAGAGGAGATCAGCGCACCGCCTCGCCAGTAGCTACGGAGTCCGCGTTATCGACTTCACCAGCCAGTGACGTCCTTGGACGCTGCGCGCCCACCGGCATGATCGGGAGCGTTACGCATGACCCTTGGGCCCCCATGCAGCGGGGGGCGATGGCGGATGAAAACACAAACATAAAATGGGAAATAGGTAAGTCATTCAAAGGAAAGAAAAGAGAGAATAGTAAGGACTACGATGAAAAACCTACGCATTACCCAACGAATCCTGGTTCTCGGTGTCATCAGTCTGGCGGGATTGATTGCCCTCAGCCTTCTCACCCTGAATTCCATTCACGACAACCTGGTGAGCGATCGGCGGATCAAGACCCAACACCTCGTCGATGTCGCTCACTCCTTGCTGACCCACTACGCCGACCGGGAAGCGAACGGTGAGCTGTCCCGGGAACAGGCTCAGGGCGCCGCCCTCGCCGCCGTCAAGGGGCTCCGCTACGAGGGCGATCAGTACTTCTGGATCAACGACATGAACGCCCGGATGGTGATGCACCCCTTCAAGCCGACCTTGGACGGGACGGACGTCTCCGGCCTGGAAGACCCCAAGGGGAAACGGCTGTTTACCGAAATGGTGCAAACCGTCGACCAGCACGGGGCGGGGTTCGTGGACTATCTGTGGGCCAAACCCGGCCACAAGGAACCCGTGGCCAAGATTTCCTATGTCAAGGGCTTTCAACCCTGGGGCTGGGTGGTCGGCACCGGGATCTACGTGGACGACGTGGAGGCGATCTTCGGCGAACAGGCCCTGCTGAATGGTGGCATCTGCTTCCTGGTGCTGTTGATCGTCGGCACCGCCGCCGTGCTCATCGGGCGCAGCATCAGCCATCCGCTCAGCAGCATGACCGGCACCATGAACCAGCTCTCGGCTGGGAATCTGGACGTCGACGTGGCCGGCGCGCAGCGCAGCGACGAGATCGGCGAGATGGCCCGGGCGGTAGAGATCTTCAAGGACAATGCGGTTCAGAAAAGGCGACTCGAGGCCGATCAGGAGGTGGCGAAGCGCCGCGCGGAGGAGGAACAGAGGGCGCTGATGCGGGGGATCGCCGATGACGTCGAAGCGGCGTTCGGCGATATCGTCCGCGGCGTGACCACCGCGGCCACGGACATGGAAACATCGGCCAACGATATGTCGGCCACTGCCGAGCAAACCACCCAGCAGGCCGCCGCCGTGGCGTCCGCCGCGGAAGAGGGCAGCGCCAACGTGCAGGCGGTGGCCTCGGCGGCCGAAGAACTGGCCAGCTCCATCCGCGAGATCAGCCGTCAGGTGCAAACCCAGTCGGAGATCGCCGCGCGGGCATCGGAGGCCGCCCGCGCCAGCGATGCTCAGGTGCAGGCGCTGTCCGATGCCGCGCAGAAGATCGGCGAGGTGGTGGACCTGATCACCGCGATCGCCGATCAGACCAACCTCTTGGCCCTCAACGCCACCATCGAGGCGGCGCGGGCCGGCGAGGCCGGAAAGGGCTTCGCCGTCGTGGCCAACGAGGTGAAGGGGCTGGCCCACCAGACCTCAAAGGCGACGGAGGAAATCGCCCAGCAGATCCAAGCCATGCAGGATCAGACCGGTTCCACCGTTGAGGCCATTCGTGCCATCACCGAGCAGATCGAGCGGATCACCGAGGTGTCCTCAACCGTCGCCTCGGCGGTGGAGGAACAGAACGCCGCCACTCAGGAGATCGGCCGCAACGCCACCGAGGTCGCTCGCGGCACTGATGACGTCACCCGCAACATCTCCGGTGTCAACACCGCCGCCGGCAGCACAGGCGCCGCCGCCGGCCAGGTGTTGGCGGCAACCGTGGGACTCAACGAACAAGCGCGGCGACTGGACGAGGAAATGGCGAAGTTCGTGAGCCGGATTCGCGACGCCGCCTGATGCGGGTCGGTGTTCGAACGGACTCGGACCGCCACCTCGAGCGGTCGCGCTGACATGGCCGATCGTCAATCGCCGCGCATCTTCGCCAGGAGGATCGTCCGGGCGTAACATCCCGGACCCTCCTGAGCGAAGGCCACGAACTCGAGGCCGAAATCGCTGAGGATGGCCTCGTCCTTGGCCGGTCGCCGGCCAGCGTGACAGACCCGGTCGTCGCCGACCCGTCCCACACCTCACCGCCCGCGCAGAAGCTCGGCGTGCGCCGTGGGTTTGTCCGCGGTGACCCACGTGTCGCCCTCCATCCGCTCCACGGAGATGGCAAGGCGTATGGCGGCTTCGCCTGGGTGTATGATGCGATCCATGATGAACCGCGTGGACCCCGACTTCCGTCGCCCGATGCGGGACCTGGCGCACGGTGACGAAGGAACCGCCGCCACGGGCGGTCGGCGATGAGCGGCGGTGTGGTCGGCGCGGTGGCGATCGCGACGGCGCTGGGGTCCGCCCTGGTCGCGGGCATCTTCTTCGCCTTCTCGGTGTTCATCATGGCCGCCCTGCGCCGCCTGCCGGCGGAACAGGGCATCGCCGCCATGCAGTCCATCAATGTGACGGTCTTGAACCCGTGGTTTTTCGCCGCCTTCTTCGGCACCGGATTGGGCGCCGTCGCGCTCGCGGTGTTGGGGCTGCTCCAGTGGGGCGCGTCCGGGTCGGTGTTTCTGGTGGCCGGCGGCCTGCTCTATCCGGTGGGCTGCATCGGGGTGACCATCGCCTGCAACGTGCCGCTCAACAACGCGCTCGCCGCCGTGGAGCCGGACAGCCCCGAGGGCGCCAAAACATGGGCCCGCTATCTCGCCACCTGGACGAGATGGAACCACGTGCGCACGGCCGCGTCGCTCGCCGCCGCCGCGGCTTTCATCATAGTGGTTCGATCGTGACGCCTGATACCCGAGCGTCACGTGAATCGAACCACAACATCTATGGACCTAGTGGTGCTTCCGCCGAAACGGATGGGCACCATCCGCTTCGGCCGCACCACTAGCGATGGTGTAGTGTCGCTTCGGGCGGGGCCCATGCGCTGAATGGCCACAGGCCCGAAAGCAACGATCCTCTCTTCGGGAACGAGAATGCCTCTGAATCCTCGCCGCCCGACCGGCGAGCGGTAGCCATTTGGTCGGTCGGCGGCGGATCGTTGCAGTTTGCTCCGATAGCCGTTGATCAGGGTTCTTCTAAGATCATCTAAGAGGGCAAAGACGTTTGTCGCTAGTCACTTCGAGACCGACGTCCCAGTTGCTCATGTTTAGGAGGTCTCTGTGGAAGTGTTCCGCCGGATCAACTATTGTAGAAAATATTGAAGAAGCTAAAGATAAACGAGACAGATTTTCCTGCGGCATTGGCACTACGGCGTGAACGGCGAGGGCCTGTTTGTGTCGGTCATGTGATGCACTTAGCTGTAGAGTCGTGTCATCGTCGATGCGAATATTGCATTTATGCATAACTGTGGCCGCGTACATGCATATCGGGATTTTCAACTCGGCAAACGCAGCAGATTCTTCTTTCTTAACCAGTCCGTGGCTCCTGAGTGTCGCGAGGAAATCAGTGTAGAACCGCTCTCCGGTGAAGGCTGGTACCACGGTCATGTAAGAGCTTAGGCATTGCACAAGCTTCGCTTCTGGTGACGTCAGAGATTGCGGCCCCCGATACGTACCGTCCGCATTCCGTGTGAGTGCATTGCACGCTCTAGGAAGAATCCGTCGAGCCTGGGCATGGCCAGCACCAAATTTCTTCCGGAGTTGCGAGTGGTTGATTCGCCTCATGGCCGCTTCGAGAAACTGGGGAGTGTTGGCTGGCAAACGATCCCAATTGACTGGGCGTGAATTGCCCGGAGCAAAGCGGAGCGCGAAGAATTGCGCAATATGGAACCAGTCCCGCACCGTGCGCGTGACGAGACCCTTGGTTCGCTCGTTGTGATGGGCGACGAAGTCGCCGATCTCTTGCACAGATTCGCGTCCGTCGCAGCGATCCCTCGCGTATAGGAGTAGCCGCGTCAGATCATCGCTGCGAAATTCACCGCGTAGGAGTCGTGCTGTGCGGGCCCGAAGCTCGCCGTCAACCATTAGCAAGCCTACTTACCTTCCCATGGAAATCATCGACGATCGTCAAGAGATCGAGCAGCGCAAAGTGCCAGTCAGCGTGGAAACGGGGCAGCGTCGGGCCTATGGGAACTATTTGGCCGCGGTGCCGAAGTAGTAGCCAAGCACGAACGTGATCACCGGTATTACGGCAATCTTGAGAAGCTCGAACAGAAACCCAATGGCCTTCTCCCACGCGCCAGCGAAGTAGGCGTATCCGGCAATTAGCAGGACGCCGACGGCTAAGATGCCGAGGTAGCCGATGATAATCCGATTGGCCGCGACAGCCCGAACCGTGTCGGCGATGGGTACCACCTCGGCGCGTTGTCTCGACACGCTGGCAGGATCGAGGTCGGCGCGAAGCCTCTTTTCTAGCGCGGCGAGGCGGTTACGAAGCGGTTGCCGGGAAACGCCAAGGCTGTTGAAAAAGTCGGTGATTGAGAGGCCGGTATCCCGGTCCGGCGTTGCTGGTCTGGATCGGATTGAGGCTGCGGTGTGCGAGGCTCGGTGTCAGTGGATGTCGGTGGGTTTCCG